>Ga0074199_1000028_pt1 | contig 354951 bp, 325 predicted proteins | sample EPASupsiteSAE347_FD_64528 | JGI IMG/M metagenome (GOLD analysis project Ga0074199, IMG submission 64528) | Bioremediated contaminated groundwater from EPA Superfund site, New Mexico - Sample SAE3-47 | ecosystem: Environmental > Aquatic > Deep subsurface > Groundwater > Contaminated ...
CCCTATGACCTTTGCCGATACATCGGGGCCGAACCCGGGGATGCTCAGGAGGTTTGCATATCCGGGGATCTCTTTGCAGACAATGGCTATCTTCCCGTCTGTCCCCGGCTCACCCCTGCGCTGACAAACTCACGATAATTGGCACCGGCCGCCTGTTCATTCGAACCGAATAATGCAAGAATGTAGCCCACGTGCTGCCAGGGGACCGCCCTGTTACCCAGGATGGCAGCATGGCCTGACCATGGATAGTGCCCGAGAGATCCGTAGTCGGGGACAATGCCTGCCCTCAGGGGATTGAGATGGATGTACCGGAGGAGTTCCTTAAGGTAGGGCTCCTCCTGGCAGATGATGGACTTGTAACGGTTCTGAAAAAGATGGCCGCAGCGCCTGTGTCTTCTGTTGAAACCAGCGGCGTAGCCGGTCAGGAGCCGGGCCATCAGGGTGGATAGGGGAACATCGCCGGTGCGGAGCAGCATGTGTACATGGTTGGACATAAGCGCCCATGCATAGCAGGCCGTTCCGGTTTCCGGCAGAAGAGTAGACAGCCGATCAATGAAGTCCGTCCTGTCGTCGTCTCCAACGAAGATCTTCATTCTGGCGATGCCCCGTATGATCACATGATGGAGAGAACCTGCGGATCAAGACGTGCGTGTCGTGGCATGAGGACCCCTGTCAAGTAATAGTGGCCGGAGAAACTCCTGACTGCCCCGTGGATGTCTTCGGCCCGTCTCAATCCATATTACTTTTCTTTATGAAAACGAGACAAAAATAGGAGCGGTGGTGACGAGGGATAATGCGATGGAATCCGGTGGAATTGAGTTATTTACTTTTGAACGAACGTCCCTTTGGGCTGTCAAAGGTAAAAAACTCAATTCCCCGGCTCCTTTCGCATCATTCTTTCAAAATGAATAGCTAGGGGGACATCCGGTTTAACAACTTAAATAATTCAATCTACCAATCCCTTTCGCGTCACCACCCCGAGACTTTGGAGATATCATAGAGCTATCAATTGCGAGTCCCCCTTGCTGCCGGTCGATTATGAGGATGAATAGGTGCTATTCAGCTTCTACCAGATCTGAGCGATCAATGATAATCACGGATGGTGTATGAGATCGTTTTCCTAAAGCCCTTGTAGTGCTCGGATTCATAACCGCAACGATGATAGAACTCGTGCGCTGCGGGTCTATCGACTGAAGACAGGAGAGTCACGTACCTGCATCCTTTCTCTCGTGCAATTCTCTCAATTTCCGCCATTAGAATGACCCCGATTCCCTGCCTCCGGCACTCCTTCTTTACCACGACGTTCTCCACGAGCATAAAGGGTATGCACTTCCCAAACAAGTCATGGCAAACAATGCCCACAAGCGACGCGATCAACCTGCCATTCTTCTTGACACACAGAAGATGGTAGTTGTTGTCGCCATCAACGATAGGAAGAAGCTGTCTCATTCGAAGGAGATCGCCCTTTTCGTCAACCAGTTCCTGCTGAAGAAGAGCCAGGTCCGGCAGATCCTTCTCTGTAACATGGGCAACAAGTATCTCGTCTTGTGCATACATGCAGGTACCCTGGAAATCGATCGGTGCAATATGGTGAAATCGGCAACCCTGAGGATGCACTTCACGTTCTCAATTCTGTACAGAAATCGACGTCCCGAAGGAACTCTTTGGGACCACGAACCCCGCCTCGGTCACGAAGTAGCCGGTGGACCGCCGGCAGAAGAGGTGAAACCGGAGGGACATCCTATAATCCTCCTGTCAACTCCAAAATTGATATCCACTAATACCAACGCCTGAGAGACGGCCGCTCTTTTTTCAGCGCACATCGCCTCTCGGATGTTCGTTGCTGAACCCCTGTCTTCTCATCTCCGGCGGTTTGTCTCACCGCATAAGCAAACCCGCACCTCATCGTTATCAGTATCCGGTGGGCTTTTTGTATTAACGATGTCCCCTGGCTGTCCCAAAGCCTTGATAGACAAGGAGTATGCTATTATTGTGTTGACAGAGTATTTCCCACTCGTGCTACTATATTTACACGGTCACCCGGCACGTTCTGAAAGCATCAAGCAGTATCACAGGGGATCTCATGAGTGAATCATTGAAAGTCCCTTTCTTTTCTGCATCAGCAAACATCTGCATTTTCACCCACCGGCGGACACAACCAGCAACACAAATGAACCAAAAAAGATAAAGGTATTAATCACTTCACATTAGCAAAACCAAATCGAAAGTGTTTAAGAATGAGTGTTTCTCAGGAAAACAATTCGTCGGAGGCGGCACAAAGGAATCACAACTGGACCAGGCAAATAACCGTCCGCAAAGCCTGACCCACAACGCTTACAAGGAGGTACCGGTCATGGAAGGAGTGAGTGACATTGATTTTGCGGCACTGTGTGCGGGCAAGAAGTTCAAGCCCTCGCCGCTTGCATGGGAAGATCAGGTTCTTTACTTCCTGCTTCTCGATCGCTTTTCCGACGATAAAGAACGGGGGTATAGAGGAAATGATGGGGAACTGGCAAACGACGGCTCTACCCCGCCATACAATCCGGCGGTCGACAACGGAAATGCCGTGGTCAACCCGACCGATGCTGGTGCCTGGCGAGAGTCTGGCGCTCGCTGGTGCGGTGGCAACCTGGCGGGTTTGACCAGCAAAATCGGCTATCTGAAACGAATGGGTGTGACCGGCCTCTGGATAAGCCCCATCTTTAAGCAAGTCTCTTTCCAGGAGACCTATCATGGGTATGGGATTCAGGATTTTCTCTCAGTGGACCCGCATTTCGGAACCATCGCTGATCTCCAGGAGATGGTGCAGACCGCTCATGATAACGGTCTTTACATCATCCTCGATATTATCCTCAACCACACCGGAAATGTCTTCTCCTACTCTGTTGAGAATGGAGAACCGCCTTGGCGGGGGGTAACCTATCCGGTAAAAGGGTTTAACAACGCTCAGGGGGTACCCTGCCTTCCGTTCCAGGGTTATTTGCAGAATTCGTCACCTTTCGGCAGGGACGATGCTGTCTGGCCAAAAGACTTCCAGAACCCTTCCTGGTTTACCCAGAAGGGGAGGATAAAGAACTGGGACTACGATCCGGAGTTCTGTGAAGGCGACTTCTACGACCTGAAAGACATCAACCACGGCCGTGGTCCCGCTGACAACTATTTCGCCTCTCAAGCGCTGCTCAGCCTCTGCAAGGTCTGCAAGTACTGGATCGCTGCCGCCGATATCGATGGTTACCGCATTGACACGGTAAAACACATGGATATAGGCGCAACACGTTTCTTCGTTTCTGTCATCAAGGAGTTTGCCAGGACCATCGGCAAGGATAACTTTTTCCTGGTGGGAGAGATAACGGGCGGCAGGGAACGGGCTTTTGACACGCTGGAAGAGACCGGGCTCGACGCAGCCCTCGGAATTGACGACGTGCAATATAAACTGGAATGTCTGGTGAAAGGCAAAACCAATCCGGAAGAATACTTCAGCCTCTTTCGCAACTCGTTGCTCGTTCAGAAAAACTCCCACGTTTGGTTCAAGAACAAGGTGGTGACCATGATCAACGACCACGATCAGGTCTGCAAGGGAAACAAGAAGGCCCGCTTCTGTGCGGCTGATGACGGCAACAAGCTCGCACTCGGCGCCCTTGCCCTCAACGCCATGACACTCGGCATTCCCTGTATCTACTACGGCACCGAACAGCGGTTTGACGGCATGGGGGAAGGAGATGGGGCTGACCGCTACATACGCGAGACCATGTTCGGCGGCGCTTTCGGTGCCTTCCGCTCTAAAGGCCGTCATTTTTTCGACGAGAGCAGCGACTTGTTTTCCGAATTGACTGAGATTCTGAAATTAAGGCAAAAACGGCTCGTGCTCCGGCACGGCCGCCAGTATCTGCGCGAAATCTCCGGCGACGGGGTCAACTTCGGCCTGCCGAGAATCATGGGGACGCGCATGCTGTCGGTTGTGGCTTGGTCACGGATTCTCGATGAAGCAGAGATGGTGCTTGCCATAAACACTGACCCGGCCAACCCTTCCAAGACATGGGTGTTGGTGGATGCCGGGCTTCATCCGGCTGGAACCACGCTAAAATGTGTCTATTCAACGAATAGTGCGGACAAGGGGACGCTCGTGCTTACGGTTCAGTGGAAGGGGGTCGCAAGTGATATCGCAGCGATCGAATTGGAGGTACCTCCATCGGGATTTCTTGTTCTTGAATAACGCAAAGATGGAAGGTCAGGTCCTGCAATCGTGTCCATCGGGGAACCATAGAATGAGTCTAAAATATGATTTTAGACATACATAGGCGTACCTAAACGTCAGGAGGAATAACATTATGAAATTTCCACGACACTTAATCCGAGAGTTGGTACCCGACGGTTTGCCTCCAGAGCGTTTCCTAAAAGGGGAGGTGACAGATCTAGCAGACTCAGTAAAAGATGGCCTGCTGAGGCGATCCTATCTTTGGTCAATCGCCCTGATGAACGCAAGCTTCGACCAGAGGTTTAAGTGGCCGCCGGGACTTATAAGCTATTCTACTGGGTTTGTGCATATTACCGAAGAAAACGCTTATGAACATAGGGAGTGGATTCGTTGTATTGAAGGATTTTCATACGGCGCGAACATGCTGATTGAGCCTGGCGAACTGTTACGGCAAATCGTGACGCCTTTGAAAATCGACGATTTCAAGTTTCCGGTCGTGGTTAATTTTGGCTTTTTCGAAGAAACCGGCTTGCCCACACACCCTGGCATGGGTACAGGAACGTGTTGGATTGAAAACCAAAAGCAGTCAGGAGGCTGGAGAAAAGGCATACTCACGTGTCGCCACACGATGAATAACATCCCTCTTGGTAGTATTGTCAATCTTTCTGCGAGCGCTAATTACTCACGTCCCAGCCAAGGATTTCTGGCTGATATCACTTCCTGCATGATCGATGCCGCCATAATTGGAATTAATGAAGCAGAGTGGCCCAATAATCTGTCACACCTACCGATATGTAATCCCATAGCACCAGGTCAATCTGTCTCTTTTCAAGGCAGACTAACTCGCGGTACCGGTTCCGTTCTACGAGTGTTTCAGCACGCTTCTTATAGCAATTTACTTGCTCAACGCATATTCACGGATTGTTTTGGAGTAAAGGGCGATAGCGGGTCCCTGTTTGTCGATCCAGACGCAGCAGGAGAAAGCGGCCTCGGGATACACGTGGGTTCCATCCCCGACGGGTCAGGGAATAGAGAAGGCGTATGCCAACACCTCTTTCAAGCCTCTCGATTCTTTGGCTTCTCAACATTTAAATAATATAGGAGGTGGTGGGTATGTCTAGTGACAGAGGCAAAATTACGCTAATGGTTCCGGTTACGTCAAGCCAATCGCCTGATTACGAAGATAGGGGCGGCGGAGAACAGTACGGCCTGATAGTAGAAACATTTCAGAGGATAGTAAGCTCAAAACAGATTGACCCAGAAGCGCTAGAAAGAAATATGGAACGAATTATTAATCAGATCGACGAGCTCCTTAACAAGATAAGTGGCAAACTTACGAGTAGCTGGAAAGTCGAAAACATTTGCGTTGGACTGAGCTTAAATGCCGAAGGCTCTGTTGGATTTGCTACGGCAGGAATTGAATCATCGATAGAGATAAGTTTTTCTCCCAAATAGCAAACCATGGGGTCATATCTTTCTTCTTGGCTAACACACTTTTCACCGGCCTGCAAAGGTTGGAATGACAGTGAGAAATTCAAGAATGGGACAGGGGGACGTTGTTTTGACTTCGTTGACTTCCACCAGCAAACATTTCGGAAGGCGCTCAGGGCGCTCAGGGGGACTACAGGATGTCCCTTTGGGCTGTTATGTTCAATACCGGCAGCTGGCTCGCCATACTCAAGACGACGATGGATGCTCGCAGGATGAATTACTATTCCAGCGTTATGCTTTCGAAAAGCCACATAAAGGAAATACAGTTATTCGATGTCGGAAGGTACTTCTTAAAGAAATATAGAGAGAATTTCGCTATTGTTTGCGATGAGAAGAAAGCCGTAAGGCACAAACAGGCCCTCCTGTCAGTCCCGACCCTTATCGTCAGCATTCTCGGAGACCTCTTCATTATGGGGGATGGGTAGGGGACGCTCCCAAGAAAACGGTTTCTTGACGTTCCCTTTGGCCCCTAAGCGCGCGCTCCAGGTTTTCGGTTTCTGCGCGAAAAAAGCCGGTAACGATAGTTGGTCTGGAAATGTCTCTTCACGACCGCGGTTGAAGCTCTGGGCAATAGAATTGCATGAACATCGAATGTACAAATGTGGAGGGCGGCCCCAAGATTGCATCAGCAACCTGGCAAGTCCTGGGGAATAGGCGTATCTGAACAACGGACCTTCAATGCTGTTTCAATGCGTCGACTCAGTTTTTGCCTCCTCAAATCGTTTTGTAGTGTTTTAAAGATTAAGCCACCTCCGAGTAGAACGCATTCTGCTGTAAGCGCAAAAGGGATGGGAAACAAAAGATCCTGCAAAGTTGAGATGGTTTTCCGCCGATATATCTGTTCGCCTGACTGTGCAAGAACAGCCGATGCCATAGAACCGAGAAATGAGCAGAGAACACTGCGAATCCTGATCGCATCGTTCTGGTAATAATGGTTAGCGAGTTCCTCAGCAATGGTTTGCCAGTATGTTCTTGCACGGGCAAATTCATGCTCATTGATGGCATTCCTTAGAGCCCGTCGGAGTTCTTTGCCTGCAGCGTTGTTGCGTATCGTTTGAATAACACCACAAAAGTCTTGGTGACTTGAAGGCAAATGGAGGTCAATGGCCGTATCCACAATCACTGGAGAGCTGAGAATGGTCACAGTCGTAGCCTCTACCGTATCAATGTCGTTTGGAATCGTTACGAACTCTTTCAGATGTTCGCTGTACTGTCCGATGGCATTTTCACGAGAATTAAAAGGGGCTGCAAACACAGTTTGAATTAATCGTTGCATTTGTCTCGCTTGCTTCAGGCTGAAGGTGCTAGAAAGCTGATAGGCGAGCGAGCGGTTAAAAACCGGAGTTGTATCGGAACGTAAGATTGTTTTTGCGTGACCCTTGTTTTCATGAATTCGTTCATAGGCTCTATGTGGGTCCTCAATACTCCGAAGGAACTCGCTTCGCATATCTTCGCTAATTTCAGGAAAGGCTTCGTGCAACCACCGACCGTAGGTCTCCCTGTCTTCGAGGACAAGGTGCAATAAGAGTGCAAACACTTCCATGACGTTATGTCCGCCGAATTGCCTCTCGCTTACTGGACGATGAGCTTTGGGGTTTCTAAGGATAGTGCCATCAAGGCGGCTGTACAAGTCAACCTGTTTCGTTGTCGGCTTGAAAAGGCGCGCTCCCGAAGTACCATGCGCTGCTATATATTCTGCACGAGATCTGATTGGTGCTACTGTAGCCCTCTCGCGCATTCCAGTGTCTGGGTATAGATTCAGCGGATGCGTCAAAACGACAATCGCACCCGTTTCGATGAGTTGTTCTATCACCCGAAACTGCTCGCCAGCTGCAAAATGGTTTGCGAAAATTGTGTTCAGTGCAAATACCTCATCGGTTATGAGGATTTCATCGTAAACAAGCGCCAGGAGAAGAAGCGACTCTACTAACGCCTGAGGTTTCTTCGGGATTGCCCGGCTGTTTGCTGCCCAATCGGATAGTATGAGCCTAGATGCATTGTCTGGAGTCAAAGAATACCCGCTGTCTTTTCGTAAAGGGCACATCATTCATGCTGGTAAAAAAGGCGTATTCGCCATGTTCTTCTATACTTGGTCTAGAGTCTCACCGTGAGACCATATCTGATCAAAAGCTGCTTTATAAGCATCGAATATTGTTGGCGCATCAAGTCTCCTCAACCACATGCAAGGTCTTGCGTTGCTGCTTGTATGATACAAAACCGGTCGAACAAGCAGGAGGCCATTATTCAGATTCGAGTCTACAAGTGTTGCTGAAACGTTCCCAACACGCCGACATTTTCGAATCATCAAACGCTGAGCCTGATTGGGCCTTTGTTGTCGCCATGTTTCTATCCAGGAGCCAAACTCACGGTCTACAAGCGGAAATTGAGCTATCATGGCTTCGTCGATGATTTCCGACAAAGCTTTGACCTGAGGCTCAAACTGCGAATCTGCGATGAGTATACGGATTCGAAGTCGGGGCTTCTTCTTCAGAGTCGTCAGGACTTGTTCTTGTATTTCCTCGCTTTGTACCATTGTGTAAAGATTCTGCCCAACAATGAGGAGGTCTTGGCTCGCTACTTCCAGTGCATTTTTGATTGATAACGGAGTCTTTTCAACGTCGAGTGAAGCGCGCAGAAGCGTTGCATCGTTGGACGATAGATAGTCACCTATTGGGCCGTCGTGGTTGGACCTACGTTCAATTTCCTCAATCATTTCCTCTAACTGGTTTTTGAACGTTTGTCGATCTCGAGGTCGATTACGGTCGCTATAGCGAATCACGCCATAGCCTGACAGGTCAAAAGGTATTGGCTGGGGACGCTCTATCATCATTAGTGTGCCGTGCGCCAAAGCATGACGCGCGCCCAACTCATAATACACATTCGGATTTCTGTCTGTAAGCACGGCAATCACCAGATCAGCATGGAATAGTTGATCTATGATTCCATTTATAATGTTTCTCGCAGAAGCTTTTGATCTTTCGCATGTATATCCCAATTCCTGAACAGTTCGCTGAATGTAGTCTTTGAAGAATTTGGTCCAATATGCCTTATCGTGTACCTCGGTTGTCTGCGAAAACGGCATTATTACAAAACATTTCTTATTTGGTGCCATCCTCGTGCACCTCCTGAGTTATGTTATTCTACTCAACTTTGAACATAAACGAAGGGTCAACTTTAGGGATGCCCTTCACATCTTCACATTCTGTTTACTATCAGGTCTGGACGAGCAACGATGGTTGTCGGTGGTATTAGGCAGATGTTATCCCTCTGTCCCGAGAAGAGATGGGTAGGAGATGTGTAGGGACATCAAGAAAACAAGAAACCAGCTTTCCCCAATACCCTTCTCGTCATTTCATGTGACTATCCGCGGGTGGTTTCCTCCTGAACACGGGGCCTTGGTACGTCTTTGAGGGCGCCCTTCGCATTTTCACATTCTCCCTTCTACCGATTATGAGCGAGCAACGATGATTGCGGATGGTGCACTAACCCAATGTTATTCCTCTCCCCTGAAAATGTCAATCACAAGCATGCGGGATGAGGTAGGCATGGATTGGTTGCGATAACCTGAAACTGACCTACCTAACGGGCAAATGATCACCGAAAAATGACTCTCCCCTTGGACGATCTCTGGTAAGCTGGTCTTAAGAAAAGGCCGACGGTACAGGAGAGAGGGGTGATTACGATGGATCAGGGGCAGCCAGGAGGACTACAGGATGTCCCCCTGAGCCCATAACCTTTTTGTGGTAAAAGACGACGTCCCCCAAGAAATGCTGTTATATCATCACTCGAAAAGTAGTGGTGGTGAAGGATGAGGCCAGGTGGCCAAAATAGAGGCAGTAGAGTTCATGACTCTTGCCCAGATAGAGTCTCTGGCACTCGTGCGGAGGCAGTCCGGCCAGTTCATCTGTGTCCAGAAGTGGCGGCAGAACGAGAGCGACATTTTTCGTCAGTTTGAAGATGGTTTCGAGCAACGTATCGGCTGGCGGCCGGGTGTTTGAATGAACGAAACGGTACACGTGTTGAGGGCCGGTAATGGCCCAGTCAGGATCCAGGAATGCGGCGTCGATAGGTGGAAGCCCTGCCAGAAGACTCTGGTCGAGGATATCGCCCAGGACGAATGTCACAGAGTCGGAAAGCCGTGCCTTCCGGAGGTTTTTCCTTGCCTGGGCCTGGTGGTGCGGGTTGACCGCCACGGTTATTACCCGGTCCGCCACCCTCGCGAGAGCGATGGTCGTGAAGCCGGCACCGGTGCATATTTCAAGCACTCTGTGCCCGCGAAACCGCCCTGCCATATGTTCGGTGAATCTCCGATCGATACCCATCATGAAGGTACGGTCGTCCGCCACGTAGTTATCGCCAAATTTCTCACGGATTGCGTCAGGTTTCATCACATGCCTGCCGACCTCATGGTGGATCCACTGGGAACCCCCTTCACATCTTCACATTCTTTTTTCTACTAGGTCTGAACGAGCAATGATGGTTGTCGGTGGTATCAGGCAGATGTTACCCCTCTGCCCCGAGAATGTCAACAACGGCCGTGCCTCTTTTCGGATTCTTTGATTCCATGTTTAAACGATGTTCCTTTGGTCTTGCACGGATACCAAATGTGAAAATGTGAAGGGTGTCCCCAAAGTCCCTGAGCGAAGAGGCCTTAATTATTCAGTGGACGTACCGATAAAGCTGGATGACAACGCAGCCGGCTGAGCAAGGAGGATAAAGGATGGCGCTGATTGAATGGAACGACACTTTTAGTGTCAATCTCGATGGGATTGACAAGCAGCATCAGAAGCTGATTGGAATGATCAACGATCTGAACGATGCAATGAAACGCGGTCAGGGAAAAGAGAGCCTTGCGGCTATCATCAATGATCTTTTTGCCTATGCGGGCAGTCACTTCGCGACTGAAGAGAAGTATTTCGACAAATATGCATACCCGGAAGCCAGGCGTCACAAGGCTGAACACGCCGATTTCGTCACGAAAGTGGCGGACTTCAAAAAGGGATTTGACAGCGGCCAGGTGGCGCTAAGTATAGAAGTAATGACGTTTCTGAAGGATTGGCTGAAGGCCCATATATTAGCCAGCGATAAGAAATATGGTCCCTACCTTAATGATAAAGGGCTAAAGTAGTTTCGAGGAGTCGGGAAACGTACGGTCGTCCGCCACTCAGGCGTCGCCAAACCTGTCACGGATTGCGTTAGGTTTCATCGCATGCCCGCCGACCTCATGGCGGTTCTATCCTGTCGGACAGGAATACCTTGACCAGAGACTGATAAGGTACGTCGCGCTTGTTTGCCAGAAGCGTCAGTTCTTCAAGCATGGATTCAGGAAGACGGAGAGAGATCAACGGGAATATTGAAGAATACCTGTTCGCATTCAACCGGTGTGACGTTGTGCCCTGCTTTGATTTTTTCTGAATTGGGAGAGCCCCAGGGGACGTCAAGAAACCAAGAAACCAGATTTCCCCAGTACCCTTCCCGTCCTCTCATGTGTCATGCGTGGGTGGCTTCGTCCTTGACACTGGCCTTTCAGGGTAGTAACGGACCTTAATTTTCACCAGAAAAAGTAATATACACAGGAAACAGGGCGGATATGTCGGCACGGGCGAAGGCCCCGGGTTGTCGTCTAATGACAGAGGTGTTCATGCCACGACGCGCACGTCTTGATGCGGCAGGTGTGCTCCATCATGTGATCATAAGAGGAATCAACAGAAAAGGTATCTTCCTCGGAAACGATGACAGGGAGGACTTTGCCGGCCGACTGTCCGTTCTCTTGCCGGAAACCGTAACGGTCTGCTATGCGTGGGCACTGATGTCCAACCATGCGCATATGCTGCTGCGCACAGGCGATGTTCCCTGTCCGTGGAAGAGGAAAGAGGCGGCTTCTGTTTCTTCGCGGTGACGGAACTGGGAACCACGCTGAAGGACCTCGCCATACGTTTCGCAATCTCCGGACAGGCTATAGGCCTTGCCGCAGAGCGGGGAAGACAGATTGCAGAGAAGAAGGGATTGAGGCTTATGAGATGAGTTGCTTGCTTTCTTGGGGACGCCCCCTTTGCCCCCAGGTTCAGAATTGACGAGTGTTGGGCTATCTATGAAAGAAACAGAAACTGATACCTCTGCGGCTTCGATCCTACTGAAGTCATTAGGACTCTGTTATAAGTGCGCTCCTTTGACGGTGATCTTCATATTGATTGTCACTGTGATAATGAGCATTGTTCCCTCGCTACACGTCCTTTTAACCAGGTATATTATCGATGCTCTGGTAAGCTTTGGAGCCAAGTCTGTTAAGACGGAGAATGGAAGGCAGATATTCTGCATTTTGATTTCCTGGGGCGCGCTCCTTTTCGTAAGCCACATGGCCGGTCTTGTCAATAATTTGCTGCAGGGAGACATTACCGATAGAGTTGTTGATCATATAAACAGATTGATAATTCACAAAACAACGGAAATTAAAGATCTGTACAATTATGAGGATCCCTTATACTACGATGATCTATCAGTACTCCAAAGCCAATCCGGGGTCAGACCGGTTAACCTGCTCGCAAATGTCACATTAAACCTGAAGAACATCATAACGGTGTGTTCATTGGTGCTTGTTCTGCTGACGATTGACTATCGTATTCCAATAATCCTCATCGCAACCTTACTGCCCCACGTCTACGTAACGAACAAATTCAATACTGGCAGCTGGCTCGCCATACTCAAGACGACGATGGATGCTCGCAGGATGAATTACTATTCCAGCGTTATGCTTTCGAAAAGCCACATAAAGGAAATACAGTTATTCGATGTCGGAGGGCACTTCTTAAAGAAATATAGAGAGAGTTTCGCTATTGTTTACGATGAGAAGAAAGCTATAAGGCACAAACAGGCCCTGCTGTCGGTCCCGACCCTCGTCGTGAGCATTCTCGGCAACCTCTTCATTATGTACATTGTTATTCTTAACGTTATTAGTGGAAACTATAGCTACGGCACAATAGCTGCTTTTATTGCGGCGTTCCTTCAGATTAATTATTACCTTGTCGACCTCATTCAGTTTGGAAGCTATCTGAACACAATACTTTTGTATTTCAAGAAATTGTTCGCTTTTCTTGATTGGAAGAGCACAATAGAAATAGGGCACGATATCGAGATCGCAGAGAATGATTCGGTCTACGATATCGAATTCAGGTCTGTCTCATTTCAATACCCGCATTCTTCAAAGCTCGTCCTGAATGATGTTTCCTTCGCAATTAAGCCAAAAGAAAAACTCGCAATCGTCGGAGAGAACGGGATGGGCAAGAGTACGATTGTGAAACTCCTATTACGATATTATGATCCCGTAGCCGGAGAAATACTATACAAGGCGAAGAACATTAAGGAGTACGACGTAGATTCCTGGAGGAAAATAATATCGGCAGTCTTTCAGGATTACAGTGTATATAACATTTCCCTACAGGAAAATATTGCGATAAGCGACCTTCGCAATGACGACGGGATTGATGAAACCAGATGCTACGACATATGCAAGAGCATGGGTCTTCATAGTTTCATCAGCAACGGTAAAGTACAGAATCTTCAGTTGGGGAAGGAATTTGGGGGGATTGAACTCTCGGGCGGACAATTACAGCGCGTGGCGATAGCCAGGGCTTTCTATAGGAATTCAGCGACAATTATGGTGATGGATGAACCTACTGCGTCATTGGATCCCTTGATAGAAACGCAGATATACAAAGACTTTGCGAAACTGTCTCAGGACAAGACGACAATCATGGTTACTCACCGGTTGGGATCGGTAACGCAGGCAGATAAAATGATAGTCCTGAAGGATGGCAAAATTATTGAATCGGGCAATCATGAGACGCTAATAAGGCAGGACGGCGAATATGCTGAAATGTTCAATACGCAGGCAAGACACTATAGAAAGAATACTATTGCAGCCGGGGGGACATCCGGTTTAACCAAAGTCAACAGTAAAGGTTTCCTCATCCGTCGATAGGCCGTTGATTCCCCCCTTCTTTCCGCTCCTCTCTGTTGTGTTAAGATCCGCGGGTTTCCCCCGCTTCACAGTCTGCTTCACAGTCAGGGGACGTTCAAGAAAGCAAGAAACTAGATCTCCCAAACACCCTTCTCGTCATTTAATGTGACTACGCGCGGGTGGTTTCGTCCTCGACACGGGGCCTTGGTACATCTTGGGGGGGTGCCCTTCGCATTTTCACAGTCTTCCTTCTACCGATTATGAACGAGCAATGGTGATTGTGGATGGTGCACTAACCCAATGGTGTTCCTCTCTCCCGAGAATGTCAATAACGGCCGCGCCTCTCTTCGGACCTTTGGGCCTCCCATGTCTGCACGATGTTCCTTTGATCTTGCACGGATGCCGTATGTGAAGATGTGAATGTCCCTAAAAGCCGGAAGTTAATACGAATAATCAATGGAGAAATAGAACAACATATTACGAAGGGCAACTGAGGGACATAGGATGTACCGTAGGCCCCCAGGCCTCTTCGCGGAAGGCGCGAATCGAGCAGGGCGGATTCGTCACATTTTCTTTTTGGCTTGCCCTCAATCCTGTTAGGGTATAGACCGGTCTTCGAGACGTCCGGGGGTGAAAAGTGGAAAAACGCAGCCTCAAATGGATAGAACTCACAAGGACCTTCGCGATGTTCTTTATCGTGCTGTGTCATTCCAGCGACATGGTGTCTTTTCGGGAGGACCCATGGTGGGCGGCGGCGGTTTCGTCGGCGGTCCGTTTTGCTGTCCCCCTTTTCTTCATCATCTCCGGATACCTGGCCGGTGGGGGTCTTCCGTCCGGGAAAGGCAAGGCTGCTTTCGCCGGCACCCTCAGGCACAGGATTGCCCCGATTATTGTCAACTTCCTCGCATGGAACATCATCTACATGTTCCTCGTGAAGATCTTTTTCGGTGCACCCTTGTGGTCTTTCAACTCCCTGTGGAGTATTGCCACCGGGTATGTCCATCTCTACTTCATTTTTGTCCTCATGCAGCTTCTGCTCCTTCACAGACTGGTTAGCCGGTTTCTCAAGGGAAGTGCCGGCAATGCGATCATCACTTTTGCTGCGATCCTATCGATTGCCTTCTACGTAATATCGGACACCCTGCTGTGGACAAGAGGGGCCGACGGTTATTTCTTTGAATGGCATTGGGGCAAGTTGTTCGCCGCCTGGTCTTTGTTCTATTTCTGGGGCGTATGGCTTGGCCGCCGGACCACTTTGATCGAAAGAATGTCGCGGGCTGTCATTCCTCTTGCCGCGGCAACTGCCGTATTCTTCGTGCCCTACGCCGTCGAGACCCATGTTCAATTACAGTCTTATGGATACAGCCCTCGGGGCTATTTCCTGGCGGGCGGCCTCGCCTTCCAGTTCCTCTGCGCCAATCTCGTTCTCGCTTCAGCCTACCGGTTGATCGCCCTCAAGAGAACTAACCGGCTGACGGATGCGATGGTCGGGTCCGGTGCCGATACGTACGGTATATACCTTTGCCATTATGCGTTCGTCATGGCCATGGGATATTTGCAGACATACCTCCCTATTCCCCTGCCGCCTGTGCTTGCGATCCCTTTGATCGCAGTCATCGCCTGGACCGCAAGTCAGGGCCTCGTCAGGGTCCTTGGCTTGCCGCGTTTCGGGGCTGTCAATCGTGTGTTGTTTCGTATGCAGAGAAAAGGGCTCAGGGGTGAGAATTCGCCCTGAGCCCTTTTCTCTCCTATTTCTTTTTCTGAGTTGTCGATGTGGATGTGTCAGCTTTGAGAACCTTCACATCTTCACATTCTTTCTATTACCAGGTCCGAACAAGCAATGGTGATGTCAATAACGACCGTGTCTCTTTTCGGATCTTCGGATTCCATGTCTGCACGATGTTCCTTTGGCCTTGCACGGATGCCGAATATGAAGATGTGGAGGGGGTCCTCTGATGTTGTCTCATTTTGTTGCCATGCCACACAGGTCTGATTACTATCGGATAACGCAGAAGTTCAGCGGGAGCCGGACTTGTCGGCGATCCGATGCAGTGACCTGTCATGTCCTTTGGCCGCGAGTTCCTGTTCTATTCTGTCGGATAGAAAAACCTTGACCAGAGACTGGTAGGGTACGTCGCGCTTGTTTGCCAGAAGCTTCAGTTCTTCAAGCATGGATTCAGGAAGACGGAGAGAGATCGTTTTCACGGAGGGCTTCAGGTTGGCAAGCGTGAGTCTTCGTGCCTTTTTCCAGTCAACGTATTCGGTGGAATCGTGACTTTTCCAGAAATCTCTTTCCTCTTCTTCACTTTTGAACCGGGGGATCTTCTTCATGGGTTTGATACGCCCTCCTCTCTTTCCTGTTCATGTCTCTTGCAGATATGATCCGTACCTTGTCCCTGCGAACCGTGAAGACCAGGAACAATAGCCTGCCGGAGTCCGTCTGCCCTAACACGTAGAAGCGGTTCTCCTTCTCCGAATGCTTTTCGTCATCACCGGACACAACGGGAATATTGAAGAATATCTGTTCGCATTCAACCGGTGTCACGTTGTGCCGTACCTTGATCTTCTCTGAATTGTGCCTATCCCATTCGAACCCGGTGCACTTCAGGAGAAGGTCAGATATCATGGTCAAAGTATATCTCTATAATATACACCTGTCAACCGGGGGCTGGTGGGATGGTTCAAGAGTTCACTTGTAGTTTGATCACCGGCAGCCCCACAAACTTAATAACCCGTTCTCCCCAGCCGATAATAAGCGTGAGGCGTATCCGCAGGTTTAGACGTCGGCACTCCTGCCATCGTCTCGCTCGTACGCAGTAGCGGCCCATGAGATATTCACCGGCGGCCCCCCACTGCCCTACCTGTCGAGCGGCGTTTACAACGCGGAACTCCTGAAACAGTTGAGCGCCGAAATGGCGGCGAAGATCGCCATTTTGCCGTAGCAGAGGTGCCCGACCGGGTGCCCCGTGGAGCTGCTATGCAATCGGTAAAATTGGGAAAACCGGTGCGTCACAATAGAACAAGGGGGCCTGCAGATTGAAAAAGCAGATTACCGCCGCCGTGCTTCTTGCGCTTCTTCTATTCCTGACCTTTGCAGGATGCGGAGGCGGTTGTTCGGGCGGCGCAGCCGCTCGGGCCATTACTTCGGACGTCGATTATGCGAAGTCCGAAAACTGGCTGGCGCTGCCCCCTTCTCCTGATAAAGCGGTCGACGTCTTCTACGTTTACCCCACGGAATACGTTGCGGGTCCGAACGGCCTTGTTATCAGCACGATCGACGACCCGAGCATGGTCACGGGTGCACAAGACGCCCTTGGCGAGCAAGCGTCCGCCTTTGCGGCCATAGGGAATATTTATGCGCCTTACTACAGGCAGGCAGACGCCAGCTATGCGTTGAGCCTGTCGACTGTCGACACCGTATATAATGTTGTTTCAGGCATCCCGCAAGGCGACGTAACCGCGGCATTCGACTACTACATCCGCCATTACAACCATGGTCGCCCCTTTATTTTGGCCAGTCATTCCCAGGGTTCGGCGGTAGTAGCATTGCTGCTGGAAAACTACATGAGAGACAATCCCGCGGTATATGCCAAAATGGTTGCCGCATACGCGATCGGATGGTCGTTCACACAGGATTACTTCAACAAAAACCCGCATCTGAGGTTTGCCCTGGGTCCCGACGACACGGGAGTCATCATTTCGTACAACACGCAGGGGCCTTTATTCGTGGGAAAAAATCCCGTCGTCTTTCCCGGAGCCATGGCAATTAACCCGATTACCTGGACCAGGACACAAGGCCTGGCAACGGCCGGCCAAAACCTGGGGTCTTTGCTCCTCAAACAGGGCGGGCAGACCGTGCTCCCGGCCCAGCCCGGCGTCATGGACTTTGCCGACGCGCAAGTCACACCGATCAACCCGACCACCAGTCAAATCGACCCGACCTCGACGACGAGCGTGGTGTTTTGCCATACGGTCGTTCCGGCAGCACTCGCGACAAATTCGGTCTTCACCGCAGGGGTCTATCACGACTATGACTACCCGTTCTACTACAACAACATTGCCGCAAATGCCGCCAACCGGGTCCATAGGTTCCTGACCGCCGGACGCTAATGCCCTCTGATTTCAGGTTATCGCCGGATTAATTTAGAGAAATATCCGGACCGCAAGCGCGAACAGGATGAGAATTACTATTCCGACGCACAGTCGCAATATTCTATTCGAACCGGATTTGCTTCTCACTTTTTGATAGAGTTCCGGGTATGTCGATTTGATTGCAGCCGCTATATCACGGTTCGTGTACACTGCCATTGAGAAATAGTCGATCGCTTCTTGAGTCTTCCCGGCTTTAACGGCTATAGAACCAAGCGTATACCACGCTGTATAATCATCGGGCCTTTTTGCAGCGACTTTGAGATAGAGGTCCAGGGACTCCTGGTACCGGCCTGCATTGTTATACGCTTCCCCAAGAAGGATCTGGGCCCCGATCTCTTCAGAATATTTTTCCAGCCACATCTGGCAATGCCCGATAAGCCCGGGCCAATCTTTGTCCGCTCTGAGCTTGTCTCCTTTTATAGCCCAGGAATGGGAATCAACGAATTCATCCATGATCAATATCTCCTTCCCAATTCTTATCTTACACGAATTTGGACCGAGTTATCAAAGTAGCATTAACGTTGATGCACTTTGCACTTTCACATTCACCCGTCTTACAGAACAGCCTTGGGGGCAGTCAGGGGACGTTCAAGAAAGCAAGAAACCATCAGCTTTGGGGACGCCCTTCACATCTTCACATTCCTTTTTCTACCAGGTTTAAGTGAGCAACGATGATTACGGATGGTCTTAGGCAAACGACAGGTCGGAACTCTTCACATCAAGAAAGGCACCGGCGAAGGTCGTGGGACGGAGTCCCTTATGCTACTTCGCGGTCAGCGAACTCGGCACGAGCAAGTCAGAACTCTCACGCCATCTCGGTCTCTCCGCCGCCGCGGTGAGCATGGTTGTGAAACGCGGCCGGAAACTGGCCCCGGAAGGAGGATACAGCTTCCCGTTGCACGCTTTCCTTCGCGTCTTTCTGCAGTGTTTTGCACAGGGCAAGGACATTGCAGGGAGGAGGGGGGCTGAAGCTCACACGAAGAGCTGCCTGTTCCGCGTCGTTCCCTCTAGAGGTACTTCCTCCACCCGGGTTCTTCCATCATGGGCTGGAAAAACATGATGTAGGGGCCTTTGATCAGGTGCGCCATCACCCCCTGGTCGTGGATCTTGCGGATCTCGTGGTTGACCAGAACCTTCGCGAAACCCAATTGTGCCATTTCGGGGGCTTCCCACTCGCTGTGAATGAGGTACTCAGGCGGATTGGGCGCCGCGTCGGGCGTCTCAAATGCCGGTTTGGGGTTCTCGGGAGGCACTGCCCCAAGGGTCTGGAGGGCCTCACTCATGGATTGAGGGTCAAGCATGAAGCTGCCGATGGCGCACACGCCGATCTGCTTCATGATCATGTACCCGAGGAAGCCCGTTGAATCGGAGATGGCCTCCATCGTCTCGATCGCACCGGCCTCGAAATCCTTCTCCCTGCCCGGCTTGACGGTATGCTCGGCGAGGGCCACGCAACGCATGGGTGTGGCAAATCTTACAATGTCTTTCTGTTGCTGAATATCTTTTGCAAGGTCTGCTATCTGGCCCATGGATCGAACGGGAGGCATCTTGGCCTTGACAATGCTGTAAACCGGTTCCCACGGTCCCTCAACAACCATGGAAAGACAGTGGCCACAAAGCTCGAAGATCCTGTCGAACTGCTTTACATGAAAATCGTCGTGATCCCGCCAATCCTTCCACATAGTGTACTGGTAATTTCTGATGGGGTTCAAAGTCTGCCGCATATCGACCGCACCACCCCCAAAACGGCCGGCCAGGGGGAGTATGCCTGTCTGAACGTTCGCCTGGAATCCCAGGAATCCGGGATGGGAAGCAGTAGTGATGCATACTCTTGGACCCACCTGATGCATCTGACGGAAACTTTCCTCGGAGTTCACCACCCTGGACATATTGACTGCCACATGAATTGAGTTTGCTTTGTCCTTCGAGGCCATAGCCGTTACCTCCTTCTTCGTGTAATCATGCCTGTCAAACATTCATTTCTTCCCACTATTGACCTCCTGATTTGTTTACCAGAGTTGTTAATTGCCGCAGCGGGAAATGAACCGGTTTACAACAAAAAAAAGACATTCGGATGTTTTGATTCAGACTGATCGCGGTTGTTATTCCGTTTCGCCACCTCCCATACCTTCATCGGTCGAAGCCGTGGAGCCGCGCCGGAAACCTGGTATATTGTTCAATTATACAGTCGGCAAGCAGCTATGTCACACAAAGCACCATTCTTACGTGGTCATTTTGATACATCAGGTGTCGCCCTTTCTATCATAAGGTGTATGGTGTGAAATCCTATGGGAAACCGGTCTCATCAGTCTCGCCTCTCACACTGCAATACACTACAGTGATGGCGTTGCCGGGGATCGCAGGACCCGGAGAATTTCCTCTATGTCGGGCAACTCCTTGATGGGATAAACCTTGACGAATATAACGCGGTGACTGTCATCGAGAACTATGTTGGCCCGCTCTGAAAAGCCATTCGTTTCTCTGAATATACCATACTCCTGTGCCACCATACCATGGGGCCAGAAATCGGAAAGCAGTATTGTGTCCTTGATACCTAGTTCTTTAGCCCAGGCGTTTTTACAGGGGACGCTGTCGATACTTATACCCAGGGCAACAGCGTTGAGGGCATCGAACGTCTTCTTATGAGCTTCCAATGCCTTCATCTGTTCAGCACACACACTTGTCCACGCGAGAGGATGAAACGAGAGGAGTACTTTCTTTCCCCGGAAATCGGCCAATTGAACCTTTTGATCGTGTTGGTCCTGGAGCGTAAACCCTCTGGCTTCATCACCTTTCTCTATTGCTGTTGGCATCTCGACCTCCTTCTATGTATTTCCCATACGGTAAGCACTGACGGCAGATTCAGCAAGTTATTCAATCCGCGAGGGCATGCAGCAGCAAAGCGGTGTTTACGGCGCCATCGTTATTGAGCCGCTCCAGAACGGCCCGAAGCCGGATCGTGATTATGTTGTCATGCTGTCAATAACGGCACCGCCTCTTTTCGGATCTTCGGATCCCATGTTTACACGATGTTCCTTTGATCTTGCACGGATGCCGAATGTGAAAATGTGAAGGGCGTCCCCAAAGTCTTCTCAAAGTTCTGGTAACTGGCTTTCGTCTCGCATCTTGTGGGTTGAGCCCCGTCCGGTGTTGTAACAGGGTCACCGGCCGGCGGCAGGCCGACTACGAAGCAGGATGTCGCGCGCCCCGGGTCCGCAGTTGAAGAGAAGATCGAGGGTGGAAAGATTGGCAAGAAAGTCCCCCCAGAGCTGGGGATACACGGGAGGAACACAGGTGATATAACGAAGCTCGATCCCGTTCCTCTGAAAGATCTTTGCGTCGAGAAATTTCCCGGCCTGTCTTTGAGCCAGAAAAACTGTCGCACCGGCGGCCCTGCAGATCTCCAGGAGAAGTTCGGTTCCCTTTCCTGTAACGTCCAGTTCAGAAAGGAGCCTGAGCTTTGTTTCCACCTGAAGGTTTTTCATCAGATAGCGAGTGACTGCCATGTTCAGATCGATGATTTTCTCAAAAGTGTTCGAAAACACCTCTGTCATGAAGCCGATATGGTCCCCGAGGTAGGGGGCGTTCGCATAGGCGGCCTTGATGCTTTCGAGGTGCTTGTGTCTCCAGCGGCCCTCCTGACAGATCCTGACCTGACTGATGCGTTGCAGCCCCAGGCCCTTTTTCCGGACCGGGACGGTTATCCAGAACATTCCCCGGTCATTTTTGAAACGGTTTCTGGTGATCCAGGTCGTACCCCGGGGAAACTGTACTTCGTCCAACATGATCAGGACGTCGGAGGCGAGGGCCTTGTGGAAGAAACCGGGAAAAGCACAGAAATACGGTTGATTGGCCGATAGGATCATTACGCACCGGCATTTGTTCTTCTCCGGGTGTGATGCAATTGGCGACACCCGGACTGCGCATGCCGTTCACCTGCCTCTAGATAAGTATATCAAACCGGGTGGAAGGGGACGGTTGGGGCTTAACATTACCAGGCTTGCGGTTGCCACGGCTCTCGATTGCGCGAAGGACATTTTACGTCATCTGAGGATGCCCTAGGGTCAAAAGGAAGGGGGAATCTCTTCCCCCTTCCTTTTCCTGAAACAGTTTTCCGGGTGTTCGGCTGCGTGCCTGCTTCGTTTCGGCTTGTCACTGCGCGGCGGGAGCGCCGCTGGTGCTCTTCGTCTTCGTGTACTTTCCTTTGGTCAACTTCTTCCCCTCGGCGCTGCCGGGTCCAACGGTCCCATTCTGTACCTTGGTGGGTGCGGTGGACGACGAGGATGCAGTCGGTTTTGAGGGCGCCGCCGGTTTCGCGGGTGTTGCCGCCTGGGTGGGTTGCTGCGCGGTGGAAGCTCCACCCGTCTGCTGCGTCTTCTTCGTCTTCACGTATTTTCCTTTCGTAAGCTGCTTCGCTTCTTTAGCAGGTCCGGACGTCGTGTTCTCCTGCGCAAACCCCGTGAATGAGAAGCAAAGCCCGATCACAACTGCAAAGAAAAACACCAATGCCTTCTTCATATTATTACACCTCCTTTGATGTGTGATGGAATCCCGTCATTTTTCTGAACACAGGACACACATGGAACAGGACCGTCTCTTTAAAAGTAAATAACTCAATCGCCCAGCCCCTTTCGCATCATTCTCTTAAGGTTTGGAGACATTCTAAAGCCATCAATTGCGAAACCCCCTTGCTGCAAGTCGTGGTATTTTGGGGACATTCACATTTTCACATTCTTCCTTCTACCGATTATGAACGAGCAATGATGTTTGTGGGTGGTATCAGTCAAATGGTATTCCTCTCCCCCGAAAATGTCAATAATAAGCGCGCCTTCCAGATTTTGGCGTCCAGGAGAACAAGACAGGGCAGGGCCGGGAGGAAAGGCTGAAGAGGTTCCTGGATTCCCAGAGGCGCCCCTTGAAGGACAGGGGGCAGCCACCTTTTCTAAATCACAGGGGTGGAAGATTTTGCAGAATTCTTTCCACATCCTGATCAGTTATTGTCTTGCCGTACACTTCGGAATAGAACGTCTTCATCTCTTTGATCATGTCCCAATCTTTGAATAGATCGGGATGAAATATCTTCGCCATGTAAATCATGAGAAGCACGCCTTCGCCGCTTGCGTGGTCCCAGGGGTAGATCCCTCTGGGAATGCGATAGAACTTCCCGTTCTTAACGGCATTCAGGGAGGCCCAACTGGGGTCCTTTTTCATAATGTCAATGGAGTCGACATATCCGCTCAGAAGAATGATGTCCGGCTTCCACGACAATACCTGCTCTGTGGTTGCCTTTGCATGGTTATCGTTAATAGCCTGGGGCAGATAATTGCCTCCGGAGATTTCGGTATTCCAGTGCATGAAGCTGCCTTTTCCCTGACCGTAGAGCAGACTGGAGCGCAGACCGCCGTAGTACACGGCAGGCCTGTTCTTCTTGTCTATTTTCGATGTTATGGAAAGAATCTGTGCGACTTTTCTGTCGAAGTAACTGTTGTATCTATCTGCTCTCGCCTTTGCGTCGGGTCCCAGAAGATCGCCGAACAAGCTTATCTGAGCTTTGAAATTTTCCTTGAATTCATAGAGGCTCATGGGTCGTTTGTCGGCGGAGAAGGCGCACACGGTCTTTAGACCTGCTGAGCTGAATTGCTCCCCTTTCGTCATCCCTGGCGTATAGAGCACAAAATCTATCTTCATATCCAGCATTTGCTTCGGGGTAATGCCATTATTGGTTTGAGCGTTTTTTATTTCCGGATAAAGTTTGTAAGCCCACGGAGATTGTTCCGCCATCACGCTTATCAAATTCCCCTTGCCGAGAGTCATAATCTTCTCAGGGGAAACACAATGCATGCATGCGATTCTCCTGGGGCTGACCGGCACTTCGACTTTGTTGCCGCACATATCGGTTATTGTCTTGTAATCTCCGGCGTAAAGTCGACTGCCACATGCATCTGCCCCGATCAACAGACCCAGCACTATAAAGAGTATATGGACCAACCTCTTGTCGCTCATCTCGTCCTCCACGTATTGTTGCACCAGGAGACTTCTCTTCGAGGTGCGCTAACTCGAAACCGCAGTAATGCTTTCCGGCTTTCCCCGCCACGGACGATTGGTACCGCGAAACAGATTGCCGGATTAAGCACCCGTGCAACTTCCATTGCCACCTCTATAACAGGTTGAGGCGGTCACATCAATAGGCTTATATATCATTGGATATAACGCTCTGTAAAGAGAAATTTGGGCAACTAATTTGGGCATCCCCACAAAGTTTCGTTAGGTTCCTTCCGCCCGTAAACAAATTCTACATGTAAAATGATATTACTATTTTTTACTTATGATGTGATGATAATCATATACTAACACGTCCAGCGTGATCTATATAATACGGTAGGCACCACTCATTACAATAGGAAGGCCGGATGGAAGATTTAAGCAAGACAAATCAAGAACTGGTCAAAGAGATATCGCTCTTAAAACAGAGAATCAAGGAACTGGAGCGATTGGAAACGGAACGCAAACAAATGGAGGAAGCCTTACGCGCGGGCCAGGTTCAGTTGTCGGATGCAGCGGACATTGCCGGAATCGTTTATTGGCAGGTCGATGCTCAAGATGCCATGTTCATCTTCAACGATCCCTTCTATGCTTTTTATGGCACTGCTGCCGAGCGGGAAGGAGGTTACCGGATGGCAAGGGAAGAATATGCGAAACGGTTCGTACATCCTGACGATCGCTTGCGTTTCTGTCAGATGGTGGACCAGAATATCACAAACAAAGATTCTGAAGTTCTTACCAATCTTGAGCACCGCATCATTCGCCGTGATGGAGAAGTGCGGCATGTCCTGGCACGAACGAGGATCGTCAGGGATGGTTCAGGCCTTATCGTCAAAATACACGGCGCAGAGCAGGACATTACGGAACGTAAACTGGCAGAGGAAGAACAGGAGAGGCTCATTCTTCAACTTAAGGAAGCGCTTTCTCAGGTCAAAGTCTTAAGCGGGTTGCTCCGCATTTGTTCTTCCTGTAAAAAGATACGCAACGAGGAAGGAGACTGGGAACAGATGGAAAAGTATATAAGAGACCGTTCAGAAGTGGACTTTTCCCATACTTATTGCCCGGAATGTGCAGAAAAATTGCGTTCTCAACTCCTTCAAAAGGAGTGAATTAATTAACGGCAGCCAGCAGCTAGAGGGTGAGGGTGACGCTCTTGAAATGTTGAAATGTTTGTGGGCCTACAGGGACGCTGCAACTTCGGGAACGCCCTTCATATCTTCACGTGCTTTTCTCCTGTACGCAGGCGTCAGATACAGACGTATTAATCCTCTTCTTCAGTGGTGTGTCTTCTCCTCTTCGCGCCGGCGCAGGGGGTGTTGGTCCAAGTGGTTCTCCCCGTTCCCCTGTCCCTTACCTGTGTTTTTTCTCTTTGTTGCCTGTTTTTTGGCCCTTCTGATTTATACTAAACGTCTGTCCGACTACGCTGATCTGACCTGTCCTCGGGGAGCTGCCCCGGTTCTCCTCGACGGCGAATTTGACCGTGCCTTTGCCCTTACCCGATGAAGCCGACGCGATGATGATCCATGGGGCATTTGCGACCGCTTTCCATTCGCACCCACTGTCGGTTTTTACCGAGAAGCTTCCTCTGGCGTCGCCCTGGCCCACATTCTGACTTGTTTTTGACAGGGTGTATGAACACGAAGGAGCTGCAGGGGAGGTCTTCGCGACCGGTGCCCGTGAAACGTGGGAGGATCCCGCGCTCATCTGCGCCGATGTCGGGTCGCTGCCGCCCGATGCTTGGGTTGCCTGTGCCGCCGTCCGGCCCAGCTGGGTCACGTTCACGGACGCGGTCTTGACCTTTATCACCGTGCTGCGGGCCGCGGTCGACTGGTTCTCCATGAATTGGATGTGAACGCTGGCGCTTCCCTTCCCGGATCTTGTGTTGGAACCGATCCCGATCCAACCGGCCGTTGTTTCAACAGTCCACGGGCAATCCTGGTGGTTTGTCGTGACACTAAAGCCGGTTCCTCCGCGGCTGGCCGAATGGTCGATGGACGCAGGGCTGACCGCGTAGGTGCAGGGATTGGCCGTCTGGGTCACGTTCACGGCAGTGTTGTTGATCTTGACCACCGCGCTCCGGGCCGTGCCCGTGCGGTTGGGCTGGACGGTGACGGAGACGTAGCGGGTTCCGGTTCCGGACTTCGTGGGTGGTTGGACCCCGATCCAGCTGGCCGTTTCGTCGATGGTCCATTTGCAGTCCCCGCTGTTTGTCGTAATGTGAACAGGTTTGTTGTGGTCGTTGCCCGAAAAGCTCAGCGACGTCGGGCTGACCGTGTACGTGCATGCCTCCTGCGTCACGGTGAACGTCTGACCGGCGATCTTAATAGTGCCGGTGCGGGTGCTGCCGGATGCGTTTGCACCGATCGTGTACCTGACGGAGGCGGTGCCGGTCTTTGTCCCGGGAGTTACGTGGATCCATGGGGACGCTTCGCCGACATTCCAGGTACAGCTTGCGTCGCTCGCCTTCACGAGGACGGTGTCATAGTTCCCTGGGGTGCCGCCGGCGGCGATTGACCTGCTTGTCTGGTTGAGCGTGTACGTGCAGGGCGGTCGCTGCGGCTGGTTAACCCAGATGTACTGGCGGTTGAGGACAACGCGACCCTGTCTTGCCGCGGCGCCGGTGTTCGGCTTGACCGTGACAACGATGGTCCCGCTCCCCGTGCCTTTGTGTGTGTCGGGCACGGTGATCCAATCATCGGCACTGGAGATGTTCCAGTTGCACGTGCTGCCGCTTGCGGTGAAATTGATGGTATAGGTACCACCTGAATGTCCCGCCTCGACGACCGCTGGCGACGGGGTGAACGTGCATTGCTGTGCCTGCGCTGTGACAGCAAAAACAATGCCACCAATACTGATGATCGCACAGGCTATTGCACAAACGAGCCCTCCTGCAAAAAAGCTTTTGCGCATCGCATGCCCCCTTTGTTTTTCAGCTATCTTCAATGATTCTACTGAGTCGCCGATCCATTGTCAACAAACCTGCGCACCCGGGGGGCTCCGGGGAAGTAGTTGTGCGAGAATTCCTTCTTCGGCCTCAGGAATTTTGCTCCGCCGTTTCCGGGGGAAAGCCTGAGCTTGTCAGCGGGGATATAGTCATACGACAATATCACCAGGCTGGACACCTTTCCTGTCAACGACATCAAAATACTTTTCAGCGGTTGTTGAATGTTGTGTATTGACTCCAGCCGGGTTACAATTCCCCGAAACAAGTTGATAGAAATTAAAGAGGAAAATCGCGTGTCTGGATCAGGGTTTAGACTTGATGTATTTCAGCCCTGCGACGCGGAAGGGGTTTCCGGGCTCTTCAAGGAAGTCTATGGTGACGGATATCCGGTGAAGATAGTCTATGATCCTCAAGGGTTTACGAAGGCGGTTGACAGACAGGACTATGTGCCTGTGGTTGCCCGCACTCCTGAGGGGGATATTGTCGGTTTCTCGTCCCTTTATCGGTCTGCTCCGAATCAGAACCTCTACGAGATCGGACTCGGCATGGTCTCAGCCGAGTATCGGCGAACTGCTATCGTAGGTCTCATGATGCGTCGCCTCGTGAAAGTGGCTCTTGCGTCGCCCGGCTTCGATGCCTTCTTCGGGGAAACGGTGTGCAATCATGTTCTGACGCAAACAAGCTCAAGCACCCTTAAGGCCGTAGAAACCGCCATCGAAGTTGACCTCATACCTTCCGAAGCCTACGAAAAAGAAGGGAGCGCTTCAGGGCGGGTATCGACTGTCGTTTCCACAAGGACCATTGCTCCCCGGCCTCATACGGTCCATGTTCCTGAGATCTACGGCGGTTACCTGGCGCATATCTACAACGGGTTTGATGACAGCCGCGCCCTCAGGCGATCAGACGAAAGGCTGCCACCTGACCGATCCACCGGCCTGGCAACCCGGATCTTTGAGAGTGCAGGGGTGGCGAGGATTGCAGTCAATGAGGCAGGGTCCGACTTCGAAACCATTCTGGACTCGGAAGAAAAGGCAGCCCGGAGCAAGGGCGTTATTGTAATACAGGTATGGCTCAACCTTTCCTGGCCATGGGTCGCCGGATGCGTCGAAGCCTTGCGCTCACGAGGCTATTTTTTCTGTGGACCCTTCCCGAGATGGTTCGGCGAAGACGGCCTTCTCATGGAGAAGGTGGAAGGACGGCCGAACTGGGAGGGAATCATCCTCTATTCCGAACGGGCCCGGCAGATACTCGAGTTTATCAGGGAAGACTGGGCGGGGGTGACCCGGAGTAAAGCCTTCTCCCCATGCTCCGTTGGCTCCAGCGACGCCCGCAAGGGTGGAGCGGGCGTAAGATAAAGAACGTTAGTATGGTCTGCCGCCGGGAAAGGATCAGGTATTTCACAGAATGACAAGGAACAAAAATCTTCACGATGTGTCATACGTGCATGGGGTGAAAGACAGCGTCGTTCATTCTTCAAGAGGACCTGACGATGTATAGACAGAAAGATCGAAGGTATGGAAAGATCCTGATCCAATTTGTTGCGGTTATGGCCATCGTCTTCACCGGTGTTTCCCTTGTCTGGCCAGGGTCTTCATCTGACCCAAAACTGACAAAACGCTATCGATCGTGGTCCGTGACTGAGCGCGTGATGAAGGCCGAGGCTGATCGCCTTTCTTCGGCTGCCGGTCAGGCCTTTAACGAAGGTCTTTATGGAGAGGTTGCCCTTCCCGCGAAGAAGGCCCTCGATCTTTATCGCCGTCTGTCCGATGTCGCGGGCGAAGTGGAGACCCTTCACTATCTGGGCCAGGCGGAAAGAAAGATGGCGAAGTACGATGAAGCCATAGAGACGCACAACAGGGCGCTGCTGCTGGCGAAGAAAGTGCTGGATCGCAGGGGGCAGGGACAGGCGCTTATCGATCTGGGTGATGTCTATGAACGGAAAAAGGATTACTCGAAGGCCATAGAGTTCTACAACAAGGCACTGGCCGTCCTCAGGCCCGAGGAGGACTGGCGCGACATGGGCAGGGCTCTCTGCCAGCTCGGGGATATTTACGTGGCATCCGCTGATTTTGGAAATGCTTACGACTCCTACTCGCGAGCCCTGCATCTTGCCGAGAAAGGCCGGGATCCCGTCTATGTCGCCGGGTTCAGCGATTGCCTGGGATTCTTCTATCGCCAGCTGGGAGATTACGATAAAGCCATTGAGTATCACAAGAGGGCCCTGGAGAGCGCCGGGAACATTGCCGACGTCACCCTGAGGGCACAGGCCAGGGCAAGGACGCTCAACCATCTCGGCCTGTGCACGGAAAAGTCGGCCGAGTGGTCTCCGATAGAGAAGGGAAACGCGCCAAGGGCAAAGCTGTACAGGGAGGCGATCGAGTACGAGCGTCAGGCCCTCGCATGCGCCGTCGAGATCAATGATCGGTGGCGGCAGGGGTACATTATGAGGGAGCTGAGCCAGCTCCACCGGGAGCTCGGGGCGGTCCTGCCCGATGGGGAAAGGCTGCCCCAGTATCAACTGTCCCTGGAGTGGGCCGAGAAGGCCCTCGCATTAGCGGCTTCATCCATGGGGGAGAAGGAGTGGACGGGCCTCGCCCTGCATCACAAGTTTCGCGCGCAGGCCGCCCTCGGCCGGGATGAGGAATGTCTGAAGACATTTCAAGAGACGGTCAAGGTGTGGGAATCCATCGGCGACCTCATGTCCCTGGGAAGGACGTATCAGTATCTTGCACAATCGTTCTATGAGCCTCGCAATGACTATGAGGATGCCCTGGCCACGTATGACCGGGCCATCAAGATTTACGCACAAATTCATACGCTGGAGTACATTGCCGCCATCCACTTGAGTAAGGGGGCCATCTATGAGCGGCAGGGTGAGATCGAAAAGGCCAAAAAGGCCTATATGGCTTCCATTGAGACGATGGAATCGATGCGAAGCAGGCTTACCTCGGAAGAGCAGAAACTGACGTTCTTCGCGCGGCGGTCGAAGCCCTATGAGGCCCTCATTTCCCTGTTGATCAAGAGCTATAGAAAACAATCCCGTTTGGAGGACGCTGTCGAGGCGTTCTACGTGTCGGAACAGGCGAAGGCGAAGATATTTCAGGAAATGCTGGCGAAGGCAGGTGCGCGGCGCGTGATCGGAAGGAACAATCCAAGGCTCGGGCAATATGTCAACAGGGAGCGGCAATTGGTGGATCATCTGACGCAGTGCAGGAACCTTCTTTCGGAAGCCATGAACAAGCCCGAAGCCAGACGGGACCACGCCCGAATAGAGGCCCTGGAAAAGGACCTTACGGCAACTCAGACCGCGCTCGTTGCCCAGGAACGGGAGATAGAGAAGAATTTTCCCGAATATGGCGACCTCAAAAGGCCAAGGCTCAAAACAGTCCGGGAACTGCAGGAGAAAATCCTCAAGCCGGGCGAGGTCGTTGTCTCCTATTTTATTACCGAGGACAATCTCATAGCGTGGGTTATTTCAGCGAAGAACGTTCACATCGCCATTACGGACATAAAAGGCAGCGATCTCAAGAACAAGATAAGGTCATTCAAGTCTTCGCTGGAAAAGGCGGGGAGGACAGGGGATATCGATGACCTGGCGGCGTTCGATGTAAAAGCCGCGAACGAGCTGTACAGGATCCTCGTGAAACCCCTGGAAGAACAGATAAAAGAGGCGGAGATTCTGTATATTTCAGCCGATGACGTACTTTATACGCTGCCCTTTGAGGCGCTGATCAAGGACGGCCCCGAAACGGAAGTGCTCATCACGAAATACGATCACGTCCCTTTCTTGCTGAAAGATCGTCCTATATCCTATCTTCCTTCCGTGTCGGTCCTCTATTCCGTCAGGACATTCCTGAAGGACGGCTACGGCAAATGGAGAGAGCCTCTTGTTGCTTTCGCAGACCCCGTGTTCTGCCCTCAGGAGTTAAAGACGGAAGGGAAGGACGCTTTCCTGAACAGGGGGGCGAGCTTTGCGTTGATGGCCCTGAGAGGATCCGGATCTTTGACGGATTCCGACCCCTGCGTAGTCCTGCCTCGCCTGTCCGAGACAGCAGATGAGGTCCGGGCGATAGCCAGGATCCTGAAGGCACGAAAGAAACCTTTCCTGCGGGAGAACGCAAAGGAGACGGTGCTGAAGACGATCGACCTCAAGCCCTATCGCTTCGTGACGATCGCGACGCACGGGCTGCTCGCCGGTGAATTCAGGGTGAATCAGCCGTCCCTTGTCCTGAGCCTTGTCGGGGACGCGAAGAATGATGGCCTCCTGGAGATGGACGAGGTACTGGGGCTCGATATTGATGCGGAGCTCGTGACGCTTTCCGCGTGCAATACCTCCGCGGCGGAAGGCGGGGCTGACAAGGGAGAGGGTTTTGTGGGTTTGACGAGGTCCTTTATGTTCGCGGGTACGCCGTCCGTCCTTGTCACACACTGGAGCGTCGAAAGCGAGACGACACGAGACCTCATGATCAAGGTGCACCAGATGATCACGGCAAAGGGAAGGGCCGGCGCCCTGAGGGACGCAAAGGTAGATATGATGGGCAAATACATCGACGCGGGGGGGACGAGAATATCCACGGCTCACCCTTTTTTCTGGGCCGGCTTTGTGTTGGTTGGAGACGGCAGATGAACATGCTCGCCGCTTATAACTAAGGATCATCTTTAGCTACATAGAACATTGAACACGGGACAGCTTTTTCTGTCTTTGTGTTCCGGCCGGTTTTGTGTTACCTTCCTGAGTCACCTTTTTCATTCAGACAACATACAGGGTGGTAGAGGATATCCCCGGAATCATGCGCACCCTGCCGTAGATTGGGAACCGTTCAATGCAGCAAAAACTCTGGTCGAAGGAATTCACGGCCGTTGCTTCAGCAAATTTGCTTATGGCATGGGCATTCTACTCGTTGATGCCCACCCTGCCCATCTATCTGACCCGGGATCTCGGGATCAGCCAGGGGAGCACCGGCTTCGTCATGGCCGGGTTTTCGATTTCAGCCATACTCATCCGCCCATTTGCGGGTTATCTCCTGGATAATTATCAAAGGTTCCTGGTATTCATCCTTTCTCTCTTCCTGCTGACCGGTGTATATGGCGCCTATCCCTTCGCTCATGGCGTGGCTGCGATGTTTCTGCTGAGATTCGCGCATGGCGCCATGTGGGGGATATGTTCCTCCTCGGTCGCCCCGATCGTCGCCGACATTGTACCCCCCGCCAGGCTGGGTGAAGGTATCGGCATCTACGGACTGAGCATACCCATCGGGATGACCATCGGACCGATGTTCGGTCTTGAGGTGCTGAAACGAAGCGGCGCCGACACGATGTTTGTCGCTGTTCTCGGCATCTCCTTTCTGTCGCTGCTGATCGGTTTTCTTGCGAAGACCCCCGCCTCTGCAATCACGAGGAAGAAACTCATTATTGCCAACCTTGTCCACAGGAAGGCACTTCCTGTTTCCCTTTGCATGTTCCTGGTCATGATTGCATACGGATCAATAATCGTCTTTGCGGGCGTTTATGCCGCACAGAAGAGTTTCCCCAACGTGGCTGCGTTCTTCCTGTGTTTCGCGGCGGCCCTCTTTTGCTCCCGGGTCTTCCTCAGCAGGCTTTTCGACCGGGGATATTTCCTTCACCTTGTGCTGGCCGGCATCGCTCTGACCGCCATCGGAATGCCCTGGCTCGGAAATGCCTGGAACCCGACCCAGTTCCTGGTGGCGGGCATAATCAACGGTCTTGGTTTTGGAATACTCATGCCGACGTGCCAGGCCGCGGTAAACAGCCTTGTGGGCCCTCACGAAAGGGGTGCGGCGAATTCCACCTACCTGGTTTCCTACGATCTGGGAATGGGTGTCGGGTCCCTTCTCGTCGGTTTTCTGGCCGACAGGGTCACCCTCGGGGCGATCTACGGGTACACCTCGCTCCTGATCGTACTGTCGGCGGGCATATTCTTGCTGGTGGCCATTCCTCACTACCGCCGCAACAAATCCCGCTACAATGAAGCCGGAAGATGACCCGCAATGCGATATCTTCGTGTATTCCCGGGCCATTGCAGGCGTGTCATCGACCGCTTCCGGGACATTGAACATTGAACAGCGTGGTGCGCGAGGGCGATGGTCGTGAAGCGGCCGCGGCTTCGTTCATTTGGGCCAGTTCTTACCCGGTTTCGCCCAGTCGTATTCGTCGTATGTTCCCGCCTGGTAGTTGTGGGTGGCCTCGAGCGTCAGCAGTTCCTCGTCGCCACCGAGATCGGTTTCCCTCCAGTATGTCTGTTTCATGTCCGGACGAAACCGCATTCCTTCCTCAAGCCTGTCGGGGATGTCGTCCTTGTCCCTATCTTCACTCTCTTTCCAGCCTTGAGGCCAGAATGTGTGGAAATTATTGAAGTGGGTGAACTCATGCATGACATCAACGGCGAAGGTGTCAATGTATGTATACTTCAGGTAGCTTCTCCCCGAGAGCGTCGACGGTATTGACCGCTTGATCGCCGGCAGTTCCACGTAGAATGTATCAGGGTCCCAGGTGTTCACCTTGAGGTTGCATATATTAATGGTCTTGTAGCCGGAATAGTACGGATTGTACTGACCTATAACACCGCGGTGGACACACTGACATTTGTCGCCCGGAATCCCTTCGCACTGGTACGCAATTCTGACGTTCTGTCCAAAGGGTCTTGCCGCCGGGGTCTGCTTCCAGTAATAGAACCAGTTGGGATATTTCCCCTCAGGGTTGTTCTTCTCGTCCCTGGGATAGAAGAATCGCACCTCTCGCGTCTTCTCTATCCTGCATGAATCCATTTTCAGGGTTGCCTTTACCGTTTTCCTGCCGAACTCGTTGTTGTCCTCGGGCAATCCCTTGTAGACGACAGTGAATTTTCTCCCCTTTGGTGTTGATGACGTTGAAGCGGGAGTAATGGTTCGATTGGAGCCTTCTATCTCGGGAATGGTCCATTCGACGGAATCGGCATACCGCTCCGGTACCGTCCTCGCCTCAAGCTCCAGTGTAAGCTTGTTGGAATGCTCGCTTAAGAGGTACTCGTCACTGAAGACATGCCTGCTCTTGTCTTCAGGGCTGACGATCATGAGTTCCACGGATCTCATGTCTCTGCATTCCTCGGGCTCCTGAGGGACCTTGAGGTAGAGCGTCATGGTGGAGCCGGGACGACAACCGGGCGAGGGCCCCATCGGCCTGCCGATATCCTTGCGCAGTGTTATCTCGCTCCCTTTGAGCAATTGTTCGAACTCCGATCTGTTCAGCGTCCATGTGGCATCAAAACATCCCATACCCAGATTCGTCTTGCCGTCATCACCCAGGAAGGTGACTTTAGGCGCATTGGCCGTGACCTTAACCTGACCGTTTTCTGCGGGGGTTGCGCTCACCACATGGGCATAGAATTGCGGATAACGTTCTCCTTTAAAGATCTCGTAGCGGGAAAAGTGGGCCCAGCCGGTGCAGGATGATGACGAATATGAGCTCCTGCGCACACACTTCTTTCCCATCACGCCCGACACATTGATCCCGGTTGACAGAGACTGGATCTCGTACCCCTTTTCCCTGTCGAATTGTCCTTTTACCGGATCGTAGGTATGCGTGACGATCAGATTGCCCGCAAATCTTTCTTTGATCGTGTAGAGAAGGTCCGTCTTCACTTCGCTGGAGAAGAGCTCTTTCTCTCCCCCGTTGACCACAATGTACCCTTCCAGGGGAAAGGCTTCAGGGATCTGAGGTTTCTCCGTACCTCCCTGAAGATCGCCCATCATACCCTTCACCTGACGGAACTGTATGTTGATTATCTCGCGGCGGCGTTCTATTTCTTTCTCCGCCGTCGCGGCCGGTTGGATGGGGATTGACTGCATGCCGGTAGTCCCGCCGGCTCCCCTCGTGGCGTCATTTATGGTCTGCATGGTTTCCCGATACATCTCCATGAGCTTGTTCATGTTCGTTGTGCCCTGCAATTGTTGCTCAAGCTGCCGTGCCCTTTGCTCGAGATCCTCCGGAGCCTGAGCAGACGCTGTGAAGCAAAGCAAGGAAAGGACCATCGCCCCGATCATGCCCATCCATACGGTTTTTTGTCGCTTGTTGACCATCATTCACTCCTGTGGCAATGGATAGCAAACGGGGAGACAGGCGCATAGCCTCTTCATCCCCACGGTTCATGCCGCTTATTCGTGACCCCGAGCCAGCAACGTGCCGTCGATTTCCGGTTTCCACTATCATATCGTTCCTGTGTGAGAGAATGCAATACGATAGTGACAGGCTGGTATACAATGCCCGCACCAATTCCCCTTTGCCAGCGTCCGGACCCTCGGTCAATTCGGGGTAGGGTTGCATCACGCCGCCATCCTCGGCAACAGAGCGGCCCCCTGGCAAGGATATTGCACTGTTTGGTCATAGCGAGGAAGAGGCGCTCCATGGTAGTCTGAGAACGTACCGCAGGAGAAGAGAAGATGTGGAGACAATTGACCATGGTGTCTTACGCGAGTAGAATGAAGACAAACGTCCTAACGGCATAAGAAGCAGGCGGCCGGAAGCATATGACAAATTCGATCAGAGAAAGGAGTCTCACATGGAAAATCATCATCCACAATGCGTAAAATGTACGGTTCTTCGGTGTCGTTCCAAAGAAAAGGACAAGAAGGTGCCGGCGTTCTGCCCTACAGAAAAGTATCGCGGCCTTGTCAAGGAAACGGTGGAGAAATCCATGCTGCCCGAAAACCAGGCTATAAATAAGGGCTGGATCGGTTATATGAGTCAAGTCATGGATCCTGAAAAACCAAGAGAAAAGTTGGCCTGGACACGGGTTGATGAGATTATGGAGTATGCCAGGATACGCGGGATGACAAGGCTGGGCATTGCAACGTGCGGGGAACTGTTGCCTGAATCGAAGTTGTTATCTGATATCCTTGAAAGCAATGGATTTGACGTCGTCTCTGTGATATGTCTCTGTGGTGAAACGGATCCGCAGGAGATAGGCATGCCGGGGAATAAGATCTGCAACCCCATAATGCAGGCAGAAGTGCTAAACCGGGAGAAAACGGAGCTGAACATGATGGTGGGCCTTTGCCTGGGACACGATATACTTTTCCTGCGTCATTGCGAAGCGGAGACAACGCCTCTCGTGGTTAAAGATCGGGCTCTTGGACATAATCCTGTGGCAGCTTTGTATCTGAGCCAGAACCCTCTCTATAAGGACAGATTCATCAGAAAATGAACACGGTGCAGGACGGGGCACTGCTTCACCTTCTTACCCTCCGTGTTGTGCGACCAGACTGTCCCTCAGGGCCTTGAGCCTGCTGCTGAGACCTACTTTGTAGACATGCGGGTTTTCGAAACGTTTGTACTCTGCGGGAAGCATCGCCAGACGTTCCCGACTGTACTGCGCCGTCTGGGACAGGCCAGGGGGATCATGGACGATCTTGCCCCCGGCCATTACAAGATGCAGCGATGGCTCGATCTCGCTGGCATTGACGGCAGAAGACTGATGAGGGACGAATGGATGGTGCATCATGTCGATATGTGTCTCATCATCGAATCCGACAACGTCGGCGCCCAGGAACAGCCCGTGATCATCGATTGCGCGCCATACCTGTTTTTTGTCGGGCAGGGTGATTTTGAAAACATTCTCGGAAAGTTTGATGACCGGATGTCCATCGGTCCATGCCAGTTTGTAGACTCCATCAAGGGCCGCATCGGGTTGTCCTGTGACCAGGTTGGTCCCCACGGCGAAAACGTCGATAGGCGCCGATTGTGCCACAAGACTTCTGATGACATACTCGTCGAGCTGGTTGGAAGCTGTAATTTTGACATGGTGTAATCCCGCTTCATCCAGCATGATACGACTTTGCTTGGCCAGGTAGGCCAGATCGCCGCTGTCCAGACGAATGGATTTGAGGCGATGACCCTTTCTTTCCATTTCCTTTGCCACCGTGATCGCATTGGGTATGCCGCTCTTCAGGGTGTTGTAAGTGTCCACGAGCAATACGCAATCATTCGGGCGGGCGGCGGCGAAGCTTCGGAAGGCCTCGATCTCGCTTTCGCAGCTCTGCACGTAGGAATGCGCCATGGTGCCGAATGCCCGCAGGTTATAATCTCGCGCCGTCCGTACATTGCTGGTCCCCTCGAAGCCGCCGATGACAGCCGCACGGCTGGCATGGTAGCCTCCGAATCCCTGCGCGCGGCGCAGCCCGAAATCGATTAACAATCCATCTCCGGCAGCAAGGCGCATGCGGCTGGCCTTGGTGGCTATAAGTGATTGAAAATTGAGCATGTTGAGCAAAACGGTCTCGATAAGCTGAGTCTCGATGAGGTTTCCGTCAACTCTCAGGATGGGGCGTGTCGGGAATACCACATCGCCTTCCGGCAGAGAATAGATGGTACCTCTGAACCTGAAGCCCTTCAGATAGGCCATATAGTCCGGATGAAAAGACTGCGCTTTCAGAAAATCGAGGTCGTCCTTGCTGAAACGAAAGTCTTCCAGGATGGCCAGCAGATCGGGCAGGCCGGCGAATATCGCGTATCCGCCTTTGAAGGGATTCTTGCGAAAAAAGTAATCAAATACGGCGGATTCATCCTTTCGGCCCGCCAGGAAATAGGCCTGCCCCATGGTGAGTTCGTACAGGTCGGTATACGATGCGGTGAGATCCGGGATAAGCTTCTTGTTCATTATTCCTTCCATTCTATCTTTAGTCCGCGTGGACACAGAGACCGCGTCCGATTGCAGTATAAAGCGTACTCCCGGCCGTTCCCGTGCGTCAAATGGTTTCTTTCCCGGGGACGGGCAGGGGAGAGACGGAAAAAAATGGGAGGGTCTCTTCCCCCCCATTTCCTGAACCATCCCCGTGGCTTTGCTTTCTTGTCTACTTCGTTTCGGCCGGTTGCTGACCGGCTGGAGCTCCACTGGCCTATTGCGGTTTCTTTGTCTCCTTCGTGTATTTTCCTTTCGTTAGCTTTTTCCCTTCGGTTCTTCCGGGTCCGGTGGCCCCGCTCTGTTCCTTGGTGGGCGCTACCGATGTCGTGGATGTCGTGGTCTTTGCGGGTGTCGTGGGTGTCGTGGGTGTCGTGGACGTGGTCGTTTTTGCGGGTGTGGTCGTGTTCGCCTGGGTTCCGCTGGCTTGCTGTGTTTTCTTCTTTGTCTGCGTGTACTTTCCTTTCGGCAGGTTCTTCGGTGGCTTGGCAGGTCCGGACGTCGTACTCTCCTGTGCAAACCCGGTGAATGCAAAGGAAAGACCGATCACAACTGCAAAGAAAAACACCAATGCTTTTTTCATATCATTTCTCCTCCTTTAATGTGTGGTGGAATCCGACTCGTGGGGTCGGCTGCGAGACAATATCTGTGAACTTTGAGGAACGCATCATATCTTCACATTCTATCTTATTAGCTTTTTGTTCAGCTCCCGTTCCGCCTTCCGGCGTTCATATTCGTCGCGCTGTTGCTGAATCCTTTCTGCCCTTTCCTGATTCCTCCTTTGCATCTCCACCTGATATTCGAGTTGCTTCAACTCTCTGGAGGTTTTCAGCCTGTCCATTTCCAACTGGCGTTCTTCCTGCGCCCGGCGCATTGCATCGGTCCTCTTTTCCATTTCGGTGCGCTGTTGCTGCGCCTTTTCCGTCCTCTCGGTGTTCCTCCTTTCCATCTCCCACTGGCGCTCCTGGTTGACTGCAGACTCTTGCGGGACAGGTGCCGCTGTCTGCTCGCGGTTTGCGTAGCTGTAGTAGAGCGCCATTTCTTTGTTGGTGTTGAGGACAAAATATGCCGGTCTCCATGTCTGAAGCTCCCACTCGCTCCACATCATGTTCTGGACCACATAACGTTTCAGGTAGGTATCGTAGACTATGGTGGCCTTACCGCGAAGCTTTGTGTTGTCATCGAGCCAGGTGTAACCGTATTGACTCATCTCGGCGGCTATCTTCTTCCCCAGCTCGTTGTAGCTTTGCGTGTAGGAGAAAGAGACGGCGAATTGCCTGCTGTTGCCGGGAAGTTTCGTAATCTCCACGATCTCGTCTATCTTGTTCTCCGATACGAGGAAAAGAGTATTCTTGTGAATGTCCTCGAAAACCTGGCTGGCGTTGCCCTTTTCGGTGAGAGCAATTTGCAGGCTGTCCCGTCCATGCGGGCCGGTGGTCTGATTCGTCTCCACCAGTTCAAGGTCCCGTGCCATCATGACATGTGTGTAGCGAGGGTCCGAGGTGGAAGCGAGCGCCAGGTTTGCCGGGACTGCCAGCCCGTAGCACCTGGCCAGGTGCTTCTCCAGGACCTTCGCGGTTTCGCTCCTGGAGGGCGTTGAGTCCCCGCATCCGGAAAGCAACGACAGGCTGAAGACCCCCAGGAATACAAAAAGGGATGCGATCACCGATTTCGTACTTGTCATAGCAACTGTCCTCCCCGATACCAGTCAAGTTTTGTTTTTCAAGGAGTTCCCCGGCAGCTCACTTTGGGGACATCCTTCACATCTTCACATTCAATCGGTCTGGCCGTTCCTGTTAACTGTGAACTCCTTCGCGCGAGGGTTGTCTCTGAGTATGTCTACGAGGCCCCGTGCGATTGCTGCCGGTCAATTAGGATAATCAACAAACAGGCTCTAACTTTCTTCTACCAGAGCGGCACGAGCAATGATGGTTGTAGGTGGAAGTAGCAAGATTTTATTATTGTCTGCTGTAAATGTCAATAATACCGCACTGTTTATGGTTTCACATACGCACATTGAAAGTTGAAGATGTGAAGGATGTCCCCAAAGTTGCTTGAAAAGAAGAATGGAATGGCGTATAGAATCACACTGTGAAGATCGACTTCCATACCCACATTTATCCTGATCGCGTGGCTCTTCAAACGGTTTCCACGGTTTGTCGGCGGGCGGGGATTGATGCCTATGCGGACGGTACCCTGGAGGGTCTGAAAAGATCAATGGCGGCTGCCGGGATCGATCTTTCCGTAGTGGCGGCTGTGGCGACAAAGCCGGAGCAGGTTGTATCCATTCAACGATGGTTAACGGCCATTCGGCAGCCGGGCATTATGGCGCTGGCCGCCATGCACCCCGCCGATCCTTTGAGCTCCGAGCAGATGAAGATGCTGAAGCGGGAAGGATTTCGAGGCTTTAAATTACACCCTGATTACCAGGATTTTTTTGTTGACGATCCCCGCGTGTATCCTTTGTACGAGAGGGTAGCGGCAGAAGGTATGTTCCTTCTCTTCCACGCCGGGCTGGATCGGGGACTTCTCCACCCGGTCCATGCTACGCCGAAGCGCCTGGCTGCGGTTCACACGGCCGTTCCGGAACTCTGCATGGTGGTTGCCCATCTGGGAGGAGAAGAAGCTCAGGAGGAAACGGCGGCACATCTGCTGGGGCGGAACATCTACATGGACACCTCCTTCGTGCTGCGCAAGATACCCGGGACTTTCCTGGAACGGTTCCTCAAGGAACACCCTGCAGAACGTTTGATATTCGCATCGGACAGTCCCTATACAGATCAGGGGGAAGAGCTTCAGTTTCTTTTGCAGCTGCCGTTTCTGACGGAAAGGGACAAGGAAAAGATCTGTTTTTCCAATGCGGCCCGGCTGTTGGGATTGGAAGATGTAGAGAACGCCCCCGCGGTTGCCGCCGAACGGTGAACCGACTTCGCAATCCGAATCAGGCTATATCCAGTGCCTTTCTCACCGCTTCCGCCAGTTCCTGTCTGGCAAGGGGTTTCATGAGGAATTCTCTTATTCCCGCCGCTCTTGCCATCGCCGGATTAACGTCGTCGCTGTGTCCGGTGCAGAGTATAATGGGCGTATTGGGACGTATGGTGAGGATTCGTTCGGTAAGACGCATTCCTGTCAGGTTGGGCATCGTCTGGTCGGTTATTATCAGGTCGAACCGGGAAGGGTTTGCGCAGAAGAGCTCCAGGGCTTTTGTACTGTCGGTGAGGGCCGTGACGGTATAGCCGAGCCTTTCGAGGAGCCCCGTACCCAGCTCGGTTATTATCTCCTCATCGTCGATGAAGAGGACATGTTCCTTGCCTTTGGGGACTCCCATGTATCGGACGGTATCGGAAGTCTCATCGGTTACTGCCTTCGGGAGAAGTACCCGAAAGGTGGAGCCGATACCCTGTTTGCTCTCAACGGTGATGTCGCCATTTAAGCTCTTGACGATCCCGTATACCACCGCAAGCCCCATACCTGTGCCGTCGCCTACCCCTTTTGTTGTGAAGAAGGGTTCGAATATTCTCTCCATGACTTCTGTATCCATGCCGGTTCCCGTGTCCTGCACCGTCAGTTGCAGGTAGGGGCCGTCAGGAAGCCCCGAGCCCCTTGCATCGGCATCGGCAAGGGTTATGGCGAGCTTTCCGCCAGTCTCCCGCATGGCGTAGGCCGCGTTGGCGGCAAGGTTCATGACTATTTGTTGTATCCCGGTGGCATTGGCAAGGACCGTGTCCGATGTGGCGGTAACATCCACATCGATAGTGATTGTAGTCGGAATCGAAGCCCTCAGAAGCTTCACTGTCTCCTTTACAAGGGGTGTTAAGGACAGAGGCTTTGCCTCGTACCCCGTCTTGCGGCTGAAAGTAAGCATCTGCTTGATAAGATCACGCCCTCTGAAGCCGCCCTTCAGTACCACTTCCAGGTAATGTCGTATAGGACTTCCGGAAGGTAATTCGTCATCGAGCGCCATCTCGGTAAAGCCTATTATGCCTGCGAGGATATTGTTGAAGTCATGGGCAATACCGCCGGTGAGAGTACCAAGAGCTTCCATTTTCTGCGCCTGGCGGAGCTGTTCCTCGAGGTGACGCAGTTCGGTGATATCCTGCACGGCTACTGTAACCCCGATGACCTGTTCCATCTCATCTTTCAGCGGGTTGATAATCTGCAGCCATGTCCCCTTTGCTCCCGGTAGTCCTCCTGCCGCAGCCGTGAACTCCATGCCCGTAATTGGCTCGCCCGTTTCCATCACCTGGCGGAGCGCTGGTTCTATAATGTCTACCAGGGGTTGGGGCAGCAGTTCCTGTACCGTTCGGCCGATGTGTTCCGAGGGCGGCAGACCGTTCAGATCCGCGAGACGCTGGTTGATTCTCAAGTACTTCAGATCACGGTCAAAGGCACACAGGCCTATGGGGGAACTATCGTAGTATGCATCGATCTCCCTTTTTTGTCTGAGCGCGGTCTCTTCGCTTTCCCTGAGTTGGAAGGTCCTTTGTTCCACGCGTATTTCCAGCTCATCGCGGGACTTGCGCACAGTCTCCTCGGAATGCTTCCGTTCGGTAATGTCCTGGAAGATCGTGACGGCTCCCCAGATCTCGCCGGTGGTGTTCCGCAAAGGCGTGGCACTCGCCAGGATGATGGCCTGTGTTCCATCGCTGCGCGTGATGGTGAGTTCCGCATCGGCGACGCTTTGCCCCTTCAGGGCAAGCGTCAGGGGCAACCGGTCTGCCGGAAACGGTGCGCCGTCAGGCGTGGAAACGCTGTATCCTCCCCGCGGTCCATGAGCGTCTCCGGTAAACGGGCCGCCGAAGATCAGCCGGGTAGCGGCGCTTGCCAGCAGAGCCTTACCTGTCACATCCACCACAACAACCCCGGCGGGGGCTCCGTCTAGGACGGCCTGCAAGGTTGCACGGGACCGCTCGAGCGCGTCCTCCACCTGTCTGCGCTCGGCAATCTCCTTTTGCAGTTCGATGTTGGTATTGGTCAGTTTTATCTCGTCTTGTTTCAGTTTTCGGTAGAGAATCTCCTGCGGTTTTGTCACGCTGGTTTCGATAAAGGCGAGATAAATCAGGTAGAAAGAGGCGATCTGGAACAGATGGCCTACCATGTTGGTTATGCCGAAGGGATCTGTGTAGAGGGCAAAGGTCAAGCCGGTGACGATGGCCAGAATGATTGACCACACAATAATTCGCAACACCCGGGGATCGAAGGATCGGCGGTTGATTGCGAGCAGTCCTATAGCTCCCAGCAAGATCAGGCAGATGAGATAGTCGCCGATCACCTTGAAGGGTGTCAAACCCACCCCCTCCACGATACAAGCCGGGAATACCCTCCAGTAAAAGACAGACAGGAGGATCAGTGAAGTTACCAGCGAATATGCGGCGAACACGAGGGTGGAGTTAAGGCGGCGGTTTATAAACAGTGGAGCGATCAATAGCGATATACTCAAGACATATCTGCCGGCTATGTAGAAAGTGGGCCCGAGGTTGCCGTAGTCGGGGAATATGCCCATGTCCTTGTTACCCAGGAGGTGGATTGAATCCAGGAAGGCGAAGAAAAGAAAGGCGATGCCGGTAAACAGGAAATAGTTATTGTCAACCAGGTGCCGTGAATTCCAGATTATGGTGAAAGCGCATACGGCTATGACAATTGAGACCCCATCAACAAAACTGTGAAAAAGGTTATAATTGTACCTGCCGACGAAATAGAGGAGAAGCAGCCCCACCACACCCGCAAGTGCAGCTGCAGACTGGGATAAGGTATAATACTTTCTGTCTTTGTCATCACCGGTCTTCAAGAATAGTATTTTAACACAAGATAATAGACGTTGTCATCGTTCACAGCATGGCGGTTTGATGCAGTACTCACCCATTATCAAGAAGAGTCAGGCCGCAAGCTGACGATGATCGATGCACTAATCCCGGTACCGACAGCCGTATGATCAACCGGTTTTTAATCTTTCCCGTCACATCTATGATATAATACCGCGCATGGTGGCCAAAATCCCCGAACCCTTCACCCCGAAGCGTATGAAGCGCATCGGGAGAGGTACCCTGCTTGGGATTCTTGTGGGTATCGTATCCGGCCTGGGCGGAATAGTCTTCAATTACATGATCAACGTCGGTACCCGATTCTTTACCGGAGATTTAATTACCTACCTGTTACCCGGTCATGTCTCCAGCGTGAATCTTCTCGGGTTTCCCATCAATCGATGGATGATGTTATGGATCCCCGCTCTTGGAGGACTTCTTTCCGGTTTCCTCGTGTTTCGCTTTGCTCCGGAAGCGGAGGGGCACGGTACGGACGCCATGATCGACAGTTTTCACAGAAAGAAAGGGATCGTGCGAAAACAGGTGCCGGTAATCAAGACGATCGCATCAGCAATAACGATCGGGTCAGGAGGCTCAGCGGGAAAAGAAGGCCCAATTGCACAAATTGGTTCGGGGTTTGGTTCCATACTCGCATCTTTTCTTAAACTGAGTGATACGGAACGGCGCATTTTGCTTCTCGCCGGTGCAGCGGGCGGGATCGGAGCAATATTCAAAGCGCCGCTGGGGGCGGCTCTCTTCTCGGCCGAGGTGCTTTACAGTAAGGAGGATTTTGAATTTGAGGCGATTATCCCCTGCATTCTTTCCTCCATAATCGGTTTCATGGTCTTTACCCTCTATGATGGAACGGGCACTATTTTCCACATTCCGGCGTTTGCTCTGGCAACCCCCATGCAGTTACCTTTCTACGGGGTCCTCGGTCTTCTCTGCGCCCTTCTGGGCTACGTCTACGTCAAAGTTTTTTACGGCGCGAGAGACCGGGTGTTCAGACCGCTCAACATCCCGAAGCCGCTCAAACCCGCGTTGGGTGGTCTGTTGCTCGGGATCGTTGCCTTCTTCCTCCCCGAAGTCCTTGGGGGCGGTTATAAATTCATCCAGTCAGCCATCGACGGACAGCTTGCAGTGGGTCTCATGGCAGCCCTGGTGCTGGGGAAAATCAGCGCCACCTCGTTTACTATCAGTTCCGGAGGGAGTGGGGGCGTCTTCGCGCCGTCTCTCTTCATCGGTTCCATGCTGGGCGGTTCCTATGGACACGTTTGCGGAAGGATATTTCCGCACATAGTGACAGAGCCTGCCGCGTTCGTTCTGGTTGGAATGGGAGGTTTCTTCGCCGGGGTCGCCAAAACTCCCATCGCGGCACTTATAATGGTCGCTGAAATGACCGGAGGATACAGTCTTATCCTTCCCATGATGATTGTCTCATCTCTTGCATACCTTCTTCTCGGCAAGACATCCCTGTATGAAAAGCAGGTAGCTACCCGGGTGGATTCTCCCGCTCACGTGGGGGATTATTCCGTCGATATCATGGACCGCCTCCTGGTGAAAGACGCAGTGGCACCGGACAGAAAAGTCGAAACGATTCCTGAAGATATGAATTTTGAAAACATTCTGCAGCGCATGATAGGTTCAAATCAACAGGATTTTTCAGTGGTGAACAAGGAAGGCGATCTGGTGGGGATCATCTCCATGACAGATCTTCGCACGGCAATGGCGGATGCAGACCTGCACCCTCTTCTCATCGCCAGGGACATAGCAGTAACCGGGGTCATGGCAGTCACGATGGAGGACTCATTGAACACGGCCCTAAAGGTAATGGCAGCCGTGAATGTGCGCGAATTGCCCGTTGTGAGCAAGGAAGATTCGAGAAAGATTCTCACGATGGTGAGCAGAAAGGACATCACGCGAGCGTATCACGAAGAGATGGAGCGGAATAAGATTCACAAAACCGGAGCAAAGAGTTAAGGGCGGGCCTTTGAGACACCCCGAGTTGAATCTATAATAAGTGGTTATGACCGACTTTCAGGCATAATATGCATCCATCGAAAGTCGCAACGCACCTTTTGATAGCATATATGACATGCATAACAACGGATGTATTACGGGATGAGGTTGTTCTGCTATTCCCGGTGGAACCTATGAAGCAGGTTCAATTTTATTGACATAGACGGCCGCATCCGTAATATTTTCCAGAACAGACGCAAAAAGAGGGAGGATCAAAATGAGGTTCATGTTTTCCGTAGTTTTCCTGTTCATGTTCGCGTTGACCGGTCTGGCAGCCGCTGAAAAGCCAGCGTCGAGTTGTGTCCAGAAATGCGAAGCAGCGAAGCAATCGTGCATGGCCCAGTACACCAAATCTGACAGTACCAGCGGAAAATACGTGACCCCGGAAGGGCACAAAACCTGTTGGCAGGGCTATCACGACTGCAAGAAACAATGCCCTCCAAGCAAGTAGAACTACTGAAGTTCCCGCAGGAATTCAAGGGGCCGGGCGTGAAGCGATGAGAAGGTAGTGATACTTCCCCACATCGGATACGCTGTCGATGCGAAAGCCAAAGGGCGTAAGGAGGTTTTCGACATCCTTTTCCGAAAGCCTTATAGCCAGAGGCGGGCCGGGACTGCCTTCAATCTTTTTGAACTCCAGCACTGCGAGTCTGCCGCCCGGTTTTAATACCCTCACCGTTTCACGCAAGACGGTCTCTCCCGTTCCGTCGCGCAGCAAGTCGTGCAGAACGGTTGCCATGAGACAGATATCTATGATCCTGTCATCGAGCGGGATGTGTCTGTTCGCATCGGCCACCAGCGTGGTGATATTGTGAAGGTGCCTGTCTGACGCACGCTGCCTGACCCGCCTGAGCCCTTCCGCCCACGCATCCACAGCCCAGATGCGGCCCTCGGGCCCGGCAACCTCCGCAAGAGGAATTGTATAATCACCGCTGCCCGCTCCGAGGTCAAGCAAAACCATTGACCTGTGAACATTGAGCGCCTGGAAGAGACGGTCTGCGTCAATAAGGTCGAATGTGCTGCGGCCCGCTCCGTGCGGCTTTCGTAATTCGTTCATGCTCTAAAATCCCCCCGTTACACACGTTCGTCCCCGTTCTCAGAGACATCGTTTGTGCATATTGTGGGCACCACCGGCGGCGGTGTCAACTCTGCCTGGCCCTGAGAATGTGGAAGTCAGTGCAATTGCTTCCGAAAGCCTTGCGCAGGAACCGCTCTTCGCTATCCAAATTTCGCCGCCGGGAGGCTTTTTTTGAAGCGGGAATTTCTTCTTGACAAATGTAGGCGGATGGAAGTAGTATTGTCATATGGAACAGCGTTCCACGATACGGAACACAAAAGGAGACGATATGGGTGATGTGTCGGAGAAGAGGTTCCAAAACAAATTGCTGGAAAGAGCGTTCAATATCCTGGGCAGCTTCTCCCTTGATAAGAAGGAACAGACTTTGTCGGAGCTGTCACGGGCAGTGGGACTGGCAAAGTCGACGTGCCACAGGCTCGTGTCGACGCTGATCGCATTTGGTTATCTGAGCTACGACGAATCATCGAAGTATTATTCTCTGGGGCCGAAACTGTTCGAACTGGGATCGGTGGTCTATGACTCAATATCGCTGCGAAAGATCGCATCGCAGCACCTGAATGACCTGCTTTCAAAGGTGGGAAACAAGGCGATAGCCCTTGGCATCCTCGAGGATGATGAAATTATCTACGTTGATAGAAAGGAGGATGCGCGCAATCCGATCAAGTTCAGCACTACTGAGGTGGGCAGGCACAGACCCCCGCACTTCGGTATGTTTGGGTTGCTGTTCATGGCATATCTCAGTGATGAGGAAGTGGAACGACTGCTGAACAAATACCCGCTTGGCGCACTAACGGCGAAATCGATCACGGACCCTGCGAAATTCAAGGAAAAGCTGGATGAGGTTCGGAAGCTGGGCTATTCATTTGACGATGAGGGTGCATTTGAGAACCTCTCCGGTGTAGCGGCCGCCATCAGGGATGGAAGTAATTCAATTGTCGGAGGCGTTGGGTGCAGTTTTATATCGGCATCGGTGAACGATGAAGCGAGGCAGGCGGTGATTTCGGCAGTGTGCGAAACGGCCGCGGCGATATCGCGAAGCCTGAGCAACATGGTGTTGCCGAAAGCGATCTCCGGAAGGAGATGACAGAGCCGGATGGGAGAGACACGAATGGTAGCCTCAGGAGGATAGGCAGAAGAGCATGGATCTATTGAAGGTGGAGAATCTATCAAAATCATTCGGGGCCCTGTGGGCTGTAAATAACGTTTCCTTCACGGTTGGCGAAGGGGAGATCGTGGGCCTTATAGGTCCCAATGGCTCGGGTAAATCGACCGTGTTCCAACTTATTACCGGGTTACTCAGGGCCAACAAGGGAAGGATCAGTTATGATGGCAAAGATATCACGGGGTTCAAGCCCTATCAGATATCACGGTCCGGCATTGCCCGGACTTTTCAGATAGTCAGGCCCTTTCCCGAAATGACGACACTGAAGAACGTCATGGTGGGCAGGGCCTTTGGCAGTTCCAGCGCGCGATCCATGAAGGAAACAGAGGACGAGGCCCGGCGGTTGTTGGACCTAACGGGTCTCACAGACAAGATGTCCGCGACGGCCGGTCATCTTGGTCTTATCTACAGGAAGAAGCTGGAACTCGCGCGCGCCCTGGCGACAAAGCCGAAACTGCTTCTGCTTGACGAGGTAATGGCGGGGCTAAACCCCACCGAGATGATGGAGACGGTGGAATTTCTCAAGACCGTCCGCAATTCAGGGGTGACTATGATCGTCGTGGAGCATGTGATCAAGGCGCTTTTTAGCATGACGGACAGAGTGGTCGTGCTGAACGCAGGCGAGAAGATAGCCGAGGGAATGCCTCAGGAGATCTCTCGGAACGAGGAAGTGATCAAAGTCTACCTGGGGGATTACGAACATGCTTGAAATTACAGGGATCGATGTGTTTCACGGTGACCTCCAGGCTGTATGGGATGTCTCCCTGAGTATTGAAGGGAAAGGGATCACAACCCTTATAGGTTCGAACGGGTCCGGGAAGAGCACGGTGCTCTCGACAATAGCAGGTTTGCTGAAGCCCGTAAAGGGAAGCATCACTTTCGATGGGGTGCGCATAGACACGATGCCGGCACACAAGATCGTTGAAACGGGTATAGCCATGGTGCCCGAAGGGCGCAGGCTGTTCCGGGAAATGACCGTTATGGATAACCTCGAAATGGGTGCAATAACGAAAAGGGCCCGCCAGAATAAGAATGAGACCATGGCGTGGGTCCTCGATGTCTTTCCCATCCTGAAGGAAAGGGCCAGGCAGAGGGCGGACACCTTAAGCGGCGGAGAGCAGCAAATGCTTGCCATAGGGAGATCATTAATGTCCCAGCCACGGCTTCTGCTCGTGGATGAACTGTCTCTCGGTCTCGCTCCCGTGGTCGTTCAGAAGATCAGCCATATCCTCGATGAGATCAACAAGACAAGAGGAATAGGCATCTTTCTCGTGGAGCAGAACGTGGTCATGGCCCTGGAGCTGGCTGATACCGGCCATATCATCGAGAACGGCTCTATCGTCGGGTCAGGGAAGGCAAGCGAACTCCTTGCGAGCGATCAGGTGAGGCAGGCATATCTGGGAATGGACGGCGAATAAGGCTTAAGGAGAGAATATGGAGTTTGCTCAGTACATCACCTACGGGGTCATAAATGGGTCGCTATACGCCCTTGTCGCTATCGGCCTTGCCCTTATCATGGGAATAATGGGGATTTTCAATATAGCCCAGGGCTCGCTGGCAATGATAGCCGCGTACGGGAGCGTCCTCTTTTTTCAGCATCTGAAGATAGACCCCTTCGTATCCCTGGTCTTCACTTTGCCTGCTATGTTTCTTGTCGGGGTTTTCATGTACCTGACGATGTTCATGTCCATGAACAAGTACGACCCCGGACAGAAGTTGAGGAATTCCATGCTCGTTTCCTTCGGTCTGGTTCTTATAATGGAGACCCTTGCGACCATACTGTGGACGGCAAATGAAAGGACCGTCACAGCGGCTTATTCCGGCGCCGTTTTTGTCCTTGGGGACCTGCGGATCCCCTACACCGGCCTTGCCACGATAGTCCTTGCAATAGGCGTCATTTTCGGCCTCCACTTTTTCCTGAAGCACACGACCTTCGGCAAATCCATCTGGGCCGTTTCCCAGGATCATGACTGTGCCATGCTCATGGGGGTCAATGTAAGAAGGACAACCCTCGCAGCCTTCGGCATCGGCGTTGCGATTTCGGCCTTTGCCGGGGCAGTGGTGAGTCTTCATACGGTGAGCCCGGCGATCGGGATAGACTGGACGAACAAAGCGCTCATCCTCATTGTGCTGGCGGGTGTCGGCAGCATAAGCGGCATTTTCTTCGCAGGCCTGCTTCTCGGCATAGTGGAAGCGCTGGGTGTCTATCTGGTCGGGGTGCATTACACGGGAGTGGTGGGCCTTCTGATCTTTATTATTGTGCTCATGTTCAGGCCGCAAGGCCTGTTCGTGAGAAAGGCGGGGGTGTGACGTGGCTGAACGGAAAAAAGGATTCATAATAGCTGCTGTTGTTGTTATCGCTCTCGCCCTGGTTCCTCTCTTTGTGGCAAGGGAGTATGTGTTCAGCATACTGTGCATGATTTTCCTCTACGTGACGCTTTCACAGAGCTGGAATATCCTGGGCGGATATACGGGCCAGATAAATGTCGGCCAGGCGGCGTTCTTCGGAATAGGCGCCCTCACGGCCAGACTGTTGTGGGTAGCCGGCGTCCCCTTCTACCTGTCCATTCTGGCAGGCGGCCTCGGCTCGGTCATCCTTGCAACCATCATCGGGCTGCCGGCCCTCAAACTCAGGGGCCATTACTTTGCCATCGGTACGCTCGCGGTGGCAACTATAGCCCAGATCACCGTAGGGAACATACTTCCCGGCATAAGCTTCCTGCCGGCTCAGCACATGGCAACCTACAGCCTGATCCCCCGGTATTACGTTTTCCTGATCATCATGGTCACGGCCCTGGCAGCGGTGTATATCACGGTGAATTCACGGATCGGTCTCGGCATGGAGGCTACGAGAGACGATGAAGAGGCCGCGCAGATGGTGGGCGTCAACACTTTTAAATACAAAATGATCGCGTTCCTGATCAGCAGTTTTTTCGCCGGTCTCGCCGGCGGGGGTTTCGCCTACTTCAATGCAAGTTATTACTGGTATCTCCCGTTCACTCTGATGTGGTGTTTCGAACCTATTCTGATCGTGTTCATCGGCGGGGTTGGCAGTTTCATCGGCCCCGTTATAGGATCAGTTTCCTACGTGCTTCTCAAGGAACTCTTTGCCCTCACCCTGGGCGAGGCGAACCTTCTTATCTTCGGCATCGTGTTCATTCTCACGATACTTTTTTTTCCGAAGGGCATTATCGGCCTTCCGGCAAAATTACGTCAGGTGTTTCGCAGGAGAGGAAACGTTGTTGGCCGCTAATTTGGTGGAAAAGCCAGCAAAACTTTAAACAGGAGGCTTAGAATGCAGAGTAAAAGGTGTAGATTAGTTGTGGCGATGATCGCATTCATTTTTTTATCGTTCACAAGTGTTTTTGTCTTTGCGCAGGACGCGCCCAAGTCGATCAAGATTGGTGCGTCGATCTCCCTCACGGGACGATTTGCAGCGGGAGGTATTGACGTTGCCGACGGCTACAAACTGGCCGTAAAGCACATCAATGACAACGGCGGGATCCTGGTCAAGCAATTCAATAAGAAGATACCGGTGGAACTCGTCATCTATGACGACGAATCGGATCCCAGCAAGACAGTGACACGCCTGGAAAAGCTGAACGCTGAAAAGGTGGTCGCATACCTGGGCGAGTTTGCCAGCGACATGAACATTGCAGGTTTGGGCATCGCCGAAAAGAACAAGGTCCCATGGGTGGGCGTTACAATTGCCGTGGAAAATGTGTTCAACCAGGGTTTCAAGTATATTTTCGGTCCGAACATGTTCTCTTTCATGGAAGTTGCCGCCTTTTTCGATGCCCTTGATGCGATCCCGAAGGCGCAGAGGCCCACAAAGATAGCCAATTTTGAACTGCAGGTCGACTGGGGCAAAGAATGTACCAAGTATCTCCAGAAGTATGCCAAAGAGCGGGGATACACGATCGCTCTCGAAAAGAAGTTCGCTCCCGATACGAAGGATTTCTCTTCCATGATCCTCGCGGCCAAGTCTGCGGGTTGTGACGCTGTCTTTGCCGTACCGACGCCGCCGCAGAGCATGGCCCTGATCAAGCAGATGAAAGAGCTTGATTATGCCCCCAGGGCGACCTGTTTTGTCCGGGGCCCGGACCTCTCCAACTTCTGGCAGGTCATGGGGAAGGACGCGAACTATATAATGACGTCCGGTGAGTGGACCCCCGATATGCCGTATCCCGGAAACAAGAAACTGGTTACCGATTATCGCGCACAGTATCCCAATAAACTGATGGGCATGCCCGTAGGGAACGGGTATTCGGCGTTCCAGGTCCTTGCCGACGCGATCTCCCGGGCAGACAAGCTGGACCGCGAGTCCATACGCCAGGCTCTGACGACAACCAGCATAGTGACGGTAAAAGGGAAGGTCACCTTCGACAAGCGCGGTGTCGGCAATGTACCGCATGCTCTGGCCCAGTGGCAGAACGGCAAGCTTGTCATCATCGTCACCCCGGATTACAAACCGGCACCTGTCCTCGTGGCAACACCATGGAGCAAACGGAAATGATCAGCTAGAATAACGGAAAAGCCCTCCGGGCAACCGGAGGGCGCACAATAAAGGGCAACATAAGAACGGCAGCGATGTGTTTCGCAGCAAGGAGGGAGTAGTATGCCCATCGCAGGATTCAACGAATACAGGCGCGAAGACGCCGAAAAATACAACAATCGCCGGTGGTGGCTTGGCCTCACCTGGGGAGACCTGTTTGACAAGGCTACGGACATTTATCCGGACAAGGAAGCCCTGGTAGACGACACGAGCAGATACACGTACCGTCAGCTGAGAGACCAGGTGGATCGCCTGGCCGCAAGCCTCATCTCTCTCGGTATCGGGCAGGGAGATTTTGTGCTGCTCCAGCTTCCGAACTGGACCGAATTCATCATTTCTTTCTTTGCCCTGCAAAAGGCAGGGGCAAGGACGGTCCTCCTGATCGCCCGTCACGGCAGGTCAGAGATAAGCTACCTGTCCGAGTTGACGCAGCCGAAGGCGTGGATCGTTCCCGAGACGTACGGCAAGATCAATTACGAGCCCTTGATAACCGATATACGCAAGGAGCACGCCTGCATACAACATGTGATCCTGGCGCGGGCGAAGCAGAAGGCAGGGTATGAAAACCTCGAGGACCTGATCCAAAAAGGGACGCGCGACGAGGCATCATTGAAAAGGATAGAGGAAAGAAGGCCGGACCCGATGGAAGTCTCTTTGATCCTGCCTACGGGTGGTTCCACGGGACTGCCCAAGGCCGTGCCGAGGACCCATAACGATTTCATCACCAATGTTGAATATCATTCCAGGCCCTGGGAGATAACGAGCGAAGATACGCTGCTCACCGTTGCGCCGGTCAGCCACGGGCAGGGGATGCTGTGCGGGGTCGGGCCCGCCTTCCTGAACTATGCGAAGTATGTGCTTGTCGATTCCACGAAGGCCGAAGAGATATGCGCGGTGATCGAACGCGAAAAGGTCACGGCACTTCCCTCGGTCCCGGCGGTGATCCAGAGGATCGTCAACACGGAAGGACTCGACAGGTATGACCTGAGTTCGCTGAAGAAGATCTACTCCGGCGGTGCGCCGAGCAGCCCCGAGCTCGTGAAGACCGTGTATGAGAAACTGCAGTGCAAGTTTGTCAACGCATACGGATCGACAGAAGGCCCGTCGGCAATGACCAATCTTTATGACAATATGGACACCATCTGTACCACGGTCGGCAGAAAAGACTGTCCGTACACCGATTTCAAGGTGATCAACCAGTACGGCGAGGAGGTCCCCCGCGGAACCGAGGGTGAACTGGTGACGAAGGGGCCGACGATCTTCACAGGGTATTTCAACTCGCCCGACGACAACGCGCAGATCTTCACACAAGACGGTTATTACAAGACCGGTGACCTTGCCAGGATCGACGAATCAGGGATTATCACCCTCACGGGAAGGATAAAAGAAACGATCTTGAGAGGCGGGGAAACGATCAGCGCGATCGGGATCGAGCGGCTGATCAACTCGCATCCCGCAGTAGCGGATGTGGCGGTCATAGGCATGCCCGACAAGGACCTTGGCGAGCGAATATGCGCGTACATCGTCCGTAAGGCCGGCATGGCGCTTACGCACGAAGAAGTAGTGGCACATCTCAAACAACTGGGCGCATCGGTCATGCAGCTGCCGGAAAGAACGGAGTTTGTGGAGTCCATACCTTCGACCAGCGTGGGCAAGGCCGACAAAAAGATGTTGAAGCAGGACATCGCAAAAAAATTAAATTATGCAGTCTGAGAGGTTCGAAATGAAATATGGAAGATTGTTTTCCCCATTGCGGGTCGGAAATTGCGTATTCCCCAACCGTATCATGTCGACGGCCGCGGTAACGAGGCTTGCGTCGGAGGAAGGGCACATAACATCGAATTTCATCGACAGGTACAGGAGACTGGCGCAGGGCGGGCTGGGCGCAATGGTTGTCGAGGCCGCCGTGGTCCTTCCCTCAAAAAGCTCTTTCAACCTGAGGATCAGCGATGATGCATATATAGAGGAACTGAAGAGCTTTGTCGACGAGATAAGGAAGGCCAACCGGGAGGTCAAGGTAGGGATCCAGCTGATCCATTTCCTCAAGGTCGCCAGAAGCGGCTGGAGGCAAAAGGTCGAGGACCTGAAACCGGAAGAAATAGGTGTGATACCTGATCAGTTTGCCGGCGCCGCCAAACGGGCGAGGGCCGCGGGTTTCGATTTCGTGGAGCTCCACATGGCCCATTTCACGACCCTTGCGTCTTTCCTTTCTCTCGTAAACAAGAGACAGGACGAATATGGAGGCGACTTCGAGGGGCGTATGAAGCTGCCCGCCGAGGTGGTCAATGCGGCCAGAGAATCCGTGGGGAACGACTACACGATCGGCGTGAGAATGCTGGGTGAAGAATTCACCAAGGAAGGCAATACACTTCTGCAGAGTTCTCGGGTCGCGCGGCGGCTGGCGTCCCTGGGGGTGGACTATATCAGTGTGTCCGCGGGCGAACGGTTCGAGGACGCGGATCCCCCTCTTGAGAATTTCCCCCCCTTCGCCGGTACCGGCTACAGCGGCTACCGAATGAGCCCGAGATGGTGGAACCCCGACGGCGTTCAGGTATACCTGGCGGACGGCATCCGCAGGGCAGTGAGACAGGCAGGCTATGAAGTGCCCGTTGTTTGCGCCGGTAAGGTCAGAATGCCCGATCTTGCCGAGAAGATACTGGAAGAGGGAAAGGCGGACGTTATAGGTATGGCCAGAACCCTTTTTGCCGACCCTGACTGGCCTGTAAAGGCCAGGGAAGGCAGGGCCGACGAGATTGTCAAGTGTGCCGCCTGCGGTTACTGCAGCGAGGCGGATGAAAGGTACGAAACGGTGGTCTGCATCGAATGGCCGAAAGGGGCGCTGTCCGCGCCGTCTCCATGGCTGCTTGCACCTCCGTGCAAGGCCGCCTGCCCGGCAGGGCTCGACATCAGGAGCTATATAGACCTGGCAACGCAGGGAGAGTATGAGAAAGCACTGGCCGTGATCGAAGAGAAGATCCCCTTTCCCGCATCGGTGGGCCGGGTATGTCCGCACCCCTGTGAAGCGAAATGTAACCGCGGCACCTATGATCAGCCGATCGCGATAAACGGATTGAAACGTTTCCTCGTTGATACCGTTATGGAAAGAAGAGGAAGCAAGAAGATCGAGCCCTTCCCGAGGACGCAAGACGAGAGGATTGCAGTAATCGGTTCGGGACCTGCGGGCATGACGGCCGCTTTCGATCTGACGAAGCTCGGTTATTCCGTCACTGTTTTCGAGGCGGGCCCCGTAGCGGGTGGTATGCTGGCCCTCGGCATCCCCGAGTATCGTTTGCCCGGGAAACTGGTCCAGGCGGAGATTGATGTCATCGAACGGTACGGCGTGGAGATACGCCTTAACAGCCCCGTCGGCGACGGGGGCATGCCATTCGGCAGCCTGTGGGAAATGGGATTCAAGGCGATCGTTGTTGCCATAGGGGCCCACAAGAGCGTAAGCCCCGGAATTGGAGGCGAGCAACTGGCCGGCGTGCATCACGGTGTGAGTTTCCTGAAAGCTGTGAATCTCGGGGCTTCTCCGGGGACCGGGCAAAAGGTCGTGGTGGCGGGCGGCGGCAACGTCGCCGTCGACGCGGCACGAACTGCGCACCGCATGGGGGCGCAGGAGGTTACCATAGTCTACCGGAGATCGAGAGACGAAATGCCCGCGTATACCGATGAGATCGAGGCCGCCATGGCTGAGGGCGTGAGGATCGTTTATCTGGCGTCGCCGGTCCAGGTGACAGAAAAAGATGGGAGGGCGGCAGGTTTGCGGTGTGTCAGGACGGAACTTGGCGCTCCCGGTAAAGACGGGCGCCGGGCTGCTGTTCCCGTAAAAGGCACGGAGTTTGAAATCGCCGCCGACTGCGTGATCCTCGCAGTGGGTGAAGTACCTGATGCGGGCTTCTTCAGTGCTGCCGGGTTCTCGATGAATATACAGCAACATACACAATGGACAGGCCAGAAAGGGATATTCGCATGCGGCGATGTGGTAACGGGACCCGCTACCGTGATTGAAGCCATTGCCGCGGGACACAGAGCTGCAACAGGTGTTCGCAGGTACCTCAGCGGCGAATCTCTCGACTACGAAATAACGCCCCCTGCAGTGATACCTGTAGAAGACGTGGACGTGGAGCGGTTCAAGAAACGCCAGCGGCAGAAAATGCCCTGCCGGGATGTGCGCGATAGGATCGGCAATTTCGAGGAAGTGGAGGTTGGATTCACAGAGGCTATGGCGTCACGTGAAGCCGAACGGTGTTTCCAGTGCGGCATGTTCCCGAATAAGGATAAAAACGCGGGGTAATCTGCTTGCGGCAACAGGAGCACCAACAAGAACATAGATGGAGGAACCAAAATGCCAAAAGAATGTTTTAACGTATTTGACGAGATGTATAAGCGGAAGAAATTCACGTGGAGTGACGCTGTAAAGAAGGGCAAAGTCATTGCCATCTCAGGCACCGTGGCCACCGACGAGAACCATCGGACCCTTTATGCGGGCGATTTGAACGCCCAGATGCGTTACATATTCGAAAGCGTCAAGAACCTCCTTGAAAAAATGGGCGCAAGCATGGACGACGTGATTAAGACGACGGATTATATTACGCCTCAGGCCGTCCCCGATTACGGAAAAACGGCGGCGATAAGGAGGGAGTATTTCAAGGAAGACGGATATCCGGCTGCCACGGGCGTCGTGGTTCACAGCCTTTTGCGCCCGGACTGGCTGATCGAGATTGATTTTCTGGCGGTTGTAGACTAAAGATCGGTAAGAGCGAGGCAGATCCCCGAAAAACCTTCGCGGGGTCTGCCCATACGAGGAATATATGGACCAGGGCGACGTGATTGTGAGAAAGGACGGGCAGGTGCTCCTTGTCACGATAAGGCGGGAAAAGGCACTTAACGCTCTCAACAGGAACATACTGGAGAAACTTGCGGCTGTTTTTGAAGGTCTCGAGGACGACAACACGACACGAGTGGTTGTCATAACCGGGTTCGGCGGGAAGGCGTTTGTGGCCGGCGCGGACGTAAGGGAGATCAAGGACGCCGGCGCGGCGAGGACGGAATTCATCAGGATGGGACAGGACGTCTTCTACCGGATAATGACATCGCCCAAGGTGGTCATCGCCGCCGTAAACGGGTATGCCCTGGGAGGAGGGTGCGAACTGGCTCTGGCCTGCGATATACGCATAGCATCCGAGAGCGCCTCCATGGGTATGCCGGAAGCCGGCATCGGGGTGATGCCGGGCTACGGCGGAACGCAACTGCTCCCGCGCCTGCTGCACGTTGGAATGGCGAAATACATGATGTTCTCGGGCACTTCGGTGAATGCCGCTGAAGCACTGCAACTGGGCCTTGTGGAAAGGGTCTATCCTGATGGCGCCCTCATGGAAGAAGTGGAGAGACTTGCCCGGAAGATCGCCTCGGCCGGCCCTGTTGCTCTTGAATGCTGCAAGAAGGCAATTGATATGGGGATGGGCCTGCCTCTGCAAGAGGCTTTGAAGGTGGAGCTTACGGAGTATGACAAGGTTGCCCGTTCACGGGACGCGGAGGAAGGTCTATCCGCCTTTCTCGAAAAGCGGAAGCCGGTCTTTACCGGGACATAAGATAGGTGTGAAAGGAGATAACAATGGAAATAAAGAAACTGGGCGTTTTGGGATGTGGCCAGATGGGATCCGGCATCGTTCAGGTCTTCGCACAGGCAGGCTATGAAGTAGTGGCCGTTGACACGGTCCCCGCGATGATAGAGAAGGGCCTGAAGGGCATCGAAAAAAGGCTCATGGGCCGCGTGGAGAAGGGCAAGATGAGCCCCGACGAGAAGAATGCCATCATGGGCAGGATCAGGACGAGCAGCAAGCTCGAGGACCTGGCCGACTGCGACCTTATCGAAGAGGCGATCCCCGAGGACCTGGAGCTGAAGAAAAAGACCTTCGCCGAGCTGGACCGCATATGCAAACCCGGGACGATCTTTGGAAGCAACACCTCCGGTCTGTCCGTGACGGACATGGCGGTGGCCACGAAGCGCTCCGAGAGGGTCATGGGCATGCACTTCCACAACCCCGCCCCCGTGATGCAGCTTCTCGAGCTCGTCAAGACCATCATGACGGGCCAGGACGTGATCGACGACGTGAAGAAATGGGGAGCCACCCTGGGAAAGACGGTTGTCGTCGCACCCGACGTGGGCGGTTTCATCGTCACCCGCCTCTTCACCCCCTTTCTCCTCGGCGCCGTCAGGATGCTTGAGGCCGGTATCGCAACGCGGGACGAGATAGACATATCCATGAAGTTCGCCGTGAACCATCCCATGGGGCCCCTGGAAGTCGTCGACTTCATCGGCCTCGACACGGAGCTCTCCATTGCAAACAGCCTCTACGAAGAGACGAAGGACCCCAAGTACGCCCCCCCGCTCCTCCTGATAAAGATGGTTACGGCGGGCTGGCTGGGCAGGAAGTCCGGAAAGGGCTTCTACGATTATAAATAAGGCTATCCATGGCGAGACCGGCTGTACCCCTTGACTACCCCCCCTAACTAACAGCCGGTCCGCCATTATTTCGAACAGGTGACGGCCTGCGCGAAAGCAAGCGACCTCAAAGCAACTCCTCCTGAAACAAGAATCCTCCCTTGCCTGACGGCAGGGGAGGATTCCCCATTCATGGCGGGGAGAAAACGTGGAACGTTCGGGCTGAAACCGTTATAATAAGTCCAATAGGTCATATAGGTCGTATTAACAGAACTAAGGGGATTCGAAATGAGGCTTGATGGTAAGATCGCCATAGTTACGGGAGGCAGCCGGGGGGTGGGGAAAGCAATGGCGCTGGGCCTGGCAAAGAGCGGGGCGGTCGTTGTCGTTGCGGCACGAACTGAAGTTGAGACATCCCATCTGCGCGGTACAATAGGGAAGACGGTTGAGGAGATTAGGCGGGCGGGAGGAGAAGCGCTCCCCATTGTCTGCGATGTGACCGACGAAACCAGTGTCGGCAGGATGGTCTCGACGGTCATGGACCGGTTCGGCCGGGTGGATACTCTCGTAAACAACTCCGGGATTGCGTTTCCCGCTCGCACCTGGGAGATGCCTTTGAAAAGGTGGGAACTGGTGCTGAAGGTGAATCTGACAGGCGCGTTCTTGTGCGCCCGGGCGGTGCTCCCGGGAATGATGGAGCGCGGGGCGGGGAGCATCATCAACATATCCTCGATCCAGGCGACGCAAAAGGGCTCTGTGGATACGGGCCTGGCGTACGGTGTTTCAAAGGCGGCCCTGGAACGTTTCACGATCGGGTTGGCCGCGGAGGTGGCGCCCTTCGGCATAGCCGTCAACTGTCTCAAGCCGCGTGGCGCGGTAAACACTGAAGGTATGAGATATCTCCATGCATCGGCGGATAAGACGCGCTGGGACCCTCCGGACATGATGATCACGGCATGTGTATTCCTGGCGGCCCAGGGTGAAGGCGGGATAACGGGCCTTGTGGCGACGGATGAGGAGATCATTGAAAGAGTGAAGAGTGAATAGTAATTAGTGAATAGGCATGGAAATCTTTCACTCCTTACTATTCACTCTTCACGGTTTACAGGATTATTGAGAACCGTTAAATTGGCGACATATGAAAAAAGCCTTTGCACAACGACTTAGATTGATGAGGGAGAACTTCGGTATATCCCAGCTTCGGCTCGCAAATGCGTTGGGCGCGCAACAATCCTATGTGGCCAAGTGGGAGGCAGAAGCCTATGATCCTTCCGAAGAGGTTAAGAAGAGGATTGCACAATTTTTTCAGGTTTCGCCCGGGTGGCTGGTTGACGGCACCGGTCCGATCTTTAAAGGTATCGTATTCATTCCCATGTTTATCCATATGTTGCGCAGCGGATTCAATGCGGAGAAGTGGATGAAGACGGCCATGCTTATAGCCCGGGACGGGGCGGTTATGGAACGCGTGGCTGTTAACGCCGATCATGAAGGAGAGGCAGTCATTCTCTTCGCGAGAGGCGAAGACCTTCGCCTGTTCATGCATTATGGTCTTCCCTCCCACGGAGGCCGGATCTCTTCGGGTGGGATAAAGATCGCGGAGCTTATTGAAAGGATCGGGTATTCCGATGACCCTGGCGGCGGGCAAGGAATTTGCCGGCTTCCGGAAAACACGTTTCGTCTCATCTCTCCCCTCTCAACCCTGGAGGGAATTGAAAAACTGTTGTCTGTGGCGATACCCCGGGGGTTGAAGGAAGACTGCATTCAGAAACTCTCCGGGACGGGAACACGGCTTGGCGAGCTTGTCGGAATATTAAGACGGGAAGCCCGGCGTGAGCTTAACAACATCGACTTCGATAATTCCGCATGCAAGTTCCTCCTCTCAATAGAAGACGAAGACACGTTGAAGGGGGTCCTTTTTCTGGTCCCGGTGCTTATGGAAAGCCTGGGGCTCACGAGGCAGGACGTGGCCAGCCTGTCGATGGCGGGCTTGAGGAAAAGCGTTTTGGAGTTCTGCAAGGGCTCATGTGTCTGGTGAGGGCTGTTTTTCCCAGTCTTCCATTCGCCTCGAACCCGCCGTTCTCCGGCATTGGACCTGGATCCCCCTTCCCTTGTCGATAATCCTTGTTGTTAATGGACATTTTGCGTTAAAATAATCAGGTCTGTTGTTATGAACGATCTCCATCACTCCATACTTGACTCTATAATGTATGGAGTCCTTGCGCTTGATCAAAACGGCCGCGTACTTGCACTCAATCAGAAGACCCTTGAATTGCTGGGGTATGACTCCGCGAGCGACATTCCCGATGAACTGCTCGAAAGGTTTGTGGTCCTCAAGCCTGCCGGATCTTCGGAAGAGGATCAACTCGAGATCATACCTTTGCCGAAGGGCAGGAAGGTGCTCGTGCAGACCTTTCCTTTCAACAACAGCAACGAAGGAAATACCAACAAGGTGTTCATGCTCTTCGCTTTCGACAAGTTCCCAAGGCTTTTCAAGAAATCACCCTACGATTTCGAGGCCATACTTGAGAACACGTACGACGGGTTGTACATAACCGACGGGCAATCGAACACGATAATGGTGAACAAGGCCTACGAGCGCATTGCCGGCATACGCCGCGAAGAGGTCCTGGGCAAGAACACGAAAGATTCCGTACGAAACGGCATCATCGACCGCTCGGTAAGCCTTGAGGTCATCGAAAAGAAGGTGCCTGTGACCATCGTGCAGGAATCGAAGGGCGGCAAAAAATTTCTCGTGACCGGGAACCCGGTGCTGGACCCGGCAACAAAAGAGGTCATTCTTGTTGTCAATAATGTCCGTGATATAACCGAGCTTGTCGAATTAAGAAATGAACTTCACGAACGTACGCTCGAGGCCAACAGGTATCTTGCCGAACTTGACAAATTGAAGGCCTTTCATGAACATCGTTCCAAGTTTCTGACCTTCAACAAGAAGATGCTCGATATACTGGATATGGTATCAAAAGTAGCGCACTTTGACTCCAACGTACTCATAACCGGAGAATCGGGGGTCGGCAAGGGTTTGATAGCGCGTCTCATCCACGAGGGATCGGGCAGAAGAGACGGGCCTTTTGTGAAAATCAACTGTGCGGGTATCCCTGAAGACCTCTTCGAGAGCGAACTTTTCGGTTATGACCCGGGGGCCTTTTCCGGGGCCAACGTCAAGGGAAAGAAAGGCCTTCTTGAGGTTGCAGATAAGGGAACCGTTTTTCTCGACGAGATCGGGGACATGAGCCTGAGACTGCAGGCAAAACTCCTGACCGTGATAGAAGACAAGGAAGTTGCCCGGCTCGGATCGACCAAGAGGGTGCGCCTGCAGGTTCGGATAATGGCGGCAACCAATCAGGACATGGCGGACCTTATCGAAAAGAAAAAGTTCAGGCACGACCTTTTCTTTCGCCTCAGCACGATCTCTCTTGTGATACCGCCTCTCAAGGAACGGCCGGAAGACATTATCCCTCTCATTCAACATTTTCTCGGAAGATTGAATACCCGCTACCAATCGAACAAGTCCTTCGAACCGAAGGTCTTCCAGACACTGTCCTACTATTCCTTTCCGGGCAACGTCCGGGAGCTTTCGAATATTATCGAACAGGCATATATGGTCAGCAAGGGGGACACAATATCCGTTGAAGACCTTCCCCTGACCATTTGCGGCAAGGAAGCAACAGAGAATTCTCTCAACGGAACCCTGGAAAAGGTTGAGTATGAGATGCTCAAGGCCGCGATGGAGCGGTTCGGCAGCACCTATAAAGCAGCAAAGAGTCTAAACATGAACCAAAGCACGTTCGTGCGTAAGATGCAAAAGCTTAACAAAAAGAATTATGATGCAACTTAGTATCATATGATTCCATCCTGCAGTAAACTCCGCCGCAAACGTAAAATGCCGACGACGCTAAATAGGGGAAAATCCGGCGTTCTCGCCCGCGCCCTTCCCTTGCAGTTTCTCTGGCATGGTGATTGCAATCTCAGATTGCCATGTCCAAGGATTCGCGAAAGACATGATGCGAAAACCCGGCGGATATCACATAGATAGGACGGAAGGTGTGAGGAATGAAGGACTCAACTAAACTCCCAAGGAGGGGATAATGAAAAGACTTTTGGTTTTATTGGTTGGTATCGCCGTCTTATGCGCGTTTACCGTGATCCCGGTGTCTTATGCTGAAGAGCCGATCAAGGTCGGTATCCTCGGTGTCTTTACGGGTCCGGCGTCGGACATCGGTGAACCGATGCTGCAAGGAGCCAAGCTTGCCATTGAGGAGATCAATGCCAAGGGCGGTGTCCAGTGCGGGTCGGTAAAGCGGAAACTCGAGCCGGTCGTCGTTGATGACGAGAACAGTCCGTCAAAATCCGTGAGCGGCATCCAGAGGCTCATTAATAAGGACAAGGTCACCGTCGTTCTTGGGCCCGCCGGTTCCGGCTGCGCACTTGCCACCCGCCAGGTCGCCAACACGGCGAAGACCGTCATGGTCACACCGGCCATCAACGACGCGATCTTCAGCAACGACATGCCGTTCATCTTTGGCTCCGCATGTAAATGGAGCGATCAGGTGCAGGGTATCGTAGATCTCGTCGCCGGGAAATACAAGAAGTTCGCCCTTCTTCACGACACATCGGGTCTCGGCGAAGGTGGAGCCACGGAGTTCAAGAAGGCCTTTGCGAAGAGAGGCATTAAGGTAGTAATTGAAGAGAAGTTTGAGGTCAACACCCTGAATCTCATGCCTCAGATCACCAGGATTAAAAATGCCGGCGCGGACTTCATCTGCGCGAGCGTTGTCGGCGCCGACGCCATCACGATCGGAAAGCTGATGAAACAGATCAATTATGATGTACCTGTTGCAGGAAACAACGGCCTCGGTATGCGCATCACCCTGAAGGCGGCCGACAAGCTCGAAGGCTGGATCTTCGCGGACACAGTCGATGGCAACAAGCCGCAGTTCAAGGAGTTCATCAAGAGGTATAGAGCCCGTTACAACGTCATTCCCACCTACCACCCGGCAAGCCAGGCATATGATGCCATCTACGGGCTGGCCAAGGCACTGGAGAAGAGCAAGGGGCAGGGCGGTCAGGCATTGGCTGACGCAATGCGTTCGGGCATCACGGTCAACGGCGCCACCTGCAAGGTGGGCACCTCATTTGCATGGAGCAGCACCCGGAAAAACGCTATTGATGCTTCCCAGCTCGCTCTCTGGAAGATCCACAACAACGATTACGAAATGCTGAAATAACTATCTGATACAGACCCGGGGCGGGCGAGCAATTCATCCCGTCCCGGGGTCTGACTCGCCCGGAGGAAACAGTGATTTTACAGATCATCATATCGGGAATAACCATGGGCTGCATCTACGCCATGGTAGGATTCGGGTTTGCCCTGGTTTTCAACTCCAGCCAGATCATGAACTTCGCGCAAGGCGAGTTCCTCATGCTGGGGGCCATGATGCACTACACGGGAACGGTAGTGCTGAAGCTCCCCTTTATCGTGAGCCTTCTTCTTTCACTTGTCACAATCTCCCTGGTCGCCGTTCTGATAGAGGCGCTTGCCATCAATCCTTTACGCAGGAAGGGCGCAAGCATCGTGATGATGGTCTGCTCATTCATCTCGTTCTCCATCATTTTCAAAAATCTTGCGGAGGTTATCTGGGGAAAATACCCTCTCGTTATTCAGGGTTTTTTTTCACAGGAGATCTTTAATCTGGGGAATTCGAGCATACAGTCCCAGAGTGTGGCCGTAATCGGCGCTGCCGTGGTCTCCATGTTCCTCCTGTGGTATTTCTTTTCGAAAACCATGTTTGGCATGGCCCTGGTGGCTTCGGCCTTCAATCCGAAGATGGCGCATCTTTGCGGAGTGAATGTGCGGGGGATGATCATTACGTCCTTTATCCTGTCCGGGGCTTCATCAGCACTGGCAGGCGTCGTGGTCGGTCCGATCTCCTTCGTTTCGAGCTTCATCGGCTTCGATCTTGGGATAAAGGGTTTTTGCGCCGCAGCGATCGGCGGAATGGGATCGCCCGTGGGCGCCATTATCGGCGGGCTGCTCCTTGGTCTTCTGGAAGCAGTTCTGGGCGTGTATATTTCGACCGCATATTCGACTATTATGGCCTTCATCATCCTGCTCGTCGTGCTTTACGTCCGGCCGCAGGGGATTCTGGGTGTTTCAAGCCGCTAAGTAAAGGGGAGTACAGGTCATGTTGAAAAAACTATCAATTGCAGCGTTAGTGGTCTTTCTGGCCATCTGGCCGATGTTCACCACCAATCCCTATTATGTTCATACAGCCGTTATGATAGGGATCATGATAATACTGGCTGTCGGCCTCAATCTTCTCTTTGGTTACACGGGCCAGATATCGCTCGCTCATGCCACTTTTTACGCCATAGGAGCATATGCGACGTCACTTCTGGAGGTCCATGCCGGACTCTCCTTCTGGGTGACGACGCCTATCGCAATAATCTTTGCCGTGATCGTGGCGATATTCATAGGTATACCCACCTTGAAGCTGAAGGACCATTACCTCGCCCTGGCAACCCTTGCGCTATGCCTCGTGACCACGCTTTTCCTGCTTAACGCCAAGTGGCTCACGAACGGGGCCGAAGGTGTCATGGGGATACAGGCGCCGACGATCTTCGGGTATCCGCTGCAAGGCGTCGCTTTGTACTATTTCGTTGCTCTATTCACATTAGTCATCTTCATCATGATACGAAACCTGGTTAATTCGCGAGTGGGTATCGCCCTCGAGACGATCCGGGAAAACGAGGAAGCCGCCGAATCACTTGGTGTCAATGTCCTCTATTACAAGGTGATGGTCTTCGCAATTTCAGGGGCCCTTGCCGCATTTGCGGGTTCGATCTACGCTCACCTGACGCTTTTCGCAAGTCCCGAGAGCTTTGCCCTCCCTCTGTCGATCGAGGTGCTTGTCATCATCGTCGTGGGAGGCCTGGCAAGCATGGCGGGAAGCGTGGTAGGAGCGGTCGTTATTACGCTTCTCCCCGAGTTTCTCTATGAGTTTGAAGAATACCGGCTCCTTGTATACGGGGTCATCCTGCTTCTGGTGGTGATCTTTGCACCCAAAGGAATAGTCGGCCTGTTTTCCTCATTTGTCGGTTTTATCCGCGGGAAGCTCAGTGGCGAAAAGGTCAATGAGCCGGAAGAGGCTGCGGAAAGGGAAGAGGCTTAGGAGAAATTATTTAGATCTAGTTAAAGGAGCTGACAATGGAATTGCTTGTTTTGAAGGGTGTGAGCAAACAGTTTGGAGGACTTCGAGCAGTAGACGGGGTGTCCTTCGATATAAAACAAGGCGATATCCATGCCATCATAGGGCCGAACGGCGCGGGCAAGACGACACTCTTCAACCTCATTACCGGCGTATTGCCGGTCACTGAAGGCGAAATCACATTTGAAGGGAAAGCGATCCATCATCTGAGGGTCCACCAGATAGCCCGTCTTGGTATTCTGAGGACCTTCCAGAACCTCAAAACGTTCAATGAAATGACTGTTCTGCAAAATGTAATGGCTGGACGATATACGAAGACAAAAACGGAGCTGGGGACGGCAGCCCTCGGATTGCCGTGGGGAAAGCGGGAATTTGCGGAGACCCGGAAAAAAGCGGAGGAGGTGCTGGAGAAGGTAGGTCTTTACCATCTGCGTGAGTCTCTGGCAAAAAACCTGCCCTATGGAAGGCAGAGAATCCTGGAGATCGCCCGCATCCTCATGGCCGAAGGCAAGATCCTTCTCCTTGATGAACCGGCCGCCGGGCTTAACCACAACGAAACGGAGGAATTGAGCGTTTTCCTGAGAAAGTTGATTGACGGTGGTCTGACGATCCTGCTCGTGGAGCATGATATGCAGATGGTCATGAGACTCTGTGACAGGATAACAGTCATAAACTACGGCGTGAAGATAGCCGACGGGACTCCGGCAGAGGTACAACGCAACAAGGAAGTCATCGAAGCATATCTTGGTAAGGGAGGCACACACGATGCTTGAGGTCAAGAATATAGAAACCGCATACGACCAGGTAAAAGTGCTCAAGGGTGTGTCCATGAGCGTCAAGAAAGGTGAGGTTGTCACCCTTATCGGAAATAACGGTGCAGGAAAGACGACACTGATCAATGCCATAAGCGGGCTCTTGAAGCCCAAAGCGGGCAGTATTGAGTTTGAAGGAAAGGAAATAGCGAAGGTAGCTCCCCATAAAATAACAAGAATGGGAATAGTCCAGGTGCCCGAAGGAAGACCTATTTTCGGTAACTATACGGTCTTGCAGAACCTGAGAATGGGCAGCTATCCCGTTTACCGGAAGATATCAAAGGACGAACTGAAAAATGACTTTGAATTCGTATATGGGCTTTTCCCGGAGGTGAAGGACCGCCTGGACCAGAAAGCCGGAAGCCTTTCGGGAGGCCAGCAGCAAATGCTGGCCATAGGAATGGCACTTATGAGCCATCCGATATTGCTCCTTCTCGACGAGCCATCCCTCGGGCTCGCCCCGATCCTTGTCGACAGGATCTTTGAAACGCTGGAAGTACTGAAACAGAAGGGACTTACGATCCTGCTCGTGGAGCAGAACGCGAACCTCGCCCTTTCATTTGCAGACCGCGGATACGTGCTTGATCTCGGAAGGGTTGTCATGGAAGGCGACTGCAAGGTGTTGAAAGGGTCAAAAGAGGTACGGGAAGCCTACCTCGGCCTGGTCGGGAAGGCTTGTTAAAAACGATCATGGAACTGGCTGCTCATTTACTTCTCTAATTGTGGAGACTACTGCGGAGGAACGACATGAACACAGATAAAAGAGCCGCGACGGCACTGCAAGAGGTGCCCTCGCTTGAGGAATATGAAGGGTTGAATTTTACACAGGTGCTTGATGTTCAGGCGGAGAAACACCCGGACAAGGAATTCATTACCGACGGAAACCAGTCGCTGACGTTCAGGGAATTCAGCAACGCCACCGACCACCTTGCGGCAGCGCTGAGAAAGAAAGGGCTGCAGTCGGGCGAACCGTGCGGTTTGCTGTTCCAGAACAGCATACGGTACATGCTTCTGCAGTTTGCAATATTGAAGACCGGTGCCGTGATGATTCCCCTGAACACACGCTACAGGGCACATGAACTCAACTTCATGCTCGGATTTTCCTCGGCTAGGTTCCTTTTCATGACCAACGCCTTTCTGAAGGCCGATTTCGTGGCAATCATGGAAGAAGTCCTGCCCGGTCTGCCGAACCTCAAGAATATATTTGTGGACGGGGGGACTCTGCCGAAGAGTATGACGGATATCGAAGAACTTTTCAGTTATCGCGCCAGCCGGGAGGAGATAGAGGCCCTGAAGGCGCAGGCCGTACCGGATGCGGCGCCTGCCTCGATACTCTTTACGTCGGGCACGACATCACAGCCCAAGGCGGTTGTGGGCTCCCACCATGGGCGGGTCTGGACGGGCATCCGCAATGCCGAACGCATGAAGATAACCGAAGATGACGTGCTTCTCAATCCCCTGCCTTTCTGTCATGAGTTCGGCGGTTTTACCATACCCTCCCATGCCATACTGTGCGGGTGCAAAATGGTCATCATGGACGTGTTCAACGCACAGCGCGCCCTTCAACTGGTCGATGAGCACCGGGTTTCCGTCCTTTACGGCGTTCCGACGATGTTTGCCTACATGCTCGACTCGCCGGATTTCAAGAAGTATGATATCTCGTCGCTGAGGACCGGATACATGTCCGGGGCGACATGTCCGCTCGAGCTTGTAAAGGCGGTGCAGGGTGACATGGGGTGTAACGTCAGCGTCGCGTACGGGCTTTCGGAGATCCCCTGCAGCACCATCAGCGACTATGACGATCTGCCCGAGGTAAAGGCGACCACCATCGGTAAACCCGTACGGGGCGCCGAGGCACGGATCGTGGACGAGAACCGCAAGCCCCTGCCGGTGGGCACGCCCGGAGAGATAGCGTTAAGGGGCGGCAACCTCATGATCGGCTACTACATGAACCCCGAGTTGACGGCAAAAGTGGTCGACAAGGATGGTTTTATATATACAAGCGACATCGGGATGATGGACGAGAAAGGCTATCTCCATTTCCTCGGAAGAAAGACCGACCTCATTATCGGGGGAGGTTTCAATATCTATCCTCTCGAAGTGGAGGAAGTGCTCTATGGTCTCTCGTACGTCGAACAGGCGGCGGTTGTCGGCCTTCCCCAGGAAGGGAAGGACGATGTGATCGTCGCCTGCCTGGTGTTGCGCGAAGGAATGACCGCGACGCAGGAAGAGGTCATTGATTACTGCAAGGGACGGCTGGCTAACTACAAGGTGCCCCGGAGAGTGGAATTCATGAAGGAGCTGCCGACGACGCTCGCTACGAACAAGGTAAAGAAGCTGGAACTGGTGAAAATTTTGAAGGAGGCTCACTAATGTACGAGACACTTCATTTCGATCTGGATGGGCAGATCGGTACACTGACCCTTGATGTTCCCGGTAAACTGAACGCCCACACAAAGCAGATGAGAGCCGAGCTTCTGCATTTCTGGAGAGAAAGGCAGAACAACGAGGAGGAATGCCGGGTCATTATCATGACCGGAAAGGGCAAGGCGTTCTGCGCCGGCGGTGACATCGCGGAGATAGACGATCCGAAAAGCCCTGTCTACAAACAGACACCCGAAGAGCGCTATATAGATCAGGACAAGATCTCCGAGGTTATCCTTCTCATGAGAAGGGCACCCCAGCCCATCATCGGCGCTGTCCACGGATGGGCGGTAGGAGGCGGTTTCAGCCTTGCGCTGGCCTGTGACCTGCGTGTCGGCGATCCCACCACACGGTTTATCGCATCCTATATCAATATCGGCCTGACCGGTACCGACATGGGGGGAAGCTTCCATTTTCCCAGGCAGGTACCCCTGGCAATAGCGAACGAGTATCTCCTGACGGGAGAGACTATGGATGCCGAAACGGCCTACAGGTGGGGTCTCATCAACTATCTTGTGCCGGAAGATCAAATTATGGCAAAAGCGCGCGAGCTTGCCGACAAGATGCTTACGAAATCCGTTCTCGGTCTCAGAATGACAAAAGAAGTGATCGGGCAGAACATCGGTTCGGCCAGCCTCGAAAGCGCCATTTATCTGGAGAACCGCAATCAGGTGTTATGCCTGGGAGCGAAACCGATCGTGAATCCCTTCAAGAAAGGGGAAACAAAGTAGGCTGACCGTGAAAACGCCTGCTATGCCTGCTGCAAAGGGCAGGGCTGGACGTGCGAACATGAAAGAAAGCGTCGAAGGATTCGGACCGCTTTTTGAACCCGTCAGGATAGCGGGTATCGAGATCCAGAACAGGATCGCGATGGCCCCGATGAGGACCGGCGGTCTTGTGAATCCCGACGGAAGTCTCACGCAGCGCTGTATCGATTATTACACTGAAAGGGCAAGGGGCGGCGCGGGCCTCATCATAACAGGCTGCACCCGGGTCGACAACACCGTGGAGCGGCTGCCGGGGCCGATACCGCCCGCCTTTGACGCCATGCCCTCCTATGCCGAGCTCGCCGAGTCCATTCATTATTATGGTACCAAAGTTTTTGTGCAGCTTACCGCGGGGCTCGGCAGGGTCATGCCCCCCGACTACCTGGAGATGGTGGGCACTCCCGTGTCTTCCAGCGTCGGACCGGCGTTCTGGAAAGAGTCGGTACTGACGCGAGAAATTACCCTTGAAGAGATACAAAAGATCGTGCAGGCGTTCGGAGAGATTGCCGGCCGCCTCGCCTCCGCGGGAATCGACGGAATAGAGCTCCACGGCCACGAGGGCTATTTATTCGACCAGTTCGCAACGGGAATCTGGAACAGGAGAAGAGACAGGTACGGCGGTTCCATCGAAGGCAGGCTCAGGTTTGCGGTAGAGGTGCTGAACGCCATCAAGAAGGAAGCCGGCAAGGATTTTCCTGTTATATATCAGTTTGGCCTGAAACATTACATGAAGGGAAAATCGCCCGGGCCCTGGTCGGGCATACTTCCCGGTGATACCCAGAAAGAAGCGGGCCGCGATATCGTCCAGGGTCTGGAACTGGCCAGATTTCTGGAGAACGCGGGTTTCGACGCCGTGCAGATCGACGCGGGCTGTTTCGAGAGCCGGTACTGGGCCCATCCGCCCGTATACCAGGACCATGCCTGCATGGTGGATCTCGCGGCGATGGTAAAGAGTGTTATCGATGTCCCGGTAATAGCTGTCGGCCGGCTTGATATTCCCGAATTGGCTGAACGAGTGCTGGCCAGGGGACAGGCCGATATAATAGCGCTCGGGCGGGGATTGCTTGCCGACCCCTACTGGCCGTTGAAGGCCAGGAGAGGCGATCACGGGAAGATCAGACCCTGTATCGGCTGCCATTTTTGCATGAAGAGAATCAGTGAGGACCGAAAGCCCCTCAGTTGTGCAGTTAATCCGGCATGCGGCAAAGAACGTTTGCATAGCACAGTGAATCCTCCAAGAGTGAAACGGATCATGGTAATCGGCGGCGGGATAGGCGGAATGGAAGCAGCAAGGGCAGTCGCACTGAGGGGCCACAATGTCGAACTTTACGAGGCCGGATCTCGTATCGGCGGCCACCTGCTTCCAGCCGCCGTTCCCGTGTTCAATCACGACCTGGGACGACTCCGCGATTGGTACGAGGAGCAGCTTACAGCCATGGGAGTGACGATCAAATGCGATGTGGAAGTCACGCCGGAGATAGTCAGGGCCACTGCTCCGGATGCGGTAGTTGTCGCCACGGGGTCACGGCCCGTCAGCCTGAAATTGCCGGGGGCCGCGGGCGGCAACGTGACGACCTGCATAGATCTGCTTCTCGGCAAGGAGAAATGCGGCAATCATGTCGTTGTGGCCGGCGGCGGTCTCATCGGCTGCCAGGTCGCATTGTGGCTGGCGGGACAGGGAAGGAAGATCACGATCGTGGAAAAGCTTCCGGAGACATCGATGGGAGTTTTTTATGCGAACGAAAACATGCTCCTGGAGCTCCTCGAACGAGAGGACGTTATCTTTCTTAACGGAATGCATATCTGCGAAATGACCGGCGAAGGAATAATTGTCACTGACGATGTGTACAAAACGGTATCGGTGAGGTGCGATACGCTTGTGCTGGCAATTGGTCTGACGCCGGAGAGAAGTCTTTATGACACGTTGAAAATGGAGGTTCCGGAAATATACGCAGTAGGCGATATGAAAAAACCGGGAACTATACAAGAAGCCATCTGGGACGGGTTCCACGTGGGGCGCGCCATTTGCGCCCACGCCGGTTAATCCTCCCCGATGGTTTCCAGGGATTTTGACGGATGCAAAGCTTTTTTGAGAGGATAGGATGAATTACGAGACCCTTCGCTATGAACTCGAGGGAACCATAGGAACACTGACATTGAACGTGCCGGCCAAACTAAATGCACATGGCCGTAAGATGCGGGAAGAACTGCTTCACTTCTGGCGGGCCCGGCAGAACGATGAAGCGTCTTGCCGGGTCATTATATTCACCGGGGCCGGCAGGGCATTCTGCGCCGGCGCTGATCTCGATGAACTCGGTGACAGCGCCCGTTCGCTCGAAGAAATGTATCGGGCCACTGATGAGATGTCGGAGGTAGTCTTCCTGATGCGACGGGCGCCCCAGCCGGTTATCGGCGCAATCCGCGGTTGGGCGGCCGGCGGCGGCTTCTGTCTTGCCCTTGCCGCTGATATGAGAGTTGTGGATCCCTCGGCCCGCTTTCTTCCGTCATTTATCAATATAGGTCTCAGCGGCGGCGACATGATGAGCAGTTTCTATCTGCCCCGTCAGTTGCGCCTCGGTATCGCCAACGGGTATCTTCTCACCGGAGACGTCATGGATTCAGAAGCTGCATGCAAGTATGGTTTTGCCAATTATCTTGTCGCGCCGGAAGAGCTCATGGCCCGCACCCGCGCCATTGCCGGCAAGATGATCGCGAAGTCTGTCCTTGGTCTCAGGATGACGAAGGAGACGATAAACCAGAACATATCCGCCAGCCTCGAACAGGCAATTTACCTGGAGAACCGCAACCAGGTGCTCTGTCTCGGCTCGCGGCCGATCATAAACCCCTTCAGAGGCAAAGAATGATGGCGGGACATGCAGTAATAATTGCGGTCGGTGAATCCGGCGCGTTCAGTGAAACGCGAGGACCACGGTATAAAAATGAATCGTGCTCAGTGCAAAACTGAATAGTGTTCAGTTTTGTGAACAATGAGGATGTCAGTGATATGTGACTTACATGCATTGTAATTACCATAAGTTACGAGTTGGACTCATAATAGCAAGAGATCGATAGATTATTTTCTTGACAGAAGTCATAGAATGAACTAAATAATATTCACATTATTTATGAATCCTGCTCATAATAGAAAAAAGGATATGACACGAGACCAGATAGTCAGAGCGGCCATCGAGGTATTTGGAGGGAAGAGCTTCCTCGAAGCCAACATATCCGAGATAGCACAAAAGGCCGAAGTCGCTGAGGGGACGATCTATCAGCATTTCAAGAATAAGGAAGACCTTCTGTTCTTTATACCGCGCGAAAGGACCGCTGCTTTTTGTGAGGGCCTGGAGCTGCACTTGCAGGGAATTCAGGATGCCTCCAACAAGCTGGCTAAATTTGCGTGGTACTACCTTTATTTTTTTAAAGAGAATCCGGAATATGCCCGGATAGCCATGCTTGAATTGCGCGTCAACAAAAACTTCCAGAAAACGAAGGGATATCGTTTGTTCAGGGGTTGGTCCGATACGCTTCTCGATATCATCAAGGAGGGTCAGGAAGAAGGCACCATCAGAGATGATATGGACCCACACATCGTTCAGGAATTGCTGCTGGGGGTTCTGGAGCATTACGTAACGCGCTGGCTTCTGAAGGATGAGAAGTGGGATCTTCTGGAATTCCTCGGGCATTCGGTAGACCTGGTTTTGAACGGGATCAGGGCTCGGGACGTCCAGAAAAGGAAGGGCGAGGTTGCCGGGAAGGTAAAACCTGCTGAAATCTCGTCCGCGCAAAAGAAGACTTTCAAGAATAAGCAGATGGTGTGATCGTGCGGATTTGCATTCAGTTTGGCCGTCAAACCGTGAATCTAACGGATTGTTGTTAAACTTATTTATGGAGGTAGTGTAATGAAACGCTTGCTCGCCGTTGCTTTAATTGTTGTTTCGGCCGTCCTTTTCTGTTTTCAGGCACATGCTGCCAATGAGATTGTCGTCGGGTGCATATCTGACCTGACAGGCACCTACGCGGCATTGTCGAAACAGCAGGTGGATGCAGTTAATATGGCTGTTGATGAGATCAACAAATCGGGTGGAGTGCTCGGGAAGAAGCTGAGGGTCATCGTCGAAGATTCGGCGACAAGCGTCTCGCTCGGAACCCAGAAACTCGAACGTCTTATTCTCAATGAGAAAGTGGACTTCGTCATTCCTCCCACCACTTCGTCCGCGGTCCTTGCCATGATGCCCGTCGCACAGAAGCACAACAAACTTATGATGGTCACGCTGGCCCAGTCCATGAAGATCACCGGTGAGAACAAAAACAAGGTCACCTTCCGCTGCTTCGCCAATGGCGAGATCACGGCGAAACCCCAGGTAAAGTGGATGATGAAAAACCTCGGGAAGAAATACTATATCATCGGTGCAGACTACGCCTGGCCAAGGTCGACAGCGGAAGTTTACACCAAGTTCCTGAAAGAGGCCGGTGCGGAACTGATCGGCGAAACCTGGTTCCCTCTGGGAAATAAAGACTTTGCACCCTATTTCGGCAAGATCAAGGCTGCCAAACCGGAAGTTCTGCTCATGATCTGCGCAGGCAACGATGCCGTGTCCCTGGCCTCCCAGGTCAAGCAGTACGGTCTTGCGAAACAGATGAAACTGGCGGCCGACGGTTCCTTCGTGTCCGCCGACATCATCAAGGCGCATGGCAATAATGCAGATGGCATCATCATAGCCGACTTCTACGTCGATACGCTTAATACGCCGGAAAACAAGACGTTCGTCAAGAACTACCTTGCCCGCACCAAAGAGTTGCCGAGCAAGATGGCACTTAGTTCATATGAGGGTGTCATGTGGGTAGCGCAGGCCATTAAACAGGCCGGCTCCACGGATACCGACAAGGTGGTCAAGGCCCTCGAAGGTTCCACGTACAAAGGCCCGCAGGGGAGCAAGAAGATGGACCCCGTCAGCCACCAGAGCTCGCTTGATGTCTACATGATCAAGATAGAGAATGGAAAGTACAAGGTCATGGAAAAGGCAAACTAGAACTGAAAAGCCGGAAGAGAAGGGGCGGCGACCAGGTGCCGCCGCCCCTTCTTGCCCGATTCACACCTGACAAGAGGAAACATGCTGTCGGTGCTTATAACCTGAAGTGGCTGGAAGAGGGAGGTAGCTCTTGGTTGATTACCTGGTATATGTAATTTTGCCGCAGGTTCTCCATGGTCTCGTATGGGGCACGGTGATCGCTTTTATAGCACTGGGGCTGACGATTATATTCGGCCTCATGGATATCGTCAACTTTGCCCATGGCGAGTACTACATGGTCGGAGCCTTCATGGGATACACGGTCATGAGCGTCATTCCGAATTTCTGGATTGCCGTGCCGGTTGCGGTAGTTTCCGTTGCCCTCCTGGGGTTGTTCACGGAGTTCGTGCTTTTTCGAAGGTTGTATGGTCGTGAGCCCATCTTCCACCTGCTGCTGACGTTCGGACTGGGAATGATGTTCCGCGAAGCCGCTCAACTCATCTGGGGCGCCGACACGAGGAGGATAGAGGCTCCCGTGACTGCGACCGTCGAATTTATCGGCATGGTCTATCCCGTGTACAGGCTGCTCATCCTGGGCATCGGCATATGCGTCATCCTGCTGATATGGTATGTGCTGAGATATACAAGTGTGGGCGCGAAGATCAGGGCCGTGGCACAGGACAGGACGATGGCCTGGGCGCTGGGCATCAGGGTTCCGGTCATATACACCTCGGTGTTTATGTGCGGCGTGGCCCTTGCCGGGTTCGCGGGGATTCTGATGAGCCCCATCAACTTCGTCTATCCCACAATGGGCATAGACGTTATCCTGCGTGCCTTCATCGTCGTCGTAATAGGAGGGCTGGGAAATGTCATGGGGGCGCTTCTGGCGTCTCTCATGATAGGAGAGATCGAGGCCCTTGCCTCCATATGGATCTCGCCGACCATAGCGGAGACGCTTGTGTTCATAATTCTTATCATAACCATGATAGTCAGGCCTGCCGGACTGTTCGGAAAGGCGGAGAGGTAGCGCTATGGGAAAGCTCAATTCCGGCTCTAATATCACGAGGGTAATTTTGTTTCATGCAGTCGTACTTGCGGCGCTTGCAGTCCTGCCGCTGTTTCTCAGCACCTACCACCAGAAACTGGCCGTGGAGGCGATAATCCTTGCCGTTTTTGCAATGAGCCTGGATCTGGTGATGGGCTATGCAGGTATAGCAACTTTTGGACATGCTGCATTCTTCGGCATCGGCGGTTACGCAATGGGAGTGATGCTCAAGTTCCTCTTCCCGTCAATCTGGCTTGGCCTGATCCTGGCGGGGTTCTGCAGTGCTGTCCTGGCCCTCTTTATCGGCGTCGTATCGATCCGGGCCAAGGGCATATATTTCGCAATCTTGACGCTCGCCTTTGCCGAGGTTGTATACAGGATCATTTTCCATTCATACAATACGCCTTTGGGCGGATCCGACGGGCTTGTGGGTGTTCCCACACCGATGTTGGGCTTCGGGTTTTTCGATATCAATCTAAAATCAACGACAAATTTTTACTGGGTGGCTGTTGCGTTTGCATATCTTTCCTATCTGGTGTGCAAGTTGATAGTCGGCTCGCCCTTCGGCAGTATTCTGTCCGGAATCAGGGAAAACGAAAATCGCGTGCCCTTCCTCGGCTTCAACGTAAAGTGGAGCAAGGTGACGGCCTTCGTGATTGCCGGGGCCTTTGCCGGATTCAGCGGCGCGATGTTCACGGCGTTCAAGACCTATGCCGATACGGAGCAGCTCAATTTTGCGCTCTCCGGCAAGGTCATAGTCATGGCCCTGATAGGCGGAATGGGAACCCTGATCGGGCCTATGATCGGCGCGGTAATCATGACGGTCTTCGAATCGATTATCTCCACTTATTTTCACGCGCATAACATCATAATAGGGGCGATCTTCGTGGCGGTAGTCATATTCATGCCGAAAGGATTTCTCGGACTGTTTGCAAAAAAAGACAGAAACAATAACGGGAGTTGAAAATGTTCTTTGAGGTCAAGGAGCTGTGCAGGTCCTTCGGAGCGCTTCAGGCGGTTCATAATGTTTCCTTCACGCTGGATGAGGGCACCACTCTGTCTATCATAGGACCGAACGGGGCCGGTAAAACCACCCTCTTCAATCTGATCACCGGCGTGTTCGCGCCCGACAGCGGCGAGGTGACATTTAAAGGTACACGGGTGACGGGAATGCCTCCTGACAAACTCTGTCACAAGGGCATCGCGAGATCCTTCCAGATTACCAACATATTCCAGGGACTCTCGGTTTTTGAGAATATTCGCCTTGCGTGCCAGGGAAGAAAGGCAACCAAGCGGATGTTTTCGCACGTTTCCAAACTGAAGGAACCCATCGAAGAGGCCGAGAAGATTCTCGATCTGCTGGGATTGCTGGATCTGCGGGATACGAGGGCAGGGACGCTCTCTCACGGCGACCAGAGATATCTGGAGATCGGCATGACCCTCGCGGCGAAGCCCTCGCTTGTCCTTTTCGATGAGCCCACGGCGGGAATGACACCTATGGAGACAAAGGCCACGATCGCTTTGATCAATAAGCTGAAAGGGATGGTCACCATAATTCTTATCGAGCATGATATCAACATGGTCTTCGCGGTCTCCGACAGGATCATCGTTATGGACCAGGGAAATGTACTCGCCGAAGGTCTTCCCCAGGAAGTCAAAGCGAATGAGGCTGTTAAGACCGCTTATTTCGGGGAGGAAATCTAAATGCTCGAGGTCAGGAATCTGAATACATTCTACGGCAAAAGCCACATATTGCAGGGCATTACTCTTGATGTCCACGAAGGCGAGATCGTCTGTCTTCTCGGACGCAACGGGGTCGGCAAAAGCACGACACTGAAGTCGATCATGGGGCTCGTGGCTTCTCAAAAGGGCACCATCCATTTCCAGGGCCGCGAGATACAGAATATGAGGCCCGACGCCATAGCCTGCATGGGGATAAGCTATATCCCTGAAGATAGAAGGATCTTTTCCCGCCTGTCCGTAAAAGAAAACCTTATGATCGGTACGAGCAGCGCGGTCAATATGACCAAATCGCAAAAAGAGGAAATGCTGGAAAAGGCCTATATGTACTTTCCGATTCTGAAAGAGAAGGAGTCACAGGGAGGAGGTTATCTTTCCGGCGGGCAGCAGCAGATGCTGGCCATAGCCAGGGGTTTGATGTGCGATCCGAAACTTGTACTGCTCGATGAGCCTTTTGAGGGTTTGGCGCCGGTTGTCATATGGGAACTCATAGACATAATAAGAAAGCTCTGCGAGAGCGAAAAGATGACCCTTCTGCTCGTCGAACAGAAGGCAGCTCTGGCCCTCAAGATGTCCCACAGGGGATATGTCCTGGAGAAGGGATTGGTGAAGTGCGAGGGTACGGTGCAGTTCCTTTCCGAGAGCGAAGAGGTTCGTGAACGATGCGGGCTGTAGGATTACAGTCCCGTTTTTATAGTCACATCCGGCTGTTATTCTACTCAAGCTGATTGAGAGCGGCAATGCAGGGGCGACAGAAGATTTCTTATGGTTGTAACGCCAGGCTGGTGACGCCATGTGTAAGAAATATTGCGCCGACTTCTTTTAGGACCTGCTTTTCCGGCTGGCAGGTGAAGATGCCTGCCGGATCTTCGCTAACACACATTCACAAAATGCGTCGTTGCCTTACCTTCTTGTTTATGAGCCGGATCTCCCCGTCGGCAGTTGAGGGTTTGCCGGCTGTGTCTTTAACAGAAAATACCATGTCTTACGGACGAATTGGATGTACGGATGAGACCTGAGAACCTAATAAAAAAGGAGTGGTAGAGCCATGAAAGAAGAAACAGGAAAAATTCCCGATTACAGCGTATACGAAGGGCAGACCTTCGGTCAGATACTCGACGGGCTTGCGCGCGATGTCCCCGATAAGGAAATGATCTCCTTCAATGGTGAAAGAATGACATACGGGCAGTTTTACGAGAGAGTGACGACGCTTGCAATGGCCCTCAAGAGACTGGGGATCAAAAAAGGGGACCGGGTTGCAGCCCTCTTTCCCAATTGCCCGGACTTTTTTGTCGTGCAGCAGGCGACTCTTTATATAGGTGCGGTTTTCGTTCTGTTGTCAACGCGTTATCGGGAATACGAGCTCAGCTACATGCTGAAGCATTCGGGGGCCCGTTGCCTGTTTACGATAGACGAGTATTTGAAGACAAGCTTTACCGATATCATCGAGAAGGTGCGGCCGGAATTACCCAACCTGGAAATGTGCTTCGTCAACGGTCCCAAGGTTCCCCCGTGGGCCCGCCCGTACCAGGAAGCCCTGGATCTCGGCAAGACGATCGACGAAAAGCTGCTGCGGGAAGATCTTCCGAAATACGAGGACGTGGCCTCTATACTCTATACATCGGGCAGCACGGGTTTGCCCAAGGGCGTCGTGATGACCCACAGGGCCTTTGTCTTCGGTGCAATGCAGGTAACACGCCGACTCAGGATCACACCCGATGATGTCTCCCTGATGGTCGTGCCCTGCTCGCATACCCTGTGCGCCTTTATCCAGTTTCCGAACGCTCTCATGGGGCGGTGCAGGATCGTCATGATGGAAACATTCAATGCCGCGGACGCATTGAAGATGTATGACACGGAAAAGATCTCTCTGATATATGGTGTTCCCACAATGTTCGTCCTGATGCTGGAGCATCCCGACTTTGCAAAAACCGATTTTTCGAGCAGCCGGGCAGGATACACGGGTGGGGCGATCATTCCCGAAGAGCTCATGGTGAACGTGAGGAACAAGATGAACTGCAAGCTTGTCTCCGTGTACGGCATGAGCGAGAATGGAGCCTGCTCGATGAACGACGTGGAAGATGACGAATCCCTGAAGGTCGGAACGGTGGGCCGTCCGCTCGACGGTGTGGATATCATTATTACCGATGATAAGCACGAAAAGCTTCCTGTCGGAGAAGTCGGAGAGGTCAGCATTAAGGGGCCGAACCTTTTTTCGGGTTATTACCAGCAGCCGGAGGTGACGAAGGCGGCATTCGATCAAAACGGTTATTTTTGCAGCGGCGATCTGGGCAAGTATCTGGAGAATGGTATGCTCGCGATAGTGGGCCGCAAAAAAGAGATGATCATCAGGGGAGGGTTCAACGTATACCCGGCCGAGCTTGAAGAGCAGATCGGACTGATCGACGGCGTGCAGGCAGTCGCGGTGGTCGGTTTGCCCGACAAGGTCATGGGCGAGAAGATCGTGGCCTGCGTGATTCCCTCCCCCGGAAGTACTGTTGTAGACAAGGACATCATCGCCTATTGCAAGGGTCGTCTGGCCAATTACAAGGTGCCTAACGTAGTGATCATAATGGATGAGTTCCCTGTCACGGCACTGGGTAAAGTACAGAAATTCAAATTGATAGAGGCACTTGAGGCCAGAGGGATATAGAGGGAGTCTCCATGAAAGCCGCATACAAATTCCTGAAGTTTGAACTGGAAAAGGGACTGGGCATCCTGACGCTCAATGCCCCCGATAGACTCAATGCGTTCTCGAAACAGATGAGGTCTGAGTTTCATGCCTTCTGGAGTGCGATGCAGGCCGATAAGGAATGCAGGGTAATAATCCTGACCGGCGCCGGTACTTCCTTCTGTGCCGGGCAGGACGTGGACGAGATGGACGACCCAACTCACCCTTTCTACAAGTGGAGCGTTGACGAGATATACGCGTTTCAGCATGAGATGTCCGACGTAATACTCCTGATGAGAAGGGCGCCTCAGCCGATTATCGCCGCCGTACGAGGGTACGCCGCCGGTGGAGGGTTCAGTATTGCCGTCGCCGCCGACCTCAGGGTCGCCGACCCGACGGCGAAATTCGTTGCGTCCTATGTCAATATAGGACTGTCCGGCGCGGATATGGGAAGCAGCTACCACTTCCCCAGGCAGGTCACCGTCGGCCGTGCCCTGGAGTACCTTTACACGGGTGATGCGATCGATGCCGAAACAGCGCGGGAAATAGGGCTTGTCAATCATGTGGTTCCCCCCGATAAGCTGATGGCCAGGGCGCAGGAGATCGCCGGCAAAATGCTGACGAAATCCGCCCTTGGCCTCAAGCTGACGAAAGAGGTGGCGAACCAGAACATGGGGGCGGCCAGCCTGGAATCGGCGCTTTACATGGAAGATAGAAACCAGGTTCTCTGCCTTGCGGCGGGGCCTATACGAAATCCCCTCAAGGGAAAGAGTAAGACGAAAAGAACGAAATGATGGAGACTATATCATGAGCATAGGAGGTAGGGCGATCGTGCTGAGAGATGCATGGGATCGGGCCTACTCATGTCATACACATTAAGGAGACAGCCATGAGTGCACCAAAGAAACTGTTTGAACCAATTAAAGTGGGCAATGTGGAGCTGAAGAACCGGGTTATGATGCTGGGTGTCACGACAGGTTTTCTTGACAACTACTATGTGACCGACAAGTATGCCAATTTCATGGGGGCACGGGCCAGGGGAGGAACAGGTCTCGTAACTATCGGTTCAGCCTATCCTTTTGACCTGAGCGGTGTTACACCCCGTTACATCAATATCGCCTCGGGTGTCGGCATATGGAATGATGACCAGATACCGGGACTGAGGCGCGTGTCGAAGGCAATCCAGGACAATGGCGGCAAGGCCTCCTGTCAGCTCGTCATCTGTTCCGAGTGGAGGGCGAACAAGGATAATCCCCTGGAAGGCGTCGGTCCATCAGCCGGTGCGGGCGGCCCGAGCGTGAAGGAAGTCAGGGAGCTGACTGTGGATGAGATCCGCCTCATCATCGACCAGTTTGGTGAAGGGGCACGAAGAGCACGAGAGGCCGGTTTCGACCTGGTGGAATTCCACGCCGGCATAGGCTACTTCATCAACAGGTTCCTGTCGCCCTATTCAAACAGAAGGACCGATGAGTACGGCGGAACCCCGGAAAAGCGGCTGCGCTTCTTCCTTGATGTGATTGCGGCCTGTAAAGCAAAGGCGGGTGACGATTTCACGCTGACATGCCGTATATCGGGAGACGAACTTCTTGAAGGCGGCAACAAGATCGAAGACGTACAGAAGATGATTCCCGTTCTGGAAAAAGCCGGTATCGCCTCATTCAACGTTCAGGCGGGCTGGCACGAAAGCCCGATCCCTCTCGTCCAGCAGTGGGTTCCCGAAGGGGCTTTTGTTTATCTGGGCGAAGCCATCAAGAAGGTCGCAACGGTGCCTGTGGCAACGGGCTACAGACTGAAAGATCCGGTCATGGCGGAAGAGATTGTGGCGGCCGGAAAGGTTGACATCATTGCAATGGCACGTCAGCTCATCGCCGACGCCGACTGGGCCAACAAGGCGCAGGCGGGCAAGCTGGACGACATCAGGAAGTGCATCACCTGCTGCCGCTGCATGGACGATAATTTTGTCGGCGTTCCCATAACGTGCAGCGTGAACACGAACCTCGAAGGACTTCCCGAAACCCCGGCGCAGAAGGCGAAGAAAGTAATGGTCGTCGGTGGAGGGCCCGCCGGTTTGGAGGCAGCCAGGGTAGCAACGATGCGGGGCCACAAGGTGGCGGTCTACGAAAAAGGTAAGAGACTCGGCGGCCTGACCACGCTTGCATCGGTTTTGAACGAAGAGATCGAACCTTTCCATGACTGGCTGGTAAAGCAGGTCAAGGATCTTAATATCGAAGTGAAACTGGGCGTTGAAGTGAAACCCGACGTTGTCGACGCATTCAAGCCCGATGTCGTGATCGTAGCCGCCGGTGGTTCCCCGATGGATTTGAAGGTACCGGGGATAGACAGCGACAACGTGATCAGCAGTCATGATATAGAGGCTTTCGTAAGCGGCACCAGCACCAAGAAGGGCCTCATGTGGACGCTGGCAGCAAAAGTCGGAAAAGACGTTGCCGGCAGTCCCGCTCTTATGAGAAAGCTGATGGGACTCAACTTTCCCATCAAGAAGAGGGTCGCGATCATCGGCGGCCAGTTTGCGGGCTGCGAACTTGCGCTGACCCTTATGGAAAAGGGCAAACAGGTGAGAATCATCGAAGAGACGAAACGTCTCGGTGCCGACATAGGGCCCGTTACCCGGTGGGTGGAAATGGACATGATGAAGAAGGGCGGCGTCGCCATGGAAACCCTCACGAAGGTCACGGAAGTTACTGACAAAGGCGTGAAAGCAAAGAGGGAAGACGGAACAGAGGTATTCTTTGAAGCGGACACGATTCTGCTGGCACTGGGACTCAAAGAGAACCTGGAACTCGCGGACAAATTGAAAGACAAGGTGGCCGAGGTATATGTCGTTGGTGAAAGTGCCGGCGGCGGAGGTAAAAAAAGGCTCAGAGAGGCCATGAATTCAGGCCGCGAAGCAGGCGCAAAAATATAACACGTGAATTTTCGATACCCCGTGCGCCGTACCCGCGGTGCACGGGTGCTGCGAATACCCGGTGTTCGGAAAGGAGTAAGCTGTGAAGATCAAGAAAGTTGGAGTTGTGGGTTGCGGATTCATGGGCGGAGGCATCGTCCAGGTCTGCGCAACGTCGGGTTACGACGTGGTTACCACGGATATCACCGATGAGGCGGTTACCCGGGGTATAAATGTAATAAAAGAAAGGTTGGCCAAAAAGGTCGCCAAAAAGCAAATGACACAGCAGGAGATGGATGCAGCCCTCGGCCGCATTAAAGGGTCTTCGGACATTAACGTTTACAAGGACTGCGACCTCGTCATCGAATGCGTGTTTGAGGACATGGAACTGAAGAAGAGGCTCTTCGCCGATTTGGACAAGATTTGTGAGCCGAAGACGTACTTCGGGACGAATACCTCATGCCTCCCCGTCGTCGATATGGCGATGGCGACGTCCCGGCCCGAGAAGGTTGTGGGTATACATTTCTTTACCCCGCCGCCGCTTATGCCCTGCGTCGAGATCATGCAGAGCATCGTGACGAGCAAAGAGACGCTGGATATGGCGGTGGAATTCGGGAAGAGCGTTGACAAGACCGTGATCGTGGCAAAGGACACCCCTGGGTTTATCGTCAACGCCCAGATGATCCCGAACGTACTCAATGCCGTTCGCATGTTCGAGAACGGGATTGCAAGCGCGGAAGACATCGATATGGGAGCGGTCAAAGGACTTTCGCACCCTATCGGACCCATAGCATTGGCGGATTTTTTCGGGCTCGACGTACTTTACGCGATCAGTACCCATATGTACGAGGAAACGAAGGACCCGATGGTTAAGCCGCCATTGATACTTAAACGCATGGTGAAGGCAGGAATGCTCGGGCGAAAGAGCGGAAAAGGTTTTTACGACTACACGAAATAGGTCGGTTTATGGCTGCGAGGCGTTGAAATAGACGCGGTCAATAGAAAGGATTATTAGAGGTGAACCCATCATGGCAAAAGACATCAAGAAAGTAATCACCGACTGCACCCTGTGCTATCACAGCTGCGGTACCATCATGACGATAGAGGACGGCAAGGCGGTAAAGGTGGAAGGCCTTCCCTCCCACCCGCTCAATCACGGCAAGCTCTGCGAGAAGGGCGAGGCCATGCTCGACAACATCTACGACCCGAACAGGCTGCGCTACCCCCTCAAGAGAACGAAGGACGGATGGCAGAGGATAAGCTGGGACGTTGCCCTCGAGGAGATCTCACAGAAGCTCCTCAAGCTCAAGGACGAATTCGGCCCCAGCACGCTCGGCGTCTTCTCCGGCTCCATCGGTGTGGAGAACCTCGAGATGGCCGGCCTCACCCAGAGGATCAAGGCCGCATTCGGCTCCCCCAACTTCTTCTCCGTGGAGAGCATCTGCTACAGGATGCGTATCCGTACACGACAGATCACCTTCGGGAAGTATCCTACGGAAGAACTCGACTCGAACCTCTACCTGCTCTGGGGCCACAACCCCGAGCAGTCCGATTTCCCCCTGAAGCTGGCCATTGAAGAGAACCTGAAGAAGGGCGCGAAGCTCGTCGTCGTCGACCCCAAGCGCATACCCCTGGCGGACCGCGCGGACATGTACCTGAGGATAAGACCGGGTACCGACGGTGCGCTGGCCCTCGCGATGATGAACGTCATCGTGAACGAGAAGCTCTACGACAAGGACTTCATCGACACCTACACCCTGGGCTTCGACAAGCTTGTCCCCCACGTCCAGCAGTTCACCCCCGAGTGGGCCGAGAAGATAACGTGGGTCAAGGCCGACGACATCCGCAAACTCGCCCGTCTCTTCGCCACAACGAAGGGCGCAGGCATCTACCAGGGGACATGCACCCAGGACCAGACGGCGAACGGCACCCAGAACAGCCGCGCCTTCTCGGTCCTCCAGATCATAACGGGCAACATCAACAACCCCGGCGGCTGGGTGATAAGCCCCCGCCTTCCCCTGGGCAACGTGGGGATGGGTGTCGAGGGAGAGCCCCTCGGTGCAGACCAGTATCCCCTCTTCTACGAAGTATGGGGCAGAAAGAGCCCCTACGGCGTCGTGACATGCGTCCCCGAGAGCGTGCCCGACAAGATAAAGGCCTTTCTCGTCATAGGCGGGAACCCCCTTCTTTCCATGGCGGACTCCAACGCCTTCCGGGAGGCCTTCGACAGGCTCGAGCTCCTCGTCGTCCACGATCTCTTCATGACGGAGACGGCCGAGCACGCCCACTATGTCCTTCCCGCCTGCTCCCACCTCGAGAAGTGGGGTGTAGCCTACACCTACAACGTGTGCCACTGCATGCCCTACCTCATGCTCAGGAAGCAGGCCATAGAGCCCCTCTACGAGTGCTGGTCGGAGTGGAAGTTCTTCACCGAGCTGGCAAAGAGGCTGGGCATAGGCGACAAGTTCCCCTGGAAATCCGAGGAGGAGCTTGTGCGGTTCGAGCTTGAACCCACGGGGCTCACCTTCGACGAGCTCCTCACCGAGAAGCCCGAAGGCGCCTTCTACCAGCAGAAGCAGTACGAACTGAAGGATGTCCGGTTCGCGACACCGACGAAGAAGATAGAGATCTACAGCCAGGCGCTCGCGGATATCGGCTTCGACCCCCTGCCCACGTACCTTGAACCCCACAGGAGCCCCCAGAGCAGCCCCGAGCTCCTCACGAAGTATCCCCTTATCCTCTCAACGGGGAACAGGAACCTCTACTTCACCCACGGACAGTTCAGGAACGTGAAGGCATTGAAGGACATGAACCCCGAGCCGATGGCCGAGATGGCCCCGACGACGGCAGCGAAATATGGAATATCCGACAGAGACAGGATCGTCATCGAGACGAACACCGGAAGGGTAATGATGAAGGCCCGCCTCGAGGAGAGGCTCGCCGAGGACATCGTCATCGTCCCCCACGGCTGGCCGGGAGAGGCGAACGCCAACCTCCTGACCGACACCCAGTGCCGGGAACCCATCATGGGATACCCCGAGGTGAAGTCCCTGCTGTGTTCGGTAAGAAAGGCATGACAGGTTTAAAATAGCGAGAGATAATGATTACGAGCCGGCCCGTGACCCCGAAAAAACCTTCCTACTCCCACCTTAACGGGCCGGCTTCGCTATTTTCTTTATCAACCAATTATTCAGCTCACAGACTGAGGTAATCTAAAAAATGCAAAAAAGATTTGCATGGGAGAGGTATTTTTGTAGCAAAAAAATTAGTGGTAATAATTATGGAGTATTGGTTAGTAATTGGAAGAATTGTTCGGAAGATAATAGTATAATAGATGACGAGGCGCAGAATGCCTGTCAATATCCGGACACTGGATTTCCTAAAATTCACTACACAGCCCCATGTAAACGGCATGGACGGCAATTACTATACTGGAGGAAAGGATGACTGGAGAAGACACAAGAAAGGCTTACAGCGGATGCGCACTGTGTTATCACAGCTGCGGCGTCGAGGTTACCATAGAGAATGGTAAGGCAGTCAAGGTTGAAGGACAGCAGTCTCACCCCATGAACAAGGGGAAGCTCTGTCCCAAGGGGCAGGCGATGATCGAGCACCTGTATCATCCCGACAGACTCAAATACCCTTTGAAGAAGGTGAACGGCGAATTCGTCAGAGTTTCCTGGGAACAGGCCATGTCAGAGATCGCTGCGAAGCTGGACGACCTGAGGACGAAGTACGGTCCCTCCGCCCTGGCTTTCTTCTGCGGCTCCATCGGTGTAGAGAACCTGGAGATGATATCGCTGACCCACAGGTTCAAAGGGGCCTTCGGCTCCCCCAACTTCTTCTCCGTGGAGAGCATCTGTTACCGAATGAGAATACGGGCGCGTCAGATCACCTTCGGCAAATATCCCGTCGAGGAGATGGATTCGAAGCTCTACCTTCTGTGGGGCCACAACCCTGCGGCATCCGACTTCCCGCTCTCCCTCGCTATCGAGGAGAACCTGAAAAAGGGCGCGAAAGTCATCGTCATAGACCCGAGAAGGATTCCCATCGCGGACAAGGCGGAGATCTACATATCGATAAGACCTGGCACCGACGGCGCCCTGGCCCTTGCCATGATGAACGTTATCATCAACGAGAAGCTCTATGACAAAGAGTTCCTCGATCAATGGACCTTCGGTTTCGACAAGCTCATCCCCCATGTCCAGCAGTACACCCCCGAGTGGGCGGAGAAGATAACGGGTGTCAAGGCCGAGGATACGCGCAAGATCGCCCGGATGTTCGCCACGACGCGCGGCGCATCCATCTTCCACGGCACCTGCACCCAGGATCAGTGTGCGAACGGTTCCCAGAACGACAGGGCGCTCGCCATCCTCCAGGTCCTTACGGGCAACATCAACGTTCCCGGCGGTTGGGTCATAAGCCCGAGGCTGAGGCTCAACGACGTAAGTCTTCCCTTCCCGGGCAAGCCTCTTGGAGCAGATGAGTATCCGCTCTTCTATGAACTCTGGGGCAGGACAAGCCCATATGCGGTCATGAACATGGTCCCTGAGAGCGTGCCCGACAAACTCCGGGCGTTCATTGTTGCCGGCGGCAACCCGCTGGTTACCATGCCCGATTCAAATGCCTTGAGAGAAGCCTTCAAGAAGCTTGACCTCGTAGTCGTCTACGAGCAGTTTCTTACCGAGACGGCACAATACGCCGACTATGTCCTTCCGGCCCTGAACCAGCTTGAGTTCTGGGGGCTCGCATACAACTATAATGTCTGCCACTGCCTGCCCTACCTCATGCTGAGGCCTGCAGTCCTTCCGCCCTATTACGAGTGCCGCTCCATCAGGGACGTTTATACCGACCTCGCCCAGAGGCTTGGTTTCGGCGACAAGTTTGCATGGAAGACGGACGAGGACGTGGTGAGGTATGAGCTCGAGCCCTGCGCCCTTAACTTCGACGCCCTCACGGCAAAACCCGAGGGCGCCATCTACCAGGAGAAGGATTACACCCTGCGCCAGGGTTCTTTCGCCACCCCCACGGGGAAGATCGAAATCTACTCCCAGGCGTTCGCCGATGTCGGTTTCGACCCCCTGCCCACGTACCTCGAACCCTCAAAGAGCCCCCAGGGACGCCGTTGGGCCGAACTGGGAGAGAAGTACCCCCTCGTCCTGGCGACAGGTACCCGGGACTTCTACTTCAACGGAGCCATGCTCCACAACATAAAGTCTCTCCAGACCTGGTCTCCCTTCCCCAAAGCGGAGCTGGGGCCCGAGACGGCGAAGAAGTACAATGTTGCCAACGGTGACGACGTGATCGTTGAGACAGACCGCGGCTGGGTGAAGATGAAGGCATCCGTCGACGCCAGGACCATGGAAGGCGTCGTCCTCGTACCCCACGGCTGGCCGGGAGAGGCCAACTGCAACAGGCTGACGGACTGCAACGCCCGCGAGCCCATCATGGGCTATCCGGAATGGAAAGGTTTGCTGTGCAGCATCAGAAAGGCGGATGCGGCGTAGAGGAAACACGAAGGAGACAGGACATGATCCTTTCATACACTTTTGAGGAGTATGCCCGGATGGTAAAGGCCTTCCACGGCAGCACCGCCCCCGGTCTGATGATCGGCGGGTTCATGGTGGACCTGGCATACCGCAACCTGCCTGAGGGCGGGCTGTACGACGTGATATGCGAGACGGCGAAGTGCCTCCCCGACGCGGTCCAGCTTCTGACTCCCTGTTCCATCGGGAACCAGTGGCTGAAAATCATAGACACGGGGCGCTTCGCACTTGCCTTCTATGACAAGAACACCGGAAAGGGGATGCGGGTCTTCATCGACGCTCCCAGGCTTGATGCCTGGCCGCATATAAAGGGCTGGTTCATGAAGCTCACCCCTAAATCCGGGCAGGACGATGCCCGCCTCATGAAGGATATAGAAGAGGCAGGAAGCTCTATATGCTCGGTGGAGGCCATTGAGGTCTCCCTCGACCGAGTGAAAAAACAGAAGGGCGGAGCCATAGTGTTGTGCCCGTCCTGCGGGGAGCCGTACCCTTCCCTGCGGGGGGCTATATGCCCGGCATGCAGGGGCGGGACGCTGCCTTACAGATCGGGGCCGCTAAAAGGCCACGGAACGATCATTCGGGACTGCATCGGCAAATGATGCCGCATTGACATTCTGCTCTGTCCACCGGCATAATACCGGTGGACAGAGTTTTTTTAAAGACACCAGGAGACAAGCGTGCAAGGTGATCGGGAGATAAAGCTGGATATCGGCGTTGAGGCCGCCGCGGTGCTCGAAGCCAGAGGCATCAGGCCGGAGGATATTCGGGGAGTCATCGGTTTTGCAGATGAAACGGGGAATCTTTACGTTCATCGCACAAGCGGCCGTTGCCTCGCCTATTTTACACCATCGACTACGACATACTGGGTGGAGTTCGACCGCAATGGAGACGCTTACCGGGTATACACGGCTTATTCACATCGCATGGAGATACTGCACGGCTTCAACATGGAGGCCAAACGAAAGGAAATTTCCGGGTGGACCTGCGTGAAGTGCGACAGGCCTCTTGAGCTTGCGACGGTAAAGCTGAAATACATGGAGGAGACATTCGGAGTCGACATACCGGCCTGTCCGGCCTGCCAGCGCATATTCGTCAGTGAACAGGATGCAACAGAGAAAATGGCCCTGGCAGAGAAGATGCTTGAGGACAAATAAACCGTACCATGGCAACTATTGAGTATGCCTGTCTTCAGACGATAACGGGCGGGACCTTGAGACCCGGTGGATTTTCCATCACCGACCGCGGAATAGACCTGTGCCGGTTCCCTGAAGGAACGCGGGTTCTTGACGCGGGCTGCGGTTGTGGCGCGACGGTTCGCCGCCTGTGGGACCGACACAACATAAAGGGCTATGGCGTCGACCTCTCCCTCGCAATGCTCGCCGAAGCGGGTGTGATGTGTGCGCCGCGCCGGCTTGCGGGTGCACGGCTGGAATCGCTGCCCTTCAGGAACGGGGTTTTCGGGGGGATCATCTGTGAATGTGTTCTCTGCCTTACAAAGACTGAAATGGTGCTTCGGGAATTTTTCAGGGTAATAGAGACCGGCGGCTTTCTCATCCTGTCGGATCTGTACCGGACGGCGGCGGCTCTACCCGGCCCGCCGGGTATGGAGATCCTGGAAAAAGAGCGGATCCAGGCACATCTGGCCCATCTTGGTTTCGATATCATGACCTTTGAAGACAGGACCGCCGACCTCAAGAGGCTGGCCGTGGAGCTTATACTGTCGGGGCATGCCTCCCGACAGTGCGGGGTGGCCGCTCCTGCCCGCGGCAAAGGGCCCGGAGCGTGGGATGGTATCGGATATTATCTTCTTGTTGCGAGGAGGATCGCGTAATGGAAACTTCTGATGGCGAAACGATAAATCTAAGTGAACGCGTGCTCGAGGCGGTAAAGCTTAACGCCAAGGGCTACTGCTGCAGCCAGATAATGGCGATCATGATGCTCGAGAGCATGGGAGGGGAGAATCCCGGTCTCGTCAGGGCGGTCGGCGGACTCTGCAAGGGGATTGCCGATTCCGGCGAGACATGCGGTGTGCTTCTCGGAGGGGTTTGCCTTGTTTCCTTTATTATGGGAAAGGGCTCCGACGACGAGACGCCGAACATGGACCTGCCCTTTGCAATCTATGAACTCACGCAGTGGTTCAGGGGTCAGACGCAAAAACCGTACGGGGGAATGAAGTGCTGCGATATACTTGCTGTAAGCCCCGACAAGAAGGCCTGCCTTAAACTGATCGTGGAGACATACGAAAAGGTGCTGTCGATATTGGAGACGCGCGGGCTTACGCCCCGGGGGTAACGTGGATGGGTGATGCCGGCACGAAGGTGATCAAGAAGGTGGACAGCCTGTGCCCCGTCTGCCTTAAGGTTATCGGTGCCTCCATCGTGGCGCGGGGCGATGAGGTCTTCCTTGAAAAGACCTGTGAGGGGCATGGCCGGTGGAGTGTCCCCCTGTGGCGGGGCGAGCCCCGGTACGAGGATTGGGTACGGCCGAAAGACCCCGTTCAGCCGGAGGTTCTCTATGGCCGGATAGAAAAGGGGAAGGGGTGTCCCTACGATTGCGGACTCTGTGCGTCTCATCGTCAGTATCCCTGTTCGGTGCTGCTGGAGGTCACGGACCGTTGCAATCTCAACTGCCCGGTGTGTTTTGCCGACACGCCCCGTGACCGGCGGAACGCCGGTGAACCCACGAGGTCAACCATCGCCTGGTGGTACGATCGCGTGATGCAGGCTGCCGGGCCATGCAACATCCAGCTTTCCGGGGGCGAACCCACGCTCAGGGACGATCTCCCCGAGATCGTAGCCCTCGGGGTCGAAAAGGGTTTCTCTTTCATCCAGGTAAACACGAACGGGCTCGTCATGGCACGGAAGCCCGACTATGCCGGGATGCTTCGTGATGCCGGGCTTTCAACGGTCTTTCTCCAGTTTGACGGGACCGACGACGGGATCTATCGCGAACTGCGCGGACGCCCCCTGATGCGGGAAAAGATGGCTGCCATCGAACACTGTGCCGCGGCGGGCCTTGGTGTCATTCTTGTGCCCACCCTGGCCGCGGGGATAAACACAGGCAACATCGGCTCCATGGTCCGTTTCGCCGTTAAGAACAGCCCCGTTGTGAGGGGGATTCATTTTCAGCCTCTCAGTCATTTCGGACGTTATCCTGCTGCCGCATATGCCTCCCTGCGCTTCACCCTGCCCGAGGTTATCCGGGCGATCGAAGAACAGGCCGGCGATATTTCCGGTAAGTGGAACTTCCTGCCGCCGGGTACCGAGAATGACCATTGTTCCTTTCATGGCAGCTTCATCGTGATGCCCGGGGGCAAACTGAAGTGCACCTCGCCATCGGCGAGTGCCTGTTGCGGGAACAGGGACGGCAGGCAGGGGCTCCTTCGCACCATATGTACCGTTGCCAGACAATGGTCTCCCGGCGGCGCGTACTGCCAGCCGGCGGGCGCAGCCGAAAGACCTGCCGAAGGGCCCGGTGAGTCCCGGTTTTCCGACGGAGATGTCATCGACCTCGATACCTTTCTGCAAAGAGGCAGGGACTACGGGTTTTCCATCTCCTGCATGGCCTTTCAGGATGTCTGGAATCTGGACATCGAACGGCTGCGCGACTGCTGCATATCCATAATGTCCCCCGACGGACGGCTGATCCCCTTCTGCGCCTACAATCTTACGAGCGAAACAGGGAAGACCCTCTATCGCGGGAGATGTCATGAGAAAGACGCCCCTCGATGAATGGATCGCGGGGAAGATCCGCGGCGGCCCGGGTTCCCCGCTTCTTCTTTCCCGCGGCGAGGCAGACCGCTACCAGCTCGAGAAGCTCCGTGAGACCGTGGACTACGCACGGGAGAAGAGCCCCTTTTACAGGCGGCTCCTCACGGGTCGCAGCGGCGGCGAATTGAAATGCCCCAACGACCTTGCCTCCTTTCCCTTTACCACCGGTGATGACATAAGAGAATCGGCTCTGAGGTTCCTCTGTGTCTCCCAGGACGAGATAGCCCGTGTGGTCACCCTCAATACGTCGGGCACGACGGGCGTGTCGAAACGGCTTTTCTTCACCGCCGACGATCTGGAACTGACGGTGGATTTTTTCCATCACGGTATGTCCACCCTCGTATCTCCCGGTCAGAAGGTGCTCATTCTGCTTCCCGGCGATAAAAAAGACAGTGTCGGCGACCTCTTGAAACGAGGACTTGCACGAATGGACGTAGAGGGGATCGTACACGGGCCCGTTCGGGACGTGGACAAGGCCATATCGGATATCATGAGGTTTTCCGCCGATTGTCTGGTAGGCATACCGACGCAGGTCTTGTGGATTGCAAGAACAGCTGGCGGGGCCTTCCCCGCCGGAAGGATCAAAAGCGTCCTTCTGTCGACGGACTATATCCCGCGGGCCGTCGTCAGGGAGCTTGAGAGCCGGTGGCACTGCCCGGTCTTCGCCCATTTCGGAATGACGGAAACGGGTCTCGGCTTCGCCGTCGAGTGCGAGGCCCGCTCGGGTTACCATATCCGTGAAGCGGACTTTTACGTCGAGATCGTCGATCCCGGGACGGGACAGGCCTGTCGGGACGGGCAGGCGGGCGAGATCGTCTTCACCACCCTGACCCGCAGGGGAATGCCCCTCATACGGTATCGGACGGGGGACATCTCTCATTTTATGACTGAGCCGTGCCCGTGCGGCAGTGTGCTTGGGCGTCTGGGCACGGTAGCCGGAAGGCTGGACGGCAGGGTGCCTCTGGGGAAAGATCTTACCCTCACCATCATCGAACTCGACGAGTCCCTCTTCCCCATCGAAGGGCTCATCAATTACACTGCGGAGGTCATCCGGGGTGACGGGAAAGCCCGGCTCGTCCTGTTCCTTTACGCCGGAAGAGCCACCGAACCCAAGATCGCCGAGGCGGCCCGTGAGGCCGCGTCTTCGATCCCCCCCGTGAGGGATGCGATCGCCGAAGGCCTGCTGGAAGTGCCGCTCCCATCCTTCACCACCGAGAACCAGTTTACGACAGGCGTGGGGAAAAGGAGAATAATACAGGTAATAGGTGATAGGTAATGAGTGATGGGAAAAACGAGAAACAAGATGAGTCCTTCCTATGACCTATAGTCCATTACCTATTACCTATCTTCTCTATCCTGTACTGCAGATTGGGGTGGGTGTCGAAGAGACCCGTGGAATCTGAGCCGTTGCCCTTCGAGGCGGCGTATTGCTTCATCTTTTCCAATGCGGAAATGTAATTGTCCGGTGTCAGGCGCAGGAGGTGGCACTGGTCGACCACGTCCTTGTCGGCCTCGAGTTCCTGCGATCTGCTGTAGCCCCTTGTGACAAGGGGATTGACGACGAGATTCCCATAGCCCACGCCGGGCAGGAACAGACCGCCTATGGTGAATGCCGCCGAGGTGACGTCGGAGAGGAGGCTGTTTTTGGCCGCGTGATCGTACTTGATATGTGCGTTCTCGTGAAGGAAGATAAGGGCGAGTTCGTTGTCATCGCACAGGGCCAAAAGACCGGTTGTAACCACAAGGATGCCTTTCTGTGTGTTCACCCAGGCGTTCGGTGTCTTGTCTTCAAGGATCGTAAACTGAAACCGGTAAATGGGATAGGGGTTTATGACCTTGCGTGAGTCGGTGAGGATGCGGTCCACCCTCTGGTACATATCCGGGTTTTCACGGGGCTTCACGTACCTGGCTTTTTGTGCGGAGCACCCCAATCCCGACAGGAGAAACAGGAGAAGAACGACCGTCAGTACGCCTTTCCAATGGCGCCCCCGCACCGTTCGACCTTTCTTTCCGGGAGATCCGGCCTCTCTTGTGTATCCTGACTCAAACCCTTTTTTGCCCCCGGTATTAAAACCTTCGAACATTCAAGCCGCCTTTATTTTTTTCTCAGGACACAGGTTATCTCGGTAAGGTCGCAACTTTCCTTGCAGGGTTCCACGTGCACGATAACATCGGAAAGAGGTATCGTTGCCTTTATCTGGTCCTCGATCCTGTGGGCAAGGGCGTGGGCTTCGTCGATATGAAGCTTTCTGCATGCAAGAAGGTGGAAATCTATATATTTGTTGCTTCCGGCATGACGGGTCCGCAGTTTATGGAACCCGGCCATAGGGAAGGACATCCCGTTGAGAATATCCTTGATCTGGCGCTCTATCTCATCGGAGAGGCGAGAATCCATGATGCCTGAGACGCTTTCACGGAAGATGTTCACTGCCGAAACGATGATTATTGTTCCGGCGATGACGGCAAAGACAAGGTCGAAGAGAATAATTCCTGTGTAGCGGGCGAGCGCGATTGCCGCGATTGCCCCCGAGTTCGAATAGAGATCGCTCCTGTAATGGAGGGCGTCCGCCTTAAGCGCGGCCGAGCCCGTGCGCTTGCCGGTTCTCAGGAGGATTGTTGATATAACGAGACTGAAGACAAGGGAAAGGCACATCGCAAAAAAATCGAAGAAGGAGTAGGATATGGTCCCTTTTTGAAGGAAGGTTTGCAGCGCCTTGCCGATAATAAGCGACCCGGACAGCACGATCACCACAGACTGGAAGACGCCTGCCAGATCTTCGGCCTTGCCGTGACCGTATCGATGCTCGTCATCGGCAGGTTTGGACGCCTTTCCGATGGCATAGAAGTTCATTGCCGACATGAATACATCGAGAAGGCTGTCGAGGCCGGAAGAAACCACCGTCATGGAGCCCGAAAAAAGCCCTGTGGTGACTTTACCCGCGGCAAGAACCAGGGCCGATGCCGCGGCACAAAGAGCTACCTTTTGTTTTATGTCCATAGGCATGGTTCCATACTATATGCAGAATATTTATGGTTGTAAAATACTTTGGTCAACGAAAAGCGGGCGTCGCGTCCAAAAACTTCAACAATGTCAAGGCAGACGCTCCACATCGCATACGTGAGACAGACATATCAACGCTTCCCGGTTTTTAAGCCGAAACCCGAAACGTGATCATCTTAGGGATAATCCACGGTGGCTGGCGGAAAATCCGTATTGGGGTAAAGGGGGAGGGCGTTCGACATGAAGTCGATCCATATGGGCAGCGCTGTTGTCCCGCCGGCTTCCTTAGCGCCGAGATTTGTTTTCTTGTCGTAACCGACCCAAACGGCGCACAGAAGGTTCGGCGAAAATCCGATGAACCAGGCGTCGCGAAAGTCATCGGTCGTCCCGGTCTTTCCCGCCAAATAATAGGGCATCTTCGCGGCCGCGCGCGCCGTGCCGTGCTTGACGACCCCTTTCATGATATCCACCAGGGTATAGGCGACCTCCGGTGTTACAATGGGCTCTTCGACGGCCTCTTCGCGGTAGCGTTCCTCGCCTTCGAGGGTCGTGATGGCCTTTACGGATATCGGTTGGATGTATGCCCCTCCGCGTGCGAAGGTACTGTAGGCCGAGGCGAGTTCAATGGGAGCGATCTCGGTGGTTCCGAGGGCAAGGGAAAGGTTCGGTTCGAATTTGCTCGTTATATGGAGCTGCTTTGCCATGTCGATGACGTTTTCCAGGCCGACCTGTTCGAGGAGCCGCACCGTCGCCGTGTTGAGTGAAAGTTCCAGGGCTTTTCGCATCGTGACGTCGCCATGATATTCGTTGCCGTAATTTCTCGGGCTCCAACCCACTCCGGTGTACGGGTTGGTATAGGTCAGCGGGGAATCCCTCAGCATGCTTTTAGGGGTAAACCCCTGCTCCAGCGCAGTCAGGTAGATGATCGGTTTAAAGGACGAACCGGGTTGCCTTTTTGCCTGTACAGCCCTGTTATACGGCGACTGCGAAAAGTCCCTTCCGCCGACGATCACCTTCAGTTCCCCTGTCTTGACCTCCATGGCGACGAGGGCGACCTCGGGCAGTTCCTTGACGCCGGGATGGCGTTTTTTGTAGGCCTCCATGCCTTTCTCGATGGCGTCGTAGGCATACTGCACCATCTTGAGGTTCATGGTGGTCTTTACGTTGAAACCGCTGGTGAATATCTCCTGGGCCTGTTCGACATACTCCTCCAGCACCTGCTTCACGTAGTCCGTGAAATACCCCGTCCTTTTCTCGTAGGTCTTGAACGGCGCAATGACAAGAGTCGTCTGGATTGCCTTTGAGTATCGTGCCTTGTCGATGAAACCGGCCTCATACATCTTTCTGAGGACCGTGTTGCGGCGGTCTACCGTCCTGGCGGCGTTCTTGTAGGGAGAAAGCCGTGAAGGGGATTTTGTGAGTGCCGCCAGCATTGCCGACTCTTCCAGGGTGAGGTCCCTGGCCTTCTTGTGGAAATACGTGTATGCTGCGGCCTCGACGCCGTGTGCCCCCTCACCGAGGTAGATAAGGTTGAGGTACATGTTGAGTATCTCGTCCTTGGAGTAAGTCCTTTCTATCTGGATGGCGAGGATGGCCTCCTCGATCTTTCGCTTGTAGGTCCGCTGAGGCGTCAGGTAGAGGTTCCGGGCAAGCTGCTGCGTTATGGTCGACGCCCCTTCCGTAATACCTTTTTTCATAATATTGCGGAAAAATGCCCGTCCTATGCCGCGGATATCGACACCGAAATGATTGTAAAAACGCACATCCTCGATGGCGACGAAAGCGAGCCTGAGGTGCCGGGGCATGTCAGTCAGCGGGATGGGTATCCTTTTCTCGACGTAGAGCTCCGCAAAGAGTGTTCCATCGTCTGCGTAAAGCCGTGTTGCCGATTTGGGCCGGTAGCTCTCGAGCTGCTTTACGTCGGGGATTTCAAGATAGTTGACGAGGCCGTATCCCAGACCCACCCCGAAGATCATGGGAAGCATGATGAGAATGACCGCAAACTTGATAATCCTTGAATACATCCGGGGGTTATTATACTGTATATCATTTATGTTATCAAACAGGATCAAGGTCGTTGCCATAGGCGGGCCAACGTGTACGGGCAAATCGGATCTGGCGGTCATCATTGCAGAACGCTTCGGCGGAGAGATCGTCAACGGCGATTCCCTGCAGGTATACCGCTACTTCGACATAGGGACAGCGAAGCCTGACGTCGACGCCCGCAGAGTCGTCCCCCATCATCTTGTCGACATTATCGATCCCGATGAGGAGTTTAACGCCGCCCTTTTCCGGGACAGGGCCGACCGGGCCATCGTGGATATCAGCGCACGGGGGAGACTGCCCATCATTGTCGGCGGGACCGGTCTCTACCTCAAGGCCCTTTTCTACGGGCTTTTTCCCGCGAAGAGAGACGACGCCCTGCGGGAGAAGCTCCGCCGCGACTACGTCCGTGACCCCATCTCTTTTTACGAGAAACTCAAAGAGGTCGATCCGGCATATGCTCTGAGGATCAGCTTCCGGGATCGTATACGGGCCGTCCGCGCCATGGAGATATATCTCCTGGAAGGAAAGCCCTTTTCGGAACTTGAGAAGGAGCATGGCTTCCGGGAGGCGAGGTATGATATATGCAATATCGGCCTTACGGCCGAACGGGGGGAACTGTATCGAAGGATCGACGACAGGGTGCTCGCCATGCTTGCCAGGGGTCTCGTTGAAGAGGTAAAGTCCATTCTGGCGAGGGGATACGCGAAGGAACTGAAGCCTTTTTCCAGCATCGGGTACCGCGAAGTCCTGCACTATCTTAGTGGTTCCATTGGATATGAAGATATGGTAAAAGATATACAGAAAAATACCCGACATTATGCCAAAAGGCAATTCACCTGGTTTGCAAAAGAACGAGATATGCAATGGTTCGAGTATCCCCGTGAACTGGACGGGATAGTCGACAGAATATCGGGGTTTGTGGATCGATGGAACTGAAGAACATAATAGAGGCGGTGCTTTTTTCTTCGTCGAGGCCCGTGACGGTCAAACAGGTAGCGCGGCGTCTTGAGGAGTTTCCTGTTCAGGATATAGAAGAGGCTTTTCGCGCGCTGGTAGGAGAGTTTGCCGACCCCGGGCGGTCAGTTGAGATAGCCGAGGTTGCCGGCGGATTCCAGATGAGAACCAAGGTGGCCTACCGTGACTACGTGAAGCGGTTTGTCAGGGAAAAAGACGTCGGGCTTTCCCGGCCGATGCTGGAAACCCTTTCCATCATCGCCTACAAACAGCCTGTCACGAAAAAAGAGATCGACGTGGTGCGCGGCGTCGATTCAGCCCGGGCCTTACGGCACCTCCTGGAGCGCAAGCTCGTAGAGATGGCCGGACGCAACGGTGATGCGGGAAAGCGTATTGTCTTCAGGACCACCCCGAGATTCCTGGAAGTCTACGGACTGAAGAGCCTTGAAGATTTGCCGACATATAAAGAGATCGAATCGCTGGAAGGATAGGAGGACACCATGGATATTTCAGAACTGCTGCGTTTTGCACTTGAAAGCGGAGGATCGGATTTGCACATCAGCGCGGGAGAGCCTCCCGTGATCAGGATCCATGGCGAGATGACCAAGGTGGATCTGCCGGCCCTCGATAAAGAGGACGTGCATAACATGATCTACGACATTCTGAGCGATTTTCAGCGAAAGGTCTTTGAGGAACACCTCGAACTGGACTTCTCCTTCGGTCTCGGCGATCTGGCCCGCTTCAGGGTCAATGTCTTTAAACAACATCGCGGGGAATCAGCCGTCTTCAGGACAATCCCAAGCAAGATACCGACCTTCGACCAACTCAGCCTGCCGCGGGTCTTCAAAGACATCGCCGGTTTGGAAAAAGGCCTTGTCCTTGTCACCGGTCCGACGGGCAGTGGGAAATCAACGACCCTGGCTGCGATAATCGACTATATCAACGATACAGTGAAGGAGCACATCCTCACCATCGAAGACCCCATAGAATTCCTCCACCTCTCCAAGAAATGCCTTTTGAATCAGCGCGAACTGGGGCCGCACACCAAAAGTTTTGCCAACGCCCTGCGAAGCGCCCTGCGTGAAGACCCCGATGTGATCCTCGTTGGTGAAATGAGGGACCTGGAGACGATTCAGCTTGCCCTGACAGCTGCGGAAACAGGCCACCTTGTCTTCGCCACCCTCCATACCAGTTCGGCTCCCGATACGGTAGACAGGATCATCGATGTCTTTCCCGCCGGGCAGCAAAACCAGGTGCGTTCCATGCTTTCGGGTTCTCTCCAGGCTGTCATCTCGCAGGCCCTTTTCAAGAGGCGCGACGGTAAGGGGAGGGTCGCCGGTTTCGAGGTAATGATAGCCACCCCGGCCATCCGGAACCTCATCAGAGAAAACAAGATCGCCCAGATACCGTCGATGATCCAGACGAGCAAAGGCATCGGCATGCAGACGATGGAAGCGGCATGCAACGAACTTATCGCGAAAAATCTTGTAACGAGAGACGAAGTGTCATTCTATCTCAGCAGTTCAATGAGGTGATCCATGGACATCATCAATAAGTACCTGAAGTACATGGTCGAGAAGGATGCATCGGACATCTATTTTACCGTGGGTGTGCCGCCGGCGTTCCGCATTGAAGGTATCGTCTCTCTCTACGGAGACACGCCGCTCACGGCGGAAGACACAAAGAATTTTGCCTACGCCATCATGAACGAGCGCCAGCAGAAAAAATTTGAAGAAGAGATGGAGATGAACCTTGCCATTTTTCAGCCGGAGTACGGCAGGTTCAGGGTCAACGTATTCAGACAGAAAAGCTTCATCGGCATTGTTATCCGGCAGATCAAGCTCACGATCAAGACCATCGATGACTGGGGCCTGCCCACGGTCATGAAAGATATCTGCATGTCGAAACGCGGCCTCGTTCTTGTCGTCGGCGCCACGGGCAGCGGCAAATCGACGACATTGGCGGCCCTCATCGATTATCGCAACTCCAATCAGCCGGGACACATCATTACCATAGAGGATCCCGTGGAGTTCGTTCATCAGCACAAGATGAGTGTCGTTACGCAGAGGGAGGTCGGCTTTGACACGCTGAGCTTCTACAACGCCCTGAAGAATACCCTGCGCCAGGCTCCGGACGTCATCCTCATCGGCGAGATCAGGGACGCCGAAACGATGGAAGACGCCATTACCTTTGCGGAAACCGGCCATCTGTGTCTTGCCACGCTTCACGCCAACAACGCCAACCAGGCCCTCGAAAGGATCCTCAACTTCTTCCCCATAGAACGCCATCTGCAGATCTACATGCAGCTTTCGCTCAATATACGGGCCATCGTATCCCAGAGGCTCATTCCGACCATCGAGGGCAAGCGCGCCGCGGCCATCGAGATACTCCTCGATAGCCCCAGGGTAAAAGACCTTATCCTGAAGGGCGAGATAACCCTCCTGAAAGAGACGATGGCGGAATCCTACTTCGAAGGAATGCAGACCTTCGACCAGCATATCTTCGATATGTACCAGGCTGGCCTTCTCGACCTCGACAACGCCATTGCCTACGCCGACAGCCCCAACGACGTCCGGCTCAAGATCAAGATGGCGGAGATGAAGCCCGACGATGGGGCGGAAAAGAAAGATTCCGGACTGAGGCTCAAACTTTAGTGGTTTCGGGTTTCAGGTTCAGGTTAAAGCTCTATACGCATCTCTAAAACCTTTCCGAGGATGACCATGAAGAAAACCGGTGTTCGCGGTGTGTTTACGCTGTTCCTGTTCCTGTTGTCCACGATGTTTGTCTCCGTGTTGGATGCCCCTGCGGAAGAGACGGCGATCGCCTTTCCCGTGGAGGGAAAACACGCGATGGTTGTCACCGGCCAGGAACTGGCGACCAAAGAGGCGCTTGAGGTCCTGAAGAAAGGAGGTAACGCCGTCGATGCGGCTGTGACCGCTTCCTTCGTAATGGCGGTGACTCTGCCCAGGGCGGGCAATATCGGCGGGGGTGGTTTCATGCTTATCCATAATGCCGGCAGTAAAGAAGTCATCGCCCTCGATTTTTGGCAGAAGTCTCCGGCGCAGGCCTCGCGTACCATGTTTGTCGGCAGTGACGGCCGGGCGGACCCGAAGATGAGCCGCGAGAGTTACAAGGCTGTAGCGGTGCCGGGAACCGTCGCGGGGCTTACCCTCGCCCTCGAGAAGTTCGGCACCATCTCTCTGGAGAAGGCGATGGAACCCGCCATCAGGTATGCCGACCAGGGTTTCATTGTGAACCCCGGTCTGTCTTCCGACATAAAGTCCTATGAGAGACTGCTCAGGGCCCGTCCTGATTCGACGAGGATATTCTTCAAACCCTCCGGTGAATATTACGAGGCGGGAGACCTTTTTGTTCAAAAGGACCTTGCCCGGACCCTCAGGGCCATCGCGAGTCATGGGCCCGAAGTCTTCTACCGGGGCGACATCGCAGACCGTATCGCGCGGCAGATGAAGGCAAATGCGGGCTTGATAACACGAGAGGATCTTGCCGTCTACACACCGGTAGTGCGCAAGCCGGTCCATACGACCTACCGGGGTGACGATGTCTATTCGATGTACCCGCCAAGCTCCGGCGGGGTGTGCATAACGGAGATACTCAATATCCTCGAAAGGTTCGATCTCGCGGGCACCGGACACAACAGCGCGGCCACGATACACCTCGTTGTGGAGGCGATGAGGCGTGGCTTTGCCGACCTTTTCGTCTACGCCGGTGATCCCGATGCTGTTTCCATCCCCGTCCGGAGCCTTACGTCGAAACCGTACGCGGCGAAGCTGGCTGCCGGTATAGATCCTTTACGGGCCACGTCAAGCAAAGATGTACGTGGGGGCGACGCAAAGACCTGCGAGAAAGACGAGACGACCCATTTCTCCATCGTGGATGGGGCAGGGAATGCTGTATCGGCCACGTATACCCTCAATGGAAACTTCGGCAGCGGCATCGTTGTCGAGGGCGCGGGCTTTCTGCTCAACAACGAGATGGACAATTTCAATACGAATCCCGGCAAACCCGACAGCTCCGGCATCGTTCAGGGGGACGCCAATGCCATAGCCCCGAACAAGAGAATGATAACGGCCATGGCCCCTACCATGGTTTTCCGGCAGGGAAAGCTCTTTCTCGTGACGGGCAGCCCCGGCAGTTCGCGCATAATCTCGACGGTTCTGCAGGTCATCCTGAACGTGATAGATCACAGGATGAACATCCAGGAAGCAGTCAATGCCCCGAAGGTTCACCACGAGTGGATGCCCGACGAACTGCGCATAGAAAAGGGGATAAGCCCCGATACGATAAGGATACTGAAAGCCATGGGCCATAACGTCGTCCAGAGGGCCCCCATGGGTTCGGCAACCAGCATTCTCGTCGACCCCGTCACCTCAAAACGCTACGGCGCCGCCGACCCGAGAAGGGATGGACTGGCGGCAGGGTACTGAAGCATCTGAATTTCTTTTACCGTCTCTTCGTTTCCAGGTGATAAACGTAAAAAGCGGAGGATTCGAGGGCACTGGTCAACATGTAAGCTTCCTCCAGGGTGTTGCCGTGGGCGAAGCTGCCGTGGGCCCTGACCATGACGGCCCTGTTATTTTTCAGGATTTCGCTCACGAGGTGTGCGGCCTCCGCGGAAGCGATGGGATTCTGCGGCGCTACGACGGGAACACGTCTCAGGTGGTAGGAACCTTCGGAGTCCACGGGGACGATCTCACCGCTCATGGAAAGAAGGGTTGCGTAGGGAGGGTGGGCATGCACCACGGCAAGCGCACCGGTGTTGAGGTAAATGGCGCGGTGAACGATGTACTCCGATGATGCGCTGAGGATACCAGGATCATTCTCGCGCCGGAGGTCCACTTCGACTATATCCGAGGTCGACAGACGGCTTGTCATGGAACCTTTTCCCGTGATGTAGACGGTCGATGCGACCCGGACACTGATATTTCCTCCATGGGAACTTACCAGCCCCCGCAGGAACATGTCACGCCCGATATCGACAATTTCCCTGGCTGTGGCAGAGTCGAGCATTGCCTTTGTTTTCTAACATAAATTCGCGAACCTGTGAAGGAAAGAATTCCTCGCGCGCAGTCCCCGGCGCCTGTTGTTTTGACTTGAACCTCCATGTGGGTTGTTTTATACTCTGCGCAGCAAACTTCACGATAGAAAAGGAGAAAAAATGGCTGACATGGATGGGATTAAAGAAGCCAAGAATTTTTATACGGACAGGCCGCAGGAATGTGAGGGGTTCTTTCTGAAAGGTTCCAATTCGCTGGACTGGGGCATCAAGAACAGGCTGGCGCGAATATTCAACCCGGTGTCCGGCCGGACGGTCATGCTTGCCATCGACCACGGATATTTTCAGGGGCCGACAACGGGTCTCGAACGTGTGGATATAAACATTCTTCCCCTGGTGCCCTATGCGGATACGCTCATGCTCACACGGGGTATACTGCGGAGCGTCGTCCCGCCATCGACATCGAAGGCGATCGTCCTGAGGGTCTCCGGGGGCGCGAGCATTCTCAAGGAGCTGTCCAACGAGGACATAGCTGTGGACATCGAGGAGTCCATCCGCCTCAACGTGTGCGCCATGGCGGTTCAGGTCTTTATCGGGGGGGAATACGAGAGACAGTCGATCATTAACATGACCCGCATGGTTGATATCGGCAACCGCTACGGCATTCCAACCCTGGCGGTGACCGCCGTGGGAAAGGACATGGCCCGCGATGCAAAGTACTTCCAACTGGCATGCCGCATATGCGCCGAACTGGGTGCCCATTACATCAAGACCTATTACGTGGAAAAGGATTTCGATACCGTCACATCATCCTGTCCCGTGCCCATCGTCATGGCAGGCGGCAAGAAGATACCCGAACTCGACGCGCTGACCATGGCCTATAACGCCGTACAGCAGGGGGCCTCCGGGGTGGACATGGGCCGCAATATCTTCCAGTCTGAAGCACCCATCGCCATGATCCAGGCCGTAGGCGCCGTCGTTCATGAGAATGCGACCCCGGCTGCCGCTTTTGACCTTTATAATAGTCTGAAAAACAAGGGATGACAGTTTCTTCGCGCGAGGGATAGCCATAAAAGTCTCGTATTGGTACAACAATCAGGATATTCGGATCGAGGATGTCCCCACACCTGTTCACGGCCCCCGCGAGATGCTGGTAAAGGTCCACGCCTGCGGCATCTGCGGAAGCGACATCGTCGAATGGTATCGCCTTCCCCGGGCGCCGCTCGTCCAGGGCCATGAAATAGGAGCCGAGGTGGTGGCGGTTGGCGAAGAGGTGGACAGGTACAAACCCGGCGACAGGGTCTTCATTCCTCCCAAGATACCCTGCGGAAAATGCCTCTACTGCGCGAAGGGACATTATCCTCAATGCACACAAATCAAGGAAAGGCTGCCGGGCGGCTTCGCTGAATACATCCTGGTTCCGGAGATTTTCGTACGGCAGGGAACCTACCCGCTGCCGGAGAGGGTCACCTACGATCAGAGTACATTCATAGAACCCCTGGCCTGTGCGGTCAGGGCACAGCGGCTGGCGGGGGTAAAAAAGGATAACAGCGTCCTGGTGATGGGCTGCGGGATGTCAGGCCTCCTTCATGTAAAGCTTGCCGCGGCACGGGGATGCAAGGTCATTGCCGTGGACGTGAATCGGATGAAGCTGGATGCTGCCGCGCGAACAGGCGCCGCTTCAGTCATCGACGGCACCAGCGACGTGGCGGAGCGCCTGACCGGTGAACAGGGGAGGAAGGCTGACACGGTGCTGCTTTGCTCTTCGGCCCGGCAGGCCGTGGCACAGGCCTGGAGATGCGTCGACAAGGGGGGAACGATCGTTCTCTTCGCCGTCCCCGGACCGGAAGAAAAGGTCGTTGTTCCCGTCAACGATTACTGGATGAAAGAGATCACCATCCTGACGTCTTACTACTGCGGCCCCCCGGATATCGTCGAGGCAATGAATCTGATCGAATCCGGCGATATCATCGTGGACGACCTGATAACCCACCGGCTTCCTCTGGTCGACATTGTCAAAGGTTTCGCATTGGTCTCCGACGGCCGTGAATCCATTAAGGTAATCATCAGACCGCATCAGTAAAAGAACAAAATCAAGACAATAGGTCCTATAAGTCGTGTGAGATCTATAAACCGATAATTCTTCACGTGATCCCGGTTGGATATACCAGTTTTACCGATCGCTAGAGGTCGCCTTCGTCCGCGAAGCCTATCCCTTCCAGCTTGGTCACGTGCTGGTCGGAGGGGATCTCTGAAAGGAAGTCGCAGAGAGGTTTCTTGAGGACAGGGTGGATGAGGCCGGGGTCGATCTCGATGCAGGGGACGATGGCGAACCTTCTGCGGTGGAGTTCCTTGTGGGGAACCGTGAGAGGTTCTCCTTCGATGACGCCGTCGCCGTACAGGAGTATGTCGAGATCAATGATGCGCGGTCCGTTCGCTTCTCCCCGGACCCTGCCCATTGTGGACTCGATGTCGCCCAGGAACCTGAGAAGTTCCAGGGGTGTGCCTTGCCAGTCGATTTCAACGGCGCAGTTGATGAAATCATCCTGTTTTATATCTGAGACGGGTGATGTCGAGTAGAATGAGGATATCGATTTGAGGCCGGCCCTTTTGTCGCTGGAGATCCGCTTAATGGCGATCATGCAGTTCTTATAACTGTGGCCGATGTTCGACCCTATCCCGATGAAGACCTTCTTGTCCACGCCGGTACCTCCATACCCCCGCCGGTGATCCCAACGTGGCGTTTTATCAACTCTTGCCGTCGGTTTCCTTGACTTCTTTTTTGAAATCCCTGATGCCTTTGCCTACCGACCCCATGATCGCCGGAAGCTTGCCCGCACCGAAGATAAGAACGACGATAACAAGAATTATGATTATTTCCGGAACTCCGAGACCAAACATTCCTAATGATATCACCAGCAAAGGAAACGAGTCAATGTTTTTCGGCGGGCATGCATGTGAAAATCCTTGATTATCCTCTTGTCGTCAGTATAAATAGTAGCGGTGTTAAAAATGAACGACAGCGAACTTCTGAAAGACCTGAACATGATGCCCGTCAACGTCATGGCCCTGAGGTTTCTCGAGGAGTCGGGCGGCCATGCCGTCGACGGCAGCCTTCATTGCGTACGGGCGGCGATGCGCGCCATCGAGAGCAATCAGGTAACGGTCGAGACGGATGTGGCCGAGACGGTGGCTGCAATGATGTCCTGGAGGCCCCAGCGCCTCGTCAATTTTCTCATGCTCATGAACGGCGAGGAATACGATCCTCCGGGCTGGGAAAATGCCAGAGACCTGAAGGAATTCGCGCAGGTCGTTCTCGATGACATCGAAAACAAGATGGTCACTCACTTTCCCTATTACCGCAGTCCGGAATAGAAGACGAAGAAACAGGAGATTTCAACCATTTTCCCTCCCTTTCTCGGGTTGACTCTCCCGTCGATTTGGTTTAAAACTTTACATGTCGACAATTGATATTCGTGTCATTCCCGACCCTGTGCTGAGGACGCAATCAAAGCCCATTGAAAACATAACAGACGAGCTTGTAAAGCTTACCGATGACATGGTGGAAACCATGATCCTCGCTCATGGGGCGGGCCTTGCTGCCCCTCAGATCGGTCTTCCAATCCGGCTTATCGTCATAGACACGACGCTGAATCCCACGGAAAAAGAGCCCCTTATCCTTATCAATCCGCTCATCGTCGAGGCGCAACTCGAGGAGAACGGAGAGGAAGGGTGCCTGAGCGTTCCCGGTTACTATGAATATGTCAAGAGGGCAAAAAAGGTACTCGCGAGGGGTACCGGTCTTAAGGGCAAAACCATTGAACTGGAATGCGAAGGTCAGCTGGCGCGGGCTCTCCAGCACGAGATCGATCACCTCAACGGAGTGCTTTTCATCGATCACTTAAGTCCAATCAAAAAGAGCCTTTTCAAGAAGAAGTATTCCAGGAAAAATACATGAGGACGGTTTTTTTTGGTTCCTCGGGTTTTTCAGTTCCCTCCCTTCTGAAGATCAAGGATTCCGTCGTGGCCGTGGTGACCAAAAAAGCAAGACCTAAGGGCAGGGGTTACCAGATCGACGACAATGAGGTCAAGAGGGCGGCGATGCACCTTGATTTGCCGCTTATCGAAATAGATTCTTTTAAAGATGACGAGGCGAAGTCGATAGCCGATCATCGCCCCGATCTTTTTGTGGTAGTTTCCTTCGGACTTATCGTGCCCAAATGGGCCCTCGATGTTCCGTCGATGGGCCCGATCAATATTCACCCGTCGCTCCTGCCTCTTTATAGGGGTCCGTCCCCCATGCAGTGGGCGCTGCTCAATGGCGATGAGGCAACAGGGATCACCTTCATCAGGATGAATGAGAAGATGGACGAAGGTGACATAATCCACCAGGAGCGGATCACCATAGAGAAGGATGACGACTACATCACGCTCTCGAAGAGGCTTTCCGAGAAGGCAGCAGACCGCCTTCCCGAAATAATCGATCGTATCGTTCGGAAAGGGGGCATGATAGAGGGAACCGTGCAGGATCAGGCCATTGCCACCTATGCCCCGATGATCACCAAGGAAATGGGCAAAATGGACTGGCAGCAAAGTGCCGCCCGGCTGGACCGTCAGGTGAAGGCATTCGTGACCTGGCCTACGGCTTTCACGTATCTTGATGGAAAGCTCTTGAAAGTGTTCCGCTCCTCGGTGGATGAGAGCGTTGAGACGAAGGCCCCTGTCGGCACTATCACGGGAGTGACGAAAGCAGGCCTTGAGGTAAGCACTGGCAAGGGTTTGCTGATCATCAGGGAACTGCAGCTCGAAAATAAGAAACGCATGAATGCGTACGATTTCTCCAGAGGATACCGTGAGTTACAGAACAAGTCATTGAATTAGCTTTAAAAATAGCCATTTTTTTGTTGACAGAAAAGGCTTATAGCACATATCATCAATTAGAACTACAGACAGAATGCGGTGCGGTAAATAAGGGGATCATGAAAAAATATCTCGTGTTGATGGTTTTCGTTTTTCTACTCGCCGGATGCGCAACATCCAATCATGTCTCCGTGCAGAATGTCAACGACCCCGCTGTGGCGGTGGCCCCGGAACCGCCCCCAGCGAACGGTTCCGAGTTGCCCGCTTTTTCCGAAACCGCCAGGAAGCCGGTCGGGACGTCCTTGAAAACAAGGGCTATCGTCGCACAGACCCGGCAGAAACAGACAAAACAACTCCCATACGCGCTCGAAATGCAGGTCAAAGACGATGACGATATAACCAACCTGCTGGCTAATGATTACAATAAGAATTTCGACATCCCCATCGTATTCAATGAGGCGGTCAAGTATTATATAAAGTGGTTCTCGGAGGACAAGAAGAAGGTTTTCGCAAGCTGGCTGAAACGGTCCCGGCTTTACGTTCCTATTATTACCGAGATCCTCCGTGAAAAAGAGATGCCGGAAGACCTTGTCTATCTTGCCATGATCGAAAGCGGTTTCAACCCGAAGGCGTACTCCAGCGCAAAGGCATCGGGTCCATGGCAGTTCATCTATTCGACGGGCGGGCGATACGGTCTGGAAGTCGATTACTGGGTGGACGAAAGACGAGACCCCGAGAAATCGACAGTCGCCGCGGCCAAGTATCTCAAGAATCTCTTCGACCAGTTCGGGTGCTGGTATCTTGCCGCCGCAAGCTATAATTGCGGCGAGGGAAGAATAGGGCGGCTGATTCAGAAGCATCAGACAAACGACTTTTGGGAACTCTACAGATACAATACGCTTCCCCGGGAAACGCGGGAATATATCCCTCAACTTATAGCGGCTGCGATCATAGCGAAAGATCCGTCAAAATTCGGTTTCGGCAGTATTACCTACGATCCCCCGATCAGGTTTGCCGAGGTGAGCGTACCCGCAGCCACGCCGATCACGGCCATTGCAAAAGCATCCTCAGTCGATATCGATCTTGTCCGAACCTATAATCCGGAACTCCTCAGAGGCATCACGCCGCCGGGAGCGAACGGTTATACGGTGAAACTACCGTCCGGTGTTGACAAGGAGGCCTTTTACGCGCGTCTTGAAACGGAACTTGAGGGAATTCCGAAGATAAGAAGCGTTACCACGTACAAGGTAAGAAAAAAAGACAGCATGGCAAGGATCCTCAAGAAATACAATGTCAGGCAGCAGGATCTGGTTCTGGTCAACTCCAGCGATAACGAACTCAGGATAAAGTCAGGAATGGTTATCGCCATACCAAAATTCTCCGGGGAGTCGGTGGGTACTACCGTGCTCGCCAAAACCGTCACACAGGATCCTCCCGGCCCGAGCAAGGCAAAAGCTGTGGGGAAAGTGAAAGACGACGACGTCAGGCCGGCGAAACCAGCGATGGTGAAAATCGCGAAAGCCGATACGGCAGACCGCTCGGTCAGAGAAGCACCCGTGCGCCCCGTCAAGGCCTTCCACGTTGTAAAAAAGGGTGAAACACTTTCGGAAATTAGCGACCGCTACGGTATCGATGAGGACAGTCTGCGCTCGGCAAACAAGATCAGGGGCAACAGGGTCTATCCCAATATGAAGATCCGTCTCGTGAGTCACGTTGAGCCAAAGAAGGCGACTGTCGCACCCGCCAGGACGAAAAAGGTCCGGTACCATACGGTAAAGAAAGGCGAAACGCTTACATCCATATCGGAAAAATATGGTGTTGATGTAGATGACCTGAAAACCGCCAACAAACTCAAAGGCAACAAGATCAACAGAAGCGCCAGGCTGAAGATAGTAAGAGAAGGATAGGGGAAAAGAAAGCCTCAGCGCCGGGAAGCACCGTTAGAAACCCCTTTGGATAGTTATTGATTATTCTCGATCTCTTCTGGATCCCTGCCTTAAGCCGGAATGACGGATAATGTATATGGGAAACGCGGAACTTTAAACCGCCGCTTTAGACTTTCAGCACCAGATTGATCATATCACCGCGTGAAAAACCCATGGCATGGAAGAACTGGAGAAGATCCCAATCATTCCAGTTGACAAGAGTATATATAGTATCGACGCTGTATTTCTGCAGGTTGTCGATAAGGCCTACTGCGAGAACTTTCGCAATACCCCTGTTCTGGTAATCCGGGTCGATTCCGATTGTGTCGATCCAGCCTATATTGTTGGGAACTTTGAACTCCCAACCACTGACCTCGCCAAGAATAAAGCCAGCCACCTTTCCGTCTATTTCCGCTACCAGTGAGGCATCGGGGGGTCTGTTCTCGGCCTGATTTATGATTTTTGTGACCCAATAATCTTTTCTGCTTTCGCCTAGAACCTTGGTATCGATCTCTACTATGGAGTCCAGATCATCCTTTGTCATCTGTCTCACGGATAGTTTGTCAAGAAAATTACTCATTGTGGTTTTAACCTCGCTTGTACATTTTTTAACATAGTGATGATATGGATTGCAAGAGAAAGATTGATCTTTAAGGTATGAAACAGGCAATGTTATCGGAATGTTAGAAAGGCGAGTCTATTTAGTGGGTCAGACTGTCAGTCTTTCGACGGAAATGGCCTTGCCATGGGGACGACCGGGTCTATGCATCTTTGCCCTGCTCTTCTTCATCGCGGCTTTGCACTGCGGGCACAAAACCCCCGGACAATCCTCATCAACTGTGAATATCTCGCCGCACTGGTAGCACATCTCCTGGTTCCCGCTTCGCGTGGGGTAATCGGGATAGATGCGATGGAGACACGTTGGCTTCGAGCACACAAAGACTTTCACCGTATTGCAGGCATCAAAATCGGGGTACATTTCCGAGCCGCAATGGGGGCAAGGGCTGGTGGGTAGTATTTTGTCGGTCATGGGTTACCTCCCGTGTTTCTAAGAGGATTATCGGCAGGGGGCATGGATATGTTAGCGAAAAAATGTGAAAAATACATGTTGCGGGTAAAGGGACTAAATCGAAAGTTTTGGGGTTGGTGTGAAGCCTTGTGTGAAGCCTACACGGGACGAGTTCTTCTTTTTGCTATCTCTGCAAAAAGACTGTGGAGCATGGGGGTTTTTTCGAAGTCTTCCGTAGTGATCCTGCGCACGGCAATGTCCGTCGCGGCAACGACCGTGGCGCTACGCTTTTTGCCCATGGTGAAATAGGCCATTTCTCCGAAGATGTCTCCTTCGGAGAGGTCCGCGATCCGGTTTCCTCCGGCATCTTCAACCCGTACGTTGCCCCGGGCGAGATAGTAGATGCCGTTCGGTTCATCGCCGACCTTCATGATGACGTCACCCTCCTTGAACCATTTTATCCTGAACAGATTCTCCCACCTGGTGTTCTCCACCAGGGCATAGTAAAACTCCTGATCGAATGCCTTGATTAACTGCTGTGAGAGAAGTAATAACCTGATACCTATGGACTGCCCTTGCTTTTCGTCTATCGTCATGCCCAGTTTTTCGAAGGTATCGAGCGGATAGGGATGTTCATGGATGTATTCGGATATGCGCAGAGTCGCCACATCAAGCTGACCGGTGGCCTTCCTGAATGCCATCTCCGCCTGGTGTAATTTGTGTTCTGCAAGCTGGAAATTGGGGGTGATTCCTTTCTGTGCATTACCGATAAAATGTTCGATTGCCTCGTTCTTTAACTGGATGAAATGGGCGAGGCTGGATTCATCGACGCCGGAAGGGCATTGATGTATGCCGGGTTTGTAGACAGAATATACATGGATCGGGTGCTCAAAACCCTTGGGCGTTACTTTGCCGATGGCTACAATATGCCGTGCCTCTTTGTCCTGGGCGAGTGCCATCTCGCGGTCCATAAGAATGGTAGTGCCAAAATAGGCGCATAATTCCTCCAGCCTGTTGGCGGCAGCAAAACAGCTCCCGAACCTCAGCATCAGCTTTCCAAATGGAGCTTCTATGATCTCTCCGACGTAAATACCTATCCTGGTGAAGGGGATCGTTCCCGATTCAATCGCTCGCACAATTTCGATGGCCGCGTTGAGGGCCCGCCTGCATTTTTGTTCCCGGCCTTCCTGTTCCTTTTGCCTGAAGATGACAATCGATGCATCTCCGGCGCAGGGTTCGAAGTCGTCGGCGGCATGTTCCCCATCCATAACGATACCCTGCATCAATCCGTGGTAACCGATCATGAAATCCCGGATCTCTTCAGCGGTCATATTGGCTGTGATCCTGGAATATTGATGGATATCGGTTATGAGAACGGCAGCTTCATTTCGAGGATCGTTCGATTTTGTCATGGTTTATCTTGCATGACCATTATACGCAAGAAGCCGACGACGAGTCAAGAAAGGTTAAGAAAGACAAAAAAATAGGTCCTATAAGTCGTATAAGACCTATAGGACCAATAAAAAAGCTTTAAAGAGCGGGCGGGCCCCCGTGTGTGTCTAAGGCCGAAGCGTCCGAGTTATTCCTTACTTTGTAATAAATACCTTGTGTTTTTCCAGGATCTGCTTGAACTCTTTGCTCTTCCTGAGGTTGTTGATATCCGGGTCCTTTCTCAGGCTGTCGTAGTCGTTGAAACCCTTGGAAAGGGCCGCATCGAGTTCGTCCAGACCATAATCGGTATTTCCCATAAGCGAATGGACGGAGGCGAGGTTGTACCGGATTGTCGCGCTGTCAGGTTTCAATTCCTTGGCCTTCTTGAGGTCGTCGAGTGCCTTGTTGTTTTTCTTTTGAAGCATGTAGGCCACTGCCCTGTTCGAATAGGCTTCGGCGTAGTTCGGGTCTTTGTTGATAGCATTGGAGAATTCCGCGATGGCGTTGTCCAGGTTCTCGTTGAAGACGGACTTGGACGTTGCATTTTTCGCGATACTCACATAGCTCATACCCTGTTTCAGGTGCGCCTTTACCTCCTGGCTTGGTTCGTCCGACGCCGGTTTCTTGGCTTCGGGTGCGGCGGCCTCAGGTTTTTGCTCCTGTGCCTGCGGCGCAGGTTGCTGAGGCTCGGCCTTTGGTTGCGGTCTTGACCAGGGTAGTTTGTCACATCCCATGCCCATGAGTCCCAGGGAAACCAGGACAGTTATGCTGACAACTGCAATCAATTTCCTCATCTATCGATCCTCCTCCTTATTTAAATATCAAGGTTACTTTTTAATGCGCATGTTCCAGTTGTCGCTTGTCGCCATTGCCTGCGGCGTCTGACTGATCTCGGCGCCTTTCTCCTGTTTGACCCGTTGAGAGACAAGGGGTTTTGAATAGGTGAAGGCGTCTTTGACGGAACCGTTGTACCTCTTCAATCCATCGACAAAATAGTACGTGAAGACGCTGTTTTTGAGGCTGTCCGATTCCCAGGATTTCTCGCCTGCGCTGCTGGCGGACAGGAGTACTTTGCCGTAGCCGTCCTGGCTGTCGATGCTCTTGCCGGCGCTGGCAGTTTTCTTCGGCGCTTCGTCGAGGACTATGTCTTTTGAGCCGAACAGGCGTTTCCCCTGGTCCTTGGAGATACCGTATCCCTCGTCCTCATCGGCGCCCAGCGACTTGCCGCCGGGAGGCAAAAAGCCCGGGATGGATCTGTAAGCACCGTTGCTGTAGCAGGTGTCAAGGATCATGACAAGCCGTTTGGCTCTCAGGCTCTCGACGAAGTCCTTGAGCATGGTTTCGGTCACGGCCGTATGCCATACGCGTTCGCGGGGCTTTACTTCGGTATCATAGGTCACGATATGGACGCCCCCGAACTTGTCGGGAGGCGTACCGTGACTGCTCATGTAGATGACCACCAGGTCGTCGGGACCGGCAACGCTCTTGATCGTGTTGAGATATTTCATGATATTGTCCCGCGTCGCGGTCTGGTCCGTAAGGTAATAGACGTTGCTCCGGGGGAATGCGGCTCCCTGGGGATTTACGATGAAGCTGTAAAAACTCGAAGCGTCCCGGACTGTGTATTGCAGCGTCTGAATACCGTTTTTGAATTGTCCCACACCGACAACAAGGGCGTAGCGGTTCCGTACCGAACCGGGCGCGCCCTCAGACCCTGTTTCCTTGAGGACGCGGGCGCGGCTGAAAAGGCTCCCGATCCTCTTTTCCCATTCCTTTACCCGGATGTTGTCCGGTGTTACCGGTGAAACCCACCTGACCCCGACAACCGTCTGGGCGAGAGAGAAGGCAAGATCGACCTGTCTGTCGTCCTCGTAGCCTCCCTTTAGTTGAACCCGTCCGTATGAGTCAAGTTCGGCGAATCCATTTGCTATCCTGTTCTGTTTGAAACTGTTGTTGATACTGTTCAGGTGGCCCTGGGTCACCGGTGAATTATCCGCAAACAGGGAGCACTCTCCCGCCAGAAGAAAGACCAGGAGAAATGCACTTATTAATAGTGATAAACGCGGTTTCATCATCCCTACCTCATGACGGACCTGCCGGCCGTTTTCTGAAGCATCGAAACCTCTTCGACAACGAGTACGGTCTCGGCGCGGTATGATCCCGGTTGGTTCACGAGGGCGTGGATACGGTCGGTGTTGGGTACGAAAGTTGTTGCCTTCCGGACGGTGAGTTCGCGCTCCATCATATCGGATTTACCTTCGGCGTTGACGATAAAAGCGATCTTGTACCGGCCTTCAGGCACGTCCTTGGGGATATCGAAATTGCCATCGGCTGTCCTGGTGCCCGGAGCGGCGGTAACCTGCTGATCTACCTGTCCCAGATCCACGAATTCATTCTTGGACGGATCGAAGTACTTGACGATACGGGTCTCCGTCACTTTTATTTCCGTGCGGTCGGGTGGCGCCATCACATAGTAGGAGCCATTGAGCTTCACGGAACCGCCCTGGCCGACCGACGCGGGACTTACGTTAAAGCTCTGGATCTTTACGACTTCTCCCTGAGACTGGTTGTAGCCAACCTTCTGGGCTGTTTCCTGATACCCCGCGGTGGGCTGGCTCTTCAGTGTCGAATACAGCGAAAGGCACTTGCCCCACGCGTAAGCGAACCCTATACCGCCCCCGATTGCGGCGCCGATACCGGCCCCCTTCCAATCTCCACCGATCAGTCCACCGATAAGGGCACCGCCGAGGGCTCCTCCAACGGTATGGAGGGCTATACATTGATTTCTCGCTCTGATGCGGTCTTCTTCGGTCTTTATGTCATCGGGGTTGGGCAGCATTGAGGCGCAGGAGTACAGGAAAAACACCCCGATGAGTGCAATCGCGTATAGTCTTACCCGGTTTTTCTTCATGTCTTTAGTCTCTCCTTATCTGTGGTTCAACTTGATTTCGAGGGTGAGGATCTTGCCGTCCTCTATGTAGGATGCAGGCACAACGCCGAAATTTTCGCCCCCACGGGATTCAAGAACGATGTCTTTTTTGCCCTTGGGCTCGGGTTTCCAACCGTTTTTTGGCGAAATAACGGAGTAGCTCGTCCTGTTCGAATCTTCAAGGGTGATGTCCTTGCCGCCTGACAGGGATGCCGTCATGACTCCGGGAGGAGGAGGCGGCGGGATGTTTGCCACGTCTGCCTGTCCGGGGGGCGGCGGAGGAGGAAGTGCCGCATTTGCGTCGGCCGCAGGAGGCGCTGACGGTGCCTGTGCCATGGTCTGGCCACCCTGCACGGGCGCTCCCATGGGATTAGGGCTTCCCGAGAGCATAACAAGAAGCTTTTCCGTGCCGGGGGCTCCGGAGAATCTGAAATTCCCGGCCTTGGGGATCTCTACCATGCTGCCCGGCTCTGCCTGTTCGCTGTAAAGAACCGTAGTATTGCCCGAGGTTCCTATGTTCATGATCGTAAGATAACCGGGTTTGTTGGTCCTGACGAGAAGTTTCAGCCGTTCGCCGGAACGGAATGTCCTGGACCGGGGAACGATATCGAACCTGCCGTCGTCGCGAAGGAGAACAAGTTTGTAGGAGATGCCGACATACTTCTCCTTTGCCGGGGCCGCCGCCGTCTGTGTGGCCGGTTTTACCGATCCCGAGCCGGAAGACATCCGAACCGCAGGACCTTCGCCGCTGTCAAAGATGGCTTTTGCCCCTGCCGGAGCTTTTGTCTGGGCCTGGCCGCCGGAGCATACAACAAGAATTGTTACAAGTACAACGATCAGGATTGAAGGCAATGATTTCATCTGAACCTCCGTCTAGATTAAGGTGTTATGTCCTAAGACATTTATTCGGTATATCGGTTTAGCACTGATAGATCTCGGCAGGGTGGAGATCATGGTGTACCACGTAGTATAACTGCAACCCTGAAATTTTGTCAATCGAAGAAGGGTTTCCAGTGCAAATTTGAGGATATGTAAGACTGCCTCATATTAATGTTGACAATCCATGTGTCTCACCGATATATTGCGTGAAAGGCAAAGGGTACGTTCTTAAAGTATCCGTCGTTTTGTCTTTCGGCCGATGGGCCGCCACGGATTTAATACGAACCCACATATCGCGGACGTTCAGGAAGGGAGATCGCATGCGCATTCCAGGATCGTTGAGAGTGAAATTTTCAGCGTCAATTCTTTGTCTTTTTCTTCTTTTACCGGCCCTGCTTTTTGCCGTATCCGTTCCGCCATCAACGCTTGTCAGCAGTGCGATGGATGGCGTCCTCCTGGATATGGGCAATCCCTTTCTCAAGGTCATCAAGCAGGGATCATGGATATCGGGTGAGAAGTACCGCAACCCCCTGACGAATCTCCTCGACCCTTCCGACCACGACGCGCGGTTGTTCATTTCACTCGACGATGTGCCGCCCGAGCGTGCCCGGGAGGTTTGGAAGGCATACCAGGGCCGCCTGAGGAAGAAGATATTCGCGATGGCGCAGAACGCGGGCTATAGCTCAGACGAGATACAACTGCTCCTGAAATCGGTCAACTTCTATCCCCCCGCACAGCTCCTGAAAGGAATAGAGCAGAATGAAGAGGCGATTGCGAGATTCCTGAAGATGGGTAACTACCCCAACCTCCTGGAGGTCGGCGAAGAGGCGGCGGAGGGGCTCTATACGACGCCCACGAAGTTCATCCGTCAAGGCTACGAGACAGGTACACGCGTCCAGGTCGCAGAGCTTGCCGCCGATGAGGGATCTGACGCATACCGCGTTGTGCACAAGGCGACCGCCGAGGCAGAGCATACGGCGGAGGCAGTCGGTGAGGCCAACCTCAAGGGATACGTGCAATCTGCGGAGTACTCTCTGAACGAGGCGCAGAAGGCGTTGAACGAGGGCAAGCTCGATACTGCGAAGAAGAACCTTCAGCGGGCGAAGGACCGTCTGAAAAGCGCCCGGAAGCTTGGCGGGGTCAGTGCAGAGGGCGGTGCTGTCAAGGAACTCGACGCGCTGGAAAGCCAGGTCGATGATGCCATCAAGCTTGTCTTTGAATCTGCCGACGATGCGAAGGCGATGCTCGGCAAGACGAAGCAGCTGGCAAACAAGCTTGGCGGTGAGGTCATGAAAAAGACCACCGTCGACCTTGCCGCCCTGGAGGCGATGGGGCTCAAGAGTTCTGTGAAGCAGCGCGCATTCCTCAAAGGAGTATTGGAGGGGGAGGGCAAGTGGGCTACGCTCAGGGTCAATCTTGAAGAGGCATCGGGCAGCGCGCTAACGACCTTGCGAAGCGGTGCCAGACTGGCCTACAAGAACTGGTTCATGTCGCTCATCGCCCTGTGGGAGCTCAAGGAGTTCCCGGCTGCTATCGAAAAGGAGGGCGCGGCGAAAGCCAGCGCTCGGCTGGCGGCAACAATCGCAGGTCTTGCGAACCCGACCTTCGGTTATGCCCAACTCTTCAGCGTCATCTTCATGACAACGGGCGAACTCCTGGTGGACTGGGTCAGCTCCTACGGCTATGGCGCCGTTGTGGGCAGGCAGGACTGCATGGACCTCATTGCCGGTATCTACACGGTCCCCGGCAGGGAACAGAACATCGAAGGGAAAGAATGTGAGCAGATCCAGAGCGACGGGCAGCTCGCATGCCGGATCTACGATTCGAAGGGGCTCAGGAGGGATCTGGCGGCGGGACGGAAGTTCAACCAGGAACTGATACCGCCTTTCATGATCTCTCTTCTGAACTGCCACGCGAAGGCGGCATCGAAGCACTACGACGACTACGAATCCAGCCACGATGAGGGTGTTCAGCAGGCCCTCGTCAACAAGTGCCTCCAACCGGTCCTGAAGACCTGGCTTGACAGCCGCCAGCTTGTTGTCAACGAGGTAGACGCGCTGCGTCAGAGCATGGAGGAGCAGTCCGTGAGGGTCACGGCGGCTCCCTCCCGTTTGAAGGAGAAGGGTACGGTTAGGCTCTCCGCGGACGATTCATCGAGCATCGCGGGGATCGAAAGGGATATTGAGGAGCGGGCAAAGTGTCTTGGCGGGGTCCATGCAAAACCCCGTTCGGGCCGCGACTATGTATGGACAGTGAACGGCAGGGAGTTCAGGAAGGATTACAACAGGAGCACCACCGATCTTTCCCTCGATACGCCCGGCAGCTATGAGGTGTGTGCCGCCGTCACCTATACATGGCGCATCGACGGTCTTCCCATCGTTTCGCTGGAGGACGGTCTCTCGGGCACAGGGGTCAGGAAGGGGTGTGCGATGGTGGTCGTTGAGCTGCCGTCCGATGACAAGAAGCCTGAGGATGTGAACAAGCCGGAAACCCCACCGCCCGCCGACCCTCTCACCGGTGTGAAGAAAGAGCCTCCGGCGGACGTGAAGAAGACGGCTCCGACATGCTCCTACGAATATTCCGCCTGGGGCGAATGCAGCCGGGCGACAAAGAAACAGACGCGGACGGTGACGGCGAAGAAGCCCGAAGATTGCGTGGAACGGAGCAAACCATCGCTCGAACAGGGGTGTACCCCGCCACCGACGAAAAGCGAACTGGATTCCCGGTATTATAACTGTCTTTGCCGCTGCTACTGCGGCTGGGCGGGACACATCGGCGTATGGTGGGACCCGGAGGGGAAATCCGTACCTGAGTGTGACAGTAGCGGTCCCTGTTTCGGCGGGGCCGGAGCCTTCGGTTGTACGAGAAGACATGGTTTCGGGGCTCCCAACGATTGCGCCAAAGGATGCTGGGAAGGCGCCTACGGTAAGGGGACCTGGGACCAGAAGAAAGCCGACGAAATGAGAAGGGAAGAGAACAAGAAGCACAAGAAACCTCTCAAGGTAAAGCTCAACGCATCGAAGAACCCCGCTGATTTTGGCGACATTGTGATCCTTACCGCGGAGGCGAGCGATGGGACAGCGGGATACAAATATACCTGGGGCGGCTGTGCCCAGGACGCGAAGGACAACAATGCGAAGGTACTCAACAGCATGCAATGCAAGCCCTGCACAGCATCCGTTACCGTAACGGACCAGGATGATGAAAGCGCCTCCGCCTCCGTCACGATCCAGTGTACCGCTCTGAAGGTGAAGCTCACCAAGGAGAGCCCGAAGGAGAACAGCGTCCCCATCGGCGGCACGGCCACGTTCAGGGCCGAGGTCTTCTCCGGCGACAAGCCGGCAAGCGGTTCATTCACCTATCTTTGGGAGCGTAACCCCGACGTGCTGTTCGGTGACCCCAAAAACCCGAAATATGAGACCACGGGGGGTTCCACGGCGCGCAACTCCGCTTCTTTCAGAAAGCCGGAAACGGCGCCGGTGTGGGTCGTGGTGCTGCGTGAGGTCGAAGGGCGCAAGATGACCGTAGGCGAGTCGGAGCAGATCATGATCCAGGTGGTCAAGCCGAAACTGAGCCTGAAAGCCGAGCCGCAGGACCCGCTCGTCGGGCAGGAAGTGAAGATCACCCTCACCGAGGAACCGAAACTGGACGATCAGACTGTCTCCTACTGGTGGGAGGTAGCAGGCAACACCCAGAACGCGGGGCCTGCAACCAAAGACCAGAAGACCTATACCTATAAACCGAAGGACGACAAGCCCGTGACGGTCACCGTTCACGCGAAGGCGAAGGATGGCGGGGCAGAGATCGGCCTTGAGAAGATCACCGTCTCCGCGAAGAAACCGACTGTTACCGTGACGGGCCCGAAGATAGCCGGGCCGCCCCCCATGATCTGGAAGGAAGGCGTCGGGCTCGTGCCGGCGGACCGCCAGATCGCCGAACACCAGCGCGTGGAGTTTTCCGTCGCGGTGACCCCCGCCGGCGCCCAGCAGCTGCGCTACCAGTGGACCGTGGCGCCCGAAGGATGCAGTATCTCCGCGCCTTCCTCGAAGGATACGGGTGTCACCTGCAGCAAGACCGGCTCCTACACGATGACCTGTTCGGTAAAGAGTGCCGATGGAGCTGACTTTGGCAAGGGGACCGGGTCTTTGAGCGTTACCATATCCCAGTCGGACATGGCGACGGGCAAGAAGAAGGACGAGGCGAAAAAGAAGCTCGATTCCGCGAAGCAGATGTGGTCGCAAAAGAAATACGACGAGGCTGTCACCGCGGCCGAGGCGGCGGCGCAGGTGGACCCGAAACTGGCACAACCCGTACTTTCACAGTTCTCCCAGGAACTGAAGAAGATGGGTTGGGACGCCCTGAACAAGGCTGACCATACGGAAGCGATAAAGCGCCTGGAACAGGCGGTCAAGCTCAATCCCGCCGACGCCGACGCAAAGAAGAAGCTGGAGGAGGCAAAGAAATACGCCTCGGTTTGGCCTCGGGTAGAGGCAAAGGCGAAGGAATTTGACTCCTTCATGGCGCAGAAGAAGGTGTGGTCGGCGCAGAAGGCGATGCTCGAGATGCAGGACATCCTGCGCGGCCAATCCGGAGGACAGTCATCGACGAATCCTCTCTGGGCCAGGGTAACGGCGGATTTCAATAAGGGCGTTGCCTGGTACAATGATTTCTCACAGAAGAGCAACGCCGAATGGACGAGGCTTTTCAAGGAACAGGATTGGGAGAAGGCAGAGGCCCACATCAAGCAGGTCCTGACGCAGGAGCTGACCCCCGCCGACAGGAAACACTATGAAGCCGCACTGCAGACGACGAATTCGATGCTTGGGATGAAAAAAGAATCGATGCAGTACTACGAGACTGCAAAGGCTAATTTTGCGAAGGGCCAGCCCGCCGACGCCAACGGGCTTGCCGCCGTCGCGAAGGAACTCAGGAACAAGGCTGCACGATTCAAGGAAGGCGATGCCCGGCGCATGCAGATCACTGAACTTGCGGCGGCGATGGAGAAAAAGCAGAAGGGTGTCAACGCAAAGGCGTACGCACAGAGCTTCTTCAACAACGGCGACCAGTATTACCGTTCGAACAATTTCGAGCCTGCCGTGAAGCAATATGACGAGGGGCTTAAAGCCATCAGGGAAAATGGAGATGTGAAGGACACGGACTACGCAAAGTATATGAAGCTCCGGGAAGACGCCGCTCAAAAGGACAAGCGTTTCAAGGAGCTTTACGCATACGCCGCCGGGCTTGCCACCACTACGAAGCCCCTTGACGAAGAAACTATTAAGAAGGGTATAGCCTCGGCCGAAGAGGGGCTTAAGATCCGTCCCCGCAACGGCGATATGGAGATCCACTGGAACAAGCTGAAGTGGAAGCTTGGCGAGCTGCAAAGGGCGAACGCGAAGAAACAGGATGACCAGCGTAAATGCGAGGCGAAGTGGACCGAGGGCCAGGCGCTTTACAATGCCGGGAAACATTCCGAGGCACTGGCGAAGTTCAGGGAGAATATCGTCTGTGCCCCGGGGAACGCGCAGCGGGAAGCCTATGTCCGGCAGCTTGATGATTCTCTCAAGAAGCAGGCCGCCGCCAAACAGGCATGTCTTGCGGTAAGACAGCAAGGTGATGCCTTCGTGCAGCAGAAGCAATATGCCGCGGCAGTGACAAAGTACCGGGAGAGCCTGAAATGCCAGCCCGACCCGAAGCTGGAGGCGTATATACGCCAGCTTGAGAGCGAGATGAAGAAGCAGGCCGACGCCCAGGCAAACGCTACGCGGGCAAAGCAGCTGCGGACAGAAGGTGAGCAATTCCAGAGACAGAACAAAATCCCCGAGGCGATAACGAAATACAAGGAATACCTGAGATACGCTCCCAATGACACCGCGATGGCAAACCATATAAAGACGTTGGAAACGAAGTATGCGGCCGATCAAAGGAATTCACAGTTCGCTATGCAGCTGCGGACAGAAGGTGAGCAATTCCAGAGACAGAACAAAATCCCCGAGGCGATAACGAAATACAAGGAATACCTGAGATACGCTCCCAATGACACCGCGATGGTCAACCACGTAAGAACATTGGAGGCCGCCTATGCCGGAAACAAAGTCGGGACGGGGAGAGTATACACCGCAAAACCCGTAGAGACCTCCCACGGTCAGGTAACAGCATCGTCGTGGACGGGCACCTGGAAGAGCGCGGCCGGTCCCGAGGGTGAGACGATCAACTTTGTACTCACTTCGAGCGGTAACCGTATTAACGGCACCTTTTCCGTTGCTGTCCCTTACAAAACTTCGTCGGGTGCACGCCAGACGGAGACGCTGGGCGGCCCCCTGGAAGGAACAGTGTCAGGCAACAGGGCGAAAGGCACCTTTCGCGAGTCCAGTGACGCAAAACACTCGGGGACCTTTGATTTTGTCATGGCATCCGGAGGCAACCAGTTCAGCTGCACCGTCCGGGCCACCGATGGCGGAGACAGCAGGACATATACGGTGCAGAGGACGCGGTGACGGAGACAGCGCGGCTCAATTATTTCGCATGCCCAGCCGGGAATTATGCAAAGGAAAGACCCGGCCGATAACATCAAGACCAGTGAACGATGCGGGGAATACCGATCGCCCTGGTATGTTAAATCATAAGGGGGTTACCAATGAACAAGGGCCGGTCTTTTTTCATAGCGATTCTTTGTCTTTTGTTCTCCTTCGCCGCGGCGGATGCGTACTGCCAGGGATTCAATCTGGCGGATTTCAAGACGGCCCTTAAGGCGCAGATAAAATCGACGGGTGCAAGAGATACCATAGTTAAGCGTGTGCCGGCCGGCCAGTCCTGCGTCGAAGCGTCGGACTCCAGGGCCGAAGAGGTTGCCAAAGTGGTGAAAAACATGCAGTCCAATGGCAAATTCGGCCTTCTGGGAGCGAGGATAGGCAGAACGAGCGGCTGGAATCCCCTTTCCATCGTCTCCGAGGAGACCCGGAAGAAATATATCGGCGAAACGGCATCGGGGAGCATGCATACCTATACTGTAGCCCAGTTGTACGATGCAAACGGCAAGGTGTGGTTTACTATCGATGCGGACAATTACCTGGGTCCCATTTATATATCGGAGCACGGATCTGTCGACTGGAACGCCGATCACACGAAGCTGATCGAGGACGTCCCGCCTGTCATCAGAGGAGTCCACATGTTCAACCCGCCTGCCGCCTTTGTCGGTGACAACGTGCAGTTCCAGGTGAGCGCCGAGGCGGCGCCCTGGATCTCGGGGAGCCTGAAGTATAAATGGATGTACGTCGGCGGGACAAAGGTGTTAGGTCAAGGCGAATCGCTGAACCTCAGGGTGGACCGCCCGACCACCTATAATCTCAAGGCCATCGTCTATCACGTCGTCAAAGGCAAGGAGATAGTCCTTGCCGAGGCCACGGGCTCAACGCTTGTCAGTCCGAAGCCCGCTATCCCCGTTGCGCCCGCCCCCGACACCAGTACGACGGGGAGGCGATACACCTCGCGGCCATCGGGAGGCCAGTCAGTCAATCCCACCGGGGTTGTGCCTCCGGTAAACACGACGAACCCCGTGCAGGGTGTTTTCGATGTATTCAAGAAGGCCGGTGATTTTTTCGGGAAGTAACCAGTGAGGGGCGAGGGCCGCACCCGGTATGCGCTTGTCCCGCTGGTTGCGGTTGTCCTTGCCTATCTCAACTCCTTCCAGGGGGTATTTCAGCTCGATGACTACAACGTCATCGTCTTCAACCCCGCCGTCCACTCCTGGTCCGCCTTCGGGCAGGACTGGTTCCAGGGGATACGCCCGCTCCTCAAACTGACCTATACCCTTAACTGGACCTCACCGGCAGGGACCTTCGGGTTCCATGCATTCAACCTGGCCGTACACCTGACGAACACCCTCCTGGTTTTCAACCTTACCGCATATTTTTTCAGAGAAGGCCGCGAGGCCCTGCCGGCGAAGACGGTATACATGACTGCCTGCCTGACGGCGCTTATCTTCGGACTGCATCCCATCCAGACGGAAGCGGTGACATATATAAGCGGACGCAGCGCGTCCCTTATGTCAATGTTCTATCTGGGAAGCCTTGCCGCCTATGTCAAAGGTACCCGGGAAAACAGACCCGTCTGCCTCTACCTTCTTTCCCCTTTGTTCTTCCTCCTTGCTGTGGCGACAAAAGAGACGGGCATTACCCTGCCGTTCGCCATCGTACTCTGGGAAGCCGCCGGCGGGCGGCGCGCCGGTTTTAAAAGGACGTTCCGGAACCAGTCGGTCCACTGGATACTCCTGGGGGTGCTGGCTGCAGCCGTCCTCGCCCATCCGCGCTACCGTATGTTTCTCCTGTACAGTCTCAACCTCAGAGGATTTCAGGAGAACCTTCTCGGCCAGATAAACGGGGCGGCCCACCTGCTTTCGCACGTGGTCATGCCCGGCCGGCTCAATATCGATCCCGGCACTCTGCTTCCCGTGGGCTGGTTCTCGGTGGAATCGCTCACTCTTGTCTGTATCGCGGCGCTGGCTGCTGTGGGGATATGGAAAAAGAGATCCTGGCTCTTTTTCGGTACAGCCTGGTTTCTCCTGCACATGATGGTAATAAATGTCCTTATCCCGCGCATCGACAGTGTCAGCGACCGTCATTTTTACCAGGCAAGCTGGGGGATCTTTCTCATTGCCGGCGCAGCCGGAGAGTGGTTTCTCCTTCGTTTTTACGGAAGCAGCCGATGGTTCATAGTCATGGTGGCCGGAGTCTCCATCCTTCTTGGCGGTTATACCGTAGCCCGTAATTACGTGTACAAGAGCGAGATCGCCCTGTGGGAGGATACTGCCAGAAAATCGCCTCAGAACCCCAGAGCCTACAATAACCTCGGTTATGCCTATTCCCTGAAGGGGCGCAAAGCCGATGCACGCGACGCCTACCGGCATGCCCTCGAGATAGACCCTGCCTTCGAACACGCCCGCAACAACCTGAAAATGCTCGACAGGCAATGATCCTGGCGGCAGTACCTTCTCATTAAAAATATCCTGTTACGTTGCTCTACTGCTCATCCAGATAACGGGCCATCTGTTTTTCTGTCAACACCTCGGAGAGGCGCCTCGTCGTGGTTTTTTCGACATCCGCGAGTTCAGAATTTATGGCGGCGAGATCGGGATGGTCCATTTTTTCATACTTGCCGACGATGAGCGCTCGTTTGTTCTTCTGATCTTCCAGGATGGATGCGACCCGCGATTGCTGAGCGGGATCGAGGTTCAGGCGGTCCTTCAGCGTCGCGGCATCGGGAAGGCCATTCCCGGCAGTGTTCAACAATCTGAAGTAGTAGGAAGTATATCTCCGGGAGAACCTCTCTTGCCTCGCATGCAGCCTGGTCTTCTGTTCGTCATTGAGCTTTTCTTTTATGAGTTCAAAATTCCGATCGTAAACCTTCTTGAGGCTTGGCTCATAGGATGCCCTGACACCTGTCGCCTTTGCCTCCGTCATTGTGACTATCTTATGGATCTCGGCCTGCTGCGCGGTATTGAGATTGAGGTCAACGGTGAGCTTTTTCATGATCTTGTTCACCCTGTCCTCGGCACTATGTGACCTGCCGGCCCGAGATCCATCCAACTGGTGATTGAGGTATATCCGCGTCCCCAGTGAGCCGGCGAAGATCCCTACCAGCAGGACGAGCACCAACGTGACGATGAGCTTTATCTTGTCCATGGTATCTCTCCTCTCAACCATTGTCATCCAGAAGGACCAACTCGACGTTGTCGTCGGCCACAATCCGGGTGAAATACTGATCGGCGGTCACATCATAGCGGTATACGGCAACGGCAAGAAATATGATGATCGCACATGCCACGGGGCAGATCCGCCAGAACATCTTCCCGAACATATCCGTCCAGGCCGGGGCCTCCGACACGCCCGGCATGCGGCGTATGCTGTTCATGACCTCCGTTTCCCATGATTCGCCCGGTTCTGGCCCCCCGCGGCTCTTGTGCGCGGCGGCAAGGGCCTTTTCGAGCCTTTTGAGTTCCTCTTCCTTCAGGGATTTCATATGACATGCCTCCTTTATTTCCTGCCGGCATCTTTAAGGAGCTTACGAAGCCTGTTGCGCGACCGGAAAGAACGAATCTTCACGTTTGCCGTGCTCCATCCGAGCAGATCGGCCGTTTCCCGCACCGACAATCCTTCCATGTATACGAGTTCCAGCACCATGCGATCTTCCGGCGTCAATCTGGCCAATGCCCAGTTAAGTACCTCCCGTGCCTCGATCTGCCTTCCGATATCATCCAGCGACCCTCCGGACGGCTCCGACAGGGTGTGCTCGATCCATTCGCGGTGCTCGTCGCCCAACGAACTCATGGCCACCTCTTTCGATCGATAGGCGCGCCTCCAGTAGTCGTAACAGGTCCGCGTCGCAATGGCCGCGATCCAATGCCTGAACCCTTCGGGCCCCCTGAACTTTGCAAGAGACTCCCAGACCCGTATGAAGGCGTCATGAGCCACCTCTTCGGCGTCCTCATAGGGGATATGGCGATTTACGATCTTAAAGACATACATCTTATATTTCTTGAGAAGAAAGGTGAAGGCGTTCCTGTCCCCGTTGAGGACGCGGGTTATGTACGCGGCGTCGGAGGACTCCTGTTCGTCCTGTTCGATATGATCAATCACGGCGGATACCCATACAGGTCTGTTATAACAAAGCTGACCGGCCAGGGCAAGCTCCATATCCAGGGGGCGCCGACCCATCGGTAGGTTTACCGCCGTGTGAGCCCCTGATCCTGTTTCGCAAACGCCTTCCACATTCTCTCCATCACGGAGCCTTTTCACCTGCTCCTTTCCCCCTTAAGTCGTACCATCCGCAAAAAAGGTTACAAGAAGATGGGTGATGGGTAATGGGTGATGGGTAATGGGAAAAACGAGAAGCAAAAAAAGTCCTACCTATGACCTATAACCCATTACCTATTACCTATCTTCATTTCTTTTGTAACCAATCGTGAGCCTCTTACGACTTCATAGAAAGCATGATGAAGAATTTGAAAAGGCGGACAAAAAATTTTTATGGCAAGGAGCCCCGGATGGAAGAATCACATGACGAAACCTCATATATAAGGAAGATCCTCGAGTCGGCCGGCGGGTCCGTGAAAGGGCTGAACAAGAAGACACTGTGGATGGTCGGGGCCGCTCTGGCAGTAATGCTGGCCGGGGCGATCGTTCTGTATGCGTCGACAGGGAGGTCCCAGAGCCGCTATCGGACATCCGAAGTCAAGAAGGGCAACCTGACCGTTACCGTCAGCGCCACCGGGACGATCCAACCCGTAGAACAGGTGGAGGTCGGTACGGAAGTTTCCGGAACCGTCAAGACGGTTCTTGTGGATTACAACAGCAAGGTGAAAGAGGGGCAGGTCCTCGCGAAACTGGACACCACCAAGCTGGAGGCGCAGGTCCAGCAATCAGAGGCGACGCTTAACTACTCACGGGCGAAGCTCTTGGAGGCGCAGGCCACCGTGGCGGAAACACAGAGCAAGCTGAACCGTTACAAGGAAAGCCTTGAACTAAGTGGAGGCAAGGTGCCGTCACGCGCGGAATACGATACGGCGGACGCTGCCATGAAGCGCGCAAAGGCGCAGGAGGGAACGGCCCGGGCGGACATTGCCAAGGCCGAGGCGACACTGAAAGCCAACAGGTCCGACCTGGCAAAGGCGACGATACGTTCCCCGATCAGTGGCATGGTCCTTGAGCGAAAGGTAGACCCGGGCCAAACAGTCGCCGCGTCCCTTCAGACGCCGGTGCTCTTTAAGATTGCTGAGGACTTAAAACACATGGAACTGCGCGTGTTCGTCGATGAGGCGGACGTCGGCCAGATAGCGGAGGGCCAGAAGGCCATCTTCACCGTCGATGCATTCCCGGAGAGGAAATTCCCCGCAAGGGTCAGGGAGGCCCGTTTCGCCGCAAAAACGGAGAACAACGTGGTGACATACGAGACGGTCCTGGAGGTTGACAACAGCGATATGGCCCTTCGCCCAGGCATGACGGCCACCGCGTTTATTGTGGTAAACAGGGCCACCGATGCCGTCCTTATCCCCAACGCGGCCCTCAGGTTTACCCCGCCCCAGGACAAGTCACAGACGGATGGATCCGGGGGAAGCAAGCTTCTGACCAGTCTGCTCAGTCGCAGGCCGCCCGGGACGAACACGCAGGCGACGCAGAAGAAACAAAGTATCAACAACTCAGTATGGAAGGTAGAAGGTGAAGGGATCGTACGCGTACCTGTGAAGCCTGGCCTGACCGACGGAGTGATGACGCAGATTCTCGAGGGAGACCTTGCCCCGGGGGCCAGAGTGGCAACGGACATCGTGAGGGAAAAGAAATGAAGGAAGAAAAGATCGATATGACGGAGAAGCCGGACCAAGCCCTCATAGAGCTCAAGGGCATCACCAAGGTCTACGGAAAAGGGCAGGCCGCCCTGCAGGCCTTGAGGGGGATTGACCTCGCCATATATGAAAAAGATTTTGTGGCGGTGATGGGGCCGAGCGGCTGCGGGAAATCGACGTGCATGAACGTACTAGGATGTCTGGACACCCCGACAGGCGGCCACTACCTCTTCAAGGGCATAGACATAGCGGATTTGTCCCGCAACCAGCGGGCGCTGCTTCGGCGCCACTATCTGGGTTTCGTCTTTCAGGGGTTCAACCTCCTGAGCCGCACTTCCGCCCTGGAAAACGTGGAATTGCCGCTTCTGTACAGAGGTATCCACCATTCACAGCGCGCCGGCATTGCCCGCGATGCGCTCAACGCCGTGGGTCTTACCGGGTGGGAGCACCACACGCCCGCGGAATTGTCGGGAGGGCAGCAGCAGCGAGTGGCAATCGCACGGGCCATCGCCACATCCCCCACGGTGTTGCTTGCCGATGAGCCCACAGGCAATCTCGATTCCATTCGCAGCAGGGAAATCATGGAGCTGCTTACATCGCTCAATAGAGACAGGGGCATCACCATAATGATGGTAACCCATGAGCCCGACATGGCCGAATACGCCACCCGGATAGTGCGTTTCCGTGACGGCCTTATTGCCTCGGATAGCCGAGACGGGGAGGTGGTGCAATGATCTGGAATGCACTTGTCCTGGCACTGCGCGCGATCCGACGCAATAAAATGCGTTCCTTCCTTACCGTTCTCGGCATCGTCATCGGTGTCGCCGCCGTCATCACCCTCGTCACGGTAGGCGGCGGGGCCACAGCAAAGGTGACCGAAGATATCGCCAAGCTGGGAAGCAACCTGCTTATGGTGACACCCGGCCAGATGAGGGGTGGAGGCGGCGCCTCGGGAAGCGCGAAGTCCTTCGAGATCGACGATGTAAAGGCTATCTCCCGAGATGTGGGTTCCCTTGCCGGTGTTGCCCCCACATCCTCCGCATCGGCGATGGCCGTGTTCGGTGCGAAGAACTGGTCGACCCTGGTTAGCGGCGTGGACCAGGCCTTCTTCAAGGTGAAGGACTGGTCTGTGGAGGAGGGGAGGGCTTTCGCGGAGGGAGAGATCCGTTCAGGGACAGCCGTGTGCGTTCTCGGGGCTACCGTCAAGAACGAACTCTTCGGCGAGCAGACGCCGGTGGAACAGAGGATTCGCATCAAGGGCATTTCCTTTGAAGTTGTGGGGGTGCTCAGCGCCAAAGGGCAGTCCACGACGGGCAGAGACCAGGATGACCTCATCATCGTGCCCCTGCGCGCCTTTCAACGCCGCATCTCGGGAAACGAGAATATTAGCCTGATACAGGTCTCGGTGGAGGAAGGCGCGTCCACGGAAAAGGCCCAGCAGGACATTGAAGGGCTCCTGAGGGAGCGCCGCCGCATCTCGACTCTCAAGCCGAACGATTTCCAGATAAGGGACATGAAGGAGCTGGCCAGTACGATGCTCGCGACGACGCAACTCCTCACGACGCTTCTTGGAGCGGTGGCGGCGGTAAGCCTTCTGGTTGGAGGCATCGGTATTATGAACATCATGCTTGTCTCCGTGACGGAGCGGACCCGGGAGATCGGGACGCGGCTCGCCGTAGGCGCCCTGGAGCGTGAGGTTTTGCTGCAGTTCCTCGTTGAGGCCATGGTGCTCTCGGCATTCGGCGGCCTTTTCGGGATCATGCTCGCCCTCATTGCCTCCGCGATTCTGGCCCACATTCTTGAGGTCCCCCTTGTCGTGAATGCGGGAATCATCGTGATCGCCTTTATTTTTTCGGCGGCGGTGGGGCTCATATTCGGCTATATGCCGGCACGAAAGGCGGCAAGTCTCGACCCGATCGAGGCGCTTCGACACGAGTAGGAAGATAGCATGATCAAGATGGAGGACATACTGACCATGAACGTTAAAGAGAGAATCCTGAAATACGCGGCAATCCTTGCAGCCATTGTCATGCTGGCCGGATGCGCGACAGTCGGGCCCGATTACGCAGCGCCGGAAATTAAGCCCCCCGATAAATGGAATACCGCCGTGCCTGCCGGCAGCAGCGTCGCGGACACATCCCGCGATTCTCTTGCGTCGTGGTGGGCGAACCTCGACGATCCCGCCCTTGTGGCGCTCATCGATGTTGCCCTCAGGAACAATAAAGACCTCAAGCAGGCGAAGGCCCGTATACGGGAAGCCAGGGCCCAGCGGGGTGTGGTCGAAGCAAGGCTCCTGCCTTCGGTAGACGCCTCAGGCTCCTACACATTGTCCCGGACAGAAAACAATTCCGAAGCGGGCACGACCAGAGACCTTTTTGCCGCGGGCCTCGATGCCGGATGGGAGATCGATCTTTTCGGCGGCCTCAGAAGGGCCACGGAGGCGTCACAGGCCGCCTATGAAGCATCTCAGGAGGACTACCTGATGGTTCATGTGAGCCTGGCGGCAGAGGTTGCCCTCAATTATATCGATGTGCGGACGCTCCAGGAGAGGCTCGCGATCGTCGAAGAAAACCTGAAGCTCCAGACAGAAACCTACGAATTGACAACCTATCGCCTCAAGGCCGGCCTTGTAACGCAGCTTGACGTGGACCGCGCGAAAACGAACATGGAAGAGACCCGCGCATCCATCCCTACACTGGTCACCCGTCTGGCCGCCGCCAGGAACAGGCTTTCCGCCCTCATGGGAGAATATCCCGGCTACGCCGACCCACAGGTCGCTGACCCCAAGACACTTCCAGTCGCCCCCGTGGAAATAGCATTGGGCGTACCCGCGGAAACGCTTCGCCGCCGCCCCGACGTCCGTAGCGCCGAAAGGGAACTGGCAGCGCAAACCGCACGGATAGGGGTCGCAACCGCCGATCTGTATCCGAAACTGAGCCTCAACGGTTCCATAGGTATAGATGCCTCCAGCTTCGCCGGCCTCTTCTCGGCCAATAGCCGCGCCGCCGTCATAGGCCCAAGGTTTACCTGGAACATCTTCAATGCGGGAGCCGTGCGCAGCAATATAGAAATCCAGAATGCCAAACAGGAGCAGGCACTTCTCCAGTATGAGAACACCATCCTCCTGGCCCTGGAAGAAGCCGAAAACGCCATAACCGCCTTCGTCAACGAACAAAAACGTGCCCAATCGCTGAATGACGCCCTGCTTTCCGCCACCAGTTCAACAAGTCTTGCACTGAATCAATACCAATCCGGCCTGATCGATTTTCAAGACGTTCTCGATGCCCAGAGGACCTTGCTTTCCGTAAGAGACAACCTGGCAGTAAGCAAGGGAACCGTGGTCGCCAACCTGGTACGCCTCTACAAGGCCCTCGGAGGCGGCTGGACCCCAGCGGCAATCCCTGTCCGGCAAGGTTCTTCCGCCAACGGACAAAAAGAGGAGAAGGGATAACCTTTCTCTTTATTACTGAAATTCCATAGTGTATACTATTCCCGTTTCTGGGAGAACCTCGCATCGTCTTCCCCTGCGTATGTCCGACATGCAATTTCCCCGTAATCTTTTGTTGACTTAAGTGATTGATTAAGTAGAATATCAAGCATAGATGTAATGTATTCGAAAACATTACATAAAATGTGGTCGGCTCAGCGAAGGTTTCCGGGGGCTGAAGACCGCCGGGTTCGAAGACCGACATTTAATCAGCAAGAGATTTCAGTCCTTAGCACCTGTTCATGTTGGACGCGACGCAACTCCGATATGAACAACAACAAAGGGGCAGTTATCAAGCGTTTACCTAACCCTGTTTATCATGATCATTGATAAAGCCGCCCCGGTATTTAATGCACGGGTTACTAACCAACCCCGTGCCAGGCATTAACGTAAGTGCACTATTGAAAGCATCATGAAAACTAAACCCCATTCTATGGCGCCAAATTCCCGCCGCTGGCGGTAGCCTGTTTCAAATTTCTCATGAAACTTCTCCGGATGAACCATACTCTTTGATGTGAACGCATCATATAAGGAGCCTTTATGTCTCAGAGTCTTATAAAAAAGATCACCGGCCGATCGGCTAGAATAGGTGTTATCGGTCTTGGGTATGTTGGTCTGCCTCTGGTAATCGAATTTTTCAAGAGCGGTTTCGATGTCACAGGATTCGATGTTGACGCGAGGAAGGTGAAGGCCTTAAGCAAGGGAGAGAGGTACATAAAGCACGTAGACATCTCGCCGCTTTTAGTGGGTCGATCGGAAAAGGTTGCTGCAGGAAAAGAAAAAAAGCAGCCCAATCCGAGAAGCGGTTCCTTCAGACCAACCACAGATTTCGCACGCCTGGAAGAAATGGACTGCATCATCATTTGCGTACCCACGCCCTTAACAAAATATCGCGAACCCGACCTTTCCTATGTCCTCGAGACAACGAAGACCATTGCCCGGCATCTGCGCAAAGGCCAACTCATCGTCCTGGAATCCACCACGTATCCCGGCACCACCGACGAGGACATGCGGGCGGTATTGGAGGAGAACGGTCTCAAAGCTGGCAAAGATTTCTTCCTGGCGTTCTCTCCTGAACGCGAAGACCCCAACAATAGGGAGTACAGGACCGGTACCATCCCCAAAGTGGTAGGTGGATATACCAAAAAATGTCTCGCCGCCGCGGTGGCGCTCTACGATACCATCGTGGTGAAAACAATTCCCGTCTCTTCAACACGGGTAGCCGAGGCGACAAAGCTTATCGAGAATATATACCGCAGTGTTAACATAGCTCTGGTCAACGAACTGAAGGTCCTCTTCGACAGGATGGGAATAGACATCTGGGAAGCTATAGATGCAGCAAAAACAAAGCCATTCGGTTTCCAGGCCTTCTATCCGGGCCCCGGCCTCGGCGGCCATTGCATCCCTATAGACCCCTTCTACCTCACCTGGAAGGCAAGGGAGTACGGCTTTTCAACCCGCTTCATCGAACTAGCCGGGGAGATCAATACATCCATGCCCGACTATGTTGTATCGAAGGTCGTCATAGCCCTGAATGACGCAAAGAAACACGTAAAAGGCGCTAAAATACTGATTCTCGGCCTCTCATATAAAGCAAACGTCGACGACGACAGAGAATCCCCCGCGTACCGTCTGATGGAAAAGCTCGAAGACATGGGCGCGAAGGTCTCCTATAATGACCCCCACATCCCAATAATAAAACCAACCCGTGAATTCGCAAAATTCGCCGGAAGAAAGTCTGTTGAGATCACCGGCGATTACGATCTCTTTCTAATTGCTACGGCACACGATTCTTACAGAAAACTTGATTTTGCGGTGTTCGGCAAGCCCGTGGTGGATACCCGCAGCATTGTACAGGAAAAGTTTGACCTTCTTTACAAAGCATAGAGGAACGGTTGGAATGTGCACCCTTCAAGACGCCAGACAAGTATCCGGAAGATATAACCACATTACGACAACAAGGAAGGACGTTTGAACCGGTTAGTTCTCGCTGTTCTTGAAAGATGCCCGTCAGCTGTTAGACGCAGCCTAATATTTTTCTACAGATGGCTTCAGTTCCGATTGTGGAAACTTAGAGTTTTCACGAAAACGAGACATATCAAACCCACTTATGACATATATAAGACAATTTGGATTGACCCATCCAAGATTGAGTTTGTGTGTGAGCCAGGGGGCAAGAAAGGGCGGTTGTTAACTTGCGGTGAAGTCGCCGGCGGTGATTGGGACAAGGCAATCAGTTCTTTTGATAGCCTTGATGTTTACCGGGCGCTCAAGAACAGGATTGAAGAACAGTGGGCTTGGGATGAAACGCAATTTTATAGCCGTGTATTAATGGAAATAGACAAAGGGAATTATTTATGGGGATGCAAGAACCGAGAGGAACTCAACGGAAGGTGCGCGAGTATAGACAGGCTTTACGAAACTATCAACGGCTCAGGATACAAGACGAAAGAAGAACTTTCGAATGATGCCGAAGATCCCTTTTGGGATCACGATGAGGTGATTGTTCATATAGATCGAGATGGGCGATTACTGTTCGGAGATGGACGCCATCGACTCGCGATTGCCAAGATATTGGGATTGCAGTCGATACCTGCAAAAGTTGGCAGAAGACATGCAAATTGGGTTGAGTTTAGATCGGAAATAATACAGTATGCGAATGAAATGTATGGTGGAAAAGTATACCATTCGTTGATGCACCCGGATTTGAGAGACATTCCGGCGTCACACAGCCTTAAGAGATTTGAGATAATTGAGCAGCACGTACCTACCCCGCCTGGACAGGTTCTCGATATAGGGGCAAATTGGGGGTTCATGTCTCATTGTTTTGAGAACCTCGGTTTTGCCTGTGTTGCGGTGGAAAACTCACCAAGAGATGTCTATTTTTTAAAAAAGTTGAGAGATGCAGAAGGCAAGAAATTTGAGGTCATTTCAACTGATGTTCTTGAATACCAGGACAAAACGCGTTTTAAAATTGTTCTAGCTCTTAACATATTTCACCATTTTATCAAGACTGAGTTTCTCCACGACAGACTCGTCAAGTTTCTTAATAGAATAGAAACCGAGGTAGTCTTTTTCGAACCTCACAATATTGAAGAACCACAAATGGTAGGGGCCTACCGAAATTATGATCATGAAGAGTTCGTTGCCTTTGTGCTCAAGCATTCTGGACTAACCACCGCAATCAATGTTGGAATGGCTGAAGATGGGAGACCAATATATAAGATGTCGCGATGAATGACCGGGCTAACAAACTCGTAGGACAAAAGAAGTAAATAGATTTGAGTATCCTACAAAATCCTGAAGGAAGGGCTATACAATGAAACGATTGGCCATTGATGGCGGACAGCCAGTTCGAAATAAGGACCAATTCCTCGTTTTTGGAGCACCACTGATTGAAGAACCGGAAATCAACGAGGTTGTTTCATGCATGCGTCGCAGATGGATCGGTACAGGCCCAAAGGTCCATCAATTCGAAGAGGACTTTAAACATTATAAGGGGGCACAACATGCGGTGGCGCTTAATTCTTGTACCGCAGCACTGCACCTCGCGATGTATTCAGCCGGCATTGAGCCTGGCGATGAAGTCATTACTACGGCAATGACATTTTGTGCTACTGTGAACGCCATCATTCATTGTGGTGCCATCCCCGTGCTCGTTGACTGTGACAGGGCGACTATGAATATCAAGCCTGAGGAGATTGAGAAGAAGATTACCAACAAAACGAGGGCGATCTTGCCGGTCCATTTTGCCGGCCGTTGTTGTGATATGGATTCCATTATGGATATCGCTCGATCCCGCAATTTATTAGTAATTGAGGATTGTGCCCATGCAGTCGAGGCAGAGTATCATGGAAAGAAATCGGGGACATTTGGCGATATAGGATGTTTCAGTTTTTATGTTACCAAGAATATCATCACCGGCGAAGGAGGAATGATTCTAACTGATAATGAGGGCTATGCGGAAAGGATTAAGGTTCTTGGTCTCCACGGCATGTCGAAAGACGCATGGAAACGCTTTTCCGATGAAGGGTATAAACATTATCAGGTAGTAGATGCAGGCTTCAAATATAACATGACGGATATGCAAGCGGCCATTGGCGTGGAACAATTGAAACGGATCGATTCGTACTGGAAAGCTAGACAGGAGATTTGGCAACGATATAACGAAGCGTTCAACTCATTGCCTTGTGTGCTGCCTGCTGAACCAGAAAAGGACACGAGGCACGCGTACCATCTGTATACACCCCTCGTTGATATTAATAAGCTTGGCAAGAGTAGGGACTGGGTTCTGGATGCGCTGACTGCGGAGAATATCGGTGTCGGAGTTCACTATATGCCTATACACTTACACCCATTCTATAGAAAGACATATGGATGGCGGGAGGGCGATTTTCCCAATGCGGAGTGGATAGGCGAACGGACCCTGTCGTTACCTCTGTCTGCAGCTGTAGGCGATCGTGATGTTGCCGATGTTGTAGAGGCATTTACGAAGGTGCTAGCTCTCTAAGTTTGTCAGTATCGTGGAGAACTTCGTGGGTAGCGAATACGCACACCGCCATTGTCAGATAGAAATGGATTGATATAGCGCACATATGTTGACTGCTTTTACGAAGTTTCTTGGCGGGATCTATCGAAAGCTCATCGGGCTTGATCGAAACGCAGCACGATACTGGAACCGCAGGTTGGAGACCTATGGCAAGAGAGCGGTCCTGCATCTCGGGCATCCGAATGATGAATATGAAGCTGTAACAGAAATGCAAAAAAATGAAATATATCCATTTTTCGAAAAGCAGATACAAACAGCCGATAAGTTAGTATTGGATCTTGGTTGTGGACTTGGAAGGTTCACTGCCGACCTGGCCGAAATGATACATGGTAAGGCTTTGGGCATTGATGTCGTGCAAGACTTTTTTGAAATGGCGCCAAGAGCGGAGAAAGTGCGGTACCTTCCGATGAGGAAAGAAACGGAGATTCCGTTACCTGATGCCTACGTCGACATAGTGTGGATTTGTCTTGTTCTTGGAGGTGTCCAAGACAAGAAGCTAGAGAAGCTTGTAAACGAGATAAAGCGAGTGTTAAAAGACGGCGGCCTCCTGTTTCTTATAGAGAATACCACTGCCAAGGAAAGCGGCGGATACTGGAAATTTCGCAGCATTGAGAGATACCTCGATCTGTTTTCATTTGTTAACCTTAAGCATCTGCACGATTACTACGATATGAGCGAGAGAATCTCTATTATGGCAGGGAGGAAAAGGAATTAATGACGGACGCGTCCGTGTCAGTCGCACCCCAAGACCAGGTGCGAGAGATCAGTGAGCATAATACTGGTTCTTCTAGCGCTTCATGACTCTAAAACATAAAGCAATTTCTGGAGTAAAATGGAATCTTCTTGCTACCGCCATAGGAGTAGCAGTTCAGTTTGTTACGCTTATTGTTTTGGTCCGTATCTTGACCCCTTCAGACTTTGGCCTCATGGGGATGATTATGGTTGTGATCGGATTTGGACAGCTATTTTCCGATATGGGGATGTCAAGCGCAATTATCTACCAACAGGATGCAACAGAAGCAGAACTCTCGAGCCTTTATTGGCTTAATATCTTTGTTGGGATCGCAATTTTTCTAGTATTGTGTGCTGTTTCTCCGTTGGTTATTGCCTTCTATCATGAACCAAGATTGAAGGGGTTGCTGTTTACGGTCGCTTTTGTTTTTGTCATTACGCCTTTTGGACAGCAATATGAGGTGCTCCTTCAGAAGGATCTTGAATTTAACAAGCTTGCTTCAACACAGATGCTGCACACGCTTGCCAACGCATTATCGACGATCTTATTTGCTTTGTCAGGGTTTGGAGTTATGTCACTTGTTCTAGGTCTGTTATGCGGTTCGTCGTTGAAAGTCCTGTTGCTTCTGATGTGGGGATCAAGAATCTACAAACCTCGTTTTCATTTCAGACGCACTGATTTACGGAGATATGTGAGTTTCGGTTTCTTCCAACTTGGCGACAAGACTATAAACTACTTTAACTCCCATCTGGATTATCTACTTATAGGTTCGATGCTTGGAGCAAAGGCCTTAGGTTACTACACATTGGCCTGGAACCTGGTGTTACGTCCGCCAACAATGATAAACCCTATCATTAATCGTGTGACCTTCCCTGTTTTTGCGAAGGTTCAGAATCAATTAGATAAATTAAAAAAAGGATATCTAAAAACGCTTCAATTACTTACTCTGGCAAATTTCCCAATACTAGTTGGTTTGTGTGCCGGTGCAAACACAATTATACCGATCGTGTTCGGAGATCGGTGGTCAGATAGCATTATTATAGTTCAGATACTTGCTGTAGTTGCCATCTCCAAGTCCGTTAGCAATCCTACGGGCTCTTTGCTGTTGTCAAAAGGAAGAGCGGACTTGGGATTTAAATGGAACGCGTCACTTGTATTGGGGCAGATGGTTGGCCTCTATGTCGGCGCAAGAGCGGGGGGATTGATCGGAATATCAACAGCGTACGCAATTCTGTTTTTCACTTACAATATTCTTGAATATCGTGTCATAATTCGGCGCATGCTAGGGCCTTGTCTGCGCGACTATATTTCGAGTATAATCCCAGCTCTGTGGATTGCCTTTGTAATGGGTGTTGCCATGTTCCTCGTTTTCGTTTGTCTGAGAAAAGTAGTCCCCCCAAGAGCCCTTTTGACAATTCAGCTTGTCACGGGAGTGTCGGTGTATATCGGCCTCTTCGTTAGTAGCTACAGGCCCTTGTTCTATGAACTTAAGAATACGTTTTTCCCAGTTAAATCGAAGAGGACAGTTCAGTAAATGGATGTCTGGCACCGCATGAGACGTCTTGGTCTTTTCCACTAATAATCTTATTTCGATGAATGTATTGCATCTGCTAAATGACTTCTTGCCGGCCACTGAAGGGTGGATATATCCTCAGGTGATCGGAGATAGCACATGGAGGAGTGTTGTTGCTTCGATTTATCATACAAATAAAGAAACCTACCCTTTCCCCAGGGTACACTCACTGGAAGACTCCTTTCCTGCTCTTATAAAGAAGAAACCGATGAGAATTCTCCTGTATCGATTCCCATCAGTTGCTGCGTACTGGCTTCGTTCGAAAGTGAAGCAGAGGAATATCGATATTATACATTGCCATTTCGGTAATATGGCGTATCATTTTCTCCCCATGAAAGACTACCTCGGTGTGCCTGTGGTGACTATGTTTTATGGATATGATGCAACAATGCTTCCCGTTACCTACCCAGTCTGGAAAGAAAGGTACAAAAAGCTATTTTCAAAGGGAGACCGCTTCCTGGTGGAAGGGACGTGCATGAAAAAAACACTTGTGGATCTAGGATGTCCCGATCAGAAGATAGCAATTTTTCATCTTGGCATCGACACCGGCGGTATCACGTATACGGAAAGACACTTTCGAAAAGGGGACACGCTGCGCATTTTGTTCGCAGGCGCATTTCGTCAAAAGAAGGGCGTGCCTGACGCCATAGAGGCGTTTGCCCTCGCCAAGAGAGAGTATCCCAATATGGTATTGACTATTATCGGTGATGCGTCTGATGCTGATGGCATGAAAGAGAAGAGCATCATACTCGGATCTGTGGCTCGTCACAATCTTTCTGATTCAGTAGTATTCTTGGGTTTTCAGCCGAAAGACAGATTGCTCGGTGAATTTGGCAAACACCATTTGTTTCTCTCGCCGAGCAGGGTTGCCGAAAATGGGGACAAAGAAGGCGGTTCCCCTGTTGTAATAACGGAGGCGTCTGCTTCGGGATTGCCCGTAATTAGCACTTTCCATTGTGACATACCGGAGGTAGTCCTGAATGGCAAGACCGGTTTGCTCTCGAACGAGAAAGACGTGGAAGGTTTAAGAGAGAGTATTCTCTTCTTTATCCGAAACGAGGAAAAGCTCATAGAATTCGGTCGCTCAGGCAGAAGCCATGTTGAGAGCGAGTACAATCTGGATGTTCAACTGGGAAGACTCAGGGACATTTACGAAACCATTGTGAACAAGGACGTTCCGTCAGAACAACAATGATATTCGTACTCATCCCCATAATCCTTTTTGCATTTTTCATTTACTTTGTTCGTTTCCACAACAACCGGTTGTTTCTGGCGTACCCACTTATCGCATATCTTTTGGTCTGGCCGAGATTCCTGGATGAGATTGGTATAGTGCCGCTGAAGGGAGCCTTCGGCTCAATACAGATAGGAGATGTCTTCCTCCTGTGTTTTGCGTTCGTGTTCTTGATGCGTTTTTTCTCCAGGAATGTCCAGTCTGTATTGTTCAGCTATAGAGTTCCTCTTACACTTGTAGCATTATTCGTAAGTTATTGGTTTTTGCAGGTGCTCATTCAGTACTTAACCGGAGGTAGTCGAATATACACTCTTAACCAATTGCGTTCGTTGGTCTATTATGCATTCTTGTTGTTCTTTCTTGTAAGGATGAGAGACGCGAAAGATGTTGCTGATACATTAAGATTTGCCTGCTTACTGACAATACTAATATTCGTTATCCAGCTTATCTTTTTTGCTTTATACACCAACCCAAGCTTAAAAGCTTTCTTGCTTCGTAAAGCACCGGATTTCTATGATGAAGTTTATGTGCAAAAACGTTTTGAGATCACCAATTTTAAAACTCTCTTCATTTTGGCTCCGTTTGTATTGAATCTTTTCTTCCTTCCTCTACACGAGATTAGACTGAAGAATATGTATCGCATCGTTATTTTTTCCTGTGCCTTTTTTCTCTTCATAGTAGGGCAATCAAGAGCAATGTGGATCCTATTGGCCTTTTCCATGGTCCTATCCGCCTTCTTATTTGTTAAGAAAAGAAGATTCGTCTATACGAGAATTGCGAGAGTAATCCCTATGGCAATTGCTGGACTTGTCGTGATTCTATTTGCTATTCTAGCCGCAAATGTATTCGTGCCAGACCTCATTGAAAAGCTGCAGGCCCGTACCGGCTCCTTGACCGTTGAGAGTATTGGTACGTATGAAACGGGGAAAGAAATGAAGTCTCTTCGAAGCCGCATCCAGTCATATGATCTGTTGCTTGCACGACTTGGAGATGATTTCTTTTTTGGGAAGGGTCTCGGAAATCCTGTCGATCTTCATAGCGCCTTCAAAGTAGGAGTGGATTCAACGTATCTTATGATTCTCTGGGCAGGAGGGCTAATACCTCTCATTCTCTTTCTGGTTCTCGAGCTGTATGTATTGCTGAAAGCAATTAAGGGATACGTAGGGGCAACATCGGGTTTTGAGGTCTATTTTTTTGCGTCAAGCATCGCCAGTCTTGGTATAACCTACATTCTTGCCATTCAGGACCGCATTCTCTATTTTGGAAACGGTGTTATCATGTTCGTGTATTTGTCGGCGATGGTTCTTGTTGCCGAGAAAGGTATCCTGTCGAAGAGAAAAAGTGCGGAAGGCAGTCTTCGATCAAGCACGATGGGCACTTGGAAATGATTGAGGATCTTACCATTATTGTTATTGCACGCAACGAAGCTTTCGGTCTGAAGAAATGTCTCCAATCTATCGGGCGATTGAAGCTGAAGAACTGCCAGGTTATCTGTGTTGACTCTGGATCGACTGACGAGACCCCTGAATTGATGAGAGAGTTTCTCAAGGTGCTGCCGTTCATGCACGCATTCAGTATACGTGGTTATTCCAACGCTGCTATTGCCCGAAACGTAGGTATAGAGAATACCCTGAGAGAAAACGTATTTTTCGTTGATGGCGACGTAGAGATTGATGGCGGATTCATTACAGTCGGGATAAACTGCCTGAAGAATGGTGTGGATTGCGTCACCGGTGGCCTCCGCGAATTTCAGTATACACGGGGTTTCGAGGAGATAAGAAAGGTGATAGATGACCGCTTCTACATAAAGGCGGCAGAACGCATATATGCCTCAGGGGGATGTTTCCTCACAAGGAAGAGCGTTGTTGATGAAGTTGGGTTTTTTGATGAACGCCTCGAAAGAAGCCAGGATTACGATTATACCCTCAGGATAACGAAGCGTCATATTATGAAGGCAATTCCCTATAATATGGGGATACACCATACCATAGGATATGACGATAGGGGCCAGATGCGGGCCCACTTGAATAAGCTCCATGCGGTATTCTTGGGTAATGTTATGAGAAATAACTTGCATAACATCAGAGGTATTGCGTGGCTTTTCTTGAAAAGAGAAAGAGGAATTGCGTTTGGGGGTGTGCTGCTTGTCATGGGCATTATCTGTTCCATCACTTTTGGATTACCGGTAGTTCTGTTATTATTGGGCGCTGTCATTCTTGATGTCCTTTGTGGGATGGTCAAGAGAGACAAAACATTGTATCGCTTCTACCTCCACTATGTCTTCCCGATTCTCGCGTTTATCGGTCTTTTCCATGTCATAGACAGGAGAGCGAAAAGAGATGTTTCAGAAATAACTTGATATACATGACGAACAGGAATTCTTGATGGAATCTTGGATAGAAAGGGTTGTCTTGGTTTCCTGTGTGGCAATCCTCATAGTTCCCCTTATAGCCGGAGCAGATACCTCTTGGGCACAAAATTACAGAGAGGTAAGACCAGCGATCGACAACGATTCGGTTCTCTTCAACCCCGGTATGGGTTTTACTATGAATGGCCAGGACTGGTATAAAGAAAATGGTGTCTATAAAAGCTTTATCAATATAGCCTACATGCGATTTGGATGGGCGGAGCTTGAACCAGAAGAAGGGAGATATAACTTCAAAGTAATAACGGACTGGGCATCGCGTTGGCGCAAGGCAGGTTACAGATTTGCTTTCGGAGTATATTCGACCAACGTAGAGCGCACGTGTACTCCTCAATGGGTATTTGATGCTGGCGTTCCGGGGCCATATCACAGGAAGGGAAAACAGCGTGATCCCGTGTATTGGCATTCCCTTTACATCGAAAAACACAAGAACTTTATCGATGCTCTGGGCCAATACTTCGATGGAATGGAGGGTCTTGAATATGTGGACATTCGGGGAATAGGTGTTTGGGGTGAGATGCATCTTGGGACATTTCTTGATGACATGTGGACTAAAGATGAACTGGCTCATTACGGCTTTACGATCGACAAATACAGCGATGCGTACAGACGGATAATGGATGCGTATAGATCCGCTTTCAAGAAAACAACCCTTTTTTTAAATATCGGACAATACAGCGATTTAACAGAGTATGCGGTGAAGAAGGGAATCGGTTTGAGATATGATGGGCTGACGTGGAAAGTGAAGATGAATGAGATGCCAATGGTGTTGAACAGCTTTAACAAGTATGGATATAACGTAGGCAAATCTCATAGCAGCGTAAAGTGCCATTATGAGTTTGCCGAACCCGTCAGTGATCCGGCACTGCTGCAAAAGACCCTTGACATTGCCCTGTCGGGCCCGGTGAGTTATATTGCTCCGAATCCCGGTGACATGAATCGTGTAACTCCACAAAATAACATCGTTATTAGAAAAGCTGGCGCAAGGATAGGGTATCGGTTTGCGCTGCGTAGGCTAAAGGTGACAGACAACGCAGAATTGTCAAGGAACAAGGGCGCGACCATTCTGATTGAACAAGAATGGATAAATAATGGTGTTGCCCCGTGTTATCGAAGCTATCATCTTGTTTATGCGCTGACCGGTCATGACGGAACAACGATTAGCGAAGAAAAGTTTGTTCCCAATCCATCAACTATGGAATGGACGCCAAATACCCCCATTCGTATGACGAGTTCAATTACAATACCATACAGGACAAAGGACGGCGTATATAATCTGACAGTCATCATGTTTGACCCTGATAATCTTCGTTCTGTTGTGTTTCTAGGAATCCGGGGCGGCGATAAGAAAGGCCATTATACCGTTAGTAGAATACGAGTAAGTTCGAATAAAGGGAGAAAAAGCATTACTGTGCTCTCGCAATAAATGAAATCGTGGGCAACAAGACTTCTATTATGCTCAATAGAATTAAGATATATTTGGGATTAACATATCGTAGGGCTGTAGTCTGGTACTATCGCAAATTAGGTGTGAAGATAGGTAAGAATGTTTTTATCAGTCACAAGGCGAAATTAGACACCACTTATCCTGGCAACATAGTAATAGGTGACGATTGCTATATTACCTATGGAGCCATGATAATAGCACATGATCACTCCGTCTACCGGCGTATCCCATACAGAGAAGGGATCAGCCAGGGAAGGATAGTCCTTGAGAAGAATGTTTTTGTAGGAGCAGGCGCGATCATACTAAGAAATGTAACCATAGGAGAGAATAGCATTGTTTCTGCGGGAGCCGTGGTTACCAAGAATGTTCCGCCGAACACCATTGTTGCGGGGAATCCGGCCCGAATCATGAAACACTTTGAGCCAAATAGAAGGTCTTCTGACGGATGACTGAGGCTGCGAGATATTGGTTCCAAACGCCCCACCCGTGATGGCCCAGACATGGCAGTTGGATGAAGGCTGCGAACAATAGAAGGCAAGAATCGTCAAGTTGTTGTGCCGATAACTCAATCGTCAATGTACGAAACCATGTTCTTATTCTCTCCAGACAAGATCAGTAAAGGTCAAGTATTTCCTTGGAGGAATTTGGGCGGCCATCGAGATCATTGAGGAGTTGACATTTGAGAATACTATTCCTTAGCAATTATTACTATCTTCGTGGTGGCGCAGAACGTGTGCTATTTGAGGAACTGCGGATACTTAGGAAAGCGGGACACGAGGTTGAAGTATATAGCAGAGACAACACACTAAACAAGCCATCGAAATACGATGGATACTTTCCTCCAGAAATAGAAACAAGTCTTTCTCGGGTTAGCTTTAAGGCACTACAGACTGTCAAGGAAATGATATACTCTACAAAAGCCCAGGTCGGGCTCGAAAAGGTCTTGAAGGATTTTAAACCAGACATTGCACATGCGCATAACATATATGGCCGCCTTAGCTTATCTGTTCTTGATACGTTGAACAAGCACGAAATCCCCACTGTTCTTACGCTTCACGACTACAAGATTCTTTGTCCGAGTTACCTGATGCTCAACAATGGGGAGATTTGTGAAAGGTGTATGAAAGGCAACTTTACTAATGCCATAGTAACTAGATGTCATAAGGACAGTTATTTGGCGTCCATGGTGTATGCTTTTGAATCGTGGTTTAACCACAGGTTCCGCAAGTACCACTCTGTGAGCATGCTTGTTTCACCCAGCAGGTTTCTCAGGAACAAGGTGATTCAGTTTGGCTGGGATCCGTCACAGATAGTACATATACCAAATTTCATCGACGGCAATACTATAAGAGCCTCAACTGTTGCAGGCAAATACTTTCTTTATCTTGGCAGACTATCACACGAAAAGGGAATAAGGACCCTTCTCGACGCAATTGCTGGATTGACCGTTAAGGTTCCGTTGATGGTTGTAGGCGATGGGCCAATGAGGGGCGAGCTCGAAGACCTTGCACAACGTACCGGGATGTCTGCCAAATTTACTGGCTATCTAAGCGGTGCAGCGCTGTCTGATTCCATATCAAATGCGAGGGCGATTGTAATGCCCTCTGAATGGTATGAGAACGCTCCACTTTCTTTGCTTGAAGCCTTTGCCTACGGTAAACCGGTCCTAGGTGCCCGAATCGGTGGCATACCAGAAATGATTGATGATGATATCAATGGATATCTTTTTGAACCGGGAAGGATTGATAACTTGCAGGAGAAGATCCTATTAATGTCGAACCTGCCGGAAACAGAAATCATTAGGATGGGTAAGAACGCGCGAGAGAAGGTGGAACGGAAATACAGCGCAGAAATCCACTATGAGAGACTGTTGAAACTCTATAAAGAAACCCTCAGGAACATTTAGCATATGCGCATTTCCTACATTGCGGTAAAAGGCATTCCCATCGGCGGCGGGATAGAAAAAGTGACGGAGGAGATCGGCTCGCGTCTCGTGGAAAAGGGGCACGAAGTGACCGTATATTCCAGTAAGGATTATGGGACAACTGCCGACTGCATTTTTAGGGGGATGCATATAAAGACCGTTCCTTCGATCAATACAAAGGCCTTTCATAAGCTATCCATTTGCTATTATGCTACCCTCGATGTAATGCGCAATCGTAACGTTGATCTTGCACATTTTCATGCTATTGGCCCTTCCGTGTTTTCCATATTCCCACGGATCAAAGGGATCCCAACCGTTGTCCAGACGCACGGTCTTGAATGGAAACGTGACAAATGGGGTATCATCGGAAAGAGTTTTTTTCGGCTGGCCGATTACAGTGTTGTTTACTTTCCCAACAAGGCGACATCTGTTTCCATGGTCCAGAAGGAATACTTTGAAAACAAGTTTGGCCGTGAGGTTGTCTACATCCCCAACGGGGTATCGCCGGTGGAAAAGCAGCCTGCGAGGTGGATCCTAGAGCAGGGGATTCTGCCGAACCGATATATTTTGTTCGCTGCTCGACTCGTTGAGGAGAAAGGGGCTCATTTCTTGATTAACGCTTTTCGCAATCTGGACACTGATATGAAACTTGTTATCGCCGGTGATGCCGCACATATGGAAAAATACAAATCAAAATTACACGAATTGGCAGGCGATGACGCCCGTATTATTTTTCCTGGTTTTGTTACGGGATTACCAATGCAGGAGCTTTTCAGCAATGCCTACCTGTTTTGTTTGCCCTCGACCCTTGAAGGACTTCCCGTTGCCCTTCTGGACGCAATGAACTACGGCAACTGTTGTCTTTCCAGTGATATACCTGAGAATATCGAAGCCGTGGAAGATCATGGATATACCTTTCAGAACAGGGATTCCGATGATCTCAAGCGCGTCCTGAAACAATTGATAGCGTGTCCTGAGATGGTGGAGGCGAAAAAGAAAGAGGCCCTCGACCATGTCCGCAGCAATTACTCCTGGGACCACGTGACGGACATGATGGAGAGTCTGTATAGCTCAATATTGGAAGAGCATAAGAAGAGAAGAAGATGAAACTCATTTACTGGAGCAAAAGGAGTCAGGAAAATGGACGGGATAGTTGCCGTAACATACAGATGTAACAGCCGTTGCATCATGTGTTACATCTGGGATCATCCAAGCAAACCGAGCGAGGAGATAAAGCCTGAACACTTCAGAAATCTCCCCGATATGGTGCGCCTTAATGTTACCGGCGGCGAACCGTTTCTCAGGGATGATCTTGGCGAAATACTCGATATCGTCAAGCAAAAGGCAAAACGCGTGGTTATCAGTAGCAATGGGTTTCTTACAAAGAAGACCCTCGAAGTCATGGAAAGACATCGGGACGTGGGTATTCGCATAAGTTTCGATGGTATTGGAGAAACCCACGACAGAATACGGGGTATTGAACTTGCGCACAAGAGAGCACTCGCGACCTTGAAAGGCCTGATTGAACTTGGTGTTAAAGATTTGGGCATTGCCGTAACAATATCCGATATAAACGCCAGAGATCTTGTTCCCCTGTACAAGTTGGCCTGTGATAACCGCGTGGAGCTTGCAACGGCCATCCTGCATAACGCGTACTATTTTCAGAAACAGGACAATGCTATTGAAGACAAAACAAGGGTGGAAGTGGAGATTAAGAACCTCATGCGTGAGTATCTCAAATCGTCGCATCCGAAAGACTGGTTCAGGGCATACTTTTCGAAAGGGATCATCGAGCATATGTATGGCAAGGAGCGCGAACTGAAATGTACAATGGCGACAGATTCATTTTTCGTCGATCCCTACGGATATGTAAGACCCTGCAATGTTATGGACATGCCCTTCGGTAACATCAAGGAAAGGCCTTTTGATGAAATATGGCATAGCGGTGAAGCCGAGGAAGCAAGGGGAAAAGTGGACGCTTGCCGGATGAATTGCTGGATGATCGGAAGCGTCGGCCATCTTATAAGACGTAAGCCTTGGGCACCACTTCTTTGGATATGCAAAAATAAATTGAGCCCCGGGGGTAATATCGAATGATCGCGGTAAAGAGGAGGTTTTGGAACCAGGCTTGGTTTCGGCCGGTTTCATTGCTATGTCTGTTCATCCTTGCCTATTGGGTTCCGTTAAGATCAATGGCGGCCACGTGGTGGAACAACGAAGATTATTCCTATGCACTGCTTATACCGATTATGTCGGCCTATCTTCTCTGGGACAAACGTTCGGTCATAAGAACGCTGACACCGAAAGAAGACTGGAGGGTTTTTCCAGTACTGCTTTTCTTCGTGCTTCTTTCGCTATACGGCATACTTGGCTCGAGCGGGAATATATCAATGCCGGCCATTCCCATTCTTATTATTCTATTCACGGCATTTTGCTTTGGGATCGATACAGTCAATAAACTCAGGGCACCACTTTTTTTTCTGTTGTTTCTGGCCCCGGTTCCGCCCATCATCGAACGGTACATCGGGATATATCTCAAGTCCGTATCATCGAGAATCGGCGGGATGATCATAGATATGTTCAATATTCCGGTGTTCGTCGCGGGCAACGTAATAGACCTTGGTGTAACACAATTACAGGTTGTCGATGCCTGCAGCGGGATGCGGTACCTTTTTGCTCTTGTGGCCCTTGGGTCAGTGTATGCATATTTCTTCGAAAAGGTGACATGGAAGAGGATTTTTGCCATTTCTTCGACCATACCTATCGGGGTGATCATGAATGGATTGAGGATAGGTATAACGGGGATACTAACTGATAGATACGGAGAAAGGATAGCCCAGGGCTTTTTTCACACGTTCTCAGGATGGGCGCTCTTTGCCGTGGCTTTCATGTGCCTTTTTGCCATGGGACGCGTTCTCACCTTATTACCTCCGAAGAAACGTCCCGAAAGGAAAGAAAATGGTTCGAAAGGCGACGACAAACCGAATGCCCAGACTTCGGGTAACACGACAAACAAAGCCGTATTAGTCTCAATCCTGTTGATGTTTATCGTTGGCGTTTTGACTGTCAGTACCGACGAATTGCCCGCAATCAAGATTCGGGACGGGTTGCAGAGCTTCCCTCTTGCATTTCAGAAATGGCAGGGCCGGTTCGAGGTGGTCGAGGCCAAGATCATTCGAGCCTCGGGGGCCGAAGAAGCTTTCAGCGCCATGTATCGTGATGACAAAGAAAATACGGTTTCACTTTATCTGGGGTACAGAAGCTCGGCATTTCTTTCTAACGAGAATTTTTTCCACAGTCCGAACGTATGCCTGCCTTCATCGGGATGGAAGATTCTGGATGATAGAACTTATCTGGTCCATAATGTTCCTCAGTTTGGGAAGATCGCCGTTGACAGGTTGATTATGGAAAATCAAGGCAACAAGATGCTCGTCTATTTTTGGTTTCAGACAAAAGACAAAACAACTCAGTACAAAGATTTAAACCGTTTTCACCTCGCTCTTCATGCCATCAGGAGAGACAATACCCACGATTTCTTGATAAGGCCCATGACCCCGATCTACCCCGGCGAGACTGTCACGGATGCTCAGAAAAGAATGGATGATTTCGTCAGAGATATGACGACCGTTCTCCTTAGATTTTTGAAGGATAAACAATACAACGACAGATCGTCAAACGTGTACAACTAAATCCCAGTGCAATACACCAGGTTCCAGGAAAAGGTTTTGACCTTATACTCACTTTGTTTTAGCGCGCAATTCCGGAATTTACCGTGATCATTTATTTATCCACCCTCATATTGACCCTTCTCGTCACGATCGTCCTGGTCCCGATCACCATCAAAATATCCGAGATGATCCAAAAGTACGATATGCCGGGCAGGCGTAAGGTCCATACGGTACCCGTTCCGAGAACGGGCGGTATCGCCATGGCGGTTGCCGTTTTCAGTTCCATGTTGTTGTGGGCGCAGGAGAGCTCGTTACTCAGCGCTTACGTTATGGGTGCGGGCATTATCGTTGTCTTCGGACTTATCGATGACTTTGTGGACCTGCCTTACCGTTACAAGTTCGCCGGTCAATTCCTGGCGGCGCTGGTCATTGTTATTGTGGGAGATGTCCAGATTCGCAACCTCGGCACCTTGTTTCCCGGCAGCAGCCAATTGAGCTTATGGATTTCTATCCCGCTTACCATCATTGTTATCGTGGGAGTAACGAACGCCATAAACCTGGCAGATGGCCTTGACGGTCTTGCGGGCGGTATTTGCATCCTCAGTTTTTGTTGTACAGGCTATATCGCTTATCTGAGCGACAACGTGGATATTTCGCTCCTTGCGGTTGCGCTTGTCGGTTCTATTTTTGGATTTCTCAAGTACAACACTCACCCAGCCTCTGTTTTTATGGGCGATACAGGGAGCCAATTTCTCGGTTTCTCTCTTGTGACTACCACTGTCTCCCTGACTCAGGGTGCCGCAGGTTTGAGCCCTCTTTTACCGATGATAATCTTCGGGTTTCCTGTCCTTGACACGGGTGTTGTCATGCTGGAGCGTATCGGCGCGGGAAGATCTCCCTTCAAGCCGGACAGGAACCACTTTCATCATAAACTTATCCGCATCGGCCTTGTCCATAAAGAAGCAGTCTTCATCATCTATCTCCTGCAGGCGCTTCTGGTCGTATCTGCTTTTGTTTTCAGATACTATTCGGACTGGTTCCTGTTGATCGGTTACGGTATTTTTGTCGACGTTGTTATCATAGGTTTTTTCGCCGCGGAAATAACCAGGTGGAAGGCAAAGCGGTACACGTTTCTCGACCAACACATCAAGGAGAAACTGGCAAAGGTCAAGTCAAGAGGAGTATGGATTATTTTTTCATTCAAAGTAGTTGAGTATGGCATACCACTACTTCTGTTTGTTACGACGCTTCTGCCGACAACTGTGCCAGGATACTTTTCCTGCCTCGCGGCAGGCTTACTTATCCTCACCACCGTGATCGCACTTGTGAAGAAGAAATGGCTCAAATGGTTCCTTATGGCCGACCTTTACATAGTGATACCGCTCATCGTCTTCTTCAGCACGCAATCGTCCTACGCCTTTGTGACGCAGTCCATGATGTGGGCGTACAACTGTGCTTTCATCGTGTTGGTCTTCTTTGTGATTATGACCTTGAGGCTGACCAGGAGGAGGAACGGGTTCAAGGTGACCCCAATGGACTTCCTCATAGTATTCATAGCGATAATTGCTCCATTTGTTTCAGGGGTCTATGGACAACACAAGCAAGTGACCTTTGTGGCTGCCAAGACGGTCATGCTTTTCTTCAGCTTCGAAGTGCTTATCGGCGAATTGAGGGGAGAATACAAAAGGCTGGTTCTTTTCACCATGTGCTCCTTGGTTGTCATAATAGTCAGGGGGCTGATGTGATTCGTGGAGGTAACATCGTGGTTTGCATTAACAAGATTTTCATGAAGCTGACTATCATTGTGTTGGCGCTTCTTCTTGTCAGTTGCGGCGGGCCAGAGGCCAGGAAGATGAAGTTTCTTGAGAAGGGAAAGGCCTTGTACGAACAGGGTGAGTACATCAAAGCCAGGCTGGAACTCAGGAACGCCATACGTATAGATCCAAAGTTGGCTCAGGCACATTATGTCCTCGGCCTTGTCGCTGTGAAAACAAATGATCTCATGAGTGCTTTTTCCGAATTTTCGAGAGTTATCGAACTGGAACCCGGGCATAAGGACGCGCACGTGGAATTGGGGAAGATGTATCTTGTGGCGAAGGCCGCAGACAAGGCCACGGAAGAGGTAAATTTTGTCCTGAAAACTGATCCTAAGAATCAGGGTGCCCTTCTTCTCAAGGCTGCAATCATGATAGCGAACAACGAGAACGAGATGGCAATCCCTTACCTGAACGGACTCTTGCAGGACGGATCGAAAAACCAGGATGTCTTCCTTCTTTTGGCGGGTGCGTATATGCGTAAGGGCGCGGTCTCCGAAGCAGAAGCTGTCCTTAAAAAGGGAGTGGCGGTAAATCCCGGCTCCATTATGCTCTATAGCACTCTTGGGGATTTCTATCTGAAGAACAGCAGAACGGAGGACGCTCTTTCAATCGCGAAGAAACTGGTAGAGATCGAACCCAACCAGCCACGGCACAAATTCACTGTTGCAAGCCTCTATTGGGATTCAGGCAGACAGGACAAGGCGCGGGAGACGTTAAAAGAGCTTTTGTCGACGCGTTCCAAAAACGAGGAAACCTGGGTTCAGGCTGCTCAATTCTATACATCAAAAGAACATGCAGACGAGGCGGAAGCAATCTTGAAGGAAGGGATGCGAAAGATTCCCGGGAGCTTTGCTATCCGGTTTGCCCTGAGCGGTCTCTATCTCAATGCGGGAAGGTCCGATGACGCGGTGGCATTGCTCAAGGAAACGGCCGGCCTCAAAAAGAGCGGTGAAGACAAGAACATCACCGAGGCAAAGAACACTCTGGCCCGGATATACCTTTCACGTCAGGAGATAACTCGAGCCCAAAGACTCGTCGAAGAAGTGATCAAGGATAACCCCAGGGACGTCGAGGCACATTACCTGAGAGGTGATATGTTGCTTGCCCTTGGAGAAGGCACAAAGGCTATCTCCGAGTTCCGCACCGTAGTTGCGGAGCAACCGGAGTCCATAACAGGATATATCAAGCTTGCCGAGGCTCACGTCATGGCCGGTGAGATCAATCTTGCCATTGATACCCTTCGAAATGCCCTCAATGTGCAGCCAAAGTCAAAAGCTGCCACCCGTGCCCTTGGTAGGGCCTATGCCTTGCAGAGGGATTTCAGGAAAGCTGAATCACACATGCGCAAGGCCATCGAGGAAAACCCTGACGACCTGGAGGCAAAGGCCGATCTCGGGGACCTTTTTATGGCAATGAAGGAATATGCCAGGGCAGAGATCCTGTATAGCGAGATCAAGAAAAAAGAGCCACAAAATCCGTATGGTTACGTTAAGACAGGGAACCTTATGGCCGCCCAGGATAAATGGGACCGTGCGGCGAAGGAATACGAGCAGGCCTACGCACTAAACCCTTCGTCGACGCGACTTCTGGAGTTAGCTGTGCTGGCGCTCATGGAAACGAAGAACTACCAGGGTGCTCTTTCCTTGTGCGAAAAGAAGATCCGCCAGACCCCGAAAGATGCCGTTGCCTACGATCTGATCGGGCGCGTTTATGCAGTTCAGAAAGACATGAAGCGGGCCGAGGAATCCTTTCAGAAAGCAATCTCCCTTGAGCCTCTTTTGTCAGCAGCGCACAACGATCTTGCCAGGCTCTATGTAATAGAGGGCCGGACAGCTGAGGCAATTAAGAAGCTTGAGGGGTCGATCAAGGCGAACCCCGAAAATACGGGAGCCTACCTTTCGCTGGCCCGGGTCTACGGACAAAGCGGTGACTATAAGAAATCCATCCTTCTTTACGAGAAGATCCTTGAGAAGGAGCCGAACCTGTGGGTTGCCCTCAACGATCTGGCGTTCCTGTTGAGTGAATATGGAAATTCCAGGAAAGATCTCACCAGGGCATTGGAGCTTGCCCTGCAGGCCCGGAAGCAAAGACCCGATGAGCCGGCCGTACTGGATACACTCGGATGGATATATTACAGGAAAGGCGATGCTGGCACGGCCATTGGAATAATCGAGAATGCCGGCGGGAAGAACCCGAAAAGCCCTGTCATCAATTATCATCTGGGAATGGTTTATCAGAAGCTTGGGAAAAAAGCGGAAGCAAAAGAACATCTGAGAAAAGCCCTGCAAGACAAGGAAAACTTTCCCGGCAGGGAAGAAGCAAAGAAAGCGCTGGGAGAGATATGAAAGGAGATGGCATATTGAAAGGCGTATTTCTGATTCTGTCTGTTCTTGTGGTATTGGGCGGTTGCGCGACCGGCGGGAACGTAACGCAGCCTGATACCGGTGTTGTCCAATCAGAGAAGCTAGGTGACGACTACATTATAGGTTCTGGCGATATACTTGATATCTCTCTCTGGAAGGACGAGGCCATGACGAAGCAGGTTACTGTCCTGACTGATGGCAAGATAGTCTTTCCCCTTATTGGTGAGGTGAAAGCGGCGGGAAGGACCCTTGGCGAGGTAAAACAGGACATGATAGAGAGGCTCAAGGAGTATGTCCCCGAACCCGTGTTGAACGTGGACGTCAAGCAGGTCAACAGCATGATCGTCTACGTGACCGGTCGGGTCACGACGCCGGGCCGTTATCCCGTCAATACCAGGGTAACAGTACTTCAGGCCATCTCCATAGCCGGTGGTGTTAATAGCTTTGCAAAACGCAGCAAGATCAAGATATTCCGCCAGGAAGGCAATAAGACCGTCACATACCCCTTCAATTATGACGAGGTAGTGGATGGGGAAAATTTGCAGCAGAACATAATTCTCAAACGAGGCGACGTTATAGTCGTTCCATAGGGACTTGCTCCGGGTTCCGAGTTACGAGTTACGAGTCAGAAACCTTTAACTGCCGTTCACCTCAACGTGCAGCCCGGAACGTTCTCTTTGTTGATTCGGAGGCTGGAAATAGGATTTAGGTTTGCAGATGGCTGGATAAGTTTTGTTGTGATACTTCTTTGTGTGGTGTCTTTCCCCGGCGTTAGCCGGGCTGACGAGGTCAAGCTGACGCCTTCAATAGGAGTCAAAGAACAGTACAATGACAACATACTTTTCGGATCCTCTGAGACATACAAAGATTTCTATGCAACCTTTTCCCCAGAGCTGACCTTCCTCGAAAAGACGGAAAGGCTGCAGATGGATCTCTCGGGCCGCGCGGAAAGAAGAGTCTATTCAAAATACAGCGAGTTTAATGCAACGGACCAATTCTACACGGGAAGCGGCCGGTACTCCCTGGCGGAACGCTTGGGCATAACGGGAAAAGCTGAGTACTCACAGGATTCCCGGCCGGACCGTGATCTCGAGACCACAGGCCTGGCATATACCGGGGTAACCCGATATCGTCAGAACTATGGATTTGGGTCAAACTACCTCTTGTCCGAAATATTACTCGCTACTTTTTCATATGATTATTCGAATGACACATACAACGATCCGCGCTATAGCGATATGGAAGCACACGTGTTCGGGATGGGAGTTGTCCACGATCTGAATTATTTCATGCAAAAGACGCAAGGCAGGATGAACGTCAAGTACGCAAGATACAACGTACCCAATTTGCGACTGGACAATTATGAATGGACTGCAGGCATCAACAGGGCGCTTGATGAGAAATGGAACCTTCTGATCGATGCAGGTGTGCGCTATACCACCTCCCGTTTTACGTACTCCGAATTCGTCCCAATCCCTCCGTTCTCCGTCGATAAGTACGGAAGTAATCAGGATTGGGGGGCAGTGGGACAACTGGCCCTGACGTATAAAGGACTCAAAAATTCCGGCGACGTGCGGATAAATCACGACATCATGCCTGCGAGCGGCCGTTCGGGAACGACAGACCGTACAAGTTTCCTCTTCAACCTGACCACGAGACTGACGTATGAATTTCGTTGCTCGCTCAGTGGTGGATATTTCATAAATAAGACCCAGGCGGGCCAATACTCGGTTCAACAAATCGATGAGGATAGTTACTGGATCAGCCCAAATCTTAACTACGATTATTCAAAAGATGTCTCTTTAGGTTTTTCATACACGTTTAACAGGACCCACAGTTATATGGCCGGCACCGACACGGATCGAAACGTTTTCCAGGTACGCTACAAGATTCAACACGACCTCTTCCACTGAAAAGCTTGCTCAATCAGGATTTGATTTAACAAAGGGATAAATATGTGTATTATTATTGAAATCTATCGGGGGCAGGAATGGAAGAAGAAGTAAAGACGGTACGCGACTATCTTGATATCGTGAAACGGAGGAGGTGGGCCATCATCCTTCCCGCGTGCGCCATTTTCTTTCTCGCCTTCATCGTAACGCTCATTTTGCCGCGCATCTACAGGTCTACGTCGACAATCCTCATCGAAGAGCAGGACATACCCCCCGAATATGTAAAAACAACCGTGACAGGATATGCAGAGCAGCGCCTTCAAACGATCAGTCAAAGGGTAATGAGTTCTCAGAATCTGTCTGGGGTCATCAACCGTTTCCATCTCTATCCTGAGCTAAAGAAGAAGTTAACGAGCGATGAGATAATCGAAATAATGCGCAAAGACATTCAGTTCGCTGCGATCAGTGTCGATGTTGTCGACCGCGGCAGGGGAGGATCACCGACGCCGATGACCATCGCCTTTACACTCTCCTACGAAGGCCGAAGTCCCCAGGTGGTTCAGCAGGTCGCGAACGTATTGGCGACGCTTTACCTTGAAGAGAACTTGAAGGTGCGTGCCGATATGGCCAGGGAGGCCTCGAAGTTCCTCGATGAAGAAACGAAAAATATGCAGGACCAGCTTGCCCAGGTGGATGCGAAGATCGCGAAGTTCAAAGAAAAGCACGTCAATGAATTGCCCGAACTTGTATCTATCAACATCCAGACCCTCGATAGGGTGGAACGTGAAGTCGACATGCTCAAACAGCAGTTGAGGACGGCCAAGGAACGGGAAGGCTTTTTGGAATCCCAGCTTGCCGGCATACCCGCCGACGCTTCGAGTCAGGACAGGATACTTCTCAAGGATCTCAAGGCGAAGCTCGTCCAGCTTAAGAGCAAATATTCGGACAAGCATCCCGATGTCAAAAAAATGAAGACGGAGATCGCAGAACTGGAAGTAAGAGTGAAAGGAACGCCTGCAAAGTCGCCAGGCGGCAGACAAAGATTCCAGGCGGACGACCAGCCGGACAACCCCGCGTATGTTTCGTTTGCGGCGCAGCTTTCTTCCGTCCAGGCAGAGATTGGAACCCTCCAGCGCCAGATAGACGATCTCAACAAGAAACGGAACGATTATTACCGAAGAATAGAAACATCGCCCAAAGTCGAGGAGGCATACAAGGCTTTGATGGCGGACCGTAATAACATCCAGGCGAAATTCGACGAGATGATGAAGAAGACCATGGAAGCGAGAGTGGCCCAGGGTCTGGAAAAAGAGCAAATGGGTGAACGCTTCACCATTATCGACCCGGCCAGGCTTCCCGAAAAACCTGTAAAACCGAAGGTTCCGGCAATACTGCTCATTGGGCTTTTTCTCGGTGTTGGCGCCGGTGTCGGCACGGCGGCGATGAAGGAATTTAACGATCGATCCGTAAGAGACCCCAAGGTCCTTACAGAACTGATGCGGCTTCCCGTCCTTGTAACGGTTCCGGTCATCGTTACAGCCAGGGATGTGCTTCGTCAGAAGATCCAGCGGAAGCGTATCGCCGTAATTGCAGCGGCGATCTTTGTAATTGGCCTTATCCTTATACACTTTTTCGTTGTGGACCTTGTTGTTTTGTGGGCGCGCCTGACGAGGCGTCTGTAATGAAAAAAACGTATCAGTACGCACCGGGGAGGCACGCGTTGAGGGATAAAGGGTTGTTGAAGGATGTTGTGGGAAAAATGAGAGCGTTCTGGGGAAAAATGCCCACAGAGGAGATCATCCCCGTAGAAGCCATATCTCAGGAGTTTACACAAAAAGAAAAGGAAAATGCCGGATGGGTCTCCCCGAACTACAGCAAGTCGAGAACGGTCAAACTGGATCCGGCGGTGCTCGCCGATAACCGATGCGTGGGAATATTTCCCTATGCACGGGAGGCAGAGGTATACAAGGTTCTGCGCACTCAGATATTGCAGGCGACCAAAGAGAAAGGCGGCAACGCCATCATGATAACCAGCGCGCTGCCGGGAGAGGGGAAGACTCTCACGGCCATCAACCTATCCTTCACCTTTGCGAAGCTTTTTGAACAGACGGTGCTTCTTGTTGACGGCGACCTGAAACAGCAGGCCATTCATAAGACCCTTGGTTTTGCAGGCGACAAAGGGCTCATCGATCATCTCATCGATGACACACCGCTGTCGGAACTCATGATATGGCCGGGCATTGACAAGCTGACGCTTATCTCCGGCGGCAGGTCGATCAACGAGAGTGCGGAGCTCCTAAGATCGGCGAGGATGAAAGAACTTGTGGACGAGATGAAGACACGCTACCCGGACCGCTATGTTTTTTTCGATGTCCCGCCCATACTGACCGGTGCCGATACGCTGGATTTCGTGCCCCTGGTGGACCATGTCATCGTAGTAGTCCAATATGGGGTCACTCCCATCGATGATATAAAAAAGGCCATAGAGCTGATCCCCCAGGAAAAAGTCATTGGGTTCGTCTTGAACAGACAGGACGTCAAAGGGACCACTGCAGACTGAGGACTCAATCCCCGCCAACCTGCATCATTGGACAGCCCGCTTTTATTCTTAAGTCTTAATACAAAACGCCGAAATATACTGCAGACGTTGTGCGCGTGCCGGCCACATTCCCCAATAATTATGGCACAACGTTGATGTATGTCACAGACATGTTGCAGAAACGAAGGTATACTGGCTCTATTGTTGTTCCCCTGCAATACTCGATAGAAGGTGCTCCATGGAAAAGAACAAGAGATACAACCTGACATTATCGGCCCTGATCGGTTTCTTCCTGTTGGTTGCTCCCGCGATTGCCCATGCGGACTGGGGTTTCAGCATGGGTGATGACGGTTATAACCCGGCTCGCACAACACATTACGACAACATAAAGAAGATCGAGTTTTTTATTCCCAACGTTTCCCAGAACGCAGGCATAACATGGTCGGGACAGGGCGTGACCGACTTGTCTGCTTCCGGATGGACCGCCACCAAGATAAACCCCACATACGTCCTGGCAACAGGACCGTCGGTAGGTTCTCTTTACTGGAATCTTCTGTTCAGCGGCACCGCGCCGAGCGAATTCCGTCTCGACTATCTCGTTTATACGGGTAATAAGAATAAACCCGTCTATGCGATCAGCATGACGATCGTAAACGGAGTTCCCAATTTTTCGCAGGGTTCAGGATGGGTGGCCCTGGATCCCAAGCACCTGCCGGACTACAACCGCAACCCCGTGCCGTTGCCCCCCACCGTGTGGCTTCTTGGCGCAGGTCTTGTAGGTGCTTTCGTTTTCAGGAAGAAGATGGCGGGATAGATTCCGGTCTCAATGGAAAAACCAGTTAAACCGGGGTGACATCTTGGACGATGTCACCTCTTCTTATTTGGCTTTGTCGTTGGCTGGAAACACCGCATCGACAGTCCGGCTGCGAATCAGATATTTTGACAATTTCAGTCTATTGCGTAGAATCTATATAAAGAGGCAAAACAATGAGCGCGCCTCTCGAAGTTGGGCGCCCACAGACCAGAAGGAGGTATTAATGAATGATGATGCGCAGCAAAAGAAGGGTTTGACGAGGCGTAATTTCTTGAAGTCCGCAGGTGGGGTTGCCGCGGTTGCCGGAATGGCCGCGGGAGGGCTTGCCGCGGGGGTGCGCGAAGGTTCGGCGGCAGCGGGGTCGATGCCGAAGAAGTGGGATGGGACCTATGACGTGGTCATTATCGGTAGCGGGTTTGCGGGTCTTGCCGCGGCTATGGAGGCGAAAAATGCAGGCGCAAGCGCCGTGGTCATTGAGAAGATGGCCGTTCACGGGGGAAACTCGATAATCAATGGCGGAGATTTTTGTGCTCCCGGGACAAAGCTGCAAAAAGAAGCCGGGGTTCAGGATTCACCGGACCTCATGTACAACGACATGATGAAGGCGGGACTCTACCTGAACCACCCCGAATTGGCCAGGACTCTGGCGGATCAGGCCAAAGATGCTCTCGAATGGTGCGAGAATTACGTGGGAGCCAAATTCACACGGCTCAACTTCCATGGCGGCCATTCTGTCAAAAGGGCAAACCAGACCGTGAATGCCTCCGGTTCGGAACTGGTCAACAAGATGCTTGCCAAAACCCGGGCTCTGGGAGTAGCGGTTCAGACCCGTACTAAAATGGAGAGAATGATAGCGGACAAGGATGGCCGGATTGTGGGCATCGAGGTGAAAACGGGTTACAGGTTTCCTGACGAAAAGTCCGGAAAGACGGCGTATATCAAGGCCAGGAAGGCCGTCATTCTGACTTCGGGAGGCTTTTCCAACGATATTCCCCTGCGCCGGATCGAGGACCCCCGGTTGACCGAAAAATTCGAGTCGACAAACCAACCTGGAGCAACAGGTGAAGCACTGCTCGCCGCCTGCATGGCCGGGGCAATGGATGTCCAGATGGACTGGATACAACTCGGGCCATGGACGAGCCCTGACGAGAAAGGGTTCGGTAATGTTCCCCTTTTCTGCGAAAGGCTTGTCGGGTACGGTCCCATGATCGATCCAGTCAAGGGAAAACGTTTCTTCAAGGAGACGGGAAACCGCAAGGAGAGGGCAGACGCCATTATCCTTCTCGGCCACCCCGTCATTATTATGGGCGATTCCTATGCGGTTCCCAAGCAGGTATTCCCCAAGGCCCTTGAGAAAGGTTTGGAATCCGGGGCCGTCAAAAAGTTCGACTCCCTGGAAGCCCTGGCAAAGAACTACGCTATGCCTGTAGAGGCCTTCACGCAGGAAATCGCCCGGTGGAATTCCTTTGTCGAAAAGAAGAAGGATACCGATTTTGACTGCATGATCTTTCCCGACGCCAAACCTACGGTCACCCCGCCTTTTTATGCTGCCAGGCTCTGGCCGAAAGTCCACCATACAATGGGCGGGTTGGTCATCGACAAGAACGCGCAGGTCATCGGCTTTGACCTGAAACCCTTGAAGGGGCTCTATGCCGCGGGCGAGGTCACCGGTGGGGTACACGGCGCCGTCCGTCTCGGTGGAGTCGCCATGGCTGACTGCGTGGTGTTTGGTCGTATAGCCGGCAGGAACGCGGCCAAAGAAACTGCACGGGGTTGAAAAGATAACTCCGGGGAGGCGAAGATGACAGGCAAACATCGCATCATGAGATTGCCCGCCGGTTGGCTCATCGTTTTCGGACTGGTCCTCGCAGCACTTTTGATATATGTCAGCACTCCGATGGCCGCGCCAAAGCAGGTAAAATCGGCAAAGCCGGGCGACTGCGCGGCCTGCCACGGACAGGAAAAGGTCTTCTCCCCTTCCCATGTCGACACGAAGGCTATGACCTATAAAGACTGTCTTGGATGCCACGAGAAGGCAGGCCCTCAAAAACTCGAAGGGAAGCTGCCGGGGAGCCATATCCATCAGCTCGGGGGCATAACGTGCGTGAAATGTCACGAAAATGCGAAGAAGGAAGAAGAGGTCACGATGGATAAGTGCGTCGTGTGCCACAACGCGGACAAGCTTGCCGAGAAGACGGCAAAAGTAAAGCCGGAAAACCCTCACACATCACCCCACTACGGCACTACCCTCGATTGCAACCTTTGCCACCACCAGCACAAGAAGTCGGAAAACTTCTGCGCCCAGTGCCACAAGTACGATTTTGTCGTGCCGTAAAACTTATTTTCATGCCCGACAAGGCCCTCTACGGAGGGCCTTTCTTATGACTTTCTTTCGCTTCGCTAAGAGTGTAGAATGAAGCACGACGAACGTATATCAAGAAGGGAGTGAAAAGGTCTCCGGCCTTTGGCGCAGTGACACGGTGGGGCTGATTGTCCGGGGAAAATCGTAACCTTATGCAGACAGGCCTGGTGTCCGGCTTCTCCAAATTGAATGTCTTCACGCGATTGACCATCGGGTTTGCCGCCCTCTTTGCCATTACAATCTCGACGAGTGTCTATTCCATCATAAAACTGAACCATTTCAATAAGTCGAGTGCGCATATGCTCGACCTCGGCGACCGGTTGGTCGAATACAAGGAACGCCTGAGCGATGCACTGCTTTCGGAACTGTCCTACGAAAAAAAATATGCCCTTTCGAAGGACCGCGCGCTCTACGACCGCTTTGTTTCAGCCGGAAAAGACTTTTCCCGGTACCTGACTGAAGCGGGTGCGATAGCCGATACGCTGGGCAGCAAGGAAATACTGGATAACATTGAAAGGCAGCATTCCCGGTACAGGACGCTCGTAGAGGAAGAGATAAAACGTCCCGGATCTCAAGATGTCTATAGTCCAGGTCGGTACAAAGCTGAAAAAGAGAAAACCCTGGAAGCCATGATCGAAGAGATCAAGAACCTGCAGCTTTATGTCGAAGATGACACGAAAAACAGAATACAGGGGTTGGCAAAAGCCGGGACAAAGGCATTACGGCTGGCCCTTATCATGGCATCCTTCTCCCTTTTATTCGGGGTTCTCATAGCCTCCGGCATCACGCTGAGCATTACCAGGCCCCTTTCTATAATGAAGAAAAAGACACGGGAGATTGCCCGGGGGGATTTTGACAGTCCCCTGGACATTTCTTCTCCTCCTGAAATCGGAGAGCTTTCACGGGCATTCAATCTGATGTGTGACAGGCTGAAAGATGCCGACAGGACAAAGTCCGATTTCTTCTCCCTTATGGCCCACGAACTACGTACTCCCCTTTCGTCAATGAAGGCAGGAATAACCCTCCTGAAAATGAATCCTGACCGGTCACGGGCTGGAGAGGGAGACAAAGTTCTGACAATTATGTCGGAGGAGTGCAATCGACTGATTCAACTCGTGAATTCCCTCCTTGACCTGTCAAGGATGGAGGCGGGTGTCGTGGACTTCGACTTTGCCATTGGAGATGTTAAACCTTTATTGGATAAAGCCGTTGCTGAGATTGAGCCGCTATATTCATCCAGGGCGATAACCTTCGAATGCGGTAAGGACCCGGAGGCCCCACCGGTTATGATGGATAGCGAAAGGATTCTCCAGGTCATAAGGAATCTTGTGGGGAATGCGGTAAAATTTACGCCCGATGGAGGCCGTATCGGGGTATCCTTAAAACCGGCCCCCGGAGGACTGGAGATCTCCGTGGCCGATTCAGGACCGGGCATTCCCGAGGAGGATCGCGTGGCGATTTTCGACAAATACAAACAGGCCAGGATGGAGGTATATGCCGGGATCAAGGGAACGGGTCTTGGTCTGGCCATTGCGAAATATGTTGTGGACGCTCATGGAGGCAAAATTTGTGTAGAAAGCGAACTGGGCAGAGGAAGTACCTTTACTGTATTCTTGCCGGCTTGACGATGTTTCTTCTCTTCGGATGTTCTTCTTTGCAGCAGAGCAGATTATCCGGGGACCTTCAGAACGCAGAGGAACTATATGCGCGGGGTGACTTCGAGGGTGGCTTGAAGGCGAACCAGAATATTATGTCGCTCTGCGAGAAGAAACCGCCCTGTGAACAAGCTCTCTTCAACATGGGTCTCATCTATGCCAGCAATAATTACGCGAAGAAAGACTACAGGAAATCAATGGCCATGTTTCAAAGAGTGGTCAGGGAGTATCCCCAGAGCCCCCTTGTCCCGCAAGCCAGGACATGGATAGGGGTTCTTGCCGTGATTGAAAGATCAAAGGATATAGACGTAGAGATAGAGCGGACAAAGAAGAAACTGGCGAGGTAGAGAAATGCCTTTGGGAAGAATATTGATCGTCGATGACGATCGAAACCTGCTCGAACTGATGAGCATGATGCTCCAGTCAGCGGATTATGAAGTAACAACGGCCCACGACGGGGAGGAGGCGCTCGCGGCTGTAAAGGGGCGAATCTTTGACCTGTCCGTTGTCGATCTTAAACTTCCACGAACGGACGGGATAACCCTGATGCATGACATCCATCAGATAAACCCGGAAATGCCCGTTATCATCCTTACCGCCCACAGCAGCGTCAAGAGCGCCGTTGAGGCTATCAGGATGGGGGCCTTCAATTATCTTGCGAAGCCTTTCGACCTGGACGAATTGCTTCTGCAGATAGAAAGGGCCCTCGAGAACCGCAGGCTCCATTCCGAGGTAAAAAGGCTCGAGAGCATCCTGGAAGAGCGATATACCTTTTCAAATATCATCGGAAACAGCCGCAAGATGCAGTCTGTCCTCAGCCTGGTGTCACGAATTGCACCCACGGATTCAACTGTATGCGTTTATGGCGAGAGCGGTACCGGAAAAGAGCTTGTTGCGAAGGCCGTTCATTTTGCCAGCACCAGAAAAGACAGAGCTTTTACTGCCATAAACTGCGCTGCCATACCGGAAACCCTTTTGGAAAGCGAACTTTTCGGTTATGAGAAAGGCGCGTTTACCGGAGCCGTAAAAAGCTCCAGAGGTCTCCTGGCGAATACGGACGGAGGGACACTTTTTCTGGATGAGATCGGGGATATGCCGTTATCCCTTCAGGCAAAGCTCCTGAGGGTTCTCCAGGAAAGGCAATTCTACCCATTGGGGAGCGAGAAACCCCTTGATGTGGATCTGCGGCTGATCGTTGCGACCAACAAAGACCTTGAAGCCGAGGTTAAGAGGGGGGCTTTTCGAGAGGACCTGTTTTACAGGATCCATGTCATCCCCGTTCGCATCCCTCCCCTGAGGGAGAGAAAAGAGGATATTCTCCCGCTGGCGGAACACTTCCTTAAAAAGACATCAGAAAAGATGAACAAGGGTGTTAAAGGCTTTACACCCATGGCCATACAAAAACTGATGCTCCACGATTGGCCCGGCAACGTCCGGGAACTGGAAAATGCTGTTGAGTATGCAGTGGTCACCAGCCGCCGGGAGTCCATATCGGAGGACGTGATCCTTCCCCTGAAGGAGGACCTCTCGACATCACCAAAACCTTTCAAGGAGGCCAAGGAGGACTTTGAAAGGGACTATCTTAATTGGGTCCTCCAGGTGGCGGAGGGTAACGTGAGCAAGGCTGCAAACCTGGCAGGAAAATATCGCGCTGATTTTTATTCCCTCCTCAGGAAATACGATCTCAAGCCGGATAGCTTCAAGAAAACATAGTGTATGATTTCCCTGCACCCGGCTCTTTTCCATATTCCATCATATTTTCAATAACATACCTTCTCAGGGAGATTATTCCCGTGCTGCAGGCAGTGTATGAAAAGCCATACAATTTACGAGAGCTTTTCATATTTATCTCATCATTACAATAACTTACGATTTGGCACGGATATTGTAAGTGTATGGGCATAACCTGACAGAGGAGGTATGGAATGAAGAACACATGGAGAGTTGTCATAGCGCTGGTGGTGCTGATGGCAATGGTAACGGGATGCTCTCACATGAACACGACACAACAAAGGGCTCTCAGTGGCGGGGCAATCGGAGCCGGCTCCGGAGCGGCTCTATCTGTCATAACAGGCGGCAGCATCCTGATGGGAACCGCCATTGGGGCGGGAGTAGGAGCCGTGGGGGGTTTGATATACGATGACGTTCAAAAGAAGAAATAGAGGATGTGTGCAATGAAAGTCAACACGAGGAGATACCTGCTCCTGTCTGTTTCCCTCTGCGTGTGGGCGGTGCTGTCCGGGGTGAGCCTTGCCGAGCTAAACGTGAATATAGGGGTCTTCGCGCCCCCGCCCCCGCTGGTAATAGAAAGCCCCCCTCCTATGGCTGTAGTGTATGGCACGCCTTACGTCTATTACGCCCCCGATATTTCCGTAGGCCTATTCTTTTACGGGGGGAACTGGTACCGCCCTCACGAGGGGCGCTGGTTCAGGGCGAGGTCCTACAGGGGACCCTGGAAGCATATCCATCATGGTTCCGTGCCGCCCGTGCTTGTGAAGCTCCCGCCTGATTACAGACACGTTCCTCCGGGTCATCAGAAGATCCCCTATGGCCAGATGAAAAAGAACTGGAAGAGCTGGGAGCGGGATCGTCATTGGGACGGTCGGGCTGGCGGGCCATCGGGACATAGGGCCGGCTACGAGAAAAGAGAATACAGGGCAAGGAGCGGGAATAATCACAAGAACGGCAATGGTCATGGAAGACAAAAACATTGACCGATGATATAGAACCGCCTCTGTAGGAGAGCGGCCATAATGCATCCTCGAGGTGTATAATGGCCGCTCATTTTTTTTCAAGCTTCTTTCAATGATCGAACCTCGTATTCCTTTTGATTTCTGCTACTTGTCATGAAAGTGCACCCCGTCAGAGGCGTGGAGTGTTTTACTTTTTATTTGACATGGAGTGACTTGTATGAGACTCATTAATAAAAAGACTCGTTAAGGAGCTCGCCATGGTTAAGAAACTTTTGATTGTTTCAATGATTCTTATTGTGGTTTTTGTCTTTTTACAGGTTAACGCTTCTGCCAAGATCATCGTGAAATACGGTCACGTTGGTCCACCCATCCATCCGCAGCACTTCGGTGCGGTTGCATTTGCGAAGTATGTGACGGAAAAGACCAAAGGAGAAATCGAGGTTCAGGTGTTCCCGTTGGGCCAGCTCGGCGGTGAGCGTTCGATGACCGAACAGGTACAGGCAGGGACCCTTCACATGACAGCGGTCACGTCGGGGGTGCTCGCGAACTTCGTTCCCGAAATCGGCATTATTGAGCTGCCTTTCGTCTATCCCAACAGGGCGGTTGCCTACAAGGTTCTTGATGACAAGGAAGTCCAGCAGCGCTTTGCCAAATACTGCGACCCGAAGGGTTTTATCTTTATCGGGTACACAGAAAATGAGTTCAGGGACCTGACGAACTCAAAACGGCCGATCAAGAAACCGGAGGATCTCAATGGACTGAAGATAAGGGTCGTCGAGAGTCCGGTATTTATCGATACCTTCAAGGCACTGGGTGCGAACCCCACTCCAATGCCGTTTCCGGAAATCTATAACGCCCTTCAGCAGAAGGTTATAGATGGCCAGGACAATCCGCTTTTTACATCTGTTCTCATGAAGTTCACCGAAGTGAATAAGTTTGCCACCGTCTCGAACCACATTCTCACCGAATGCCCCGTCGTGGTGAACAAGAAATTCTGGAACTCTCTGACACCGGAGCAGCAGAAGATATTCAGGGAAGCCGCCGCCGTTCAGATCAAGGTGAACAGGGAAGGAAACGCCAAGGGCAGCGCCGATGCAATCGAGAAGGCAAAGGCCCAGAAAGTGGACGTTTATGTTCTCACCGCGAAGGACAGGGAAGCTTTCAGGAAGGCGGTACAACCGGTTTACGACAAGTACAAAGGCGTGTTCGGCGCCGAGTGGTACACCTTCTTTATGAAGAAGATCGACTTTTATTCGAAGAAGAAATAGAAAAGGTCAATTATAAGGGGGAGGGGCGAGCCCCTCCCCCCATCTGATATGAAAGACTTCGTAAGGAAACTCCAGACGATCGAGGAAGGTTTTGCCGCCTTCTCGCTGCTCGGAATTGCTCTTCTCACCTTCATTGAGACGGCTCTCCGCTATACTCTGAACGAAACCTTTATCTGGTTCGGTGAGGTGGCGAACTATACCATGATCTTCTGTACGTACCTTGCCGCATCCATCGGGATCAAGTATGGAACCCATTTTTCCATGGAAGCGTTAACGGAATTTGTACCTGACCGGGTGAGTCACCTTTTGAAAACCATCGCTTATTTCATATCGGGAATTGTGACGCTCCTCTTCATCTATTACGGCACCGTGCACCTTATGACGCTCAAAAAGTTTGGCGTGACGAGCTCCGCCATGCAGATACCGATGTACATTCCGTATATTCCGATCCCCCTTTTCGCCCTGACGATGGCTATTCGTTTTTTTACGCTGTCTTACAGGCATCTCAGGAGTTGTCTCAAGGGGGAACCATTCGAAAGGGTGAGGAAAAAATAGCCGATGAGCCTTACGATTGTCCTCCTGTGCTTCTTTGTCCTCCTTGCCCTTAGCGCCCCCATTGCCATCGTTCTTGTGGCAACGACGGCAATCTACCTTATTTTTGTTGTTCAGACGCCGCTTACCTCGCTCATTCAGCAATTGTTCAATGGGCTGGACAATTTTGTTCTTCTCGGTGTTCCTTTCTTTATTCTTGCGGGGAACATCATGGCGGAAGGCGCCATTTCGACGAGGCTTGTGAACGTGATGAAGCTTTGCGTCGGCCGGTTTACGGGCGGACTCGCCATAGCTTCTATTTTGGCCTGTATGTTTTTCGCGGCAATTTCCGGTTCGTCGCCAGCTACCGTCATCGCCATCGGAAGCATCATGATGCCTGCCCTCATAAAAGAAGGGTATGGAGAGCGTTTCTCCATGGGTCTTCTGACATCCTCCGGTTCCCTGGGGATCCTTATCCCTCCGAGTATACCCATGATCCTTTACGCCCTCGTCATGAACGTATCCGTAGCTGAGATGTTCATGGCCGGGTTTCTGCCCGGTATTTTCATAGGCCTCTGTCTTATAGGCTATTCCTTCTACCAGTCCAGGAAACATGGCTGGAAATCGGAAACTACCTATACCCTCAAGGAAGCCCTGAAAGTTCTCAAAGATGGCATATGGGCGCTTTTCCTGCCCATTCTTGTCCTCGGAGGTATCTATGGAGGCATCTTTACTCCTACCGAGGCAGCGGCGGTATCGGTCGTTTACGCCCTTGTTATCGAGCTTTTTGTATACAAGGAACTCAAGTTCAACCGTCTGTTCACCATTTGCAGAGATTCGGCGGTTCTCTCGGGGTGCCTGCTTTTCATCCTCTCCTGCGCGATGACCTTCATCTGGCTTCTTACCGTCGAACAGATACCGGTGAAACTCGCGGAACTTATCGTTGCCAACATCGAGAGCAAATGGCTTTTTCTCCTGGCTATAAACGGCGCGCTTCTCATCATTGGTGCGCTGATGGACATCGTGACGGCCATCATCATCATATCTCCCATCCTGGGCGCGACCCTGGCGAAATATAATATCGATCTCGTTCATTACGGGATCATCATGATCGTAAATGTCGAATGCGGCTTCCTGACGCCGCCATTCGGACTGAACCTCTTTGTTTCGATGGCGATCATGAAACGTTCCCTTGTCGACGTAGGCAAGGCCATCCTTCCCTTTATCCTGCTTTTCCTCACCTGTCTTCTCGTCATTACCTATGTTCCCTGGATTGCAACGTTTCTTCCCAAGCTAATTTTAAGATGACGTTATGCCCTTTTTCAGGGTTTCCTGCCTTTTCCAGGCCAGCGTTTTGAGTACCCTCCAGCAATTTTCGGTGCTTCCCCCTTGTCTCACGATTAAGATCTTCCCGATAGCCGCGCTGCCCCCTGAGCTTACAAGGTAGGTGTATATATTCGCGGCGGCGTGTTTCCCCGTCTATTGGAGGTTCTTGACGTTCCGGCCGTCCACCCCTACGCTTATCGGCGTAGACAACTGTTTATCGCGATCCCGATGTTGTTGCCGGCGGTGATGCCGAGACGTCAATTGATGAGTTCGCGCGACGTTCCGACCATCCTGTGATCAAATCGCAAGGAGGTTGCGGAACCATCACTCGCTGGACGTGGTTTGGCAGGAGAATGGAAGGAATATGAGAACTGCTTTTCCTGGAGCCGGAAAAGTGAGTATCGCAAAAAGTAGTCGAAGCAGTCGGCAGGGAGATCGGGGAGTTGCGCTTCACATTCAAGGATCAAGGTTTGACCCCGTATTCATAAGAGAGACTCGTTGGAAGTGCCTCTCGGAAGCTACTCGGCGCACTCGGCCGGTTGGACCTGGCCGAGGTAAGAGTCTATGACGGCCTGATCAGCCATCAATTGCTGCGCCGAGCCTTCGAGAACGATCTTTCCGCTTTCCATGACGTAGCCGTAAGAAGAAACCATCAGGGCCTGATGGGCGTTTTGTTCCACGAGCAGGATTGTGAGGCCCTGGGAGTGCAGCTCGACAATGATGTCGAAGATGGTCTGAACGAGAAGAGGCGCGAGCCCGAGGGATGGCTCATCCAGAAGCAGTAGCCTGGGCCGTGCCATCAGACCGCGGGCGATGGCCAGCATCTGCTGCTCTCCACCGGAAAGCGTGCCGGCGAGCGACTTGCGACGTTCTGCGAGGATTGGGAAGCGTTCCTCCATGGCGGCAATAGTCGCCCGGGTTTCACTGGCTGACCGGCGGTAAGCCCCCAGTTCCAGGTTCTCCCGAACGGTCATGTTGGCCAGTACCAGCCGGCCCTCGGGGATCTGGACGATCCCCTCCGAGACCCTTCGATGAGCGCTCGCGTGAGTAATATCCTTTCCCTGGAATCGCATGCTTCCGTGAGCCGCAGGAACGACGCCGCTAATGGCGTTCAGTGTCGTAGTCTTGCCGGCCCCGTTGGGCCCGACGAGGGAAACTATGGTCCCTTCGGCGACATGAAAGGAGACGTCACGGACCGCCTCGATGTGGCCGTATGATACGGTGAGTCCACTTACCTCAAGCATGATGTGGTACTCCCGCTCCAAGATAGGCTTCGATCACCTCATGGCACGCCCGCACTTCCGCAGGACTGCCTGTGGTGAGCACCCGACCGAAATCGAGTACGGTGATGCGGGAACAGAGGCTCATGACAAAGGACATGTTGTGCTCGATCAAAAGGATGGTCGTACCTTCCCGGCAGAGGGTTCGCAAAAGATCCGCCACCACGGACGCCTCCCCCTGGCGCATGCCTGCCACGGGCTCATCGAGAAGTAACAGGCTCGGGTTGAGGGCAAGGGCCCTGGCGATCTCAAGGCGACGTCGCTCTCCGTACGACAGGTTGCGTGACTGATAATAGGCCTTGTCGGCGAGGCCCACGCGGTCAAGCGTCTGCATGGCACGTTCGTGAAGTTGGCGATCCTCGCGGCGGGCCGACGGCAACTGGAGCAATCGGGGCAAGAGCGATCGCCTGGATGTGAGGTGTTGGCCCGCCTCGACGTTCTCCAGACAGGTCATGTGCGGAAACAAACGAATGTTCTGAAAGGTCCTTGCTATCCCGATGGCCGCCATTTGATAGACGGCCAGGCGATGGAGGTCGCAATTCTTGTAGCTCATCCGGCCGGTATTCGGCGGAAGCAGGCCGCTCAGAATATTGATGAGTGTCGTTTTGCCCGCCCCGTTCGGGCCGATCAGACCGTGGATGGTCCCGGGTTCAACGACGAAGGATACGTCATCCAAAGCTCGCACGCCACCAAAATTTCGCGATACGCCCTCGATGCTCAGTCTGTTCATCCTGCCTCCACCTTTGCATCCGACCTTTGCCTCCTTGAAAAGAGTGAAGCCAGGCCGTTGGGAAGGAAGAGGATCACGAGGAGCAGAATGAGTCCGTTAATCCCCAGGCGGATAGGTCCGGCAGTCACGCCGATGCCGCGCAGGACCTCGGGCAGCGCGGTAAGCATCACCGCTCCCAGGATGGGCCCATACCAGACGCCTATGCCGCCGACAATGTTGTAGATCAGTAGATCCACTGCGATAAAGAAGCCGTAATCACGGGGCGTAATCAGGTAATTCAGATGAGCGTACATACCGCCCGCCAGCCCCGCCAGCATGGCACCGATGACGAAGGCAACGACCTTGTAATAGGTGATGCGGATTCCCAGAGAGCCGGCGGCAGTCTCATCTTCGCGTATACTTATCAGCCCCCATCCCAGGCGGGAACGGCGCAGCACCGCGAGGAAATAGGCCGCCGCAGCGAGAACCAGATAGATCATCCATGTTGTGGTGACATTGGGGATGCCCGTCAGGCCTTCAGCACCGCCGGTAACGTTGAGATTGACTGCCGCGAGGCGCACCATTTCACCGAAAGCCAGGGTGGCCATTGCCAGAAAAACCCCCCGGAGCCGCAGCACGGGCAGACCAATGACCAGCCCTACGAGCCCCGCCGCGAAGGTACCACCCGCAAGAGAGACCACATAGGGGAGTTTGAAGTGCAGGCTCAGGATGCCGGCGGTATAGCCCCCTATGGCCGCGAAAGCCGCGTTGCCCAAGGACAGCATACCCGCCGAAAGGGTGACGTTCAGGCTTAAAGCCATCAGGGCGTTGATGCCGATGAAGTTTATTACACTCCCGTATATGGCATAGAACTGGAGAAGATGCTCCACCGCGCCTCACACCTCCCTTGTTTTCCCACGGCCCAGGAGACCGGATGGCCGGATCAGAAGAATCACGAAAAGGACACCAAAGGCGACGGCGTCTCGCAGGGTGGACGTGCCGGTGATCGCTACGGTGAGCACTTCACTGAGGCCAAAGGCCAGACCTCCCAGGATCGCCCCGGGGACGCTTCCCATGCCGCCCAGGATGATCACCGCCAGCCCCTTGAGCTCTATGGAACGGCCCATGTCCGGTGTGAGGTTGTTGAAGTAGAGGCCGAAGAGGATGCCCGCAGCTCCGCCGAGGGCCGAAGAGACAAAAAATGTGAGGGCAATAATGCCATTTACGTTGATGCCGAGGAGGGTGGCCGCCCTCTCGCTCTCGCCCACGGCGCGGATGGCTTTGCCGATGCGGGCGTGTCCGATGAAGAGCGTGAGGATAACCATCAACAGGGCAGCGACGCAGACAATTCCGATTTGTAACAGAGTGATGGTTATTCCGCCAATATGCCATGTATGAGCTGCAAAGGTGCCCACAGGAAACCGCACGGATCGGGCGCCGAACAACCCCAGAGCCCCCGCTTCGAAGATAATCGCCATGGCGATGGACGATATCAATCCGGAAAATTGGCTGTCGCTGCGTTTACGCAAAGGAGCGAAGGCGACCTGGTTGAGCAGTAGCCCCAGCACGCCCGCTACGATTGTGGCCACAGGGAAGGCAAGCCAGATGGACAATCCGGCATTTTCGACCAGCCACAAGGCTATCAGGCCCCCGAGGGTGAAGATGGCAGCGTGAGCGAGGTTCAACATATCAAGGACGCCGAAGACAAGCGTGTAGCCAACCGCGAACAGCCCGTACACGCTGCCTATGAACAGGCCGTTGATCAACTGTTGGAGAAGTATACTCACCGTTTTCTCGATGCCTTAGTTTCCCAACACCACGAACTTTCCGCCTTTGATTTCCTGCACTATGCCGGCGTGATTGGCATCTCGGCCTTCGGTAAAGGAGAAACGACCCAACACGGTATCGAGGTTCTTGGTCTTGGCGAGGGCGTTGCGAAGTGCTTTTCGATCGGCACCGCCATTGGACGCTTTAGCCGCCTGATACACGATCTGCACACCCGCATAAGCCTGAGCGGCAAACTGGTCCGGGGCGTGGTTGTACTTTTTCGTATAGTCGTTGACAAACTTAACGTTCAGCGGTGACGTGGACGTGATGTTCCACGCAGCACCCACGATTATCCCTTCGGCAGCGTCGCCCGCGTTCTTGATCAGGCCGGGAGAGTTGAGACCGTTGCCCCCTATGATACGCACCGTCTTGGGTATTCCCAGCTGGCGCGCCTGGCTCGCGATTCCGGATGCCTCTTCTGCAAGGGCAGCGACGATGATGGCGTCAGGATTCTGGGACTTGATCTGGGTCAGCTGCGGCGAAAAGTCGCGGTCCCCCTTGGCGAAGATCTGTTCGCCCAGTATCTGGATGCCCGACGACTGCAGGACCTTTTTGAATACCTCATAGGTAGCCTTCGTCATCGCGTCATCGTTTCCGTACAGGATCGCGACCTTCTTCAGTCCCAGCTTCTTTTTTGCAATCTTGACGGTATGGGGAATAACCACGTTTTCGGTGAGGGAGTCCCGGAAGATGTAATCGCCGATCTCGGTAATACCGGAGATGGTGTTGCTGATGGCGAGTACCGGCACCCCCGCCCTCTGAGCGATGGGGTCGGTGATCTTGGCCGTGTTGCTGAGGGTCGGCCCTATGATAATTGAAACCTTGTCACCGTTTATGAGCTTATTGAATACGTTGGTGCCCTGTTGAGGTACACTGGCGTCATCCTCGAAAATGGGAACGATCTGCAATCCGCTGCCGGCAGCGGCGTTGATTTGATCGATAGCCAGCCTGGCGCCTTCTTTCTGGCTGGTGCCGTACACGGCCGCACCGCCGGTCATGCTGAAGACAAAGCCAATCTTGATTCCGGTGGCCCGAGCCGGAGTTGCGATGGCAGCCAAAAGGAACACGCTTGTGACCACTCCGATCAGAGTGCGAACTGATAATTTCATACGACCTCCTTACCCACAGTGTGTGGCCTCCAGGTCAGGCCTTCACCGTCGCGTCCAACCCAATCGGATCATGCCTGCCCGGAAGTCTGGATCAAGAAGAGCTCCAGGACGGTCTGTCCACCCCGAGACGGAGCGGGAAAGAGGGGATGATTTTCGGTTGAGTTGCTTTGTTCGAGCGGTAGACAGGGTTTGCCTGAAGCACGCGATTCGAGCAACTTTCCTGGGTTGAAGTATATCATAGCAGCCTTTCTATTTCCAAATAATATAGAGAATGGCTGACGACCCGATCTATTTCTCCTACTCTCTCAGACCAGACCCTAATTTTTTCTTCAGAAAAGCAAGGAGGGGGCAGGGACGTTTTTCCATAATGATGTAACGGCAAGAGACGCCGGATCCCGTGCGCCTCAAGGGTGCCCGGCCGGAACGACCAATACATAAGCTGTTGTCTGGAGCTTGAAACGATTTTCTTGGTGAATTGGCGCGCCCGAGAGGGATCGAACCTCTAACCTTTGGATTCGTAGTCCAACACTCTATCCAATTGAGCTACGGGCGCGTGGTGTGTAATTATAGCCGGTTTGCCCTGTATTTTCAACTGCCATTTGCCGATAACATATGTACGGAGACGCCTGAGGTGTGGGATATGTCGCGGAACCTGCATTTTCGTTGCTTTTTGCCGCAAAAAAGATTTACTTTTTACAGCAAATAGTTGATTCAGCAGCCGATATTAATTCTTCACCAAAGATAATAAGCGAATGGGGGTCCGGGTTGGAAAGACGCAGAGGGCTGTCGCAGACTCATCTTATCTTTATCGGAATGCTCGCCGGATTGATTATTGGATTTGCCTTTCCGGGACTCGGAACTAAACTCGAACCGCTCAGCACGATATTCATCCGCCTTGTGAAGACGATCATAGTGCCCATCATCTTCGCGACACTGGTCGTGGGTATTGCAAGCCACTCCGATCTGAAGGCCGTCGGCAGGATGGGCATCAAGGCGATCGTCTATTTCGAGATCGTGACGACGCTGGCGCTTTTTCTGGGTCTCGTTGTCGTCAACATAACAAAACCGGGAGTTGGTATTCAGCTGGGCAGTGCAGGGGACCTGCAGGGTCTCTCCGCAGCCAGGCACATGACCATTAAAGAGGTCGTTATCAATATATTTCCGGAGAACTTTTTCGACTCGGCGGCACGGGGCGATGTATTGGAGGTGGTGGTTTTTACCATACTTTTCGCCATTGCGCTGAGCCTCATCAAGGAAAAGAAAAAGCCGATCATTGAATTCTGCGAGGCTCTTGCGGAAACAATGTTCAAGTATACCAACATTGTTATGCGCTTTGCGCCTATCGGGGTGGGTGCAGCCATCGCTGTGGTTGTAGCCAGCAAGGGCATGAACGTTCTTCTCAACCTTTGCCTTCTCATAGCCAGTTTCTACGGGGCTATTGTTGTATTCCTTCTCGCCGTGCTTCTGCCGGCGGCCCTGGTCTTTAAGGTGCCCATTAAGAAATTCATCTCCGCCGTAAAAGAGCCTGCCGTTATCGCCTTTTCCACCTCCAGTTCGGAGGCGGCGCTGCCGAAGGCGATGGAGAACATGGAAGCGATCGGTGTACCCAGGCGGGTCGTTTCTTTTGTGATCCCCACGGGGTACAGTTTCAATCTCGATGGTACGACCATTTATTTATCTCTGGCGTCAATTTTTGCCGCACAGGCCGCGGGGATCGACCTGAGCTTTTCCCAGCAGCTCGTAATGGGCTTTACCCTTATCTTCGCAAGTAAGGGTGCGGCAGGAGTACCCAGGGCGTCACTTGTCGTCCTTGCAGGTACTCTGGCCTCCTTTGGCCTTCCCGTTGAGGCTGTGGCTGTGATCCTTGGCGTGGATACGGTCATGGACATGGGGAGAACGGCAGTCAATGTAACCGGCAATTGCCTTGCCACAGTTGTTGTTGCAAAATGGGAAGGCGTATTTGGCGAAAAAGAGGTTTCCGATATGGAAACGGAGCCGCAGGATGATGACGAGACTCTACGGGAGGCATCATTATGAGTAATGACACGAGAACAGAACACGATCTTCTTGGCGAACGGGAAGTCCCTGCGGGAGCCTACTACGGTGTCCAAACACTGCGCGGTGTGGAGAATTTCCATATCACGGGGATCCCGCTTTCGACGTATCCATCTTTTGTCAAGTCTCTGGCCTATGTAAAGAAGGCGGCCGCCCTGGCTAACGGCCAGCTGGGGCTTTTGCCGATGAATGTGACGGACGCCATAAGCCGGGCGTGCGACGCGGTACTTGCCGGGAAGTACGGCGAACATTTCGTTGTCGACATGATACAGGGAGGTGCCGGGACTTCGACGAACATGAACGCCAATGAGGTCATCGCCAATGCGGCCCTCGAGATCCTGGGCTACGAGAAAGGGCGCTATGATATAGTCCATCCGAATAATCACGTGAATCTTTGCCAGTCAACAAACGACGTTTATCCGACCGCCATCAGGCTGACGCTGATCCTCAAGATCAGGGCGCTCATGGAGGCCATGGAATATCTTCGCGCGGCCTTCGGGAAGAAAGCCGATGAATTCAGCGATGTTATCAAGATGGGCAGGACACAGCTGCAGGATGCCGTTCCCATGACGTTGGGCCAGGAATTCGGTGCCTACGCCATCATGCTCGGTGAGGATATAGAACGTATGAAAGAGGCGCAGGCGCTGGTGCGCGAGATCAACCTCGGCGCAACCGCCATTGGAACAGGCCTCAACGCCCACCCCGACTACGCCCCGCTCGTGGCGGAAAAGCTTAAGGAGCTGACGGGTATCGATGTCCTGACATCACCCAACCTCGTGGAGGCGACTCAGGATTCCGGTGTCTATGTTCAGTTGTCGGGTGTTTTGAAACGCGTTGCCGTAAAGCTTTCAAAGATCTGTAACGATCTCAGGCTGCTCGCCTCCGGTCCCCGCTGCGGCTTCAACGAAATAAATCTTCCCGCCATGGCGCCGGGTTCAACCATCATGCCCGGCAAGGTCAACCCCATCATCCCCGAGGTTGTAAACCAGGTGGCCTATCTCGTAATCGGGAATGACGTGACGGTCAGCTTTGCCGCCGAAGCGGGTCAACTGGAACTCAACGTTATGGAGCCCGTCATCGCCTTCAGCCTCTTTAATTCGCTTGTGGCTCTGCGGCGCGCCTGCAAGACCCTGGCCGACCGCTGCATAACGGGCATTACGGCGAACCGTGACAAATGCCGGGAATACGTGGAATGCAGTATCGGCCTTGTAACGGCCCTGAATCCCTATATCGGTTACGAACGATCAACTGAAATCGCCCACGAAGCCCTCGAAACCAACCGTACCGTCTGCGAGATCGTCCTCGAAAAAGGGTACCTGAAAAAGGAAGAACTCGACGACATCCTCTCCCCGGAAAACATGGTCAAACCAAAATGGATGGGGAAGAAATGAAGAGGGGTAATAGGTAATGGGTAATAGGTAATGGGTAATAGGTTATAGGGGAAGGCAAAATGCTGTCCGGTGTAATCCAGTTCCCGGACCGCTTTCTTTATAAAGCAATGATTCAAGGCAGGTAAATCCCCCATTTCAAGATCAGGTTGTGCCTTATCTCGCAGTTCGTCATTCCACCTTCCTCTATACGTCATTCCGGCGCAGGCCGGAAGCCAGGAAGAACTAGGAAGAACTTTCATACAACAGGAAGCAAACGTGTACAGAGCGCCATACTGTGTTTAAAGAGGACAGTTGGATGCCCCTTCGTCCGGTAACTCCATATCCATAGTCTCTCCTGGCTTCCGGCCTGCGCCGGAATGACGGAGAAAGAACGTTAACAGCGACCCATCACCCATCGTCGTTTTTCCCATAACCCATCACCCATAACCCATCACCCCTCTTCTTGTCTTATTCCCAACTTGTGCTAAAAGAACTATAGAGGGAGACAGTAAAAAGGAGGTGATCGGTGTGTCTATCATGGAAGCTTCCCCAACAAAGGAATTCGACCTTTTCAAAGGGGTGAGTCAGAGGGTCATCGCTGAGATCGGGAAGATGGGTGAGGAGGTGTCGTTCGAACGCGATGACGTTGTCTTCAGAGCGGATGAGCCTGGTTCCTACTTTTACGAACTGGTGGAGGGCGAGGTGGATATTGTCGTCCTGGAAAAGGAGAATATGCATTTCATCGTCAAGAGGCCCGGTGAGATATTCGGTTGGTCGGCCCTTGTGGAACCCTATGTTTACAGTGCAACCGCCCGGTGTCTCGCGCCGACCAAAGTCATAAGAATAGGGCGGGATGTTATTGAGAATGAGGTAAGACGTCATCCCGAAGAAGGTCTCATCATTTACAAACACCTTATAGGGATTGTCGCACAGAGACTGAGAAGCGCCTATCAGTACATCTACAGGCAGCAATAATCTAACGCCAGGCGGGCCAAAGCCCCCTCAAGGAGGAAAACATGGTTACCTGCGAAATGAACGACGATGAAGCAAAACTGCTGCTTAATGTTCTGGAAAGGTATTATTCCCACCTTGAGGTGGAGATAGTCAGGACCAACAGGCGAGAGTTCCGTGACGCCCTGAAAGAGCGGGAAAGACAATTAAAGACATTGATAGAGAAGGTGAAGTCGCTCATCAAATAAAGAGCGGCTTCACAGACTCTACAGAACGGTCAGAGACTATTTCACAGGACTCGTTGTATCGACGAATTTCCTGATGGCCTCCATGTACTGCCTCAAACCCACAAACATTATGTCGTTATGGGTTGCGCCGGGTATCATGAGAAGGTCCTTGTTCGGAGAACCGATGTTCTCCAAAATGGTTTCCGCTTCGTCGGGCGGCACGAGAGTATCATACTCTCCGTGAATGATAAGCACGGGGACCGTAATCGTCTTCAGCATGTCCAGGCATTCTTTTGTGATGGCATCGAGGTCCATGTCGGGCGTGGCGATGCCGTGGCGGACGATGAGGCTTGCAATGCTCGGAAAGCCGCTTTCTATAATGAGCCCATTGATTTTCGATCCCTGTTTGTAGGCAATTTCCAGGGCCGAAACACTGCCGAGCGACCTGCCCATGATCCAGAGGTCGTCTCTCAGGTTTCTTTCTTTCAATGCCGCCGCGACAGATTCGTAGACCTTGTGCGCGTCCACGGACATATCGGCGACGGTCGGCGTGCCGTTACTCTTCCCGTAGCCGCGGTAATCAACCACAGCGACGTTGAGTTTGTATTTGAAGTAAAAAATCGCTATTTCGTCATAATCGCTGACAACTTCACCATTGCCGTGGAAATAAAGAATCCATGGCCAGCTATCATCCTGGCTGTAAAACCTGCAGTGGACGGCCACCGCGTGGCCAACGGGGATGAAATGATCAAAGGCATATTTGGGGCAGGGACCGAATTCGTCGCGGGGATAGAATATATAGGACAAGACATCCGGTGTGTCGATTTTGCTGTAATCAGGCATGACAGGCACTCCTCCAACAAAAAGATTTTGTGAACTTCGATATTCTATCCGGCCGGAAGGCAAGCTTTCAAGGAAATTTGGCGATTACCTTTAAGAGAACAAGCCCGTCCCTGATAAGAAAGAGCGCGAAAACAAAGAGAAGAAATCCCAGAATCCGCATGATATATCGATACGCCTTTCCGGCCAGAACCCGTTTTGTCCTGTCCACGACGACTGTGATGAACACTTTGGTGCCTACGAGGGAGAAGAGAAAACAAAGGACAAAGGCCGCCGCGGTCATAAGACTTTCCTGATATGCTTTGATTATCATCGGCGCTCCGACGGTGATCCAGAAGAGATAGGGGTGCGGGTTAAGGGCATTGACCGCGATGCCCTTGCCGAGCGACTGAACCTGTCGGCCGGCTGCGTTCATCTCGGGCGGTGTTGCCCGAAATGTCTCCCATGCAAGGTATATCAGGAACGACCCGCCTGCGATGGAAATCCATCCGAGGACATTATGAACGTAGGCAAAGCTCGACAGGAGAAAGACTGCGACGCAAATGATCGGGATGTCGGTGATGAGGGGTGCCACGGAGACCTTTATCCCCTCTTTTGCGCCATACTTAATCGTCTGGGCGATGACAAGGGTTGACAACGGTCCCGGGGAAAGACCGGAGGACAACCCAAGAACCAGTGCGGCGCTTACAAAACCGATCACGGATGGTCTTGTTCCTGTTCGTTAGCCTTTCTCATGCGAAAAAGGAGAACAGGGGCTGCAAAGATAAAGAGCGTGGCGGGATCGATGACGGCCGGGATGAAAACCCATGCCCCCAGCGTATCTTTCGCGAAGACGTAGGCCATGATGGCGAAGACAATGGAAAGAACGTGGATGTTCGACCCCCTTCGGACCGTCTCACCCCTGCGTTTCCTGACCATCCTCGCGGCGCTGTTAACGATATTGGTCACGCAAATAAAACAGGAAAGCCCAAAAAAAACAAACCCTACAGTAGGCATCATAGCACCATCCCGCGTTTTCCCTCTTTGCCGTCATCCCGGACTCGATCCGGGATCCGGGGGTTTTCTATACAATGTTTTTCCTTGTTTCCGGCTGAAGCCCGAAACCATTTTCATTCTATCGGTATAAGCGATCGATGTCAATCTGTCAGGCTTACGAAGAAAAACGCCGGCAAAATCCGGATTCCCGGCAAGCCCAAAACCCTCTTGCCCGGATTTTTCTGTGGCATGCCGATCACGGATAGTCTACAATGAATCTCTACCCATGGCAGCCCAATACATAGAGATTATCTTCAACGGAGTGAAAGAGAAGGTGCCCGCGGGCGCAACCATCGCCGAGCTGATAATCAAGATTGGCGAACAGGACAAGCATCTCATTGTCGAGCGCAACAACACCTTTATTCATCCCCACGCCTATCCCGTGACAACCCTCGACGAAGGCGACAAGATCGAATTCATAAACCCGGACTTTGGAGGGTAGAGAAGGCGGTTTCGGGATATGGGTGCGAAGGCTAACGAAAACGGTCTTCTAACCCTTCTTCTGGTGGTATTCCTCTTCCATCTTCATCAGATTCTTGCCAAAGGCGATGGCGTGTTTTTCCATTTCTTTTGCAGCGGTTTCGGGATCGCCGGCGATGACGGCTTCGACCGCGGCGTCGTGAAGGCCTGCGGGGTGGAGCTTCTGTGTGTCCGGTTTAACGGCTTCGACGACCTGTTTGGTGAGCCTCATGACGCAGGTGACGAGGGCTTCGAAGAACCGGTTCCCGCACATTTCGGCAAGTATGTAGTGGACGGAAGTCTTCCGGTCGACCTCCTCCGAGAGTGTCGGGCCGGGGGTCCTTTCCGCTTCGATAGCCTCCCTCAGACGCCGGGCGTACTCGTCGTTCACCTTCAGTGCTGCAAGGCGGGCCACTTCGGGTTCAATAAGGAGGCGGACATGGTAGAGCTCGGGAATGGATAACTTCTCGCAAAGAAAAAGGTCAAGAAAGGAATTGGTAAGCTGCTGGAAGGTCAGGTCGGTGACGAAGGCCCCGCCCGTAATGCCCTGGCGGGTTTCAATGAAACCGGCATTCTCGAGGGCCCTGAGTGCCTCCCTGATGGCCACCCGGCTTACCTGAAAATCCTCAGCCAGCTCCCGTTCGGACGGCAATTTGTCACCGGGCTTGAAATGACCGAGGAGGATGGACTGTTTCAACTGCTCCGTCACCTCGTTGGAAACCCGCAAGGGCCTTATTGGCGTGAACATAGACATGGTGATGCAAGTATCATATACCAGGTCCGGGATGATTGCAATAAATTTAGCTTGACAAAAAGATTTGCGTTAGTAAAATATTAGACCAATAGACAAGGAACGTTAGAGGGGACAAGAATGAACCCCCGAAGAGTACAAACAGACTAAAGCCCGTGTTTTGGCACCACGTATCCGCTACGGGTACATAAAATAACAGGGGGTTTGTTATGAATAGGAGGAGTAGCCTTTGTTTAGTGGTCGCAGTCTGTTTTTTTTTGATTCTATTTCTCGCAGGTTCCATCCCAGCTTTCGCTCAGGAAAAGGTGATCACCCTTAATTTCTCTAATTTCTTCCCCGCATCCCACAAAAACAGTCTCATCATGGTCGATTGGTGCAAGGAGGTGGAGAAGAGAACAAAAGGCAGGGTGAAGGTTACTTACTATCCCGGCGCCGTTCTCACCCCGGCCGGCCAGACATACGACAGTGTCGTAAAGGGCATTGCTGACGTGGGTGAGAGCGTTCTCGGTTATACGAAAGGCAGGTTTCCTTTGACGGAGGTCATTGATCTGCCTCTGGGTTACGAGAACGCATATGTCGCAACGAGGATGATCAACGCCTACTACAAGAAATTCCAGCCGAAGGAGTTCGATCAGGTGAAGGTCATGTACCTCCACGCCCACGGACCGGGCATACTTTTCACGAAGAAACCTGTCCACAACCTCCAAGAACTTAAGGGGATGAAGGTTCGCTCCACGGGATTCAGCGCCAAGGTTGCTGCCGCCCTGGGAGCGTCTCCCGTTGCGATGCCCCAGACGGAGTCCTACGACGCACTTCGGACAGGCGTTGTTGATGGTATACTCAATCCCATAGAGGCGATGAAGGGATGGAAGATCGGCGAAGTGGTAAAGTACACCATCGAAAACTACGGTTCCGCGTATAGTACGTCCTTCTTTGTCGTCATGAACAAGTCCAAATGGGACTCTCTTCCGCCTGACATACAGAAAATCATAGAAGGCATAAACGAAGAATGGATTGAAAAACAAGGCAGACTATGGGACACGATAGACAAGGAAGGCAGGGAATTCATGGTTCAGCGCGGCAACAAGTTCATCGCCCTGTCGAAGGCGGAGGACGCAAGGTGGGCGGAGAAGGTGCGCCCCGTGATCGACGAATACGTGAAGGAACTCAAGGCAAAGGGTCTCCCCGGCGAAGAGGCATTGAAGTTCTGCCTTGAGTATCTCAAGACGCACCAGAAATAAGAAGCCCCACGGCATTGCGGGTCGGGATCTACCCCCTCCTGAAAAGGCCACGGCAACCGGCTCGCAGTGCTCTTATTGTGATCCGAATCAGAATAGACTCAGGGAGGTTGCGGTGATATGGCTCATCAGATGAACACATACTGGAATCCGATTCTCGAGACGATGCCGAGGGAAAGGCTGCGTGAGCTCCAGTTCAGGAAGTTCAAGAGGATAGTGGAGTACGCGTACGAGCACTCGCCTTTCTATCGGAGGCTTTACGGCGCCGCCGGCATGGAGCCCGGCGATATCAGGACTTTTGAGGACATCGTGAAGGTCCCGAAAACGGGCAAGGGAATGCTCAGGCAGGTACAGGAAAATCCGCCCTTTCCCTACGGGGACATACTCAGTGTTCCCCTCGACGAGGTAGTCGAGTTCAGGCAGACGAGCGGGACGACAGGCGTTCCCGTCTATCAGGCCGACACGTGGCAGGATTGGGAGTGGTGGTCCGAATGCTGGTCCTATATCCTTTATGCCCAGGGATACAGGTCCTCGGACAGGGTCTTTCTGCCCTTCGGCTACAATATATTTGTCGCCTTCTGGGCGGGGCACTACGCGGTGGAGAAGATCGGCTGCGAGATTGTGCCTGGCGGCGTTCTTGACACCGAGGGGCGCATCCTCAAGATGCAGGAACTGAAGTGTACGGCGTTCATGGCAACACCGACGTACGTCCTGGGGATGGCGGACACGGCACGGAAGATGGGAATCGATCCCGCGCGGGACCTGAATATACAACGGATAACCTGCGCCGGCGAGCCCGGCGCCAGTATTCCCGCCACCAAGAAGCGCATCGAGGAAGCCTGGAACGCAAAGGTATACGATCACGTCGGAGCCACAGAGATCGGGGCATGGAGCTATGAATGTCTCGCGCAGTCGGGGGGGCTTCACGTTAACGACGCCTTCTTTCTGGTAGAGATAGAGGACGTCGAGACCGGCGAGATCATAGACACCCCGGGGAAGACCGGCAAGATGGTCGTCACGGCCTTTGACAGGCTTGCAAAGCCCTGCATTCGCTTTGATTCGAAGGATGTCATCCGCTGGTCCGACAGCGCCTGCGAGTGCGGCAGGACCTTCAGGATGATCGACGGCGGGGTGGTCGGCAGGGTCGATGACATCACGAAGGTGAAGGGTGTGCTCCTCGCTCCGACGGCCATCGAGGAAGTGGTAAGGAGTATCCCCGAGATAGGCAACGACTACCAGGTGACGGTGACCAAGAAGGGCGATATCGATGCGATCCACCTCGAGATAGAGATGATGCCGGGGATGGAGGCGAAACAGGAGGAGGTTCTCGGGCGCCTGAAGGACCAGTTGCGCGTTCGCGTCAACCTGGGCTTCAAGATTACCGTACACCCCTTCGGCGTCGTGCCGAGATACGAGGTGAAGGCGAAGAGGTTCAAAGACCTGAGGAAACACTAGAGGAATGAAATCCGGGATGACGGCAAAGCAGAGAAGTACGGACTATTGATCAGGTCCGGGATGATGATAACGACAACGTACAGGAGATAATTGTGATGGATGACGAGAAGATAGCTGAGATGGACAGGAAGATCGAGGCTCTCAGGGAGATGGTACAGGAAGTTATCGACTCCGCAGGGGACATAGAGGCCGTGAGGAGAAACGCGAAGCGCATTCTGGCGAGTGTGAAGATGCTCGAGCTCAACATCTGTGATATTGCCCCCAGGACCTGACGAGGAGCACATGGAGATCGTTTATAACGGTGTGCGTGAAAACGTCCCCGATACCACCGCCGTATCGGACCTCCTCGACAAGGCAAACGAGAAGGATATCGGACTAATCGTGGAAGTGAACAACAGGTTTATCTTCCCCGGTGATTACGGAAAAACTTTTTTGTCGGAAGGCGATAGGGTAGAATTCATCAATCCCGATTTTGGAGGATAGGAGAAGGATCGACGTTAAAGGAGGCTTGAATGTTACTGCTGCCTAAGTTTGATTATGAGGAGCCGAAAAGCATGCGCGAAGCCCTGGCGATGCTTTCGGAACTGAAGGGGAGCGCGAAGGTGATTGCCGGGGGGACGGACCTTCTCGTGAATATGAAGAAAGGGACGGTCAGACCGACGCGCCTTGTGAGTTTGAAGAAGATCGGGGGACTTCGGGAGATAGCCCGGGAAGATGCCGGCCTTTCCATTGGCTCCCACGTGACCATATCGGAGATTGCCGACTCTGCCCTGGTGGTGTCCCTCTTTCCCGTGCTCGCACGGTCTGCCTCCTGTTTGGGCTCGCCGCTCATCAGGAACCGCGCCACCATCGGGGGAAATATCGTGACCGCACGGCCGGCGGCGGATCTGCCTCCCGCCCTGATGGTCCTTGGGGCCGAGGTGCAGCTCAAGGGGAAGGGAAAGAGCAGAACGGTGCCTCTCGACAGTTTCTTCACAGGACCGGGAAGCTCGGTGATGAAGGCCGGTGAGGTGCTCACAAAGATCAGCGTTCCCGCAGTGCCGTCATTCACGGGTGGTGACTATATCAAGCTCGGTCACAGGGCCGCTCTCGAGATCGCCATCGTGGCGGTGGCATCGAGACTGACCCTTGACAGGCCGGACGGGGTGATCGTCGATGCGCGCATTGTCCTGAGCTCTGTGGCCCCCACCGCCGTGCACGCCCCGTTAGCCGAAAAGGCCCTTACGGGCCAGCGCCCGTCGGAGGAGCTTTTTGCCAGGGCCGCATCCATCGCAGCCACCGAGTGTTCACCTATCACCGACCTGCGGGGCGGCGCCGGCTACCGTTGCGACATGGTGGGCATCCTTACGCGAAGGACGCTCCTGAAGGCTTTCCATGATGCCTCGGGGATGAAGGAAGGAGGTGCGTGATGAAAAAACTGATGACTCTTACAGTGAATGACAGGGCATACGAGGTGGCTGTCGCTCCCAACAGGACCCTGACCCAGTTGCTGCGGGACGATCTTAATCTCCTGGGCACGAAAGAGGGGTGCGGTGTCGGAGACTGCGGTGCATGCACGGTGATAATGGACGGAAAACCGGTAAATTCCTGCCTCGTCCTGGCCGTTCAGGCGGACGGTTCCCACATAAAGACGATAGAAGGGGTGGCCACGAGCGATGGTCTTCACCCGGTTCAGCAGACATTCGTGGAAATGGGCGCCATCCAGTGCGGTTTCTGTACCCCGGGGATGGTCCTTTCTGCCACGAGCCTCCTCGAGAAGAATCCCCATCCGACTGAGCACGAGGTGAGACAGGCCCTTTCGGGGAACCTCTGCCGGTGTACAGGATACCAGAAGATCGTAGAGGCCGTGCAGGAAGCTTCCAGAAGAATGAAGAAATGACGAGGAGGAGGCAGAATCATGAAGGCATATAATGTCATAAATACGCGGCTGCCCAGGGTGGATGCCATGGCGAAGGCAACAGGTGACGCCCGCTATGCGGCTGACCTTGCCATGCCCAACATGCTCTACGGCGCGCTCTTGCAAAGTCCCCTGGCGCACGCGAAAATACTGAATATAGACACGACAGCCGCGAAGAAGCTTCCCGGTGTGAGAGACGTGGTCACGGCGAAGGAAGCCGGACTGGTGAAATACGGTGTCAGCCCCGCCCGCTACGATGAACAGGTGTTTTGCTCCGATAAAGTTCGCTATGTCGGGGACGAGATAGCGGCAGTTGTTGCCGTGGACCTCGAAACAGCCATGGAGGCGGTGTCCCTTATCAAGGTCGACTACGAGGAACTGCCCGTGCTTCTTGACATAGAGTCGGCCACGACGGAAGGGGCCATCGCCATTCATGACGATTTCCCCGGTAACGTCGGCGCCGAGGTGCACCAGGAATTCGGCAACTTCGAAGAGGCCCTGAAGGAATGCGACATAGTTCGTACGGACAGGTTCGTGAACAAGAGGCAAGACGGCGGATTCCTCGAGCCCCAGGCCTGTCTTGCCCATTATGACCTGAGCGGAAACCTCACCCTGTGGTCGTCGACACAGTCGGTCCACTATGTCCAGAGAAGCGTGTCCATGGTGCTTGGCATACCCATCGGCAAGGTGCGCGTCATAAAGCCTTACGTGGGGGGAGGTTTCGGCCCCAAGGCGGCGGTGAATACCATGGAGATCGCGGCGAGCCTCATGTCGAGGCGCACAGGCAAGCCTGTGAAGATGGTCTTTTCGCGGGAGCAGGTCTTCCTGCATTCCCGGGCCCGGCACCAGTTTTTCCATGAACTGACGACGGGTGTGAAGAAGGACGGGACCATCGTGGCCCTCAAGAACACCTGTCACCTCGACGGCGGAGCATATTCCAGCTTCGGCATCGCCACGATCTACTACGCAGGTTCCCTCCTGGGAGCACCCTATAAGCTTCCGAACATGAAATACGATGGTTACCGGATATACACGAACAAGCCCACCTGTGGGGCCCAGCGCGGACATGGCGGCGTCGCCGCACGGGCGGCATGGGAACAGCAGCTTGACATCATCGCCGCCGAGCTCAAAATGGACCCCGTGGAGTTCCGGCTCAAGAACATTATGAAGACGGGTGATGTGACCTGCAACGATTTCAACATGTCGAGCCTAGGCATGAAGGAATGCCTCGAAGCGGTCAGGGACGGTTCCGGCTGGAGCAAAAAGAAGGGGAAACTTCCCAAAGGCAAAGGGATAGGCGCGGCCTGCGGGTTCTTCGTTTCCGGAGCCGGGTATCCCATCTATCGGTCCGAGACGTTCCATTCAACTGCAACCATCAGGCTCACCGAGGACGGCGGCGCGGTGAATCTCTATACCGCCGCTGCGGAGATAGGCCAGGGGTCGGACACGATCCTGGGGCAGATCGCCGCGGAGGCGCTCGGTGTCACCCTCGATGACGTGAAGGTCCACTCCGGGGACACCGATTTCGGCGTCGATCTCGGCGCCTATTCCTCACGGCAGACCCTCATGTCCGGCCATGCCGCCAAGGCGGCCGCGGAAGACGCGAAACGGCAGGTGCTCGAGGCGCTCTCGGAAGTCCTCAATGTTTCTCCGGCGGACCTTGACATCGCCAAAGGGGTGATTGTTTTCAAGAAGGGAAAACCGGATTTTTCCCGATTGCGGACTGCCTACGCAAAAGAGCACCGCGGGTGGAAGGACATTCCTTCCGAAGGGGAACTCACCTTCAAGGAAGCGGCCCGTATTGCTTTTCTCACACGGGGTGTTATAATCGGTAATGGCGCCTACAAACCCGGCGAGCTGGGGGGCAAGTACAAGGGAGCCGCGGTGGGAACATCGCCGGCATACGGATGCTCCGCGCAGGTAGTGGAAGTGACGGTGGATATGGAGACGGGAAAGGTCACCGTGGACGCCATGACGGACGCTCATGACTGCGGTTTCGCCATCAACCGTACGAACGTGGAAGGGCAGATGCAGGGGTCTCTTTCGATGGGACTCGGCGAGGCCCTGTTTGAGGAGGTCAGGTTCGACGGGAAGGGCCGGGTTGTCAACGCCTCTCTCGGGGAGTACCGGATCGCCACGGCCCTGGACATGCCCAATGTCAGGACCATCATAGTGGAGAGCGACGAGCCGAACGGGCCTTTCGGAGCAAAAGAAGTCGGCGAGGGAGCAATCATGCCCACGATTCCCGCCATCCTCAACGCCGTTTACGACGCCGTAGGGGTGAGGATCAACGAGCTGCCCATCACCTCGGAACGGCTCTATGCGGCCATGAGGGAGAAACAAAAGAAATAGGAGGACGGTATACATGTCTGTGCTGTTCACGCAGAGCTGGGACATAAGCCAGGGGAAAGACTTTGAATACCCGCAGTTCATCGTCGATACCTATTTACCTGAAATGGCCGAGATGGGTCTTATACCCGTTGGCGGGTATTATGTCGAGGTCGGTTTCGGTCCCCGCATAGTCGCCGTGTTCAGTGTCAACGAAACGGAGGAGGTCCTGAAGACCATAGCAACAAAAAGGTTCAAGGACCTTCTCAGCCGGCTCAAGGTTATCGTCGTCAATTACCGGGGCTCCATCCTGGAGCCCACGGGTGCCGTCAAGCGCGGCAAATACACCATCCAGAAGGGTGTCTGGAAGGTCAACCAGTACTATGACCTGAAACCGGGTGTGAAAAAGGCCTATGCCGATTTCGTCATCAACGAGCACATCCCTACGATGAACAAGATCAGCTTCGTTGAGGTGACGGGAGGCTGGAACGTTCTCATCGGCGGGATGAGCGAGATCATCGCCGAGTTCACCTTCAAAGACGCGATGGATGTCGGCAGGCTGCTGATGAACGAAGATTACAGGCGCATCACCCAAAAACTCCGCACCGAATATGCAACCAACTACGCAAGCCGGGTGCTCAGAAGCACGGAGAGGTTTGACGAGCCGAGATGGTTTAAATAAAGAGACAGCCAATAGGTTCACCCATTCTTTTGGTACACATATTGCACGATTATCCCTCGATGTCCAATACCTTGAAGGATACTGATAGATGATCGTGAACAGGCTGGAGACGGACAAGATACGGGAAATAAAGGCGGCTTGCGCGTGTTTGTTCTCTGAGGCGGCGGCTACGAATGAACAGTTTCTGGAGACACTCAGTGTCGATATGGTGAAAAGGGCCTATCGGCGCAACGCCAGAGTACACCATCCTGACATGAAGACCGGAATGGACGTCAAAGATGTGACATCGGACCGCTTCCTGGCGATACAGCAGTCCTACGAAGTGCTGATCAATTACCTCGAGGCAATGAACCCGGTAAACGATGCCGTTCTTTCCCACGGAAAGATCATCGCTGTAGGGGGCGCGAAGGGCGGCATCGGCAAGAGTGTGATCACGGCGAATCTGGGTATCTATCTGGCGTCACGGGGGCTTAAAACCGTCCTGGTAGATCTCGATCTGGGGGGTTCCAACCTTCACCTTTATCTCGGCTATAGGTCCATCCTGCAGAGCACAATCAACGACTTCCTCAAGAAGAGGGTCAATTCCCTCGCCGATGTCATGATCCAGAGCCCGCACGGACCGATCCTCGTCGGCGGAGACAGTTCGGAACTGGGCTCGGCAAACATAGATTTCATGAAGAAAATGAAGCTCATCAAGGCGATTAACGCCATAGAGGCTGATTGCGTTGTCCTCGACCTGGGGGGCGATACATCCTACAATATTCTGGACTTTTTCCTCCAGGCCGACCATGGTATTGTAGTAACCACGCGCGATTCTGCGTCCTATATCGGCGCCTATCATTTCCTCAAGGCCGCCATGTACCGGAAACTGAACAGACTCACCGGCATGGAATCGCGCTCCGGCGAGGAAAAGGATACGATGCTCGAAAGGTACATCCGGGAATCCACCATGGCGGAGGACGGGCACGGCGCAAAGACCGTCAACGAACTTGTGGCCTCGATAAGGGAAGACCATCCCCAGTACCTGTCCGCGGTGATGAAAGCGGTCTGGGGTTTCAACCCCTATCTCGTCGTCAACAGGGTTCCCCACGGCATTGGCCCGGAAGAAGTGGCCGGCAAGATACAAAACGTCGCCAGGAGGTGGCTTGCCAGAGAAGTCAAGCTTTTGGGCAGCATCGGCCGCCACCCCGATGTAGAAAGAAGTGCCATCGACCTCGTTCCAGCCATAATCCGCTATCCAAGGGGCGCATTCGCCATGGAAATAGCCGCCATAGCCAACAGACTCATAAAGACTGTTTAATCTCCTACCGTCCTCCCGGGCTACCCTTTTATCGTGCTCCCGGGCTTGATCCGGGATCCAGTGCTGTCCTGCGACCTGTCTTTCCGCCTTGACAGACTGGCGCGAACGGCATTAAGTTTATGAACTTGGAGGAGATACAGTGAGGATAGGTGGTTTTGAGCTGATCGATCCGGTCCCGGAACTGAATGAGCCTTACGTGCTCGCTACATTACGGCCGTGGATAGACGTGAATAACGTTGGGAGTCTGATCCTGAAGGACCTGGAGAGACAATTCACGGCTTTTGAACTGGGAAAGCTTGCCAGGCCAGGGCGTTTCTATGACTTTACCCGATACCGGCCCACTATCGACATCGAAGGCGGCATTAACGAAATGACGATCCCCAATACCACGGTCCATTATGCTCGAAGGCGCGACCAGAATGACCTGTTGTTTCTCAATCTGCTGGAGCCTCAGGCCAACGCGGATGTTTACGTGAATTCTGTTGTAAAGCTTTTGACGACGTTGAAAACGAGCAAATACGTTCTTCTGGGGAGCATGTACGATATAGTACCCCACACGAGACCTTTGCTGGTCAGCGGATATGGAATGGGCGAGCGGGCACTGCAGGATGTCCGGATGGCGGGGGTCATGCCCATCACATACCACGGTCCCTCAACCTTTGCGAACCTGATCACCAAGAGTGCCGCCGAATCGGGCATCGATGCAACCGTTTTCATCGTTTCCCTGCCTCAGTACGTTGTGATGGAAGAGGACCATGTGGGCAAGGTCAGGCTGCTGGAAGTGCTCAACATGCTCTATAACATTCCCATCGATAAGGACGACTTTGATAAAGCTCTGCGCCAGCGTGATCTCGTTACCGAGAAATTGAAGGACTCACCGGAGATCACCGATATTCTGGCCCAGCTTGAAAGCACGTACGACATGCGGGTCCAGGCGATGCAGAAGGAAGGGATCTTCCAGCTTGGTTCCGACATGGAAGAGATGTTCTGGAAGACGATGGAGAAGAACATCGGAAAGGCGTAAAGAAGCTTAAAGTTTCTCCCGGGTTCCGGCCTTCGCCGGAAGTACAAATAGAATTCCCTGAAACCGTGAAATCCTGAAACCTGTTCTTGTGGGGGCAGGAAGGTCCAATGTGGGGCAACTTTCCACAACACGAGTGTCAGGCTTCCTCCTGTCATGATCTCTCGAACCCCGGTGATAGCGCAGTTGAGAGGCGGCGGTCATATGGTACCGGTATTGCTAGACTTTTTATGAACCCGGGCAACGGGGTCGATCACGCGGAGGACCTATGTTCGAAAAAAGGATCAGACTTTTCAAGGTCTTCGGTTTTGAGGTGGGTATAGACCCGAGTTGGGCCGTACTTGCGATACTGATCGCATGGTCTTTGTCAATGGGGCTTTTCCCTGCGCAGTACAGGGGTCTTTCAACAAAGACATACTGGATCATGGGGGCAGTCGGGACCCTGGGGCTTTTCTTTTCCATCGTCTTCCACGAGATGTCACACTCGCTCGTGGCGAGAAGATATGGCATCGGTATCGGAGGGATCACCCTGTTCATATTCGGTGGAATGGCACAGATGGTTGACGAACCACCGCGCCCGATAGCCGAGTTCGTCATGGCCATAGCCGGTCCCATATCGAGCATTCTTCTCAGCTTGATATTCTACGTTACCGTTTCCGTTGGTCTTGTATCCGGGGTGCCGGGACCGGTCGCCGGGGTTCTCTTGTATCTCGCCATGATCAACGGCCTTTTGGCTGCCTTCAATCTTCTGCCCGCTTTCCCTCTGGATGGCGGGCGTATTCTGCGCTCGGCGCTGTGGGCATGGAGAAAGGACCTGAAGTGGGCGACCCGGGTTTCCTCCAGGATCGGGTCGGCGTTCGGGGTTCTCCTTATCCTTCTGGGGATCTTCGAGTTTTTCCGGGGGAATTTTATCGGGGGCTTGTGGTGGTTCCTGATCGGTATGTTCCTGCGCGGGTCAGCCAGATCGTCGTATGAGCAGCTGCTCCTGCGCAAGGCCCTTGAGGGAGAGCCCGTGGAACGTTTCATGAATACCGAGCCCGTCACGGTAAATCCGTCACTTCCCGTCGCAGACCTCGTGCACGACTACGTTTACAGGTACCATTACAAGATGTTCCCCATTGTAGAGGACTCGGGGCGGCTCGTAGGCTGTGTGACGACCAGGCAGGTAAAGCATGTACCCCGTGAAGACTGGAGCCGAAGAAAGGTCGAGGAGATATCCTCGGCCTGTTCTGAGGAAAATGTCATCGCTCCCGAGACGGACGCAATGAAAGCCCTTTCCCTCATGACCCGGACGGGATCGAGTCGCCTTCTGGTCGCTACCGGGAATCGTCTCGTCGGGATCCTCGCTCTCAAGGACATGTTGAAATTTCTTTCCCTTAAGGTCGAACTGGAAGAGACCTGAACCGGGACAAAAAATGATCGCAAATTTACGAGGTTTCGGGAAGTCCTGAACGATTCCCGGCGGACGTGTCGGAAGAATCTCCGGATAGCCGCGACCAGACGGACAATTGCGGGCACTCCGGCGAGGATGCTCGCAGCAGTCGTGAAAAACGAAAAGCCCTCGGGAGAAATAGTGATGGAAGTGGCTTCCATTAGTTGACAGCAACGGATTGGTTGCTTATAATGGCTGAACGGGATCAGGCAATATTCGATCTCGCTTTGTTGTTTAACCCTTGGTCTGTTCGAACCGAAAAAAACTACATGTTCTGATTGGGCTTGCTGTGGATTGATATGAAAGAACAGGACGAAAAGAAAAGACTGCCTGGGAACGAAAACGAGGCACCTTACGAAAAGGGTGGACCTGCACGGACCGCTGTCCTTCCGTCTCGGGGCCAGTCGAACATCGCGGTTGCGTTTTTTGCTTTTATAGGCGGGTGGGCGATTCGTGTGATCGGGAATTTCGGGGCGATAGCCGTCTTTTTCTTCCTTGCCTTCATCAATATCTTCCGGTCGAAACAGATACGTGAGATCACGAACCAGGTTTATTACATCGGGGCGAAGTCGTCGCTCATAGTGATACTTGTGGCTCTTTTCACCGGTATGGTGCTGGGCCTGCAGCTTTTTTACACCCTGGTGAAATTCGGTTCCGTGGGCGCCCTTGGCTCGGCCATCTCCCTGTCTCTTGTACGGGAGCTGGGACCGGTCCTGACGGCCATCATGATAGCTGCACGGGCGGGCTCCGCCATGGCGGCGGAGATCGGGATCCTTCGCAATTCCGAACAGATCGATGCCCTGTACACGATGGGTATCGACCCGGTGCGTTACCTCATCAGTCCGAGGATCGCGGCCTCTATCATCAGTTTTCCCCTGCTCACCGCCTTCTTCGATCTCGTAGGCATCATCGGGGGCTACCTGACGGGTGTTGTCCTCCTGGGGACAAACGCGGGTACATATTTTTACCGGGTGCAATCTTCCCTGGGTATAGTGGATATCCGGGGCGGCTTCATAAAGTCCCTGGTTTTTGGGGCCATCGTTTCCTGTATCTGCTGCTTTCAGGGTTATTTTTGTCATATGAGGAATGATGGATTTGGAGCCAGGTCTGTGGGTATGGCCACCGTATCGGCCGTTGTGATCTCGTGCGTATTGATTCTTGTCTCCGATTATGTGGTAACTTCATTCCTGATGTAAGGACACTTATGGAAACACCTCTCATAGAATTCAGGAACGTTACGAAGCGGTTCAATGGAAAAACCGTGCTCGATAATATCAACCTCAGTATATATGAAAACCAGGTGACTACCATCATCGGAAAAAGCGGCACCGGAAAGAGCGTGCTTCTCAAGCACATCATCGGGCTTCTCAAACCCGATGAGGGTACCATCCTGTTCCAAGGTACGCCCGTCAACAAAATGAAAAAGGCCGAATGGGAAGCTCACAGGCGCAAGGTGGCCTACCTGTTCCAGAACAATGCCCTCCTTGATTCGATGACGGTTCTGGACAATGTGGCGTTTCCGTTGCGGCAGACGACGAATCTGAGCAAGGCGGAGATAGAAAAACGGGCCATGAAAAGGATTGATGATCTGGAACTTGCGGAAGCTGTCGGAAAGTTCCCGTCGGAGCTCTCCGGCGGCATGCAGAAACGCGTCGCCCTGGCACGAGCGCTCGTTACGGACCCCCGGATCGTGCTTTTCGACGAACCGACGACGGGCCAGGACCCGATCCGGAAGAACATGATCCTGAGCATGATCATCCATTACAGGAAAAAATACGGTTTCACCGCCGTGATGATAAGCCACGACATTCCCGATGTTTTCTTCATCTCAGACCGGGTGATCATCCTCTGGGAGGGAGGCGTGGGTTTCGAGGGGCCTTACGAAGAGGCGCTCAAGCAGAACGTCCCCATGATCGATGAGTTCCTGCGCAGCCTGGACGGTTTTCAGGACCAGCTGACGGGCCTGCTTTCACGAGAGGCCTTCAAGATGCACTATTCAGCAATGCTCGGAGCCGCGGTCACAGAAACAAAGTATTCAGCGGCCCTTTTCAGCGTCCGGCTCAACATTCTTTACGAGGCCCTGGGGGCGCAGGCGGCAGTTGCCATTCTCAAGGCGCTCGGAGAATATGCCAACCGGTATTTCAACTCCATCGGGGGTTTCTCCGCGCGCCACAGCAGGGATGAAATTTTGACCATATTCCCTCATAAGAATCTGGCCGAGGCCCGCAAACTCGTGGAGGGTTTTTCGCATGAACTGGAGAATGGCGTGGTGGATCACATCAAGAACATCGCCTGGAAAAATACCGACGCCGCCACATGTTTTGACATCTACATTCGCGCCGGGGTGATAGAGATCTCCCCCGAGGATTCTATCGAAGAGATAATCCAGAAGGGTCGTGCGGAGCAGGAGATCATTTCAACACACCGATGCGACCTGGGAGGTAAAGTGCAATGAAAAAATATTCCATGGAGACGGCGGTAGGTATCTTCATAGTAGTCGGTCTCATATGCGTGGGTTACATGACCGTGAAACTAGGTAACGTGTCCCTCTTTGGGGACAAATCCTACCCCCTTTTCGCCCGGTTTACCTCTGTCACGGGACTGAGGGCGGGAAGCGCCGTTGAAGTATACGGGATCCAGGTGGGTACCGTGACAAGTCTGTCGATCGATCAGGAGAAACAAATGGGGATAGTGGGGATGAAGATCGATAAAGGTACGGTAGTCTACGATGACGCATCTGCAACTATTAAGAGTGCGGGGCTCATCGGCGATAAATATGTAAAGCTGGACCCGGGTGGATCGGGACAGGTGCTGAAGCCCCGGGGAATGATCACGCAGACCTCTGTGCCGGCGGACATTGAGGACCTCATCGGCAAGTATGCCTTCGGAGACGTGAAAAAGGAGCCCGGAGGGGCCCCGGAAGGATCCGCCAAATGATCGAGGAGGATAAAGTGAGAAAAATACTGGCCGGTTTGCTGATATTCATTGTCTGCGCGGTACCGATCCGTGCCCTTGCAGCTTCGGCCCTGGATACCGTGAAAACCAACGCCAACGTCGTACTGGACGTGCTCAGAGACCCCAAACTCAAGGGAGAGTCAGGGAAAAAGGTCAAAGAGCAGAAGATCGAGGCCGCAGCTGACAAGCTCTTTGATTACGTCGAGCTTTCCAAAAGGACATTGGGCCTCAACTGGAACAAGTTCAGCATGGAGCAGCGCAAGGAGTTTGTAGACCTCTTTAAAACACTTCTCAGAAACACCTATATCGATAAGATCACTGCTTACACCAATCAGAAGGTAACCTTTACGAAAGAACTGAGCCTCTCGGAAAATACCATGGAGGTCCAGAGTGTGGTTGTATCGTCGAGCGCACAGACACCCATCAATTACAGGGTAATCAAGAAAGACAATGATTGGAAGGTGTACGATGTTGTCATTGAGGGGGTCAGCCTGGTAAGCAACTATCGGACGCAGTTCAGGGAAACCCTCGCCAATAATCCACCGCAGACCCTGATCGATACTCTGCGCAAGAGGACCGGAAAATAATGAAGTATCGCCTTGCCACACTGCGTGTCACATGGATAACCTCTTCGAGGCATGCCGCCGGTCTGTTCCTGACGCTGTTTCTGTTTCTGGGCTGTCCGTCACTTCACGCCGAATCCGCTGTTTCCGAACCGGGCACTATTACGATACGAGATCTTCAGGTTGTCGAGAACCAGTCCCGGGAATCCCTCGCTGCGGTTGGGGAAGCCGGCGGGTTCACATTAAGAAATCTTCAAATGGCCCGGAGTGAGGTCGAAAGGTCTGCTCAACCCCCCGGGACAGGTGAAGCGAAATCCTCCGATGAGTATGGGGACGTGACCCCCGAAGAAGTGGGCGATACCGGTGCCTCCGGGGCGAAACCGTCCGACGAATACGGTGATGTCGTCGCCGACGGTCCCGTCGAGCGGTCACGGCAGATTGCCGATCCCATCAGACCCTTCAATGTGGCTATGTATCACTTTAACGACAAGCTCTATTTCTACGCGTGGAAGCCGGTTTCCACGGGCTACAAGTATGTTCTGCCCGAAGAGGTGAGGGGTCTTGTCAGCAGCTTCTACGAAAACCTGAAGGCTCCCGGCCGAATCATAAATAATCTTTTGCAGGGCAAGCCGTCAGAGGCCGGAGTCGAGTTCGTCAGTTTTCTCATCAACTCCACTGTCGGGGTCGGCGGACTGAGAAACTGCGCCCAGGAATGCTTCGGCCTGCGGGGCCGGTATGCGGATTTCGGTCAGACCCTCGGCAAATACGGCGTAGGCTTCGGTTTCTATCTGGTTCTGCCTTTCCTCGGCCCCTCCAGTGTTCGCGATGGCATTGGTTTTGCCGTGGACTGGACGATGAGGCCGCAAACGTACCTCAGTCCGGACTTCTTCAGCTACGAGAGCGTCGGGCTTTTCGTCCACGAAAAGATAAACAGCACATCATTCCATATCGGTGAATACGAGGCGCTCAAGGAGGCTTCCATCGACCCCTATGTGGCCATGCGTGATATCTACATCCAATACCGCACGAATTTAATCGAAAAGCGGTAGCGCAGGTTCCGGGCTTTAAACGACAGTACTTCGTTCAAACGTATCCCGCATCCTTTTTCCCTTCACTGTGAAGAACGGGAGGAAAATGACCCGGGAACGGCCTTTCGATTACTAAAAATTGTTTCAACTTTTTAAACCCCCTTTTAAAACAAGCCTTAGCGTTCCCAAAGCCAGTGATTGATAACCAATCGTAATAAAAGGATAAGTCGTTTTTGCTTCTTCTGGCACGCGATTTGCCTTAGGGATTGGCATGAGCATTATGACTTTGAGGGGAAAGGGGAAGGCAATGAAAAATTTAAAGGCGACAAAGACGTTCAACGCGGCAACGGAACTTCTCGACAAGAATGCGGCCGTTCGCGGTGATAAGGTGGCTATCTACTGCGGAAGGGAAAGGGTAACCTACAAATCGCTCCTGAAGAATGTGAATCGGTTTGCCAATGTCCTTGAATCTCTCGGGGTGAAGCCGTCGGAACGTGTTCTGATCGTCCTTCCTGATTCTCCGATGTTTATCTATGCCTTTCTGGGAAGTGTCAAGTACGGCGCCTGGCCGGTCCCGGTCAATACGATTTTGAAGGAAGACGATTATCAATACATGCTGGACAACAGCGACGCGCGGGTCCTCGTGACTGAGCAGCGCAGCAAGGCGGCTTCCGTCAGGACCACGCAGTTTTGCTACAAGCTTCTGTCCGATCATGGACTGGAGTCTTTGATGGATTCCTCGTCCGACAAGGCGAATGCCTACCCCTCCAGGAGGGACGACATTGCGTTCTGGCTTTACAGTTCGGGAAGCACGGGCAGGCCCAAGGGTGTGCCTCACAGGCATATCGACATGGTACACTCCGCCGACAACTACGGAAAAAAAGTCATTTGCGTCAGCGAGCATGACGTTTGCTTTTCCGTGAGCAAGCTCTTCTTTGCTTACGGTCTTGGCAACGGTCTTCATATACCTTTCAGACACGGGGCATCCACCGTCCTGTTACCTACCCCTCCCAGCCCTGAAAGCGTAATGGAGACCGTTGCCACCTTCAAACCGACCGTTTTCTTCGGTGTTCCCACCCAGTACAACTCGGTGCTGAAGAGGATGGATCGTTCCACGGTCGATTCCTTCAAATCCGTCCGTGTATGTGCCTCCGCCGGGGAGGCGCTTCCTCCAGAAATCTTCAGAAAATGGAAAGAGGAGACGGGCCTGGAGATCCTCGACGGCATCGGATCCACGGAAGCGCTGCACATCTTCATCTCCAATATGCCTGATGACATAAGACCCGGGACCTCGGGACGCGTAGTCCCCGGATATGAGGCGAAGATCGTCGACGATGCCGGCCGGGAAGTGCTGGAAGGAGAAGCGGGGCAGTTGGTGATCCGCGGTGAGAGTGTGACGAAAGGTTACTGGCAGCGGCCTGAAGACAACGACGAAAAGTTTCTCGACGGTGGATGGTTCAAGACGGGTGACATGTATACTCAGGAAAATGGGTATTTCACATACCAGGGCCGCGGAGATGACATGCTGAAGGTTGGCGGGATCTGGGTATCGCCCGTGGAGATAGAAAACGTTCTCATCCAGCACGAGGCGGTAAATGAAGCTGCGGTGGTCGGTCGCGAGGTGGAGGGGCTCTCGAAGGCCTTCGGGTACATCTCCCTCAATGAGGGGTACGTGGACCGCTCCGGCCGGGATGGCCTTACGGATGAGATCTTGAAATTTGTCAGCGAAAGACTGCCGAAATACAAGTGGCTCAGAGGCATCTATTTTGTCGAAGAGCTTCCGAAGACCGCCACGGGCAAGATTCAGCGGTTCCGTTTAAGGAAGTAGCGAGACAGACGATGCTGCGGACGAAGAAGGGGTTGTTCCCATGGATGTGAGCCGTTTTAAGAGTAAGGAAGAGGCAGATGAAGTGCTTGCAAAAGAACTTCTGCACTATACGACACAAAAACTGCCCCGGTACGTGTGGCTGCTCACCGGAGCTGCCGTGGGCGAAGACTCAAACAGGCCCCGCGGGGCAGGGTAGGCGGGTTGTGACGGCTGTCCGGTGTTCGCGGATTTAATGAGGTCTCAGGGGCTGTAAGGCTCACGAGGTCATTGGAAGATTCCCCGTAACCTGAGGAGATCCTGAGCGTCCGCGTCCCCCAGTTGAGCGGCGGCACGAAAGTCGGCGATCGCGGGCAGGGCCATCCCCACTTCTTCCCGGGATAATCCGCGATTGAAATAAGCCTCGGCCAGATCGGGCGCCAGCTCGATGGCACGTGTATAATCCTCGATCGCCCTGTTGTATTCTCCCAGGCTGTACCACACCTTTCCCCGGCTTACGTATGTTTCCGCATATTCGGGGTGAAGGCCGATGAAGATGTTGTAATCATCCAGCGCCTCTTTGTTCATGTCGACGGCCGCATAGGCGTCCGCCCTGATAACACGGACCCACAGGAATGTCGGTTTCAGTTCGAGGAGCGTTGTATAGTCGTCTATTGCCTCCATGTACCTGCCCGCCTGAATGAGGGCCGCACCGCGTCGGCCCCGAAGGAGGGGATCCGCAGGGGACAGGGCGATGGCGCTGTCATAATCGGCGACCTCCCTCTCGTGATCGCCCATACCTCCGTATACGTTTGCGCGGCTGATGTAAGTTTCGGTGCGGGATGGATCGAGTTCGACGGCCTTTGTGTAGCATTCCGCCGCTTTTTGAAGTTCGCCTGTCTCCCTGAAGACATCTCCAAGGTCCAGAAAGGCCTGAGTGAACTCGGAATCGAGCTGGGTCGCCCGCAGATAATTCTTCAAAGCCAGTTCCATATTGCCAAGCTCACGGCACGCGTCGCCCTTGCGATGATACGCCAGGGCAAATTCAGGGTTTCGGAAGTCAGCCATTACGTCTAACTTTACTAGGAAAACGCCATCGCTGCAACATTAACATGACTACGGGTAATGGGTAATCGGTGATGGGTAATGGGCAAGAGAAGAAGGTTATCCCCATAACCTATGACCTATAACCCATTACCTATCTTCTTAACTATCCTTCCGGTGACTACGTCATAAAGCCAGATGTCGAGGAGCTGTATGTACAAATAATGGTATCTGGCCAGATATGTGCCGGGGTTATCGGGTAGAGGTTTGCGGGTGATCTCCTCGTACGACGTATATGGCGATGCAAGCCTTCCGACGAGAAGAGCCATGACGTTTCCTTCGCAACGTTTTGCTTCGTCGGGAGTCATCTTTATCGTGGCCGTGATTGTTTCACGGTCCGATTTCCCGGGCCTACCCTTCGTTTTCTCGTCGCCTTTCGTGTTTTCCGGCACAGTCTTTTCTATGGGAAAGGCTCCGGCGTTGACGGCCACCACCGCATACTCGCTGAATTTGATCTCTTCAACCTCGATTTTGACGCCGCGCTTGTCTGTGATGGTGTACCTGTTGTCGAGCTGGGGCTGGTATCTGACCATGAATGCTTTTTTTGTTCTTTCCTCCCGCCCTCCCTCAAACGCGTACGTGAGCTCGCAGCGTACCCGCAAGACCTGGTTCCCGGCATTATAGAGAACCTCTTTGGGAGTGATCCTGAAGGCATAGACACTGTCGAAATCCAGAGAACCCATTAAGGGAAGGTATATCTCCCGATCGATCCTCTTCCTGTACTCTTCGTCTGTTTCATGCGGCTCCCTGAGGGCCCTCTCTTTTCTCATCCGGATGTTGTTGTAAAGGAGTTCCGGGTTGTGCCCCGTGTACATGGCCGGAAGTTTGTCAAGGCCCGTATTGAAGGGTTTTTTATCAAACATCGTCGAAAGGAAACTCCCGCCGGGCCCGTCCGGACCACCGGCCCGTGCGTCCGGCCCGCCTTTCGGACGCCAGCAGCCGGCAAGGAAGAGAACGCAGAATACGATAATCACGGCAACAAGGGTAGAAACCTTCCGATGATATTTCATGTCCTTCCTTTTATCACGGACGGTTTCAAAGTTCCAGAGCTTATCAATAGTTTCGGGATCCGAACCCTTCTCTACCCCCTTGGCGTAAATATGCTGAGGTCATAGATCTCGAGTTTCTTTTCGATTGCAGCCACCCGGTCGACCATTTTTTCAAAACCATTTTGACCGAACAGTTCCTGTTCTTTTTTCTCGAAGGCGTCGCCGAGATCGTCGTATTCCTTCTCTGAAAGGATTTGGTGAAAGGCGGGAAAGACGACCGTGTCCTCACGAGCTGCGTGAGGCTCATACATAAGGATGAAATCGAGCAGGGACCCGCTGAGGCGCGCGCGATTTTCGGATACCGTGAGAGATTCGGCATTCGAAAGACGGGTTGAAATGTCGGTCAATTTTCTACCGGCCTGATGCTGTTTCAACAGCTCATCCACGGTCCCGGTCAGTTTTCCCGCTTTCTTCAGCATCGGAAAAACATAATCCTCTTCGAGCATTTCATGGTAGTCTTCGACAAAGGAGCGCACGATTTTCTGTGAATCGGCCAATGTTTCGATATCTGCGATCCTGTTCATCGCCAGCCGTCCGATCCATTGCCTGTAAACAAGCAGGATTCGTCTGAGAAGGCCGTGTTCCCGCATCAGATCTTCCGCTGGTGAAACATCCACCCCCTTTGACCGTGTTCTTGCCGCCTGGGAGAAGACGTCGCCGCCACCGGTGAGGGTCATTGCGCCAACCGCCCCCGAAACCCGAAAAAGAAAACCTCGTCTTGTCATGATAATCATCTTTTGCCTCCGTGCAGAGCTCGTTTAATAGATAGGCTATAGTGCAGGCCCCATCGTTTGTCAAAGAGACAGGTGCCGGAGACCAAAGCAGACAAGGAATGCAATGAGTTCGCTGTAATGACCTTCATTCCCGTTTTGACAATATACAATCTTTGTATGTATACTTTGACAGCAAAGGAGGAAGCAGACAATGAAGACGAGCACCGTTAATATATCCTTTCCAAAAGAACTTTTGGATCAGATTGACGAGACCGCCCGCAAAGAAAGCAGATCCAGGTCGGAGTTGTTGCGGGAAGCTGCGCGTATATACATAGACAGGAAGAAACGCTGGGATGTTATATTCCAGCTTGCCGAATCGGCTGCGAAAGACAGCGGTTTGACCGGGAAAGATGTCGATAAAGAGATCGCATCCTATCGCAAAGACAAGACAAGATAATAATGCGCCGGATCGTACTCGATACAAACGTTATAATATCAGCTCTCCTCTTTGGCGGCAATCCCAGAAAAATGTTCCTCAAGGCCATCACGGGGGAGATACGCGTGGGTATATCGCCCGACCTGCTGGGTGAGCTTCAGGGAGTATTGGCAAGAAAAAAATTCAACCTGACGGAAGAGTTCATCGAAGCGGTCATGGATGAGATAAACAGCTTGTTCGACGTGGTCTTTCCTCGCGAGAAGATAGTCCTGATCGAGAAAGATCCCGATGACAACAGAGTACTCGAGTGCGCCCTTGAATACAAGGCTGACGCGATCATCTCCGGTGATGAACATATCCTGGGTCTCGCAGTCTTCCAGGATATCCCCATCCTAACCCCGGCACAGTACCTCGATAATAATTAAGGACATTTCAGAGTTTGACAGACTGTTGATAAACTCTCTTACATCCGTTATCCCGTTACAGACCTTAGGTCCGGGCGAGGTATAACTCCTGGCCCCCCCTGATTGTTGCTTCGCGAGACCTCTCCTATCCCAAACGCTTCTTGAAACGCAACGAGCTTGTGGCGACTACTGAGGCTCCCAGGATGAATAGTGCCAGGAACTGGGGCCAGAGAATGGCCATGCCGCTGCCTTTCAGGAAGATGCCTCGGATGATGACGAGGAAATACCGCAGGGGGTTGAGGTATGTGATGAGCTGGACGGCCGCGGGCATGTTCTCTATGGGGAACATGAGGCCCGAGAGCAGGACCGCCGGGGCGAAGAAGAGGAATGTGGCCATCATCGCCTGCTGCTGCGTTCTGGAGATGGTTGAGATGAAAAGGCCGAAGCCGAGGACGGACAGAAGATATACGGCGGTTGCCAGGACAAGAAGGGGGATGGAGCCGCGTATCGGCACCTCGAACCAGATCACGCCGACGGCAGTGACAAGGAACATATCGAAGAAACCGATGAGGGCAAAGGGGATCGTCTTGCCGAGAATCAGTTCGGCGGGGCGGATGGGTGTGACCATCAGCTGTTCCATGGTGCCGATCTCCCGTTCCCGGACTATGGCCATGGATGTCAGCAGCAGGCAGACGACGAGGACCATGATGGCGATGACCCCGGGTACGTTGTAATTTTTGCTTTTAAGGTCTGCATTGAACCAGGCGCGGGGCCGTACATCCAGGGAGCCCTTTGCCCGGTATGCTGTCTTCAACGCGATATCCCGACTGAACTGCGAGACGATGCCGTTTGCATATCCCGCCGCGACAAGGGCGGTGTTCGAGTCCGTCCCGTCAAGGAGTATTTGAACGGAGACCTTCCGGCGGGCTTCGAGGTCGGACGTGAAGCCGCGGTCAAAATGGAGCACCACCGTTGTTGCGCCCTCGTCGAGAAGGGTCCTGACCTCGGCATCCGATCCGGGGAAATGATCGATCCTGAAATATCCCGATCCCTCGAAGCGTCTCGCTATTTCCCGCGTGACGGATGTCTTGTCGAGGTCGTAGACGGCCATCCGTATATTGGTCACATCCATGGTGACGGCATACCCGAAGACGATGAGCTGGAGAACGGGGGTCACGAAGATGATGGGTTTCATCTTTCTGTCGCGAAAGATCTGGATGAACTCCTTGACGACCATATGCTTGATACGCTGCAGCATTTGTCGCATTCTATGTCACCCGCTTCTTGAATTTCTTCACCGCCACCGTGAATACGATAATACCGAAGAGGGTCAGGAGTCCCATATCGGTCAGAAGCATACCGGCCGTATTCCCTTTCAGGAAAATACCCTTGATCGCTGCGACGAAATAGCGCGCCGGAATCAGGAAGGTGATTGCCTGAAGGGGAACGGGCATGTTCAGGATCGAAAACATGAAACCTGAAAGCAGCAGCGCCGGAAGGTAGGATGAGACGACGGCGGCCTGGCTTGCCGCGAGTTGGGATTTCGTCACTATGGATATAAGGATGCCGAGGCTCAAACCGCCGAAAAGGAAAAGGGACGATATGAAAAGAAGAAGGAGGAAGCTTCCCTTGAGGGGAACGCCGAAGAGCGCGACGACGATGATGATGGACAGGATTGTGTCGATGATCCCGATGGCAAAATAGGGGATCATCTTGCCGATGATCAGTTCCATCGGTTTAACAGGCGTCGAGATGATCTGTTCCATGGTACCCCGCTCCCATTCTCTGGCGATGGTCAGCGATGTGAGCAGCGCGGCAACGATGGTCATGATCACTGCGATAAGTCCCGGGACGATGAAATTGCGGGATTTGAGCTCCGGGTTGTACCAGACGCGCGGGCGAACGTCGATGAGGGGGTCCAGGGAACCGAGGCCGGCACGCCTCGCCGCCAGTTCCAGCGCTGAGTTCAGATATCCGAGGGCAATGGTCGCGGTATTGGAGTCGCTGCCGTCAATGATGACCTGAATCCGCGCCCGGCCACCTGTCAGGGCATATCGGGAGAAGTCTTCCGGAATCGAGATCGCCACCCGCGCGCTTCCCTCATCGAGGGTTTTGTCAATGAGGCGCGAATCGTCCACATGGGCCACCACCGTGAAATACCGCGAGGCCTCCAGGCCGCGCACGATCTGCCTGCTGAGGTTTGTCTTGTCTCTGTCGTAGACCACGGTCGTCAGCCGGTCGACGTCGACGGTGATGGCGTACCCGAAGATAAAGAGCAGCATGACGGGCATAAGGAAGGCCAGTGCAAGACTGAAAGAGTCCCTTCGTATCTGGATGACCTCTTTCCTGGCGATCGCTGTGATGCGATTGAGGTTCATGTCATGATACCTCGATGAGCGACACGAAGACGTCCTCCAGGGAAGGGCGAACCACGGTGACGTTCGCAACGGGAATATTCGCTTCCGTAAGCGCCGAATGGATGGCGGGTATAGCGGACTCGCCCTTGTCGACGGTGGCATGAATCACGTTTCCGAACAACGCCACATCGAATCCTTTCCTGCCGAGGACATCGAGGCCGGCGACGATATCGAATACGGCGACCTCGAGGATCTCCTTGTGCATATGCTCCTTCTTCATGGCATCGGGGCGGCCTTCCGCGATGATCCTTCCCCTGTAGATGAGGGCGAGGCGGTCGCAGTATTCGGCCTCGTCGAGGTAGTGGGTTGTCACGAAGACGGTTGTTCCCCGGGAGGACATCTCGTAGATGAGATTCCAGAACCTGCGTCGGGAGATGGGGTCTACGCCGGAAGTAGGCTCATCGAGGAAAATTATGGGGGGTTCGTGGATCACGGCACATCCGAGGGCAAGACGCTGCTTGAAGCCGCTCGCCATGGTGCGCGTGATCGATTTACGTTTTTCCCCGATCCCCGCCATGTCGAGGACCCATTCCTTGCGCTCCTTCCTTTTTTCGTCCGCCACGCCGTATATGCCACTGAAGAAATCGATGTTTTCCTCGATGGTCAGATCGTCATAAAGGGAAAACCGCTGCGACATGTAGCCGATATGCTTCTTGATTTCCTCGGACTGTTTCATGATATCGAAGCCGCCGACAGTTCCCGTGCCCGCTGAAGGCGTCAGGAGGCCACAGAGCATTCTGATCGTCGTCGATTTTCCGGCGCCGTTGGGACCCAGGAACCCGAAGACCTCGCCTTTCGCAACCGTGAGGTCAATGCCGTCGACTGCCCGGAAATCACCGAAGGCCCTGGTGAGTCCCTTCACGGTGACGGCGGATTCTTCGGGAGGCAGCCTTTGTCCCTCGGCGGTGGTCATATCGCCTCCTTGCCTTCAGTACCGGCCCGGGCACCGATCATGGCGAAGAAGACATCCTCGATGGAAGGGGAGATCTCGCGATATCCTTCGGTGGCACAACCGCTATCGGACAGACGCCCCATTACGGCCGGGATGTCGGTCCTGTCAACGAGGCCGACGTGGAGTCTGTCGCCGTATATTCCGACTCCGGTCACCCTTTTGTCGGATTGTATGATCTTCATGATTTCCCGCGCGTTGTCGCACCATACCTCGATCATGGGCATGGCGTGTTTTGCCTTGATGGCCGAGGGGGTATCCTTTTCGAGGAGCCTGCCTTCGTAGATGAGGCCTACTTCGGTGCACCGCTCCGCCTCGTCGAGATAGGAGGTGGAGACGAAGATCGTTACCCCCTCCTTAAGGAGTTCGTAGAGGATCTTCCAGAAATCGCGGCGCGATACGGGGTCGACCCCGTTGGTCGGCTCGTCGAGAAAGAGGATCTCCGGTGTGTGGATAAGGGCGCAGGCAAGGCCGAGTTTCTGTTTCATCCCGCCGGAGAGCTGGCCCGCCAGTCTGCCGGTAAAGGGACCGAGGTTGGAAAAGCCGAGTAACCTTTCTATGCGCCCGGGGCGTTCATCCCTGGGCACGTCAAATATATCGGAGTAAAAGACCATGTTCTCCATGACTGTCAGGTCTTCGTAAAGGCCGAAGCGCTGGGGCATATAGGCGATCTTTTCCTTGATATCTTCCGATCCTTCCCTTATGGGATACGACGCGACCCAGGCGTCTCCGGAGGTCGGTTCCATGACGGCGGTCAGGAGCCTCATGAGGGTTGATTTGCCGGCGCCGTCGGGGCCGACAAGGCCGAAGAGTTCACCCTGGCGGACTTCCATCGTGATCCCCTGAATGGCCGTTACAGCGCCGAAACTCTTCGTGAGCGAATCCGTCTTTATGGCGATGAGGTCGTCCATGGTTACTTGAGAAGGATCCTAACGTCGGCGGGCATCCCCGGTTTAAGCTCCTGGTTCTTGTTTTCTACCGTTACCTTGACCCCGAAGACGAGCTTGACCCTTTCTTCCTCGGTCTGGACGTTCTTGGGCGTGAATTCGGCGTCGGAGGAGATGAAAGTGACCGTGCCGTCGTAGACCTTGTCTTTATACGTGTCCACGGTAATCCGTGCTTTCTGGCCCAGCTTGACGAGACCCAGTCTGTCTTCCTTGACGTATACCTTGACCCAGGGACGGTCGAGATCGCCGACAACGAAGACAGCTGCGCCGGGTTGTACGATCTCGCCGAGTTCGACATTCTTTCTGAAGACGACCCCGGAAATGGGGGCAGAGAGCCTGGTGTCGGCGAGCTTCTCTTCAGTGTTTGTCACAAGGGCCGCAAGCTGTTTCACCCGAAGCTCGGCTGCCTTGATATCTTCCTTTCGCGGCCCTTCCTCAACAAGGCTCTGCTGCTGTCTGGCGCTTGCGAGCTGACCGAGGCGGGTATTGTATGCGCTTTTCGCGGCATCGAATCGCGACGCCGATATGGCGCCGTTCGTATAGAGGGTCTCTGCGCGTTCGAAATCCTTGCGCGCCCTGACAAGCTCCGCTTCAATGGAGGCCGCATCGGCCCGGGCCTTGCCTATCTCCTGACGCCGCGAGCCGGTCTTTAACTCCTGAAGCTTGACCTGTGCCTCTTCCAGAGAGGCCCGGTTCTGATCCACGAGCGCCTTTATATCACCACTTGAAAGTTCGGCGAGAAGGTCGTCTTTCTTTACACGCGCACCCTCGTCGACGTTGAGAGTGACGATCTTGCCGGAGACCTTGAAGCCGATATTACATTCCGTCACCTCTACGTTGCCGGAGAGCTTCATCGTACTGTCATCGCGGCCCCGGAGGTAATGCGCGACAACTATGACGGCAACGATCACAATCGCGGCGATGACCGCCAGCGGGATGAGTCTCTTCTTGGGGATCATTTCGTTTCCTCCGTCATGGATTTTGTCGGGACCGTGTTCTTTTCGGTTACGGGTGCCCGCGGAGTGTTACTGTCACTCGCCGTATCCGACGGGATGTTCATATCGCCTGTTGCCTTTTTCAGGAAGGCAACGGCGACATGCCGGTCGAAACGCGCCTGGTAATGGTCGGAACGGGACCGGATGAGGGCGGCCTCGGCATTGATGACATCCGTGCTTGTGTTGTCGCCCGATCTGTATCGGAGGTCTTCGATGCGAACCTGCTCTCTGGCCGAAGAGACCGCTTTTTCCGACACGATTATACGCTCATCGGCATTCACTATGGCGGTTTGAGCTTCCTTCAATTCCCTGGCGATGGTAAGACGAAGCGCCCTCTCTTCTTCTTTCGCGTTCATGAGTTCCAACCGTTCGCGGTCTATCTCGGCCCCTATACGTCCGAAATCGAAGACGGGCAGCATGAGGCGCACCCCGAGGCTCCAGTTTTCCTTGAAAGCGAAGCTGTCCCCGGCCTTTCCGCCATAGTCGCCAGCCCCGTAGATATCGGGGAGCCGCTTGCCGCGGGCAGCGGCGACGCGCTCTTCGATCATCTTTACCTTGCTCAGCGCGGCCTTATAGTCCGGCCGTCCGGCGAGGGCGCGTTCAAGGTCGGCCTTCACAGTCTCTCGTTGGATGGTTGGCTTGCCTTCGAAGGCAATGGTGAACTCACCTGGTTCATCCATACCTATCAACGATCTGAGAAGCTCCCTGGTGTTCGCGATGCTGTTCTGTGTCTGTATCCTTCTTTCAATTGCGGCGGCCAGTTCCGTATCGGCCTTGAAGAGGTCGAGCTTCGGCGCAGTACCGGCCTTGAGAAAGGATTCGACATCGCGGCGATGTGCCTCAAGCCCTTTTACCTGGGCTTCGCATGCGCCAAGCAGTTCCTCGAGCTGGGCGAGTTTGTAGTAGACGGCGGTAACGTTATAGACAAGCTCGTGGAGATTACGGGTATGAAAATCCTGCGCCATGGATTTCTTGAGTTCGGCGATGGTGACGCCTCTTACGAGTCGCCCTCCCTTGAAAAGGGGGACGGAAAAGGTAGCAAAACCGTCATAGACGTTCTTTTCGAAATCGGGAATATCCGTGGCAAAGAGAGGCAGGCTGCTGATGACAATGGGCGTAAGGGGGGCAGGGTACCTGTAGCGCGTATATCCGCCGGTGACGTCGATCCTGGGCATCCTGTCCGCCTGCGCGGCTTTGAGACCCTGGTTCTCTATCTCTATATTCTGCCGGGTTATCCTGAGAGCGGGGTTATGTCTGATGGCGTACCGGATGAGGGAAGAAAGGCCGAATGAGTCCGCCTCGGGAGCTTTTTGCGCCGCCGCTCCAACGGGAAAGAAGGCAACGACGGCAAAGGTAAAGAATATGATAGTCTGTGTCATCCACTTCATGGTGATGCTCCTTCCCGGTCTTCTTTTGTTGCCGAAAGCGCCGCGAGACTGAAGCGGCAGATGTGTCCGGCAATGTCCTCCATGTTCATCGAACTGACCCGGTCGTCACCGATCAATCTGTTCAGGACGGGCCTGGCATACAGGAAATATAAACACTGGCCGACGATGCTGGCGCAGCAATAGAGCACGGTGTCGTCTGCCGGGTCCTTCCCGATAATGCGGCCTACGATGGATGATATCAAATGAAACATCGGCCTTGCCATCTCCTCGACGATCAAGTCAAGGGCAGCTGTCGGCTCTGTGAATTCCCTTGCCATGAGCCTTCCAAACCGCGACTCGATGCCCGTATCGAGAATGCGGAAGACGAATGAGCGGATAAAACCTTCAAGCCTTTTTTCGGGGGGATCATCCTCAGATGTACCCAACTCGCGCGGATACTTCTCAAAGGCAATATCCTTCCAGCAACGCAAGGTTTCAAGATAAAGGTTATCCTTGCTTTGAAAATAGTAGTTGATGGCGGCAATGTTTACATCCGCTTTGCCGCTGATCTGCCGGATGGTCGTCTGCCGGAAACCGTTTTCGGCGAATATCTCGCCTGCGGCCTCCAGGATCCGCTGCCTCGTGTTCGGTTTACCGTCTGTCACTTTCGTGGCCTATCATATTAAACTTATGTTTCATACAAGTATTTTAAACTACAGTTTTACGATGTCAAGAATTTTTTTTCACATGATTCCTTGTGAATAGAATAACATGCTATAGCGAAAAAGCCCCTGTGTTATCAAGAGGATGTGAGGGGTTAACAACAGAAGTATTCATTATCCTGAATCGTCGGGCGGCCAAATATGTATTGACAAGAAAAATCGAATTAGTGTTAAATACCCTTAAGGTTTAAGGGGTATAGTTCATTGATAAGCAGTTTTGTTCTGTTCGATCACTAATAGTGTTCACTATAGTGAATATATTTTCCGGAGCAGTTATTGACGAGTTGACGAACACAATTTGACTCTGGTAAACGGGCTCGCTGCTACCGGCTGCAAAGGTTGGTTAATCTGAATGGATACGATCAATTTATCTGAAAAAACCGATTGGGCTTTCATTGAAGAGGTAAAGAAGGAGAGCGGCCAGAACCCTTCACTGTGTTATCAGTGCGGGAACTGTACGGCGGGCTGTCCCTATACCCAGTACTTCGATTATCCGGTGAGCATGATAATGCGCCTCTTGCAGTCCGGGCAGAAGGAGACGATCCTCACTTCCAAAGCCATCTGGCTCTGCGCAACCTGCGAGACATGCACCACGCGCTGCCCCTGTGAGGTCGATGTGACACATATCATGGACACACTGAGGATCATGGCGAGACGGCAGGGTAAAGTCTCCGAGAAGGACGTGCAGCTTTTCTACGATTCCTTCCTCGATTCGATGAAAAAACACGGCAGGATCTTCGAGATGGGCATTCTCATGGGCTACAAACTTAAATCAGGTCATCTCATGGGCGATGCGGAGCTTGGACCGAAGGTCATGAGCCGCGGAAAGATCGGTTTATTCCCCAAGACGATAAAAGGCGCCGACAAAGTAGCTCAAATTTTTAATAGATTCCAGGAAAAGGCGAAAAAGCATGGCTGAGAAAGAATACGCATATTTCAGTGGTTGTTCGCTGGAAGGCACCGCGAAGGAGTACGACGAATCGTTGCGGGTTGTCATGAAGGCCCTCGGAGTGAATCTTGTGGAACCTGATGATTGGAGCTGTTGCGGCTCCACACCGGCCCACACGGTCGATCACGTGTTCGCTGCGGCGCTTGCCGCACGAAACCTTTGCCTTGTGGAGAAGATGAACAAGGACGTTCTTACGACGCCTTGTCCTTCATGCCTCATGGCATTCAAGAAGGCCCAGTACAATATGTCACGGGATGACGCGTTCAAAGGAGAGGTCAACGAACTCCTCGACGAGGCCTATAACTGCGGCGTAGAGTCAAAATCCTCCCTGCAGATAATTTACGAAGACATCGGGCTTGATGCCATCGCTGCCAGGGTTACCCACATCATGCCGGATCTGAAGGTTGCGCCGTACTACGGCTGCATCCTTTCGAGGCCGCCTGAAATAGCACAGTTCGACGACCCCGAAAACCCGGTTTCGATGGACAGAGTCCTTACAGCGGCCGGTATCGATGTCCGTGATTTTGCATTCAAGATGGAATGTTGCGGTGCCGCGTTCGGTGTTCCCAAACAGGACATGGTGAACAGGCTTTCGGCCAAGGTTCTGGAGATGGCTGTCGATGCCGGCGCGAATTGCATAGCAGTTGCCTGCCCGCTGTGCCAGCAGAACCTTGACCTGCGCCAGGAACAGGTCAACAAGACGACGGGTTCCAATTTTAACATCCCCATCATTTATTTCACCCAGCTCATGGGCCTTGCCTACGGATTTTCACCCAAGGAATTGGGTATGGATAAGGTGATCGTCAGCGCCGATAAGATCACCCGGCGGATTACCAGGGAAGAGTACGCGAAGATAAAAGAAGAAGAAGCAGCCGCAAAGAAGCCCCAGAAGGCCAAGAAAGAAGCAGCTGCCGAAGAGACAAATAATTAAGGAGACCTGATCGATGCGGGTTGGTGTATTTATCTGCCATTGTGGAAGCAACATCGCGGGAACCGTTGACGTCGCGAAAGTGGCCGAGGAAGCCCGGAAGATGCCCGGCGTCGCCTATGCGACGGCCTACATGTATACCTGTTCTGAGCCTGGACAGAAAGAGATCACGGATGCCATCGAGCGGGACAAGCTCGACAGGATCGTTGTCGCGGCATGTTCACCCCGTATGCACGAGAATACCTTCCGAAGAACGATAATGAAGGCGGGACTCAACCGCTATTTCTTCGAACAGGCCAACATTCGTGAACACGTGTCCTGGATCGGACTCGACAAAGAGCTCAACACGACGAAGGCGATAGAAGAAGTGAGGATGGCCGTGGCGAAAGTCATGAAGAACAAGCCTCTCTTTTCATCGTCATTCAAGATCAACAAACGAGTCCTTGTCATCGGCGGTGGCGTGGCCGGCATGCAGGCGGCAATTGACTGCGCCGACGGCGGTCTCGAGGTGGTCATGGTCGAGAAAAGCCCGTCCATCGGCGGCATGATGGCACGACTCGACAAGACTTTCCCCACGGTCGACTGTTCCATCTGTATCCTCGGACCCAAGATGGTCGACGTTGCACAGCACGACCTCATCAAACTTCACGCATACAGCGAGATAGCCGAGATCAAAGGCTATGTCGGCAACTACCAGGTAAAGATCAGGAAGAAACCGCCATATGTCGACTGGACCAAATGCACCGGCTGCGGTCTCTGCATGGAAAAGTGTCCGACCAAAAACGCCTACGATCATTTCAATTTCGGCGCCGCGCCTACGCGGGCCATAAATATCCCCTTCCCGCAGGCAATCCCCAAGAAGGCGACCATAGACCCCAATTACTGCAGACAGTTCGTCAAGGGTAAATGCGGTGTTTGCGCCAAGGTTTGCCCCACGGGTGCCATCAACTACGAGATGCAGGAGGAGTTCATTACCGAAGAGGTCGGTGCCATCATTACGGCCACAGGGTATGGGCTCATGGATATGGAGAAGCTCGCCGAATACGGCGGAGGAAGGTATCCCGACGTCATCAGCGGTATCCAGTACGAGCGGTTCCTGAACGCCTCCGGTCCCACATCGGGCCACATCATCAGGCCTTCAGACCACGAAGAGCCGAAGACCATCGTCTTTGTCTCCTGTGCGGGATCACGGGACAAGTCCTGCGGCGTTCCATACTGCTCAAATTTTTGCTGCATGTACATCGCCAAACAGGCGATCCTCACGAAAGATCACATCCCGGATTCCCAGTCGTATGTCTTCTACATGGACATCAGGTCCCCGGGAAAGGGTTATGATGAATTTACCCGCCGCGCCCAGGAGGAATACGGCGCCAAGTATATCCGCGGCAGGGTATCGCGGATTTATCCGAAGGGCAAGAAGATGGTGGTCAAGGGCGCTGATACGCTCCTTGGCACCCAGGTAGAGATCGAGGCAGATCTCGTTGTCCTGGCGACTGCGGTCGTGTCGGCGCCGGGCGCCGGCGAGATGGCCGAGAAGCTGCACATCTCTTATGATACCTTCGGTTTCTATGTAGAGTCCCACCCGAAATTGCGGCCCGTTGAGACAAATACCTCCGGCGTATACCTCGCCGGCGCGTGCCAGGGCCCCAAGGACATCCCGGCATCGGTGGGACAGGGATCTGCGGCAGCCGCCAAGGTTCTGTCGCTTTTCTCAAAGGACATGCTCGAATCCGACCCGGCAATTGCCCAGGTCAACCAGAATACCTGTGTGGGTTGCCTCAAATGCCTGAAGACCTGTCCGTTCCAGGCCATTGTAGAAGACACCTTAAGAAGCGGTAAGAAAGTGGCCAAGGTCATTGAAACGGTCTGCGCGGGATGTGGTGTCTGTACATCCACCTGTCCTTGCGGCGCGATTCAGCTGCAGCATTTCACGGACAACCAGCTCTTAGCGGAGGTTAATGCAATATGTCAGAAGTAGCACCCAAAGAACTGCGGATCGTTGGTTTTCTCTGTAACTGGTGTTCCTATGGCGGTGCCGACACCGCGGGTGTGGGACGGTTCAAACAGCCCACGGACCTTCGGATCATCAGGGTCCCGTGCTCGGGCCGTGTCGACCCCATGTTTGTAGTGCGCGCCCTTCTTACGGGTGCCGATGGCGTTCTCGTCTCCGGCTGCCACCCCAGGGATTGCCACTACACGGACGGCAACTTCTACGCAAGGCGCAGGTTGGAAATGCTCAAAAGGCTTCTGCCGTTCATGGGCATCGACGACAAGAGATTCCACTATACATGGGTTTCAGCCTCGGAAGGCCAGAAATGGCAACAGGTCGTGACGGGTTTTACCAATCAGGTTCACGCCCTCGGCCCCATGCATCAAAAGTAAGGAGAAGGCAGATTGAGTACTCAGAAGCTTAAGGAGATAATCAAGCAGGTCTTACCCGATGTGGAGACCGTCATATGCTGGCAGGAGGGTTATGACAAGCTCAATGTGACGCCGATCTTTATTACGTCCCCTGAGCAGGTCGATCAGGTAGTATGGAACCCACTGTGTGCGCAGAACCTTGCAAGTTACCTTCCCTCTCAGAAGAAGAAGGTGGCCGTTGCGGTGAAAGGGTGCGACTCGCGGACGATCGTCCAGTATATGCAGGAAGGTCTGATTGACAGGAACAATGTCGTGATCATCGGCATCCCCTGCAAGGGCACCGTCAGCAAGAAGAAGGTACAGAAAGCTATCGGCAACGAACCGGTGGAAGATGTAACCTTCACAGATGGTTCTATCAAGGTGAAGACACCTTCAGGCGAGAAGACGCTCGCATTAGCCGACGTCTGTCCGACAAAGTGCACCTCGTGCCAGTTTCCGACGCCCATTGTCTATGACCAGCTCACGGGAGATGCGATCAAATCGGATAAGCCGCCCGAAAGCGTCTATGCTGACGTAACAGAGCTTGAAGGGAAGACGCTGGAGGAGCGCAAGGCATATTTTGCGAGCCAGTTCGACAAGTGCATCCGTTGCTATGCATGCCGGAACGCGTGTCCGATGTGTGTGTGCCAGGACAGCTGCATCGCCGAGACGCGTGACCCGCATTGGATCACCCAGAGGAACAGTCTCGATGAGAAAGTGATGTTCCACATGATCCATGCCCTCCATCTTGCAGGGCGGTGCGTGGAATGCGGTGAATGCGAGCGGGTATGCCCAATGGAAATTCCCGTGGCGAAGCTGAAAAAGAAGATAAACAAAGAGATGAAAGATCTCTTCGATTATACCCCGGGAGTCAACCCCGAGGACAAGCCACCCATGTACACGTTTAACGTTGACGAAGCGAAAATCAAGGAGCATAAACTCTAATGGCGGACAAAGGATACCTTCCGAAAGAGAAGATAAAGGAATTCGTCGAGGCCCTCGGTAAAGACGCAGCCGTCTACGCTCCGTGCCTTGAAGGGGACACGATCATCTTCCGTCAGTATACACCTGACAAGGAGATCTCCCTGGACAGGCCGGCGAACACGCCACCCAAAGGGGCCATCTATCCCCAGTGCGAAACGCTGCTTTCCTTCGAGTTCAAGAAGGATGCTGCCACGCCGCAAAAGATGGACGTGGAACTCAAGGCAAACACCGACTTCCCCAAGGCGGTCGTCTTCGGCGGACGCCCCTGTGATGCGAAGGGTTTTACGGTCATCGACAGGGTGTTCATAAATACCGACACAGCCGATCCGTACTACAAGAAACGCCGCGAGAACACGACGATCGTTACAAAGTGCTGTAACGGCCCGTATGCCGGCTGCTTTTGTGTAGGCGTGGGCGGTGGCCCTGCTGTCAGGGAAGGGTCCGACGTGGTCATGACAGAAGTGGACGGTGGATATTACCTGGAGGCGGTCACGGAGAAAGGCAAGTCAGTGATGTCTCTGCCAATGATCCAGGACGGTTCATCCTACGAGGGAAAGGCAAAGCAGGCCAATGAAAAAGCGACGGGCGCCGTCAGAAATCCCTTCCCGGCAGATGCCAGGGTGTCACCGGAACTGTTCGACAGCGGTGATTTCTGGGGGCGGGTGGTCGACAAGTGTGTAAGCTGTGGTGCCTGTACGTTCCTGTGCCCGACGTGCTACTGCTTTAACATCACTGACGAGCAGGCGATCACGACAGGCGAGCGCATCAGGTCATGGGACTCCTGCATGTTCCAGCATTTCACTCTGGAGACGAGCGGTCACAATCCCAGGCCGGCCAAGTATAAGAGGTTCAGGAACCGTGTGGGGCACAAATTCTCCTACTACCCCGAAAAGTACGACGGGGCCATAGCCTGCACCGGTTGCGGAAGATGCATCAGGTACTGCCCGGTGTCGGTGGATATCAGCGAGATCGTCGGGTATTTGAAAGACCCCAAAGCGGATCCCAAACAGTGGGCCGCTGATAAAAAAGACGCAAAGAATTAGGAGCGCGTGATGACAGGGAACGAGAATCCATACCTTCCTGAATTAGCGACAGTCATGAAGGTAATCGATGAGACACCGAATATAAAGTCCTTCCAGGTCGTGTTTAACGACCCGGAGAAGATGAAGAATTTTAAGTTTGAGCCGGGTCAGGTCGGGCAACTCTCCGTTTTCGGTGTCGGCGAATCCACCTTCGTTATTAATTCCCCGCCCACCCGGATGGACTACCTCCAGTTTAGTGTCATGAAGGCCGGAGAGGTCACTACCGCTCTTCATGGGATCTATGAGGGAGATGTTATCGGCGTACGTGCACCGCTCGGGAACTGGTTTCCCTATCAGGACATGAAAGGAAAGAACATCCTCTTCGTCGGCGGCGGTATCGGACTGGCCCCGCTACGTACCCTTATCCTCTACATGCTCGATAACAGAGCGGATTATAAAGATATCACCATTATCTATGGATCGAGGACGCCCCCTGATCTGTGTTACAAGGACGACTTAAAGGAATGGGAAGAACGATCTGATGTGAACCTCATCCTCACCGTAGATAATGAATTCCCCGGATGGGAGAAGCGAACGGGTTTTGTGCCCACGGTATTGAAAGAGGAAGCGCCCAAGAGCGATAACACCATCGCCATTACATGCGGGCCTCCCATCATGATCAAGTTTGTTCTCCAGGGGCTCGCAGAGCTCAAGTTCCCCGAAGAGAACATTATCACCACACTGGAAGCAAGGATGAAATGCGGTATCGGTCTATGCGGCCGCTGCAACCTGGGCCACAAGTATATCTGCAAAGACGGTCCCGTGTTTTCACTGAAGCAGCTGAAGGAGCTTCCCAGCGACGAATAAGAATAGGGCCGGTCGCCTTTTGCCGGCTCACTTCGTTGCCTGCGGTGGCGCAAATCCTCAGCGTACCTTGGGTACGCCTCCGGTTTGCACCATCTTGTCGCCTCGTTATCCGACAAAAATCGACCGGCCAGCGAGGCCTATGTTGATAGAGAAAGTTTAGGACGAATGATCTTCCTTTTGGGGGGTCATTTTTTTTGTCGAAAAATGTTCATCGCTGCAAGTCGTGCGTGTACTCGGGGATTTATCCATTCCGGAGATACCCGGCTATTCGATCATGGCTTGCGTGAATGATGACAGAGGGGGTTTTGCCAGCAGACTCTTGGACTTTGGAAGCGTCTCTACTTTCCCAGTAGTTTCAGTTCTTCGGGGTTGAAGGAAGTGATTCTCCAGTGGCCCTCGGGGGCTTTTGCCATGGTGAAGCTTACTCTGTCCTTGCCGCGTTGGCGTACTTGTGCCACGTTGCCTTCTGTGGTGACAGAGAGGGCGAAAACCGTCGCCTTGCGAAGGTTGCCGAAGAGTTCGTCGTCGTTGTATGAGAGGAGCAGGTTTGTTATTGCTTCGCCCATCTGGCCTTTGAGTTGAGGGATAAGCTGTGTAGCGAGATCTTTTCCGGCGCCGCGCATGTGTTCCTCGAACTTGTTTCGGGCCGGTTCCTTTTTGTCCATCCGGGAGAATACATCTTTTGCCATGTTGTCGAGGATGCTGTCGGTATCGAGGTATTTAAGGACTCCCGGCGCGTCACGACTGATGATGGCCTTCTTCAGCATATAGAGACTGTAATAAGGCGTTGTCCGGGCGTAAATAAAAGCGGAGACAGCGAAGACGACGATAGCGCAGCAGATTACGATTGTGACCAGCGGGCCACGTTTCCTCATCTGTTCAGTTTTTTCCATATAATGACCGGTCTTTAAGCTATTCCAGCTGGATTGCGGTAATGACCCAATACTCTTCGGGTGTCTTCTCCAGTGTCACCGAGGTGCCTTCAAATGGTTGGACCGTCGCCGTCAACTGGTCTCGCGAAACGGTAACGGGCACTCTGATGACAGACCAACCCTTGACAGGGGAAAAGAAACTTTTTTCGCCGGGCGCGTCGAGCTCGTATATGAGGCGTTTCTTCACCACCTCATCAGGCTGGCCGTGGGTAACGCTATCGGGCAATCCGCGGATTACGCTGTCGAAGTCCACAAATCTCTGAGCCGTTTCGGAATTGCTGAAGAGGATGGCCTTTTTGAACTGGATCAAAGCATAGCGCGGAGTTTTCTTAAAGTACTGATAGCCGTATACACCTGCGGCGATGATTATCAGAATAATGATCCATCGCGCTACGCCGCCCCGTTCATTTCTGAGAAAACCGCTCATCGATCCTCCCGATTTTCCTGCCCGGTGAAGGGGATCGTCGTTATAGTCCCAGCTTATTGCGGAGAAGTTCACCGAGACTGCCGAGTTTCTCGTCGGACCGCTCTTCTTCCTTTACCTTGTCCCTGTATTGCGTGTAGCTGTCGAGTTCGAGCTTTTCATCGACTTTGGTTCTGCTCAAGCTGACGCGGCCGCGGGACGGGTCGGTGGCGACGACTACCGCCTGCATGGTGGATCCCGCCGGGAACATCTTGCTGTGGTTGGTTCCCTTCAGAGTTCCCATTTCAACGTTGGGGATGAACCCTGTCAGACCTTCTTTGATCCTTACAATGATCCCCGACGAAATAACGCGCTCCACCTTGGTTTCCAGAAGCGTGCCGATTGGGGGAAGGTCTACCTCCTGCACTACTATCTTGCGCTCCATGGAAAGAGTGAGCCGCCTCTTTTCAACACTGATATCGACGACCCTGGCCTCAACCTGCTGGCCCGGTTCGAGGATTTCTTTGGGATGATTGATTCTCCTGCCGGCTCCCAGTTTCGAAATGGGGATAAGACCATCGATTCCGGGTTCCAGGTTTACGAAAGCTCCGAAGTTTTCAAGACGGACGACGACTCCCTGGACCGTGGAGTCCACGGGATATTTCTCGGGAACAGACAGAAACGGATCGGGCAGGACGGCCTTCAGGCTCAATGTGATGCGATCCCTGGTCCAGTCGATTTCCAATATTCGCGTTGTTACCTGATCTCCGATGTTCACCAATTCGCTTGCTTTTGATCCCTTGATCCACGACAGTTCGCTGAGGGGTATAAGGCCATCGATCCCGCCGATGTCGACGAACACGCCGAATCTCTGAATTGACCTGATCTTTCCGGTGACATCCATGCCGACCGCAAGAGTCTCTTTGAGCTTTTCCTTTTCCTTTTCGAGTTCCTTTTCCAGAAGGGCACGGCGAGAAAGAATGATATTGCGCCCTCTTTCCTTATATTCAAGAACTTTGAAAGGAAATGTCTCACCGATGTATGTGCCGGCATCCCTGCTGCCCTTGAGATCCATCTGCGAGTAAGGGCAGAAGCACCGTACCTTGCCCACACGGATTTCGTAGCCGCCCTTCAACTCTGACGCGACCTTGCCGGTAACGGGTATGTCAGCATCAAAGGCATTCTTGATGCTCTGCAACGTGATGCTCGGAAAACTGTGGATAAGAGTGGTGAATTTTCTCGCGCCGTTTTCCACGGTCACGAAGTAGGCTTCGAGCTCATCGCCATCCTGAATGGTGATGCCGCCTTCCTCGTTGAGGAATTCCTTTCTGTCTATCACTCCCTCACTTTTGCCGCCAAGATCGATATAGACAAAGTCGCCCGAGATACCGGCAACCCTGGTCGTCACTCTTTGCCCTGGTTCAAGGCGCTTAACCGACTGCGTACTCTGTTCGAAAAGCTGCGCAAAATCTTCTTCGTGTCCGCTTTCTGCAGTACTCCTTTCTTCAATATTTTCCTGGTTGTTGATCTGTTCGTCTGACATCGTCCGATCTCCTGAAGTGTTAAAAAATTTTTTGTTCCAGTAATGTACAATTTCTTTAGTGTTATGTAAAGCTATAGTTCTCATGGATAATGAATTTGACAATACTAAGACCATGGAATAACATATGAAACAATGAAAAATCCGTGAATGGCAAATGAGCGGAAAGGAGGTGCACGTGAATTCTTTTTCCGTAAGAAAATCCTGTCTTTGGGTGGTTGCCGGCCTGTTTTTGATGATGACCGTTCTTGTTACGGGGCCCGTCTTCGCACAGTCTAAGGGCTCTCCGGCGCTGTCCAGGGAAAAGACGGGTTATGCACTTGGGGTCAGCATCGGCCGCAACATGAAGAATCTCGGAATAGATGTCGATCCCGATATGATTGTCCGCGGCATTCGGGATACGGTTCGGGGACAACCCACCATGACGGATCAGGAGATAAAGACCGCGCTGGACGATTATGAACGGGAGATTGTTAAAAAACTGGGCGAGAAAAACAGGCGCGAAGGAGAGGCATTCCTCAAAGAAAACAGGCAGCGCAAGAGCGTCGTCAGTCTATCCAGCGGTCTCCAGTACGTGGTGCTCAGAGAGGGCAAGGGTGCGATCCCGAAGATGAACGACCTGGTAACCCTGCACTATAAGGCACGGATGGTGGATGGAACGGAGTTTGAAAGTTCTTATTGGAACAATAAGCCCGCCGAAATTGCGGTAGGCAAGACCATTAAAGGGTGGACCGAGGCCCTGACGAAAATGCCCGTCGGTTCCATATGGCGCCTTTATATCCCTTCGGAACTTGCCTATGGAGACGCCGGCGCAGGCCCGATGATCGGCCCCAACGCCGTGATCGTGTGCGATATCGAACTCCTCGCCGTGAGGTAAATAGAAAACGCCGTGGTAACACCCCGGTTCCCGGGAGGATTGTCGTGAAGGCGATGGCAATTGAAAGGGTGTGTGATCTCAAGATTGAAAAGGAGCCCCTCGCGTTCGTGGAGATGCCGGTGCCTCCAATGGGCACAAGGGATATTCTGGTGCGGGTATCGGCTTGCGGGGTCTGCCATACGGAACTCGACGAGATAGAAGGGAGAACACCGCCCCCCAGATTTCCCGTGGTGCCGGGACACCAGGTGATAGGTTGTGTCGAGGAATGCGGTTCGGGGGCAAAACGCTTCAAAAAGGGTGACAGGGTGGGGGTTGCATGGATCTATTCCTCGTGCGGTACATGCACATTCTGCCGCGAGGGCAACGAGAATCTCTGTGAGCATTTTGTTGCAACCGGCCGGGACGTCAACGGGGGATATGCTGAGTACATGACAGTGCCGGAAGACTTCGCTTTCGAGGTCCCGGGGGCGTTTAGCGACCTCGAAGCCGCACCGTTGCTTTGTGCGGGGACCATAGGGTATAGATCGCTCCGCCTGACCGGGATGCACGATGGAGAGAATATAGGTCTTGTCGGATTCGGGGCATCAGCGCACCTCGTGATCCAGATGGTACGCCACAGATACCCTTCGTCGAAGATATTTGTCTTTGCACGCAGTACCGGGGAGAGGGAATTTGCCCGCGAACTGGGTGCCTTTTGGGCCGGCGATACGACGGACATACCTCCGGAGAAGCTGCATCGGGCCATCGATACGACTCCGGTTTGGGGTACCATAGTGCATGCACTCAGGAATCTTGAAAGGGGAGGGCGCCTCGTTATCAACGCCATCCGGAAAGAGGAGATTGACAAGGAAGAACTTCTTAATCTCTCTTATCCCGAGCATCTCTGGCTGGAAAAGGAGATAAAGAGCGTTGCCAACGTTTCGGCAAGGGACGTCAGGGAATTCCTCGATCTGGCGGCCGCGATCCCCATTCGCCCCGAGGTGGAGGTGTTTGCTTTGCCTGAGGCGAACAGGGCCCTTATCGAGCTGAAAGAGCGGAAGATACGCGGTGCGAAGGTACTCGCGATCCCATAATCAGCCGTTGTCACATCCCGTTTCGCCTCTTCGGTCCCCGCAGGCCCTTCCCCCGAAATTGCCGCGCCTGGCGTTGTTTCAGGGCAAATGATGTTGACAAAGTAAAATTGCTTTTGATATCGTTTATCAATGCGGGGAAGGTTACCAGAGGCTTAGATTTGTCGCGATACATGGGCTCACGGGTTACCGGGGGAACGAAGACGATAACAACATTCTCTGAGGCCGCATAAAGGATAGACACCAGCCCTCCATGCGATTCCAGAAAAAAGTGAAAGGGGAGGTACAGTCGGGCAACGGTATGCTGATAGTCGTTGTGCGATACCTGGCGGGGGATCGAAGGACGCGGTAATGGCCCGTATTCTGATAATAGACGATGATGAGAATTTTTCCGAGATGCTCTCCGATATGGTTGAGCGGGCCGGCCACGATGTTGTGACGACGGCAACCATCAAGGGGGGTTTGGAAAAGGCCGCCGAAGGCTCTTATGAAGTTGTTTTTCTGGATATCCACCTGCCGGACGGCAGCGGCCTTGACATACTGCAGGGGATCAAGGCAGCCCCGTCATCTCCGGAGATAATCATCATCACCGGATTTGACGATTCAGGTGCGGCAGAGCTTGCGCTCAAGAACGGTGTTTGGGATTACATCAAGAAACCTTCATCGATCAAGGAGATGCAGCTTGCCTTGTTAAGGGCCTTGCAGTACAGGAAAGAGAAGGGGCATCAAACACCTCCCGCGGCTTTAAAAACCGAAGGTATCATCGGGAGAAGCCCTGCGATCGGGGCATGTCTGGACCTTGTCGCAAAGGCGGCCCATGGCGAGGCGAACGTGCTGATAACCGGCGAAACCGGCACCGGCAAAGAGCTTTTCGCATTATCCATCCACAACAACGGTCCCCGCGCCAACAAGAGTTTTGTCGTCGTGGATTGTGCATCGCTGCCGCAAAATCTCGTCGAAAGCACACTTTTCGGGCACGAAAAAGGTTCCTTTACCGGTGCCGACAAAGCAAGGGATGGCCTGGTAAAACAGGCCCATGGCGGTACACTGTTCCTTGATGAAATAGGCGAACTTCCGCTTTCGATCCAGCGGAGTTTCCTGAGGGTCCTGCAGATGCGCAGCTTTCGACCCATCGGTTCGGATAGAGAGATCTCGAGCGATTTCAGGCTAATCTCCGCCACCAACAGAAACCTGGACAAGATGGTTGAAGAGGGGCAATTCCGGGAAGATCTCCTTTTTCGGATACGGACCTTGCAGATCGATCTGCCGGCGCTGCGCCAGCATCCCGAAGATATCCGGGAATTGCTTATCCATTACATCGCCCGCCTCTGTGAACAATACGGGATTGGCAACAAGGGCTTTTCACCGGAATTTCTCGCGGCGCTTCAAGCCCATGATTGGCCGGGCAACGTGCGCGAGTTTATCAGCACCCTTGAAAAATCCATCTCAGAAGCATTCCATCAGCCGACGTTGTACCCGAAACATCTTCCCACAGACATTCGCATTAAGCTCAAGAAATCCGAGCTCGACATGGACAGCGGTTCCGAAACCGTCCATGAACTTCATCCATTGACAACCGACTCCATCCCTGCGCTCAAAACATACCGGGAGGAGGTTATCGCCAATGCCGAGAGACAATACCTTAAGCGTCTGATAAAGGCGTCCGATGGTAAACTCAGGGAAATCTGCAGGGTTTCAGGGTTATCGCGACCCCGTCTCTATGCACTTCTGAAAAAATACAACCTCACCAGACAGAGCCTCTGATTCCGGCATCGAAGGTCTTGCGAAACGAGACAGTGTCTTGCCTGGCAAACTGCTGTCTTGACGGACAAGACAAACGCGGCGGCGCACGCTTCGACGCGATAATCGTTACTACCTGATATTACATAAGAATAGAGGCTATCGTCCCGGCAGGACATCGTGGCACGTTTCTTGATAAGCCTGTCCGTACCGATGTTAATGGCAAGTACGACAAAAGCGATGGTGAAGGAGCAATGTCTTGTACAGGGGACATCAAAGTCGAAGTGCGAACCTCGATAACATGTCCTCGAAACAGGATCGTTGATCAGGAAAAGAACCAGCAAGGAGGATAGAGATGCAAATTTCTACGATGAATATGTTGGAACAAGGGAGATTACCGGCGTATAGCTTTGATTCCAGGATGAAACTGAAAGAACACGATCTTAACGGGATCGTGGAAGAGTTGCAAGACCTTCTGCCGGGGGTTGTTCCCGATGGTATCGAAATTAAGATCGATCTTGCCGATTGTGAACTCAGAGTCATGACTGATGCCGTGAAGCTCACAGGGGCCCTGCTGAATCTTGTAGGAAATGCGGGGGATGCACTCTCCCCGGGCGGCAGGTTGACATTAAGCACCAGGCGTATCCGGTTTGCCGATGATATCATGGGTTGCTCCATGGCTTACGCCTCCAACGGTTGCGCGCTCATTTCAATTAGCGATACCGGCGCCGGAATGGATCAAAGCATACGAGAGAGGATCTTCGAGCCCTTCTTTACAACCAAGGAGGGCTGCCGCGGGCTTGGCTGCACCCTGGCGCGTCGTATAGTCGAGTCCCTGAACGGCAGGATAAGCGTCGAAAGTGCCGTCGACGCCGGCACGGATGTAAGGGTATATCTGCCGCTTATAAAGAACGATCTTATGCGAGCGATCCCCATAGCGCTTCCGGCATCATTTTCGGCGAGTCCGCTGAGGAGCATCTACCTCTGACGGAAATTTATGTGCAAGATAGTCCGGAGAAGTCCCGGTGCAGGTCACCGGATAAATGCCTTAAAAAAATTACGAAGGAGGTTCGCGTGTTCTCGCCAAAACGTATCCTTGTCCCAACAGATTTTTCCGAATATTCTGACCGGGCGGTAAGTATCGCCGTCGACATCGCGAAACAGAATGGATCGAAGCTGTATCTTCTCCATGTTATCGCGCTTATCCAGACCTGCGCCGTTGATTATTGTTTCGATCAGGCTACCCTCGACGACCTGGAGAAGAAAAGTTCCCTGTCGGCGGTGGAGATGATGGAGAAGCAATTGGCGATGTTTCCCGGGACCAAATCCATCGAGGTCGAGGCCGATGTCAAAAAAGGTGTACCTTACCAGCAGATCCTTGCTGAACAGAAGGAGAAGAAAGCCGATCTCATCGTGATGTCATCTCATGGAAGGACGGGTCTCCTGGATCACCTGCTGGGAAGCGTGGCCGACAAGGTTCTCAAATCGGCCACCTGCCCTGTCTTGCTCATCAGAAAGCCGAAGTGAGACAGCCAATCGCCGGGGACGACCCCGGGGATTGACAGAGCATAAAGACACGTGTTCGGGGAGGCGGCGCTCATGATAGTAAGAATCGATGAAGACCTGTGCTCACAGTGTGGGTCTTGTACGGAGATATGTCCGGAAATCTTCCTTATGGAAGATGACAGGGTAATTGTAAAAAATAGGCGAAAAGCCGGTACCACGACAATACGAAGAGGCATGCCGGGAAGCTGCCGATACGTGTCCAACGGAGGCGATTGCAATTGATTGATAAAATGGACGTTCCTCAGGAGGGCTGGGAATAATGCACAGATTAGGTCCGTTGTTTCAGATAGACGATTGGAAGAAGGAAAAACACGTTCCGGTAATCGATTGTCCCGATAAGGTTGCCGCAGGCAAACCCTTCGTCATCAATGTGACGATCGGGAAGGAGATCCCGCATCCGAATACGTGCCAGCACCACATCAAATGGGTCCAGGTTTTCTACAAGCCCGATGATGACAAATTCTCTTACCAGATCGCGCACTGCGATTTCGCGGCCCATGGCGAGTCCGCGGCGGGGCCCGACAAGGGTCCGGTCGTGACCGATCACACCGTGAGTGTGGCCGTGTCTGTAAACGGTAAAGGGAGGGTCTACGCACTCAGCCTGTGCAACATACACGGGCTGTGGGAGAGCGGTAAGGATCTTCAGATCATTTAGGAAACAGGTCGGGTCGATTCCGGTATGGCAGTCCAGCCATGCGTGGCGCTTAAGTCAGGACGTCCGCGGGATAAGGAGGAACATCATGGAAGACGTAAAACGAATTCTCGTCGTGAGCAGATCCACCGAAGAGTGCAAGAAAGCGTTCCATTACGGGGTCTCGATAGCGAAGGCGTTCCACGCGGAGCTTTCCATTCTCCATATCGAATACGACCCCTTTGCCAGGGTGGGCCTCCATTATCTTGCCAGCCTCGGCCGCTTTCAGGAAGAGTATCAGGCCCGCGAAAAACAGATAAGGGGTGAGATCGATGCAATGATACGGGATGAAAAGGCGGTGGGGATGGCCATCACGGAAATAGTGGAACAAGGCGAACCTGTCGAGCAGACCATGGCGGCCGTAAAGAAAAGCAGAACCGATCTCATCATCATGGCGGCCCACGAGGAAGGAAGGATCGAACGTGTGATTTATGGCAGGAGCGCCCATGAACTTTTGAGAAGGCTGCCCTGCTCGCTCATGCTCGTTAAGGGGGAATTGTTGCCATGATCCGTTTTCTTACCGGTAACAACCAATGATTCGGGTCAGAAGAATCTACGAGGATCCCTCTCCTGACGATGGCGTGAGGGTTCTCGTAGACAGGTTGTGGCCACGCGGCCTGAGCCGGGAAGATGCGAAAATCGATCTGTGGCTGAAAGAGATTGCGCCCAGTGACACCCTGCGGAAATGGTTTGCTCACGACGAAAAAAAGTGGGCGGAATTCAAAACGAGGTATTTCAGGGAACTCGATGAGAAGGGCGATATCCTGGAAAGTGTTTCCCAAATGTTGACAAAACGCGTGACCCTCATCTATGGCGCCAAAGATCACGAGCACAATAATGCCGTTGCCCTGAAAGAGTATCTGGCTGCCCGGGGCGGCAGGATCGGGAGCGTATGAATTTTGTCTGCTGCATCAAACAGGTGCCCGACACCGCCGAAGTGAAGATCGACCCCGAGACGAACACCCTCATGCGTTCCGGCGTTGAGTCAATCTCCAACCCTTATGACCTCGTAGCGCTGGAAACAGCCCTCATCCTGAGGGACAGGCACGGCGGGTGGGTGACGGCCCTCAGCATGGGACCACCCCAGGCCGAGCAGGTACTGAAAGAGGCAATATCGCTTGGCGCAGACGCCGCAGTCCTGCTGTCCGACCGGGCCTTCGCGGGTGCGGATACTCTTGCCACCAGCTATACCCTCTACAAAGCCATCCGGAATCTGGATCTGGATCGGCCCGTGGATATAGTGTTCTGCGGAAAACAGGCCATTGACGGCGATACCGCGCAGGTTGGGCCCGGCATTGCCACGCGGCTTGGCTTTACCCAATTTACCTCGGTGGTTGAAATACTGGAGTTAAACACACACGACAGGCACATCACGGTGAAGAGGAGGGTCGAGGGAGGGTTTGAGGTTGTGAGGGGCCCCTTACCGGCCGTCATTACCGTTGACCTCGGTCTCGCGCGACCGAGAAGGGCTTCCCTTCCCAGGCTGATACTCTCCCTGCGGGCTACCGTCGACAGGTGGGACGCGGATGCCGTCGGGGCTGAGGCAACAAAAATTGGATTGAAAGGTTCGCCTACCTGGGTGAGAAGGATATTCTCGCCCCCGCTGAGAGAAGGAGGGCCTGTTTTTGACGGCCGCAAGGATCCCGTCCCGGCCGTGGAGCGTTTCCTTGACGCTATTGTTGCCGATGGGGAGTTGACCTCGGAACTATTTAAGGACCCGGGAGCCTGATCGAGATGTCCCAAAATTCAAAGGGTATCGATGTTGCCGCGATAATTCCCGACAGGTGTATCGGATGTCAGATTTGCGCTGGTGAGTGTCCTGTCGGGGCGATCGAAATGTCCGGGGGCGTGGCGCGCATTGACCCTGAGGTTTGCATAGGATGCGGAAAATGCTTTGAAGTCTGCCCTGTCGAAGCGGTCAGTTTTGAGCCGAAAAGACCACAGGAGACCCCGCAGAGGATTCCGGGGGTACCGGAAGACAGATTCTCCGAATACCGTGGAGTCGCCGTCTTCATAGAGGTGGTACACGGACAGGCGGCCCCGGTGTCATGGGAACTCGCGGGCAAGGCACGGGAACTTTCGCGGAGGCTTGGCACTGTCATGATTGCCCTCATTGCCGGACACGGACTCAAGGACGTTGCCGCCGAGGCCTTGGAATACGGCTGTGATGAGGTCCACGTCATCGACGATGCCCTGCTCGGATCTTACCTTTCTAGACTTTACGGTAAAGCGGTGACGGATCTTGCCAATATCGTAAAACCGGAGGTCCTGCTTATGGGTGCCACTGCGCTCGGCAGGGACCTGGCGAGCGTCGTCGCAACAAACGTGGAAACGGGGCTTACCGCGGACTGCACAGGGCTGGATATTGATGAGGAAAAGCGCCTGCTTCTGATGACGAGGCCGGCCTTTGGCGGCAATATCATGGCGACCATCTTTTGCGAGAACCACCGTCCGCAAATGAGCACGGTGCGGCCCGGGGTCTTCAGGGCCGGCGAAAAAATGGTCGGCAGGACAGGTGCCGTCCATCATCATCCTTTTGTACCTCCTGTCGGCGAGGTACCCGAGATCCTGGATTTCATAAGGGACAGCACCGGTGAGACCGGTCTGGATATCGGCAGATTTCCGGCGCTGGTGGTTGTGGGGAAAGGGGCCTGCGATCCCGAGTCGATGCCGATGTTTCAGGAGCTTGCTGACCTTATCGGTGGGGTCGTGGCCTGCTCGAGACCGGTTGTCGAGGCCGGGTTTATGCCCTACGAGCGTCAGGTGGGACAGACGGGGAAGACAGTCGCGCCAAAGCTGTACTTTGCCATCGGCGTGTCGGGGGCCGTACAGCACCTTGTCGGTATGCAGGGTTCCCGCAGGATCGTTGCAATCAACTCCGATCCGCATGCGCCGATATTCGGGGTTTCCGATACGGGACTGATCGGGGATTACAGGGATGTGGTGCCTCTTGTGATTAAAGGGCTGAGAAAGGCCGTTTCCAAACGATGAGGATGAGGTAATATGCGGGAGGAATTTGAGGTGGCCATTGTGGGAGCGGGGCCCGCAGGAATCAGTGCGGCGCTGGCGCTGGCTGAAAAGGGTATCAAGGTCATCGTCTTTGAACGGGGAGAATTCCCGGGCGCCAAGAACGTGTCCGGTGGTGTTCTCTACGGTCACGATCTTGGCGAATCGGTACCGGATTTCATCAAGAGAGAGTGCCCGGTAGAACGAAACATAGTCGAATCCCGCATATGGTACCTATCGTCGGACGGGGGGTTCAATGTCTCCTTTCGCGACAGGGCATTCGAAGAAGGACTTTCTTTTAACGCCTTTACCGTGGGACGGGCAAGATTCGACAGGTGGTTTGCCGGAATAGCGGAAGAAAAAGGGGCTCTCGTGGTTTGCGGAACTACGGTCACGGATCTCCTGAGGGATGGCGGCGGCCGTGTGACGGGTGTCAGGACGGACCGTGCCGAAGGGGATGTAACGGCCCGCGTCGTCCTCATAGCTGACGGCATCAACTCGGCCCTGGCGGCAAAAACGGGGTTTCGCCCGGAACCGAAACCGAGCGACGTTGCCCTGGCGGTTAAGGAGGTGATCGAGCTTCCGGAAGAGGTCATTAATGAAAGGTTCAACGTTGAGGCAGGCCATGGGGTTACCATTGAGGTTCTGGGAGAGATCACCAAAGGAATGGATGGCGTTGCCGTAATATACACAAACAAGAATTCCCTCTCCCTGTGCATCGGAGCCAATCTTTTCGATCTCATGAACAACACCGTGAGGCCTTATGAGTTGCTGGAGGAGTTCAAAGGGCATCCCATGGTCGCTCCGCTCATCAAATCGGGCCGTCCCCGGGAATACATGGCCCACTGGCTTGCCGAGGGAGGCTACGACACGATACCGCACCTCCACGGTGACGGCTACCTCATTGCCGGGGAGTCGGGGATGCTGTTCAACGCCCTCCATCGGGAAGGATCGAACATGGCAATGGCCTCGGGGCGTCTCGCCGCACTGACGATCGCCGGTGCGCTGGCCAGCGGTGACACCGGCAGGGAAGGCCTCGCGGGATACGCCGCCGCATTGCAGGGGTCGTATGTAATGAAGGACCTGAAGAAATACAGGAGGTTCAACCGGTTTCTCCTGAACCATAAAGAACTCTTCTCGACGCTTCCCCGGCTGGGGGCATCCGCGGCACGGGAGATGTTGACCGTAGACGGGGTGTCGAAAAAGGAAAAGCAAACCTCCATTCGCCGAAAAATTCAAGGGGCGATCCCGCTGGCAAGACTGGCCAGGCTCCTGTGGGCCGGCGCAAGGAGTATCGGATGAAAGTCAAGGTTGAGGACAAGCTCTTTCTGGACCGATTTCGGGTGGACGAGGAGGCGCATATCCGGATCATCGACAACGATGTCTGTATCAAGAATTGCCTCGACCAGCCGTGCCTGTATTTTTGCCCCGCCAATGTTTATAAACTTGAAAAGGACAGGATCACGGTGGCCTACGAAGGCTGCCTGGAATGCGGTTCCTGTCGCATCGGCTGCCCCCGCCTGAATATAGAATGGAGATTTCCGACGGGCGGTTACGGCATTGCCCACAAGTTTGGCTAGACAGGCAAGAGGCGGGTGGTGATTAGATAGGCGGTAAAGAAAAAAAGGAGGTTGCATATGCTGCCAATAGCCCCTCTCATGATTGAACACAGACTTATAGAAAAGTTGGTTGGAGTAATCGAGAACGAGGTGGACTGGTGCGAACAGTCTGGCAACATCAGCATGGAACTTGTTGATATCGTGATAGATTTCATTGGGAATTATGGCGACAGATGCCATCATGGAAAGGAGGAGGGCATCCTCTTCAGGGAACTGAGGAAGAAGTCTATGTCCCCTGAACTGGTTGCGATCATGGAGGAGCTGTCGGAAGAGCACCGCGAGTCCAGGGCGAGCGTCTCCCGTTTGGTGGAGGCACGGGACAGGTACATCCAGGGCGATAAAATGGCCTTGCCGGATATCGTTGACTGCTTGCGATTCATAAAGCGCCTTTATCCTGCTCACATAGAACGAGAGGACAGGATGTTCTTCATCCCCTGCATGGAGTATTTCTCAGATCAGGAAAAAGAGGCCATGCTCAAAGAGGAGTCGGAGTTCGACCTGCGCATCATACACCGGATCTACAGGGACAAGGCGCAAAAAGCCCGGCAGTTCTTGTCGTGCACGTGAAAAGATAAAAGACCAGCCTCACGCCCTCAGGCCTTTTCGGCGAGAGAAAAAAACAGAAAGCGGTTATAGGTCCTATAAGTCCCATACGACGTATAGGACCTATGATTCTTCGAAGGAACAGCACACCCGTTACCTGGTCCCGGTTGGATATTTGACCGGGGTTCGTATTTTACCTGTTTTCCGTTCGCAGAGCGAGGAACGGGCGCGGGGCAAGTTTTTATACAAAAACCGCATCGGATGATATACAATGAAGCGTTTGAAAAGCCGCAGGAACGTAACGATGGAGTGTGAAAGAATAAAAAAATATGCCGAAGACGGGACTTGAACCCACACAGGCAAATTGCCTACTAGACCCTGAATCTAGCGCGTCTGCCAATTCCGCCACTTCGGCACGCTATAAAGTTATATGTATGTGACAGATAAGTCAAGAGGTGACGATGAAAATTTTTGAATCTTTCGATGTGGCCGATAAATTCCCCAATCCTGTTCTTACCATAGGAAACTACGACGGCGTGCACATCGGCCACAAACGCATCATCAAGAGGGTTGTGGAAAAGGCAGCCGAGATATCGGGTACCCCCATGCTCATGACCTTTGCTCCTCACCCCCACAGTATTCTCAAACCGGATTCCTACATCCGTCTCATTACACCGCCATCCGTCAAGGAGCGCCTCGTTGCAGAAAACGGTATCGAGGTTATGTTTGTAATTCCCTTTAGCGCACATCTGAGGTCGATAGCCCCGCAGAATTTTATCGAGGATATCCTTGTCGGCAAGCTGGGTGTTGCCGGTGTCATTGTCGGGTATGATTTCCGCTTTGGAAAGGGCGGGGCCGGGGATGTGGAGATGCTCCGCGACTTCGCCCGGAGAAAGGGATTCTATTTCGACGTAGTGGAGGCCATCACCATCGATGGGGAAAAGATCGGCAGCAACCGGATACGAAGGCTCATCATGGACGGCGATGTAAAGAAGGCAAATGAGTTGCTGGACCGCCCCCATATGATCGAGGGCGTCGTCGTCCACGGCGTCAACCGGGGGAAGAACATGGGTTTCCCCACCATCAACTTTGAGACCGTTTTCGAACTCATACCCCATAATGGCGTTTACATAACGGAAGTGGAATTCGACGGCAAGAGATGGCCCTCGGTCACCAACATCGGTTTCAACCCCACTTTCGACGGGAAAAAGCTCCTCGTCGAGACACATATACTTGGTTACGTCGGTGATCTCTACGACCGCGATGTCAAGATCTATTTCCACGACCGCATCAGGTCTGAGAGAAAATTCAAGGATATGGCAGAACTGAAAGAGAGGATAGCGGCGGACGTCTCAATCGCAAAGGAGTATTTTGAGAACCGCCCAACCGTTTGAAAAAATCTCGCTTCGCCGGAGCACGTAGAGGGTTCTCCTACCTCGCCCCTATCGTGACGTACACCCCCCCGATGATCGGGTCGCTGTCGTTGCGGTCCATCAGGACACGGATCATGCGCTCCTGGATCTTGACGTTCCTCGGGATCAGTTTGATGCCGCTTGCCGCGTAAATGTCCTCCGCGATGACCATGCCCGGTTTCAGCTCTTCCAGCGCGATCTTGCACTTGCTCGCCGCAAATTCACGGTCGTTTTCGATGATGTGTTCGGCGAGTGACGACGCGACCATGGGGTCGAGAATCCTGTTTGCCGATTGCCTGATCTCATGCAATATGTCATCCCGGGCATGACCGGACCGGCACAGATCACTTTGAAGGACGATACCGCGCAGAATGCGGGCCCCGGGAGGTATTTCATTTCCGATAAGACCTTCGGGGGTTCCGGAGCCGTCATAGTTTTCGTACTGATGGTAGATGGCGTCGGCGGACGTTTTGAATCCCGATATTGTGGATATGATGAGAGAACCGATAACGGGATGATGATTGTAAATACTGCTGTCGTTCATTACCATGTTGTTCTTGCTCTTGTCGGCGATCGTGTCGGGCAGGCCGATCTTGCCGATTTCGTGAAGCTGGGCACCAAAGGTGATCCTGGAGGTTTCTTCGTCGTCGATTTCCATTTTCTTACAGATGAAACGGGCGGCGTCTCTGGCTGCCCGGGCGCGGTCAGCCGCTCCCGGTACCCGCACGTCAATGATCTTCAGAAGGATCTGAGTAAGCTCCTTAAAGTTTCGCTCCAGGGTTCGATTGGCCTCGGCAAGCTTCTCTTTTTCATCGACAACCTCATTCTGAAGCTGCTTGATCCTCAGGAATGCCCGTATCTTGCTCGTCAGGATAACAGGGGGAGTCGCCTTTTCGATGTAGTCGTCGGCTCCGCACTCGAAGGCCTGCACCTTCAGCTTTTCATCCTTCTCCGCGGTCAGAAACAGAAAAAATGCTGATGCAATCTCAGAGGTGTTACGGACACGGCGACAGAACTCCATGCCATCGAGGACGGGCATGTCGTAGTCGCTGAGGATAAGATCGGGCCGTATATCTTTTGCCCGGTGAAAGCCCTCTTCGCCGTTTCCAGCCTCGTATATCTCAAAGCCGGGGTAGCGGGCGAAGAATTTCGCAAAGACACCGCGAAAATTGGCATCATCGTCTACGAGAAGGATACGTACCACGGGGCTTTCCATTATTTTGTTCCAGCTCCCGGCGTAACAGAGGGGGTTTGCGGGACCACGGATTCTTTCTTTGGCGCTGCGTCGGGGGCCGGGGGCGTGATAGCGTCAGAAGGTTTTGCCTCCGTCGCCGCGACAAGTATGCTTACCCTCCTGTTGCCATAATCAAGGGGTTTATCGGGATGTTTGAGATTCCGGTCGGCGAAGCCGCGTACCTGAGACACCTGGTCCTTGCCAACCCCGTTTTGCTCAAGGATCCTCCTGGCCATATTCGCCCTGTCGGAGCTGAGTTCCCAGTTGGTATAGTCGGGATTCACGTATGGCCGGGCATCGGTGTATCCTTCGATCATGACCTTATTCTTGAGGCGGCCCACTTCTGCCGCCACAAGCTTGAGGAGCTTTATTGTTTCCGGTTTGAGCCTGGCGCTGCCGACATCAAAAAAAAGACCGTCGGAATTCTCCAGGAGCTCGATACGAAGACCCTCCTTCGTTACGGTTATCTCTATCTTGTCTTTGAATTTGTCGAATTCAGGATTGGCCTTTATTACCCCTTCCAGTTTCTTGGCCTCGGTCCTCAGTTTCTCTATCTCGGAGGAGATGGCCGTCGTCGGATTGGGCGCGGACCCCGATGAGCCCGGCAGGACGCCGCCGCCCCTGCCGCTGTCGAAGACGCCCGGGTCCTTGAAATACGCTGAAATTGCCTGTTTGACAGTGCTGCTCTGGCCGACTATCCATAAAACGATAAAGAGGGCCATCATGGCCGTGACGAAATCCGCATAGGCCACTTTCCATGCTCCGCCATGGTGACCACCATGTCCCCTTTTCTTCTTGACGACGATGCGCACCGGTGTCTGGCGGTCATCCATCATTACTTGACCCCCTTCACAAAAGACTCCATCTCCTGAAAGGTCGGACGATAATCATTAGGGATCGACCTTCGTGCGAATTCCACGGAGACTATGGGGTTGAACCCCTTGGCAAGAGAGATGATTCCCGACTTGATTGCATCGTAGACCTTCGACTCCTCTTCAGCGGCGAGGTCCAGATTGGTGGCGAGAGGCTGGATAAAGCCATAGGACAGAAAAATACCCAGAAAGGTGCCAACGAGGGCCACCGCTACTTTGTGGCCGATCTCCTCGGGGGGGCCGTTGATCGCCTGCATGGTGATAACGATGCCGAGAACGGCGGCGACGATCCCCAGGCCCGGCATGGAATCGCCGATCTTTTGAAGGATCATGCCCGGTTGTGCCCCTTCCTGGTGGTGAGTTTCTATGTCGAGGTCCATAAGGCTTTCGATGTCATGGGGGGCGATGCCTCCGAGGACGATGAGCCTGAAGGTGTCTGTCATGAAAGAAATGATGTGATGCTCTCGTGTAACATTGGGATACTTGGTGAAGATCTTACTCTGGTCGGGATGTTCGATGTGGGATTCAAGGGCGATGAGTCCGTCCTTGCGCGTCACCTGGAAAATCTCGTACATGAGCCTCAGGAGGTCAAGGTAAAGTTGGCGATTGACGCTGCCGCCTTTGAGCGAGGCTGTTGCCTTGGCGATGATCTTCATGAGAAGTTTCTTCGGGGCCGATATGACCATGGCCCCAAGGGCTGCCCCGCCTATAATGAGGAATTCTACCGGCTGGACGATCAATTTCAGGGGACCGCCTTCCATGACGAAGCCCCCAAAGACTGCACCCAGTACGACGATTGCACCAATTATTACAAACATTTATATTCGCACCCTTTAAGAGGCCCGGCCCCCGATGAGGCCTGCCAGACCGGTAACCCGTCAATACAGGGACAGTAGCAGTATCCCTACCGTAACTTCATAGAATGTTTATCGGACAATAGAAAAAAAAGATTAAGGCGGGAAATGACAAAAACATTAGCTTTTTCTAATAAATCCTACAGGCCAAACAAGTCATACAAGAGAGGTCCCTGAAACCTGAAACGTGAAACCGTCTTCTAAAGTTCGTTATGGACGATCTTTCCGTCCACCATTGTGAAGAGGTTCTTGCCTTTTACGGTCATGGCGTGAAAGGGGGTGTTCTTCCCTTTTGATATGAAGGCATTCCTGTTTATGGTCCACTCGCGATCGGGGTCAAAGACGATGAGGTCGGCGGGGGCGCCTTCGGCCAGCGCTCCCGACGTGATGCCGAGAAGTTTTGCGGGATTGGCGGTCATCTTCCTCAGGAGTCCCTTCATATCGAGAACGCCCTCGTGGACAAGGCTCAGCGCGAGTGCGAAGGCCGTCTCAAATCCGGAAATACCGCTGGTCGCACTGTCGAATTCCACGTCTTTGGAGGTGAATTCGTGCGGGGCGTGGTCCGTTGCGATAATGTCTATCGTTCCGTTGCGGAGCCCTTCCTTGATGGCGTCCATGTCCTCCTGAGATCTTAGCGGGGGATTAACCTTTGCATTGGTATCATATGTCAGAGTAGCTTTGTCGGTGAGCGTGAAATAGTGAGGGCATGTATCGCAGGTGACCTTTCTGAATGTCTTCCTTGCACGCTCGATGATCTCGATGCTGCCGGCGGTCGATATGTGGGTGAGATGAATGGGAGCATCGACGTATCGGGCTATGGCAATATCCCGCCCGACAATGATCTCCTCGGCGATAGCGGGAACTCCCTCGAGCCCGGAGAGCAGGGAAGCCAGACCTTCATGCACATACCCTCCGGACAGGGTATCATCCTCACAGTGTGAGATGACGGGCAGTTTGAAGGTCTTTGCATACTCGAGGGCCTTGCGCAGGAGGCCGGCTCTTCGCACCGATTTACCGTCGTCGGAAATCGCCACGATCCCGGCCTGGAACATCTCGCCGATCTCCGAAAGCTCTTCTCCCTTGAGGCCCTTCGTAATGGCGCCGCAGGGAAGGACCTTGCATACGCCTTCCGCATGGGCCCTGTCGACGATGAACTCGGTGACGCTCCGTGAGTCGTTGACGGGGTTTGTGTTCGCCATGCAGACGATGGTGGTAAAACCTCCGGCCGCAGCCGCCATGGTCCCCGTTTTTATCGTTTCCTTGTACTCAAAACCGGGCTCTCTCAGATGGCAATGCACGTCGATGAGACCGGGCGCAACAATGAGCCCCGACGCATCCACAATCTTTGTTCTGCTGTCGACCTTGCCGATGTTCTTTGAGATTCCTTCAATGACAGGGCCGTCAGCCAGGACATCGTACCTTCCGTCTATGGCGTTTTTGGGATCGATAAGGCGGCCTCCCTTGATAAGGATCTTCACGCCTCACCTCCGATAAGGAGATAGAGCACCGCCATACGGACCGCGACCCCGTTTTCCACCTGGTCGAGGATCACCGATGAGGGACCGTCGGCAACGTCATCGGCGATTTCAATTCCCCGGTTCATCGGTCCGGGATGCATGACTATTACGTCATCAGCGGCCATATCGATATGGTTCTTCGTAAGGCCGTAGAGTGTGGCATATTCTTTGGTCGAGGGGATGTAGCTTGTGCCTCCCCGCTCTTTCTGAATTCGAAGCATCATGATCACGTCGGCCTTCTTGACCGCTTTCTTGAGGTCGTATTCCACCTTGACCCCCAGCGTCTCGATATGGGGGGGTATCATGGTCGGAGGCCCGCAGCAGATTACCTCGTTGCCGAAGTTTTTTAATGAGAATATGTTGGATCGGGCTACCCTGCTGTGCGCAATGTCTCCGACGATGGCCACCTTGAGCCCCTCGATGCGGCCCTTCTTGTCGCGCATGGTGAAAAGATCGAGGAGCGCCTGCGTCGGGTGTTCGTGGGAGCCGTCACCTCCGTTGATGATGGACGAATCGAGTATTCCGGCAAGCATGTGGGGGGCCCCGGGCATACCGTGGCGGATGACAATGGCATCGGGCCGCATGGACTCAAGGTTCCTCGCAGTGTCCTTGAGGCTTTCCCCCTTCGTTGAACTGCTTGTGCTCGACGATATGTTGATGGTGTCGGCGCTGAGACGTTTTGCGGCAATCTCGAAGGATGTCCGCGTCCGCGTACTCGGTTCGTAAAAAAGCGTGATGACCGTTTTACCCCGAAGGGTGGGGACTTTCTTGATTTCCCTTTTCGAGATTTCCTTGAAGGACTCGGCCGTATCGAGAATAAAAACTATCTCCTCTTTCGAGAGGTCGCGGATGCCGAGGAGATCTTTTCTTTTCCAGTTCATCGTGTCTTTACGATCACCACTTCGTCCTTGCCGTCTATCTCGCTCATCCGTACGAGGATTTCTTCATCATCGTTTACCGGGCATTCTATGCCCGCATAGTCCGGGTGTATCGGCAGTTCGCGGTCACCCCGGTCAACGAGGACGGCAAGCTGTATCTTCCTGGGTCTTCCGAGGTCCATGATGGCGTCGATGGCTGCCCTGGTGGTTCGCCCCGTGTGCAGGACGTCATCGACGAGGACGACGGTCATATTATTTACATCAAAGGATATGTCGGTTTTTTTTACTTCAGGCCATCTGAGTTTCGAGATGTCGTCGCGATACATGGTGATGTCAAGAACACCAAAAGGCAACCCGATTCCTTCCACATCCTTCACCTTGTCCTGTATGCGGTTGGCGAGATAGACCCCCCTGGTCCTTATGCCGATCAGGCACATCCGGGTACATCCCTCGTTCTTTTCCAGGATCTCGTGGGTGATCCGGGCTACTGTACGCTGAATGGCTTTCTTGTCGAGAACGACTCTCTTTTTCATTTAATCGTCAAAGTAAATGGCGTTCTGTTCGCACTCTTCCATACAGGCCCCGCATTCGATACAGTCTTCAGGCGTCCGTACCACCGTGATGCCGTTTTCATCAGCGAATACCTCATAGGGGCATGTCGATATACATTCCCCGCAATCTATACATGATACCCGGGAGATATAAGGTCGCACTCTATGGTACTACTATAGAAAGTTTTGCTGAAAAAAGCAAGGAATAGAGGGGACGGGTAAGAGGTAATAGGTAATGGGTAATGGGTAAGCAAGGTATTGCTGAAAGCCGGGGAGGGTGGGGCCTCTGGCCGGCTTTCAGCTAAAAGAGAGTTTTTTTCTGAAGTTACTCTTCGGACGATTCGTACTCGTCTTCGCTGGTGTATGATTCTTCCTGTTCTTCCGCGGCGGCCTGCGGCGGAGTGCTGTAGTCCGTGGTTTCTGCCGGGCTTATTGAAGCGGCGGAGGATGAATTTCTCTCCATCACGCAGGAACCATTGAATACCGCCCCGTTTTCGATCATGATGAAGGGCGAATTCAAATCGCCGATATGCGTTGCCGTGTTCTTGAGAACGATCTGTTCGCTGGCCGTGACGTTGCCCGTCAGCGATCCGTGGGAAATGAGCGTTTTTGTGTTGATGGTTGCCGTTACCCTGGCCGTTGATCCAATGACGAGGAGCCCTTCGGAAAAGATCTCCCCCTCAAAGACCCCTTTCAACATGACTGAGCTTTTGAATCTGATGGTTCCCTTTATCTCCAGATCTTCCGCAACTACGGTTGTGATCTGACTTTCCTGTATTTCCCTGATCTCGGGAATCTCTACTGACATGCCGAACCCCCTTCTGAATGAGTTTGCAACTATCTGACTGTTATATCCTTCGCCCTCATCGCACATGAGCCGTTGAATACGGAGCCGTTCTCGATGATGATATTGGGCGTGGAAATATCACCGTTATGGATGGACGTGCTTTTCAGGGTTACCTGCTCGTTGGCTATGACGTTGCCCGTGATCTCACCGTGGGAGACGAGTGTCTGTGTCGTGATGCTTGCCATGACCCGTGCGGTAGGCCCGACGACAAGGAGTCCTTCCGAGTATATCTCACCTTCAAATACACCTTTCAGCATCACTGATGTTTTGAAGCGTATTGTTCCCTTGATCTCAAGATCGTCGGCAACAATGGTAGTGATGTCTTTTTCATCAAAGTCGGTTGCTGTTTTCTTTTCACCTATCATGGTAAACTCTCCTCTATTTTTTAGTTATGAAAGACTGATGCCTGTCGTGTCGCATACCGATATTGTATGCAAGAACCTTACCACAACAAAGACCTCGTATGAATTTTTAATTTATAACATAAGCGTTTATCCGTTACAATGCGGAAAGGAAAGAAAATAGGTAATAGGTAATGGGTAATGGGTTATGGGAAAAGATGAAAGGAAGAAGATAGGTTATGGGTGATGGGTTATAGGTAATGGGAAAAGATGGAGTACAAAGGTGACCTATTACCCATTACCTATAACCTATCACCCATTTTCTTTCTTTCGTCGTTTTTTTGACAGGGGGTGTCAGAAGATGAAGATCCGTTTCAGCTTCTTTTTCTCCTCAACGGGTTCAGCGGTCTCCTCGGAGGGTTCAGCTGCTTCGAGGTTTTCTTCTTCGGGTTTTTCGACCTTGCGGGGTCGTTCCATGAAGGAGGTGCCGGAGAAAAAAGCGCCTTCGGTAACTATGAGTTTTACGGTGCGGATGTTGCCTTCCACCGCGCCGTCGGGGTTGATCTCAACAAGTTCTTCGGCAGTGAGGTCACCTTCCACGGTTCCATCCACCACGATTTCCCGGGCGGACATGTCGCCCTTGACCGATCCGGTTTTTCCGAGGATCAGGTAGTCTGCCTGGATGCTTCCTTCAAGCGAACCGTCAAGCCTTACGACGCCCTTCGATATGATCTCCCCCCTGATGAGGGAATCCTGACCTATGAGTGTTTCCAGGGATCCTTGCCCTTGCTGCTGTCTTTTGCTCGCCATGTTTATCCGTCCTTGAGAAATTGAAGAGGATCGATCTGTTTGCCGCTTTTCCATACCTCGTAATGGAGGTGCGGACCCGTTGACATTCCCGTCGAACCCGACGCTGCGATCTGCTGGCCCTTCTTGACCGTCTGGCCGACTTTCACGAAGTTTTCCTTATTGTGCGCGTATGCGGTACTGAATCCGTGGCCGTGTTCGATCACGATAATGTGACCGTTGCCGCCGGACCAGCCCGAATAACTGACGATACCGTCGGCGGTGGCCCTGATGGAGGTTCCTATGGAGGCACGGATGTCGATTCCGCTGTGGTGCGATTTGACGCCGGTGACAGGATGATGACGGACTCCATAGTGGGAACTGATCGTTCCGGAAACGGGCCATCCCCGGGGAGTCGCCAGAAAAATGTTTTTCTGATCACTAATATATTTTTTGATTTCGGCGACAGATTCGATCGTCTCCTTCATATCCTTCTTGATGGCTTCAATATCTATGGAGCCGGTGTCCGCGCTGAACTCGGCCGACTTGAGAATGTTGTTCTTTGATTTGAGATCGACGAGCCGCGAAAGCTCATTATTCGTTTCTTTAAGGGAGGAAATCGTGTGTTTCAACTCGGTGAACTCTTTGGTGAAGTAGGATAGTCTGCTCTTCATCACGTAGTATTCCGCCGTCTTCACTCCGGCAAACACTGTATACATGGCGCCGATAATGGCGAAAACCATGCATGCCGCAAGGCCTGCCACAGGCAGCCTGAGCTTCAGCGGCCGAGACTTCGAATGGGGGACGACCAGGATGGTTACAGACGTCATCCATCTTTTTTTGAGACGCTTCAACTTCATAGTCTGGTAACCTCGAGCTTGCAAAGCTTATACCGTAATCGGCAAAAGTGGTCAAGATATTAAGTCCGGTATTTATTCACAAGGATTACATGGACGCCGGACACGGCTTTCGGGTCATATAGAATGCCCAGTGTATCATCAGGATGAACCGCCCAGTCCCCGTCCTCTCTGCGGCCCGTCACCATTTTTTTCTTACTTTATACTCAAAAATTGGCTATATATATACCTGTATGTTCCTGCCCCTACCATTAATTAAATATGTAAAGAGATTTGCCGCAATGACTGTTTGCGGTCTTGCCCCCCTGTCTTTTCTTGTGGTCTTCCTTGCCGCTTCGGCCGGTCTTTGCTCTGATGACCTCAAGATCACCAGGGACAAACAGGGTACCACCTGGTCGGTGGGTTCCGAGGAATCACGGGAAAAGGCAAGAGCCGAAGAAGAGCGCGACAAGGACCGGGCATGGGATATGCTAAAGAACCAGTCGATCATCTTTGACAAGCGGGAACAGAAATAGAATGGAAAAAGGAAGGGTGATCATTGTTGAGGACGAGGAGAATATCCTCTCCATGCTTGCGGAATTCTTAAGCGCCAACGGCTACGTCGTGGATCCTTTCATTGACAGCAGAAAAGCCCTTTCGGCGTTGAAAAACAACGGGTACCATGTCCTGATAACGGATCTCATGATGCCCAAGGTCGATGGACTTCAGCTTATAAACTTCATTCAGAAGGAATACCTCGATACGCTTGGTATCGTCATGACCGGCTACGGAAGCATGGAGAGTGCAATAAGCGCCATGCGATGCGGTGCTTTCGATTACATCCTCAAACCGTTCAAGTTCGAGGAGGTCCTCGCCACCGTCGATTCGGCCATATATTATTTCAATCTCGTCAAGAGCGACAATATCCCCAAGGGGCTCACCCTCAAGGCAAACCTTCTCAGGCGGTATTCGGAAAACAAGATGGTCCGGGAAAATACGATCCTGAGATCGGCGTTGAAGGACAAATACAAATTCGAGAACATTATCGGTGTCAGTTTTCCGATGCAGAAGGTCTTTGAGATGATCGAACGCGTTGCCGATACGAACGCGACGGTTCTCATTACCGGCGAGAGCGGCGTCGGAAAGGAGCTCGTGGCAAGGGCGATCCACTACAACTCCTCGAAGCGGGACAACCCCCTTGTCGTGGTGAATTGCGGCGCCATACCGGAAACCCTTCTCGAAAGCGAACTTTTCGGGTATGAGAAGGGTGCCTTCACGGGCGCCGTCAACACCCGTCTCGGCAGGTTCGAGCTTGCCGGGGGCGGTTCGATCTTTCTTGACGAGATCGGGGACATGAGTTTCAACCTCCAGGTCAAGCTCCTGAGGGTTCTTCAGGAAAAGTCCTTTGAGAGGATCGGCGGATCGAAGACCATAAAAGTCGATATCAGGATCATCGCCGCGACAAACCGCAGGCTGGAAGAGCTCGTCAGTGAAAACAAGTTCCGCGAGGACCTTTACTATCGGCTCAACGTCGTCCCCATCCAGATCCCGCCGCTGCGGGAACGTCGGCAGGACATCCCGCTGCTCATCAATTTCTTTCTCGAGCAGTCAAACAGGATAAACTGCGCCGCCATCGAAGGCTTCTCCGAGGAGGCCATGAAGGCCCTCATGGAATACGATTTTCCCGGCAACGTGAGAGAACTGCAGAATTTTGTGGAGCGGATGGTGGTTCTCAAACGGGAAGGGCACATTGACATAGAGGACCTCCCGGAGAAACTCTACAGCCATGAAAAAGAAGAGGCACCGCCATCGGAGATCGATATCGACAGGGGATACGACACCCTGGTCTCCGAATTCGAGAAAACCCTCATCATGAAAGCCCTCACCGAAACCCAGGGCGTAAAAAGCAAAGCCGCCCAGGCCCTCAACATCAACCGGACAACTCTCATAGAGAAGATGAAGAGACTCGGATTGGACTAGGCCGTCAACAAATTGACGGCCCGGGTTATGGGTTATGGGTTATGGGTCATGGGAAAGACCTTTCGCAAAAGATATTCGAGACTACCTTGACCCAGGATCTTTCCACATATTTTCTTACCTTTCCCAGCACCTGCAATCCATTACCTGTTACGCGGTTTCTTTTCCTTTCCTATCACCCATAACCTATTACCTATAACCCGCCTTTTTGGCACCCTTCTTGCAATCTCCTCCTTCATGCAAATGCCCGAAGCTAAACTTCTTGAAAATGCCTTCAGCGAGTTCTCCAAGGCCTCCGATTCCATTATCAACCATTACGGAACACTGGAAAACCAGATCAAGGAATTGAAAAAGGAGCTTGAGGAAAAGAACGCCGCCCTGGAGCGGGCGAGCCAGTATCTTTATACGATACTCGATTCCCTGCCAGTCGGTGTCGTTGTGATTGACGGCAAATCGATTCTTTTTGCCAATAAGAACGCCGAGGAATTGATCCCCGAGGGCATCATCGGCAGCCTCAGCAGCACCTCCGACAAGAGGGGAGAAATAAGGTGCGGCCTGGGGCGGTATCGGTGGAAGACCGAGACCCTGCACAACGGGTTCGAAGGTAAACACGTTGTTGCCATCGAGGATGTGACGGAGATCGAAAGGATGAAGGAGCACATGGAGCGCGATGAGCGGCTCATGGCCATGGGAGAGATGGCGGCGCGGATATCCCATGAGATCAAGAATCCCCTGGGAAGCATGGAGCTTTTTCTCTCCATGCTGATGGCCGGCAAGATGCGCGTCAAGGACCGCAAGTATGTCGAGTATATTCTCTTCGGCGTCAAGACCATCGACAGGATCATCAATAATATACTTTCCTACACCCGTCCGCGGGAGCTGTCCCTGAAGGAAGGGGAACTGAAATCCGTTGTCAGCGATACACTCGATTTCATGAGCGTCTCCACGGCGGTCAGGAACATAGACCTTGAATTCGCGGCCACCTCCCCGGGAAAGGCACTTTTCGATCCCGACATGATCAAGCTCGTTATCATGAACCTTGTGAGCAACGCCATGGACGCGGTTGGTCCGAAGGGGAGGATCAAGGTTGACATTCGCGAGAACGAACGCTACGGGGTGCTCGTGGTGAGCGACAACGGGCCCGGCATGACGGAAGAGTTGAGGAGGAGCATCTTCAATCCCTTCTTTACCACGAAGGACAAGGGAGTGGGACTTGGGCTTTTCATTGTTTACAATATCGTAAAGGCGCACGGCGGAACCATCGAGGTTGAGTCCGAAGAGGGATCAGGTTCATCCTTTCTTATTTACATCCCCAAGGAGAGATTGACAGTCCTATGAAAACGAATGTTCTCGTCGTCGATGACGACAACCACATGCGTATTGCCCTGAAGGAATCCCTGGTACGCGCGGGTTACAACGTTGCCCTCGCGGAGGACGGTAAGAAAGCCATGGCCGAGATCGATCGCACCATCTTCGATCTCGTCATCACCGATGTAAAGATGCCCCATCTTGGGGGAATCGATCTTCTGAAGGCAATCAAGGAGACATCGCCGCTCCTGCCCGTGATCCTGATGACAGGCTACGGAACGGTCCAGGATGCTGTTAAGGTCATAAAGGAGGGTGCCTATGATTACATTCAGAAGCCCTTCAACACCGATACTCTCTACAGTGTGGTCAGGCGCGCCCTCGGTGTGAACAACGGGAAGATCATTTTCGCCTCGCGGGCAATGAAGGAGGTGCTGGTAAAGGCGCAAAGGGTTGCCGTATCGGACGCCACCGTCCTTGTCCTCGGTGAGAGCGGAGTCGGCAAAGAGGTAATATCGAAGTTCATCCACGAGAATTCCGGCCGCTCCCACATGCCCTTTGTCGCCGTGAATTGCGCCGCGCTGCCGGATAACCTTCTTGAAAGCGAACTCTTCGGTTACGAAAAAGGGGCCTTTACGGGCGCAATGTCGCGCAAGCCGGGTAAATTCGAGCTTGCAGATAAGGGTACGATTCTCCTCGACGAGATCACTGAAATGGATCTGAGACTCCAGGCAAAGCTCCTTCGTGTGCTCCAGGAAAGAGAGGTCGAGACCCTCGGTTCGCGGTTTCCGAGAAAGATAGATGTCAGGGTCATAGCCACAACGAACCGCGACATCCGGAAGACTGTCTGCGACGGAACCTTCCGCGAAGACCTCTATTACAGGCTCAGCGTTTTCCCCATAACCATCCCCGCGCTGCGCGACCGTCGCGAAGACATTGCGCCGCTTGTCGATCATCTTCTGAGGAAACATTCCCGGGGGATGGATATCGGTGTCAATGACGAGGTGCTGGAGCATCTTACAAGCAGGCACTGGAAGGGCAACGTGCGCGAACTGGAAAACGTCATAGCGCGGGCGTGCATTCTCTCCAACGGCTCGGTCATCACCATGAGCCACCTGGATGAAGGAAGGCCTGCGCAGGACATGGCAGTGGGTTCCGTCAGGGAGATGGAGACGAAGCTGATACTCGATGCGCTGAAGTCGGTCAGGGGAAATCGCTCCCGGGCTGCCGGCATACTGGGTATAACGGTCCGGACGCTGCGGAACAAGATCAGCGAATACAGGGCCATGGGCATCGACGTTCCGGTGCGGGAGTATTGATATGCAGATAGTCGATCTTATCGGAAAAGCACTTTCGGTCAGGGCCTTCTATCACAAGGTGGTCTCGGGGAATATAGCGAACGCTCAGACCCCGGGGTACAAGGAAAAAGAGATCGATTTCAGGCGCGAACTCGACAAAAGGGTTGGCGCGGACATGACAGGGACTCCCGCGGGTGAAACGGATTATACGATCTCCGAGAACATGGGTCACGATGGTCTTGCACGCCTTGACGGGAATACCGTCAACCTGGAGGACCAGACGGTAAAGCTGACGGAAAACCAGCTCATGTATCAGGCACTGGTTCAAATGGCATCGAAACGTTTTTCTATGATGAGATACCTGATAGGCGAGGGGAAGAGGTAAGATATGGGAGCTTTTGATATTTTCAAGATCAGCGCGTCGGGAATGAAGGCACAGAGGGCCCGTATGGATATCGTGGCGTCGAACCTTGCAAATGTTCAGACGACGAGCACCGAAGAGGGAGGGCCATACAGGAAGAAAGATGTCGTCTTTAAGGCCATCGATGTCTCTGACGATAAGACTTTCTCGGGGACCCTGTCAAAGAAGATCGAAGGTGTCAATGTGGAGACCATCCAGGAAAGCGACAAGCCTTTTCAAATGGTATACAACCCGAGCCATCCCGATGCCAATTCCGAGGGGTACGTCACCTTTCCCAACGTGAACCTGATGGAAGAGATGACGGATATGACGGCAGCCACGCGGGCCTACGAGGCGAACGTTAACGTCCTCAGCACGACAAAGGACATGTTCCTTAAGACTCTCGAGCTTATTAAATAGGGGGCGGATTCATGAAAGTGGAGACTTTTACTCTTCCCAATTTCGGCGAAATCCAGAAGCCGGCCAATGAAAAGACGAAGACCTCTTTCGGCGATGTCCTGAAGGACTCGATAAAAAAGGTCGTCGAACTGGAAAAAGAAGCCGACAAGGAAGTGGAAAAACTCGTCAAGATGGAAAATACCGACGTTCAGACCACCATGATCGCAATCGAAAAAGCCGATCTTTCTTTCCAGATGATGATGCAGATACGAAACAAGATCATCTCTGCATACGAAGAAATCATGAGAATGCAGGTGTAACCCATGCCGCCGATGGACGAACTTCTCACTACGACAAAGAATTATCTCAAGACGGCCCCCAGGAGCAAGCTTTACATGTACCTCTTCATCTTTATCGCTCTTGTGGGCGGCTCGATCATCGGCCTTTCCATACTCCAGAAGGAAAATTACCAGACTCTTTTTGCCGGGCTCTCCACGGAAGACGCCTCGGTTGTTGTGGCAAAGCTCAAGGAACTGAAGGTTCCCTACAAGCTGACCCTCGGCGGCACCGCTGTTTCCGTTCCCAGGGACAAGGTCTACGACGTGCGTCTCATGCTTGCAGGTCAGAACGCTCTTCCCGGCGGCGGCGGGGTCGGTTTCGAGCTTTTCGACAAGACGAACTACGGTATGACGGAGTTCATGCAGAACATCAACTATAAGCGCGCAATTCAGGGAGAGCTTTCGCGCACCATCAACCAGATGCCGGAGGTCAAGGCCTCCCGGGTGCATATCGCCATCCCCGAGAAGACGCTTTTTACGGACCGCGAGAAGGACGTTACCGCATCGGTCTTCCTCAAACTGCGCTCCGGCAAGACACTATCCAAGGACCAGGTGGCCGGGGTCGTGCAGCTCGTAGCGGGCAGTATAGAGGGTCTCAAGACCGATAACGTGACGATCGTGGATTCCTTCGGCAAGATACTCTTCAAGGCCGGCAGTGCGGGCTCCGCGGTGGCCCTTTCCGGACAGCAGTTCGAGCTTCAGAAGAGCGTTGAGAAGGCCATCGAGGAATCTGTCCAATCGATGCTCGACAGGTTCATGCCCGCCAACAAATCGATCATACGGGCGAATGTGGAACTCAACCTGCGCAAGGTGGAAAAGGTGGAAGAGGAATTCGAGCCTAACAAGAGGGTTCCCACCAGCGAGCGCAAGAGCAGGGAGAAGGTGGTGAACAGGACGGGCGGAACGGCCGGCGTGCCGGGAGTTGCATCGAATGTACCCAACGTTGGCGGTAAGGATGCGAACGCCGCCGCCGCGGCCAGTGCTCAGAAGACCGCCAACGGGGCCCGCGGCAGCGAATCCGAACGCGAAGAATCGCAGACAACCTATGAGGTCAGCAAGACCGTCAAGAAGATCGTCGAGCCTTTCGGCGATATCAAGCGTATGTCCGTAGCCATCGTTCTCGACGGAAAATATGAAAAGGTCAAGGGTCAGAATGGCGAAGAACTCAAGTACTCACCCCGGTCACAGAAAGAGCTCACGGATATCAAGGGCATAGTCTCCCGGGCAGTGGGAATCAACGAAGAGCGCGGCGACAAGATCGAGGTTCTCAATGTCCCCTTCGAGGCGGAGGGTCTTGCCGACGAAAGAGGACTCCTTGATGCAGCGGAACGGAAAGAAATGATATTCAGTTTCAGCAAGTATGGATTCTACGCCCTCATCCTTGCGGCCCTGTTCTTTTTCGTGATACGGCCGCTCATGGGATTCCTGAAATCGAGGGCCGATCGCGCGCCGCTCTACCAGGTCAAGGACATATATGTGAAGAGCGGCAATGCGGTGGCGGGTGACCAGCCTGCCGCCATAGAGAACAAGCAGCAGGCGGCGCTCAGCGACGTCATGCGGGACAAAACTGTCGTCGGCTCCGTCATCAAGGAATGGGTTAAGGAAGGAACGTAAGCAATGAACGCTGAAGATCTCTCGGGAGTCAGAAAGGCTGCTATCCTCCTTCTCACCATGGACGACGACGTCACGAAGGAGGTAATGAAGAACCTCGACGAGCAGGAGATAGAGGCCATAGGCAAGGAGATTACCAACCTGAAGCTCATCCCCGATCATATCGTTCACCGGGTCCAGGAAGAGTTCATGACGAAGGTCTCCAGGAAGAGCAAGAATGTCGTCGGTGGAGAGAGTAAGTTCCGGCTCCTCGTCAAGAAGAGCTTCGACGAGGAAAAGGCCGAGATTCTCCTCGGCAACCTGGATACGAGGAAGGGTGTCCCCGGAGAGTTCCTGAAACGATGCGATCCGAGGGTCCTGGCGAACGTGATCAGGGAAGAGCATCCCCAGACCATGGCGCTTGTGCTGTCAGTCCTGGGAACAAAGAAGGCCGGAGACGCCATAAGCTGTCTCCCCGAGAGGGTCCAGACGGAAGTCGTGGTACGGATGGCACACCTGGAAAAGGTGGAATTGAAGATCCTCGCGGAGGTTGAAAGCGTAATACGGGAGCAGCTTGAAAGCACCATGGGCGGGGCCGAAGGAAAGCAGCTCGGTGGCGTCGAGGTTGTGGCCAGTATTCTCAACCAGATGGACAGAACGCTTGAATCGGAGCTTCTGGGCAAGCTGGAGGAGACCAACCCTGAACTGGCCGAGCGGATACGGCAGCTCATGTTTACTTTTGAAGACCTTGCCAATCTCGACGACAGGAGCATCCAGGTGCTTCTCAAGGAGATCTCGTCAGAGGACGTGGGCCTGGCCCTCAAGGGCGCCTCCGACAGTATGAAGGAAAAGATATTCTCCAATATGTCCGAGCGGGCGGCGGCCATGCTCAAGGAAGATCTCGAGGCCATGGGCCCCGTTCGCCTCTCCGATGTGGAAAAGGCCCAGGTGAAGATAGCCATGGTCGCGAAGAAGCTCGAAAGCGAAGGTAAGATATTTCTCTCCCGGGGGAGCGAAGAATTCATTTGAAAGAACAGAATACGGAACCCTTTACCTTATACGATCTGGGCGGAGAAATGCCGGATGAGAAATCTTCGGGGTTCGTCAGGTTTTTTGACGAAGAGGCGAGTCCGGTCGATGAGGACAAAGAACCCCCCGCGGCACCGATAAACATGGAAGAAGAGGCCCGCCGGGTTTTTGAAGAGGCCTTTGCGCAGGGCGAGAAGGCCGGGCATGAAATGGGAATGAAAAGAGTGGAGCCCCTCATCAAGAGACTTGGCAGTTTCATGGCAGAGCTGTCCCTGTTCAAGGAAGAACTCGTGAAACGGGCCGAAAATCTGTCCACGGATATGGCCCTTATATTTGCGGAAGCGATCATCCTCAGGGAATGCCGGGAGCATCACGACGCAGTCCTCAGGATGATCAGGAAAGCCCTTTCCCTCTGCGAGGAACGAAGCGGTACCACAATCCGTCTGCGCCGGGAGGATGCCGAATATATTTCTTCCGGTGAGGAATTGGGCCAGTTCAAGATCGTCAGGGACGACACGATGCACGAACCGGGGTTTATTATCGAAACGAATTTCGGGGATATAGACGGACGGATCTCCGTCCAGATCGAAGAACTTAAGAAAGAGTTTATTAATGGAAACGTCGGCTGACCGGGCCCTGTCTCTGACCAGGGACATGCTGTCCGGCATCTATCCCTACCGTGTTTATGGTAAGGTGAACCAGGTGGTGGGGCTCGTTATTGAGGGAAAAGGACCCATTTCATCGGTGGGCGATTCGGCGCTCATCTATCCCGTTGACAGTACGGTTCCCATCGATGCCGAGGTGGTGGGTTTCAGGGAAGGCAAGACGCTTCTCATGCCGCTAGGCGACATACGGGGAGTCGGCATTGGCTCACGGATACTCTCCCGGAAGAAGACCGTGGACGTCGCCGCCGGCGAAGGTCTTCTCGGTCGCGTTATCGACGGGCTTGGCAACCCCATGGACGGGAAAGGTCCCCTCCAGTGCTCGGAATCCGTTCCCATTTATCGCGAGACCGTAAACCCCATGCGCAAGAAGCGCATCACGGAGCCCCTCGATCTCGGCATCCGGAGCATCAACGGTCTGCTTACCTGCGGAAAAGGTCAGAGGATAGGTATTTTTGCCGGTTCCGGCGTGGGTAAAAGCGTGCTCCTGGGCATGATCGCCCGCCATACCGAGGCGAATGTGAACGTCATCGGGCTTATAGGTGAGCGCGGTCGGGAAGTGCGGGAGTTTATCGAGCGTGACCTGGGCGACGGCATAAAGAACTCCGTGGTCGTCGTTGCCACATCGGATCAGCCCCCGCTTATAAGGGTGAGGGGTGCCTTTCTGACTATCGCGCTCGCCGAGTATTTCCGCGACAGGGGGAACGATGTCCTCTTGCTCATGGATTCCCTGACCCGTTTCAGCATGGCACAGAGGGAGGTGGGCCTTGCCATCGGCGAACCGCCGACCTCGAAGGGATACACGCCAAGTGTCTTCTCGCTGCTGGCGAAGGTCCTGGAAAGGGCAGGAAACGGCGAGGGAAGCGGAACGATGACGGCAATATATACCGTTCTGGTGGAAGGTGACGATCTCGACGATCCCATCGCCGACGCCGCACGGTCCATCCTCGACGGTCACGTGGTACTGTCCCGCAAGCTCGCCGATGCAAACCACTATCCGCCCATCGACGTCTTGAGGAGCGTCAGCAGGCTCATGAAGGACATCAGTCCAAAGGACCAGACGGAGTACGCAAGCCGTATAGTCGAGATCCTCGCCGAGTTCGAGCGCGCCGAAGACCTCATCAATATCGGGGCTTACACCCCGGGGAACAACCAGAAGATCGACCATGCTATCTCCATGATCGACAAGGTCAGGACCTTCCTTCAACAGGGCGTGGATGAACGGGTAGCCCTCGAAGAAACGTTGAACAGCATGAAGATACTCTTTTATGTTTGAGAAGAGGGGTAATGGGTAATAGGTAATAGGTAATGGGAAAGGATAGAAGAGAGGTAATAGGTAATAGGTGATAGGTAATGGGAAAGGAAAGGGGTAATGGGTGATAGGTTATCGGTTATGGGAAAGGATAGACTGTGCAGAGGTCGGGACCGTGGCGTTTTAACTGCCCCCATGTCTTTTCCGTCATTCCGGCGAAGGCCGGAAACCAGGAAAACCTGTGTACCCGAAGAACTCATGGCCTAGTGACGGAAGAAACTCGGAAGAAACTATAAAGACAGGCAGTTTACCAACAATCCCTTTACAGGAGACAGGTACGCGTAATGTGTTAGCGGGAACGCTTTTTGTTTTTCCCATAACCCATAACCTATAACCAGCCTCATGGACCGCAAGCGCATAGACCGGATCATCGAGATCAAGGAAAAGGTGAAGAAGGACAAGGAGCGCGAGATCGAGGAGGCCGCCTCCAGGATGGCGGCTATCTGCGATGAGATACTGGCCCTTGACAGGCAGATCGAAGCAAACTACGAAAAGTTCTGCAGGCCGCTGTCAGGCAACGACTTTGCCGTAATAAGAGACTACCTCGAATATCTGGACGTGTCGAAGACGTCTCTCATCTGTGAAAAGGCATCCATGCAGGAGACCCTCGATATCCTCTACCAGGAGTTTTACGAATTCGCCCGGGAACTGAAAATGCTCTCCAAACTCCAGGACAAGATCATAAAAGCCTTCAAAAAAACCGAAAACCGCCGCGAGCAAAAACTCCTCGACGAACTGGCCCTCAGGATAGAGGGCAAAAGACTGTAAAGAATCTGCACGGTCCTGCTGTGCCCGGGAGGGTGCTTCAAAAGAACGATAGGTCCTATATGTCCTATACGACCTATAATTCTCCCTTCGCCTTTAGCCCTTCGCCCTTTCTTGCCTTTCCCCACACCGTTGCCTGACAGGGAAATAATTTCCTCTTCGTGGAAATTATTTCCCCGGAAGAGAGGGCGTGTTCCCGGCGGTCTGTTTTGTAACTTATCGAGTTTATTAAGATTGGCTTCATGGCACGGAATTTGTTTATGGGAAGGGCATGGAAAATCAACTTTTGAATTGCCTGCTTGCAAACTTGATCGGTCTGGGAAAACAGTTCTTTCCCCAGGGACAGGTTGCGGTATCGAAGGATGGACAGGGTGCCTTCTTCGATATCCTGTCTCGGAAGATGGGCGGGACGGAGGATATGCCATCGCCTTTAATACCCTCGGGTGTTGTGACGGATGAGGGTGAGGCGGCAGCCGACAACGGGGAGGATAACGCGTTTTGCCCCGTTGCCGCGACCCTGGATACCCGGGATATCTCGATTCTTGTTTCTTCCCTTATCTCAGCGACGGAACAGCCTGTCGTGACAGAGAGCCAGCGGGATATCAAGGATGCTGACCTCGCTGCGATCACAGATTTTCTCCGCGGCGTTCTCGAGGTTCTTTCCGGCGGCGACGAGGTGGAACTCGCCAGTTCTGACGATGCACAACCGGCATCGGGCAGACCCTCGGAAGAGAAGGCCGGGAACGATACGGTCGACGGCACGAAGCAGTTCGCCGGGCAGGAGTGGCTTGCATCGGTTCTTCTTCAACTGGAGAGGATGAACGGTAACGGCGCTGACACCCGGGTGCTCCCCGTTGTGCGGGAGGATGTGCCGGTTGAAAAAGCCGGGACGTCCCAGCTTCCCGATCCGAAGACTGAGACGGTGAAGGCGGGCACTTCCGGCGCAACGCCTCAGACCGTCATCCCTGAGGACCAGGCGGCCCCGGTGTTTGTCGTGGAGGTCGTGAAGGCGGCAAAGAAAGCCTTGACCGGCGATCCAACGATGAAAAAGAACGTTGAGGCGCAGGCCGCGGTACCGGTTGCACAGGGCGAACCGGCCAAAGAGGAAGACTTTACCATCCTGTCCACTCGCCGGGATCTAGGTCCGAAGGATGCCGCGGAACCCGAAAAGATCGTCATACGGGTCAAGGAGACGAAAGAGACCGAAGTCGGGGAAGACAGCCACACAGGAGAGAACCCGATCGTCCAGCACAACGATACATCCCGTCATGGGGCCCAGCATACCTCCCCGGAGACGAAAGGTGTCGTCAAGAACGATTTCGGCGCGATGATGGTGGACAAGATAGAAAAACTTACCGAGCAGTTTGCCGGCAAGAGTATGAATATGGATATGACGGTAAAGCTCAAGATCGGCGATAACGAGACAGTCCTCGTCGGCCTGAAAGACGAAGGGTCAAGGGTCACCGTGGAAGTCAGAGGGGCGAACGAGAACACGATGAATTTTCTCCAGTCGCAGAAAGAGGAGCTTGTCAAAAGCCTTGAAAGCAAGAACATCCCGACGACGATCCATGTCGATATCGACCAGGACGCCCAGGGGCAGCGGCAGCAGAGGCAGCAGCGCAGGGACGCCGGGGATGGCACCGGGGAGAAACAGGATTTCGGGGCCTTCTTCGAGGCGCTGGCATAAGGAGGGAACATGTCAATCACAGGTGTGACAAACACGGTGGATACAACGGGATCAAGTTCGACGACGGGATCGACCACGACGACCCAGCTTCTCGACACCGACGCCTTCATGAATATGCTCGTTACCCAGCTCAAGTATCAGGATCCCCTCGATCCCATGGAGACGAACGAATTCATGAGTCAGCTCGCGCAATTGACCCAGGTCGAAAGGCTCCAGAACATTTACGATTCCATGGCGAACCTGGAGACGACGATCGAGACGGGCAATCTTCTCGACATGATCGGAAAGAAGATCTCCGTCGATGGAAATACGCTATCCGAGGGTGACGAATTCACGGTGACGCCTTCGGCTGACTATGACAAAGTGGTCTTTTCGATCAAGAATCTCACGGATGAGAGTGTTCAGGAAGTGACACGGAACAAGGGTGAATCCCTCACGTACATCAACGAGGGGACCGATAACGTGCAGGTGACGGCACAGGCATATCTGAGCGGCGCGGCTGTCGATAGCACCGCGGCAGCTTTCCGGATCGTAAGGGGCGTCAAGAGCACTGACAGCAGCGTCGTCCTTGTTGCGGGCAACGGTGATGAATACACCGCCAGCTCTGTTACGACAATCAAGAACTAAAGAGGAGGCATATAACCATGTTAAGCTCATTCTTTTCAGGCATCAGCGGTCTTATAGCGAACAGCTCATCCATCAACGTTGTGGGCAACAATATCGCGAACGTCAATACCGTCGGTTTCAAAGGCAGCAGGGCGACCTTCGAAGATGTCCTGTACCAGTCGATCAACGGAACCTCCGGCACGAGCCAGGTCGGCAGGGGCACCGCGCTGAGTTCCGTCGATACATCCTTCGGCCAGGGCAGTTTCGAAAGTACCAGTGAATCCACCGATCTCGCCATCGGCGGCAAGGGTTTCTTCATCGTACGGTCCGCCGAGGCCCAGACCAATTATTATACGAGAGCGGGTCAATTCCGGTTCGACAGCGACGGCTACATGACGAACCCCGCCGGGGATATCCTCCAGGGCAGGCAGATAGACCGGACGACAAATGCGCCCTTCGGAGTTGACACGGACATCATCATATCCCAGGCGCCAAGCGAACCGAGGGCAACGGAATTCATAGGAATGAATGTAAACCTCCAGTCCAATGCAACCGTGGCGGGGAACCTGGGAAGCTTGAGCGGCGTGGCCAACGGCAGTGTTACAAGCGTGGCGCTCAGCGAGGGCAAATACCCCCGGGCGGGTAATTACACGATATCCTATGCCGCTCCTGTGGCCCCCGCAGTTCAGGGGACACTGACCGTAACGGTGGCGCACACGAATCCCGCAGGTGCGCTGACGGGGACTTCCTCGACGTACACGGCCCTCGTCGACGCGGGGACGACGTACACCAACCTGGGAGGTTCGGGGCTCGATATAACGACTGATGCCGCCCTTGTTGGCGGCACATCACGGACAATAAGCTTTCAGGGATTTTCCACGGATTATGTGAGTGCAACCCGGAACCCGACAACGACTTCGAATTATTCATCGTCGGTTACCGCGTATGACTCCCTGGGTCAGCCTCATGTCGTGACGGTCTATTTCCGCAAGTCCTATGAGACGACCGTGCCCCAGACCAGTGTTTGGGAATGGATGGCACACCTCGATGCCGCCGATTCGTCGACGGGCGCGAATGCCCTGGCAGGCTGGGGGACGCTCACATTCAACAACAACGGTGCATTGACTGCCGGCGGAGACGCGACTAACGTCACCTTTAACTTCTCCCAGGGTGCCAACCCGGCCCAGGCGATCGATATGGTATTCGGTTCGGGATCGGGCGGCGGCACCACGACCCAGTACCCCATCGCATCCACGACGAACTTCCAGACCCAGGACGGCTATCCTCCCGGCGTCCTCCAGAACGTGACGGTAAGCGCTGAGGGTGTCATCTCCGGCCACTACTCCAACGGTCAGATACTGAACCTCTACCAGCTCACCCTGGCAAATTTCAACAACCCCAACGGATTGAAGAAGGAAGGAAGCAACCTCTATTCCGAGACCATCGAATCAGGCGTGGCCTACACCAACGCACCCGGCGAAGGCGGCCTCGGAAAGATCAGCGCCAATTCCCTCGAGCAGTCCAACGTGGACCTTGCGACGGAATTCGTCAAGATGATCATTGCCCAGAGAGGCTACCAGGCAAATTCCCGGGTCATCACAACGACGGACGAGGTGCTGGCGGAGCTGATGAATATTAAGAGATAGGTAATGGGTAATGGGTAATAGGTAATAGGTAATAACGGGTAATAGGGAGTAGGGGGGGTTGGGAGAGGTTTAGGGGCTTCCGACCCCCGTGACGTTTTGGGTGTTGTGATCCTGACGTGCAGATTTTCGGGTGTGGTTTTCGGTGTCAAACGGAATTCTCCACCGCGACTCCAAGCGGCCTCCTCCGTCACCTGGTGTCATCTCCTCCGTCATCCCGGCTTAAGGCCGGAGGAGGTGCTTTCGTTCTGTCAATTCCCTGACGGGGCTTCTCGCGAGATTAAATCACGCATTGCAGCCGGCACAAGATATACTCGTAAATATACAAGAAAGTCGATTAGTTACAGGCCTTTCCCATTACCCATTACCTATTACCCATTACCCATCTTCATTTGGCACACTTATTGCTTCTTCGTCTCCGCAAGGAGAATCATGATGGCGGAAGACAGAAAAGAACAGATGGACCTCGAAGAGGTCGGGCAAAAGGAAGGGCAGGAGAAGCCTGTCAAGAAGAAAAGTAAATTCAAACTTATCCTCATCGTAATCTTCTTTCTTATCGTTGCCGGCGGCGCCGGCGGTTACTTCATGTTCGGCAAGAAGGTGCTGGCCGGACTCGTGGGCAAACAAACCCAGGCAGCCGGAAAGGAAACGGCGCCTAAAAAGGAGGCCGTGGGACCCATTCTCCAGCTGGAACCCTTCGTCTTCAACCTTACCGGGAACCAGTCACGGTATGCCAAGGTATCCCTTGGCATAGAAGTGAAGGACGTCAAGGCGATGGAAGAGACAAAAAAGATGATACCCCTGATCCGTGACAGGATACTCTTCATTTTCGGGACGAAGGCCGTGGAGGTGCTCATGGATGTGAACCAGCGGGAGGCCATAAAAAAAGAGGTCCATGCCAGCCTGAAGGCCGTCTTCAAGAACGATGACGAGCTGAAAGCTGTCTATATAACGGACATTATAATCCAGTGAGGTAGTGATGGAGCAGGTCCTTTCACAGGCAGAAATCGATGCGTTACTCGGCGGCATATCGGAAGGCGAAATCCTGACGGAAGCGGCGCTGCCTGAGGAGCCCGAGCAGCAGGCCGTTGTCGAACAGAAGCAGGTGACCGATTTTGATTTCATCCGTTTCACGAAGGGCAAGAAGGAAAGGCTCCCTGCGCTCGAGTTCATTTACGACAGGTTCTCGAAATCATTCCGGTCGGCCCTTTCCCTTTTCATGGAACGGGAGGTGGAAGTGGGTCCCGTGCCGGCGCAGTATGTGGAGTACAATGAATTCATCAAGACTCTTCCCCTGCCGACGAACATGAACATCGTCGTGACGGAGAACCTCAACGGGTTTTTTATCGTCATCTTCGATGCAAAGCTCATCTTCAGCGTTCTGGAAACCGTTTTCGGCAGCGCCACGATATCCCCCGCCCGGATAGAGGGCAGGGAATTCACGAAGATCGAGTTTAATGTCATCAAGAAGCTCATTGATCTTGTTTCCGTGGAAATGGAAAAAGCCTGGGAACCCGTCTACGAGATACACTGCAAGTATTCCCGCTCTGAAATAAACCCTAACTATATCACCATGGTTGCAAGGGAAGAGACGGTGAACCTCAACGAATTCTCCATTGAGATCGGTGATATAACGAGCTGGATGAAGATCTGCATGCCCTACGGCGTTCTTGAGAGCATAAAGGGCTACCTGATTTCCACGCCTTCCCGCGAGGACATGGAGATGAGGGGAAAATGGCTGGCCCGGATGCGGGAACGTATCAACGAGATACCCATCGAGGTCAGCGCGATCCTGGGAAGAAAGAGCATATCCCTCCACGAATTCGCGGCGCTGAGCGCGGGGAACGTCATCATGGTCGATCGCTATGTCAACGATGCCATCGACGTGGAGATCCACAAAAAGACGAAGTTTCGCGGAAAGATGGGCGTCTTCAAAGGCAGCAAGGCGGTCAGGGTTGACGAGATCACTCAATAAAGGCACGAAGGGCTGCACGCTTAGGTCCTCCCCCCGCGCTTTCGGCGGGGCAGGTGGGACCGGGGAGGAAGAATGGAAGAGCTTTTGAACGAAGTACCTGCCGCCGCCACCAACGGCAGCGGGACAAAAAAATTCGAGATGAATATCGACAGTCTTCTCGATATCTCCGTGGAAATCTCGGTTGAAATAGGCCGGACGAAGCTAACCATAGGTGAACTCCTCGCCCTGTCCAAGGGTTCGATCATCGAACTCAACAGGATAGCCGGTGAGTCCGTGGATATCTACGTCAACGATAAGCTTCTCGGCAAGGGCGAGATCGTCCTTGTCAATGAGAGGCTCGGAGTGAGGATCATGGAGATCCTGACCCCGAAGGAACGAGTTCAGGAGCTTGGTTGATGGATACGTACCTCAGCATCATCAAGGTCATCTTCATAATGGCCGCCCTGATAGCGGGCATCTACCTTCTCTCCCGGTACGCCGGGAAGCTGAACCTCAGGTTCAAGCCGAAGGGTGCCGCCGACTACGGCCTCAAGAAGGTGGACACGATATACCTTGCACCCCGGAAGTTCATATCCGTGGTCGAGGTCAGGGATCATGTCCTGGTGATCGGTGCCGGGGAAAAGGAGGTCTCTCTTCTCGCGAAGTGGCGGAAAGAGGGGGCCAATTCATGAAATACCTCGTTGTTTTCTGTCTCGTGTTTTCCTTTATAGCTCTACCGGCCGTTGTTTCCGCGAAGGCAGGCAAGACCGCGGCGGATACCAACATTCTTAATGCCCTCGTCGGTGCCGACGGCGGCAGGAATCTCATCAACATCGTCATCGTGCTGACAGTGCTTGCCTTTGCCCCGGCAATCCTTCTTCTCATGAGCTCTTTTACGCGAATCATCATAGTCCTGTCCTTTTTGCGTCAGGCGATGGGTATACAACAGCTCCCGCCGAACCAGGTGGTGGTCGGCCTTTCGCTCTTCCTTACCCTCTTCGTCATGGGGCCGACGTACGACAAGATCAATGACGCCGCCCTGAAACCCTACCTTGCCAACAAAATCGGGTTCGAGGAGTTTATGGACAAGTCCTCGGTGGAGCTGAGCACCTTCATGCTCAAGTACACGAAGGAGAAGGACCTTGCCCTCTTTATAAACATCGCGAAGCTCAAGAGGCCGGAGGGACCGAAAGACCTTCCTCTCAAGGTCATCGTCCCCGCCTTTGCCATAAGCGAGTTGAAGCGGGCATTCCAGATCGGGTTCCTCCTGTACATACCCTTTCTCATGATAGATATGGTCGTAGCGAGCGTACTTTTGTCGGCGGGTATGATGATGCTTCCTCCCATCTTCATATCCCTGCCCTTTAAGGTCATGCTCTTTGTCCTTGTAGACGGATGGAACCTCCTCGTGGGGTCCATTATAAAAGGTTTTTGATAGGAGACAGTATGAGCCAGGACCTTGTTATCCAGATATTCAGAGACTTTCTCAAATCGACTCTCGTCCTCATGTCGCCGCTTCTCGTGGCGTCCATCGTGGTTGGTCTCATCGTGAGCATATTTCAGGCGGCCACGCAGATCCACGAGATGACGCTGGTCTTTGTCCCGAAGATCCTCGTGATATCCGTCTGCCTTATCGTTCTTTTTCCCTGGATGATGAATTTTGCGATTTCCTTTACGGTGAATATCATCAGCAACATACCATTGTACGTGAGATAGATGACGAACATAGCCATCACATTTGAAATGCAGAAATTCTTCCTCGTATTTTTCAGGGTTGCGGCGATGCTTTTCATGATACCTCTGTTCGCTTCGCGTTCGGTTTCCGCCATATTCAAAGGCGGTCTGGCGCTCATGATCACCTACCTGCTCTACGATCTTGCGAAGACGAATGTCGTCGCCCGGCCGGATTCTTTCGTTCTATTCATCCTGTGCGCAAAGGAGATATTCATCGGGGCGACGATCGGTTTTATCGTCCGCCTCGTGTTCATTTCGGCCAGCATGTCCGGTGAGATCATATCCTTGCAGGCCGGTTTGTCCTTCGCCCGTTTCATGGATCCCTACTCCATGTCACAGGTATCTGTCCTGGAACAGATCAAGAACCTGATAGCCCTCCTCATATTTTTTGTCATCGACGCACACCACATGCTGATCAGGGGGATTGCCTACAGCCTTCGGGAAGTGCCCGTCGGCGCTGTTTCCCCGAACTCGTCCCTGGCGGGATACCTGGTTACCGCGACGGGGAATATATTCGGAGCGGCCTTCAGAATAGGAGCCCCCATCATTGTGACGCTCTTTCTCGTGGAACTGGCCTTCGGCGTTCTCTCCCGGATGATCCCCCAGGCGAATGTTTTCGTCGACGCCATTCCCGTGAAGATACTCATTACGGTACTGATGCTTGGCCTCTCGCTGGGCTACATCGTGCCGAGCATAAGCGCCCTTTTCAGGGGGCTCGAAACCGATCTTATCCGGGTGATCCGGATGATGGGATAGGACATGTCGGAAAGTTTTCAGGAAAAGACGGAGCAGCCAACCGAAAAACGGTTGGATGATGCCCGGAAAAAAGGAAAGGTGGCGGTTTCCCGCGAGATCAACACCTCCGTCGTCATACTTTTTTCCACCATCTTTCTCTATTTCATGGTCTCCAAAGGCTTCCAGGAGATGTTCAAGGTCTACGCGAATTTCGCACGAAACGCCAATATGGATATAGGGCCGGGCAACATGCACGACATCGTTATATTCGGCGTCACCCGATGGTGGTATATCGTGGTGCCCGTATTCGGCATCGTGATGGTCCTCGGGCTTGCCGGAAGCATCCTGCAGTCCGGTTTCATGTGGAGTTCCGAGGCCCTGAAATTCGACGCCGCCAAGCTCAACCCCGTGCAGGGCATAAAGAACCTGGTATCGAAAAAATCCTTCATGGAGCTTCTGAAGTCGGTCATCAAGATCGTCCTTCTCGCTTACGTGGCGCGCAATCTCATCATGAGCCAGATGCCCGTTATCTTCGGCCTCTCCGGACAGGACACGGGCACCATCGTCAGGTATCTCGGGGAGACATCGTTCAGTCTGACCGTCAAGATCGGCATCGTTTTCCTCTTCCTGGCGGCCCTCGATTTTGCCTATCAAAAATGGGACTACAGGAAATCCATGATGATGACCATGCAGGAGGTCAAGGAGGAGCACAAGGAGCGCGAGGGCAACCCTCTCGTCAAGTCCAGGATCAGGACCCTCCAGCGCGAAATGGCACGTCACAGGATGATGGAGGACGTCAAGACCGCCGACGTGATCGTAACCAACCCGACGCACTTCGCCGTCGCCCTGAAATATTCCGCGCATGAAATGCCCGCGCCCAGGGTCGTGGCGAAGGGTCAGGGGTTTGTTGCCCTGAAGATCAAAGAAATGGCAGCGAAGCATCGCGTGCCCCTTGTCGAGAATAAACCGCTGGCGCAGGGGCTCTATCATGCGGTGAACGTCGGCGATTTCATACCGGAAAAATTCTATCTCATCGTTGCTGAACTTCTGGCCGGCATCTTCAGAAGAAAAGGGAAGGGGATCCTGTAATGGGCACAATGGTAGCGAGCCTCAAAAGCAAGGCCGATATCCTCGTCGCCGTAAGCGTCGTCTTTGTGATCATGATCATGATCGTCCCTCTCAACAGTTTCTTCATCGACATCTTCCTGTCGATGAGCATCTCCGTTTCACTCCTGATCCTGTTTATCTCCATGTATATAAAGAAGCCCCTCGATTTCTCCGTCTTTCCGTCGGTGCTTCTCATCGTGACGCTCTTTCGCCTCTCCCTCAACATCGCTTCGACGCGGCTCATCCTCGTTCACGGAGACGAAGGGTCCCAGGCGGCGGGGCAGATAATCAAGGGCTTCGGCACCTTTATCGTAGGCGGCAACTATGTCGTTGGAGCCGTTGTCTTTCTCATCCTCATGATCATCAACTTCGTCGTCATCACGAAGGGCGCCGGAAGGGTTGCCGAGGTAGCCGCGCGCTTCACCCTCGATGCCATGCCGGGAAAGCAGATGAGCATCGATGCCGATCTCAACGCCGGCCTCATCGACGATGCGGCGGCGCGCAAGCGCAGGGAGCGGGTGGAGATGGAGGCCGACTTCTACGGCGCCATGGACGGATCGAGCAAGTTTGTCCGCGGTGACGCCATCGCAGGGATCATTATCATCTTCGTGAATATTATCGGCGGATTGGTCATCGGAGTCGTCCAGAAGGGGATGAACATCAACGACGCCCTGTCGGTCTATACTCTTCTGACGATTGGTGAGGGGCTTGTGGCCCAGATCCCCGCTCTCCTCACATCCACAGCGGCGGGCATTATAGTCACCCGGGCGGCAAGCGAATCAAACCTGGGAAGCGATGTGGTCTCCCAGCTCTTTACCCAGCCGAAGGCCCTCGCCCTTGCTTCCTTTGTCATCCTGTCGATAGGCATGGTCCCGGGTATTCCGCTGGTGCCTTTTCTTATCCTCTCATCCATTACGTACGGCGTCGGCCAGGTCATGAAGAAAGCTCCCGAGGAAGAACTTCCGGCCGTCCCCGACGTTGCGTCGGAATCGAAAGAGAGAGGGGAGACCATACAGCCTCTCGAGATACTCGAGGTCGAGATCGGTTACGGCCTCATACCGATCGTGGACGCCGAGCAGAATGGCGAGCTTCTCGACAAGATAAGGGCCATCCGCAAGCAGATAGCCGTCGAGCTGGGTATCGTGGTGCCGCCGATGAAACTCAGAGACAACCTGCAGCTCGGGGCCTCCGAGTACGTTATGCTCCTCAAGGGGATCGAGATGGGCCGCGGCAGCCTTGTATCGGGCAGCCTTTTGGCCATGGGGCCGGAGGGGAAGGACAGGCCGGCGGACGGCATTCCCACGAAGGAACCCGTTTTCAATCTCGATGCCTACTGGATAGCCGAAAAAGACCGCGAGACTTACATAGGCGAAGGCTTCACCGTTGTCGATCATGCCACGGTCATAGCCACGCACCTTACCGAACTCGTAAGGAACAACGCCCATGAACTCCTGACACGGCAGGAAACCCAGAAGCTTATCGACAATGTCGCCCCGACGCACCAGAAGGTGATAGAGGAGATCTCCCAGAACCAGGTCAATGTGGGTGTCGTTCAGAAGGTCCTCCAGAACCTCCTGCGCGAGCAGGTATCGATCCGGGACCTGATCACGATCCTGGAGGCGATTGCCGATGCCTCGTCGTCAACGAAAGACCCCGATGTCATCACCGAATACGTGCGCCAGCGAATGGCCAGAAGCATCCTCAAGCCCTACCTGGTGGACGGGATCCTCAATATCCATATCCTCGAAAAGACCCTTGAAGAGAAACTCCTCAGCAGTATTCAACCGACGGACCAGGGTACGGTCCTTGCACTGGACCTTACCTTCAGCCAGAAGATAATAGAAAAGATAGGCAATGAGGCGAAGAAGGCCATGCTTCAGAATTACCAGCCCGTTCTTCTCGTCCATCCGATCCTGCGGGGACGATTGAGGAGGTTCCTCGACCGTTACATCCAGGGAATAACCGTCATCTCCCATAATGAGATACCACCTCAGATAAGGATCCAATCAGTGGGGGTCATAAGAATAAATGAAGGTTAAGACCTATACATTCGACGATATCCGCGGGGGCATGGATGTGATCAAGGAGCAGTTCGGCCCCGATACCATCATCATGGATATCAAGCAGAACAACCACAACGGAAACGGGTGGATGAAAAAAGGCTGCGAGATATCCATAGCCGTGGAGAACGATCCCGGCGCCGCACTGGAAACGGACCTTGGCGAGATCAGGAAGAAGACGGAGGCGATCTGGAGCGATGCGGCCCGTTACCTGACGGACCGGCTCGTTTCCATCGAGACGGACATGCTCGTCGACAGGCTCAAGACGTACCCCATGCCCCTGAAGATACTCCACGACAGGATGATGAAGGCCGGTCTTGACAGGCATATCTGCATGTCCCTTCTCTCCGAGGTATTTGCGGAGATAGGGTCCATCGCCGAGAACAGCACCAAGGCCCTCTTTTTTACGAAGGCGAAGCTCGGCAGGCGCATAGCCCTGTGTGACGCACTGGCGCCCGACGAATCGATCCTCCTTATCGGTCCCACCGGATCGGGCAAGACGGAAACGGCCAAGAAGCTCGCGGCGGTCATGAATGCACGGGACCTCAATCCGTCGATCCTCGCCTTCGACCCCGTCAGAAGAGGCGCCTATGAAGAACTTCTCGCCTTTTCGCAAAAGACGGGGACCCCCTTTCAGTTTGCGGCTACCATCGAAGAACTGCGCCGCAAGGCCCACGACGGAAACGGTAAGAAGATCATAGACATAACGGGCCACCTCACCTACCAGGGAGAGGTCGTGGATAATTTTCGGGGCATGAAGAAGCTTGTCGTGTTCCCGGCGGGGATGAGGGACGAAATGCTGGAGCACTATCTCGGCATCATGGACAGCGCGTCCATATCGGGACTCATTTTTACGAAGCTTGACGAGCAAGACCGGCTGGGTCCCCTGTGCAACAGTATCTTGAGACTGGGAAGACCCATAGCTGCACTGACCGGCGGAGCGGGGACCGGGGAGATCATGATCCCGGACCAGGATACATTCGGCAGAATTCTCATCGAGGGAAGGGTATGGCAATCAGCGGACGCAAGATGATCACGATAACGAGCGGCAAGGGCGGAGTGGGCAAATCTTCAATTGCCTCGAACATGGCCTATCTTCTGGGGAACAGGGACAAATCCACCTACATCCTCGACGCCGATCTCTCACTGGGGAATATCGACATCATGTTCGGGATGGTCCCGAAGTTCAATGTCAGGGACGTCATCGACGGTTCGCGGCAGATCGGCGAGGTAATTCTGGAAGGGCCCTGCGGAATCAGGATCATACCGGCCACATCGGGAGTGAGCGAGTTATCGCTCCTGAGCCAGGACGAGAGAGCCGTTCTCCTTGGTTCCCTCAATGCCCTGCCGGAACATGATTTCCTGATCGTCGACACCTCCGCCGGGATATCGTCCAACGTGGTCTATTTCAACGCGATGAGCGAAGACATCTTCATCGTGGTCACACCGGACCCGGCAAGCGTTGCCGATTCCTACGCGATGGTCAAGGTTCTCAGTGCGAAGACGGGCAGAAAGGATTTTAACATCATCGTCAACATGGTGAGGGAAGAGAAAGAGGCGCTTGAGCTTTTCAGGAGGATCGTCGGTGTCACCGATAGATTCCTTGATGTCTATCTCAATTATTTCGGTTATCTACCCCTCGATCGGCATATAAACATTGCCACGAGGAAACAAAGGCTATGGGTGGAGCGTTTTCCCGATGCTCTCGCAACCCGGGCCCTTTCAAAAATCTGTGACAGGTTGGTGTCGTGATGACATGGAAAAAAGGATATGCCAGGACATTCAGAGACGAACGCGAGCGGACCATCGACGATTTTATCCCCATCATCAAACATCTGGCCTACAAGGTTTCCAGACGTTACGAAGATGACGAGATCATCGAAGACCTGATCTCAGCCGGTATCGTGGGGCTTCTCGAGGCGATGGACAAGTTTGACGCCACGAAGGGCGCCAAACTCAACACTTTTGCCTATCTCAGGATACGCGGCGCCATGATCGATGAACTTCGTTCACGGGACTGGTTCCCGAGGAGCGCCCGGTCAAAATCGAAGAAGATAAGCGAAGTGGTGAGAAAGCTGGAGAACAAACTCGGCAGGCTGCCAAAGGAAGAAGAGGTGGCCGAGGCGCTGGGCATGCATCTCGACGACTACTTCAAGATGCTCAAAAACTATGGCAACCTTTCAGTCCTTTCTATTGAGGACCTCCATGAATTGCTGGGGGAAGACCGCGACAGGATCATGCGCTACGTAACGGAAGAGAGCGACGACCCTGAGAAGTGCGCAGAGGCGCTGGAGCTGGAAGGCATAATGGCAAAGGAATTCGACAAGCTGCCGGAAAGGCAGCGCTACGTATTGAGTCTCTACTACCATGAAGACTTGAATATGAAGGAGATTGCGCGTGTCCTGAGCATCACCGAGGCACGGGTATGCCAGATCCATTCACAGGCCATATTGAACCTGAGGGCGTCGATGAAGAAAGTGCTGCGCAATTAAGGTTTCGCGCGGGCTACCGATAACATTTCTGATACGTATGGAACGCGACGATATCCTGAAAAGGCTCAGGAAGATAGACGTACTGCCCACCTTCCCGGCGGTTATGGCCGAGGTCATCAACGTCATCGAGGACCCGATGAGTTCCGCGGCGGATCTGGCGAAGATCATGGACCCCTCGATGGCGGGCGAGGTGCTGCGCCTCGCCAACACCGCATATTACGGTACACGGAACTTCCGCAGGATCACGTCCATCGAACATGCCATAGCCATCGTCGGTCTGGAACAGCTCTCCCAGATCATTCTCCACATGCCTTTCCTGTCGATGATGAGGGGCGACGGAGGACTTGACAGGGAGAAATTCATACGCCATTCCATGATCTGCGGCATCGTCTCGAAGGTAATCAGCCATACCCTTCGCATGGGTGATGAGCACGCAGTCTATATCGGCGGGCTCATGCACGACATCGGCGCCGTCATCATATACCGGTATTTTCATGATGAATGGAAAAGGATCGACAATCTCGTCAGACGCGATGGTTATACGAAAGAACGGGCGGAAGAGGAGGTGCTCTCCTGCGATCATGGCATGATCGGGGCGTGTCTTCTGACCATGTGGAATATACCCCGGCAGGTGACGGACGGGGTCATGCATCACCATTGTCCTCAGAAGGCCGTGGAGAATACCTGGAATGCCAGGCTTATCAATACGGGAAATAGATTTGCAAAAATCATCGATTTAGGCGATAATCTCGCCAGTATCGATGAATTTATTAATAATAACAAAGACTTCGTTCCTATTGTCGAGGAATTGGGTTTTGATGTGTCACTCACACAGGAACTTGACCTTTTCGAAGGTGTTTTCAGTCTTATGAAAAATGTAAAGGGGCTGCTCTTTGGCGCAGGGGAAGATAAGGATGATCAAGGTACTGGTTGTTGACGATTCGCTGGTGATGCGCAAGATGATATCGAGGATGTTGTCGAAGGACACCGCCATCGAAGTCGTGGGCACCGCTGTCGACGGTCGTGATGCCCTGGAAAAGATTGAGTCTTTGAAACCGGACGTGATCACCATGGACGTGGAGATGCCTGTCATGAACGGCATCGAGGCACTGAAGCAGATCATGGCCGGGGATCCCGTGCCGGTGATCATCATGAGCGCCCTGACGAGGGAAGGCGCGGAGATTACGATGGAAGCCCTGCAGCTCGGAGCATGCGATTTCGTCACCAAGGATTTCGGAAATATCGGCGGAACCCTGGCGGCGAAAGAGGCGGAGATAATCACCAAGGTAAAGAACGTCGCGAAGAACAAGGTGAAATTCCTCCTGCGCAAGCTGGATATCAGGGAAAAGAAACCCGCCGCCATCAGCCCCGATCAGAAGATCCGCCACGAAGTCCTCGCTATCGGTGCCTCGACGGGCGGCCCTCCGGCCCTCCAGCATATCCTCACGAGCCTTCCGAAGGCTTTCCCGGTCCCCATTGTCATCGCCCAGCACATGCCGAAGATCTTCACCCAGTCTTTTTCACAGCGGCTCGATGCGGTGTCGCAGCTTCATGTGAAAGAGGCCGAAGACGGGGAGACCCTGGTCCCCGGCGTTGCGTACATCGCTCCGGGAAACTCCCATATGGCGGTCAAAAGGAAAGGGAGGATCGTCACTGTCCAGTTCAGCGAGGGCGCGCAGTACATCTACCGGCCTTCCGTGGACCTGCTTATGGCCACGACCGCCGGGGCATATGACAGGCAGTCTTTCGGCGTGATCCTGACGGGGATGGGCAACGACGGGCTGGTCGGTATGAAGGAAATGAGGGCAAAAGGCGGCTACATCGTTGCCCAGGACGAAGAAACCTGTGTCGTTTTCGGTATGCCGAAAGCGGTGATCGCAGCCAACCTGGCCGATGCGGTATTGCCCATCGACAAAATATCGGAAGAGATTATGAGGGTATTATGAGATCGCAGGGAAGACAGAGTGTACAAACGAAGGAATTGAGCGGGGAAGACCTGGAACGCTGCATGGCCCTCCTGAGGGACGGCGACAATTTCGAAAAGGAGAAGGCGATCGATGCCCTCGTGGCATCCGGCGGAAAAGAGGTCGTGGAAAGGATCGTCCCCCTTCTCCAGGAGAAGAACACGCCCGTGAGGATGGCGGTCCTGGACGTTCTCAAGAAGATCGGAAGCATTCACCTTGACGGAGTCATCGGGATGCTGGAAGACGCCAATGAGGACATACGGGTCTATGCATGCGAGGTCCTCTCCTTTCTCAGAGACCCGCGTTCCATACCTTTCATTGTAAAGAAGGCCCGTGAAGATGTGGACAACGTGCGAAACGCCGCCTGCATGGCCCTTGGCGAATTCGACGACGACGACGCGGTCGAGGCCCTCCTCGATGCCCTCAAAGACGAAGAGTGGATAGCATTCTCGGCCATCCTGAGCCTGGGAAAGACGAAAAGCGTGAAAGCCGTTCCCCGGATCCTGAAATTTTTCAGAGAAAGCGGGGAAGAGCTTTCCGGAGTCGCATGCGAGGTCCTCGTCGAGTACGGCGACGATGCCATACTCGACGAATTATTCGAGGTGCTAAAAGGATGGGACAGGCATAAAAGGAGCACCTATCTGAGGATCATACTCGAAAAGGGCAACGAGGAGACGTTCGAGAGGCTCAAGGAAAAGATAGGCGATGAACTTTACGAGCACCTGCTTGGCAGCGTTGCCGAAAGCAGGCACCGGCCCGTGGAGATAGTCCGCATGCTGACCCATTTCAGAACGCCCGAGACGTGCAGGGCGATTCTGACTGTTCTCAAGGGGATCGAACCTGACGATGAGAATTACGAGACGGTTCTGGAGCTCTTTGCATCCTTAAGCGAGATATGGGCCGCGGACGTGACGGGATACATGGCGCTTGACGAGGCGCATCTGCTTCCGCTCGTCAGGGCCTGCACGATGACAGGGGTGAAGATCAAGGAAAGTGCCCTTCTCGAGCGCTTTCTCACAGCCCCGATGGAAGTCAAACGTGAGATCGTCATGAACATCCCCGCGGTCATTGACGGCAGCGGATGTTCCATTATCAGGGAGGCCTTGCAGGATACCGATGGCCACATCAAGGGTTTTGCCGTCGAGGCCGTGGGCAATCTCGGGCTGGCAAGCCTCAAGGACGACATCCTGCGCATTCTGAGGGAAGATTTCCACGATGTCCGGGTAAAGGCGTTGAGGACCCTTATCCGCCTCGATACGGTGATGGCGATGGAAATGATATCCGCGTTCGTCGGGAAAGGATCGGCGGAGGACAAAAAGGTGTATCTTGCCTCCACGGACCTCATCGACGGAGAAAAGAACCTTCCTTTCATTACCCGCCTGCTGAAGGATGAAGATGAAGGCGTGCGCAGAAATACGATCGGGGTGCTGGGGAATTTCGTGGACAACGAGAACTACGTGGCGCTCCTTCAGAAAACACTCATGGATGACGAGATACCCCATGAGGTGCTGAAGGTCGTCAAGGACAGGAGATTGAGCCGCTTCAAGGACAGGCTCGTCGGGATCTTTACCGACGAGGGCAAGGGCATGTGGACGCGTTATTATGCGCTGTCCGCACTCGGTGCCTTCGAGGACCAGGCGCTCTTCGACATTTTTGCGAAAGGGCTTCAGGATGCAAACGGGCTCATCACCATAGGATGTATCCGGGCGCTTGCCGACCTCAAGGACAAACGGGCGATAGACTACATCAGGCCCTATATGAATAACGCCAACGACGATATAAGGTCCGCGGCTGAAATGGTAGTGAACAGAATGGAAAGTTAATAGGACCCGGCTATGACCAGAGAAGAATTTACCGTACTGAGAGACTTCATCTATGAGAAAACAGGTATTTACTTCGCCGAAACGAAGACCTATCTCCTCGAAAGCAGGCTTACGAACAGGCTTAACGAGCTAGGCCTCGGTTCATTTGAAGATTATTATTACCATCTGAAGTACGGCGCGGACAGAGCCAGAGGGGAACTTGGGAACCTCTTCGACGTGGTGACGACGAACGAAACCAGTTTCTTCCGGAATCCCCCGCAGCTTGACGCTTTTAAGATCATTCTGCAGAAAGCATATATGAACGGCTCGGGTCCCGCTTCCCCCATCCGTATCTGGAGCGCCGCCTGCTCGACCGGCGAGGAACCTTATACGCTTGCCATTATGCTCATGGAGATGATGGAGCTGCGCCGCGTCACCATCCCATTCTCCATCCTGGCCACAGACATCAGCAGCAAGGTCCTGGAATCTGCCCGCAAGGCCGTCTTCAGCCAGTACAGCGTCCGCAATACCGACGAGGCCATCAAGAAAAAGTATTTTACAGAAGAAAACAATATGTATAAGCTAAAGGAAACCGTAAAAAAGAACGTTAAGATCGACTTCATGAACCTCATGGATGACGATGCATACAGGTTGTACCGGCAGATGGATTTTATCTTTTGCAGGAATGTTCTCATCTATTTTGACGAGAAGATGAAGAAGAAGGTCGTGGACCATATGTACGAGTGCTTGAAGCCGAAAGGGTTCCTGACCATCGGCCACGCGGAATCTCTCCATAACATTTCGCGGGCCTTCAAGCCTCTCGTATTCCCCGGCACCATCGCATATCAGAAAGGATGATATATGAAGACGATACTTATCGTGGATGACTCGGCAACCATCAGGAAGCTCCTGGCATATATCCTGAAAAGGAAGAACTACGTCATTGCCGAGGCGGAGGATGGGATCGACGCCATGGAAAAACTGAGCCATGTCCAGGTCGATCTTGTAATCGTGGATCTGAATATGCCCAACATGGACGGGATCGAGTTCGTGAAGAATTTGAGAGACAACTACTATTATATGGATACGCCTGTCATCATGCTGACGACGACAAAGGATGACAAGCTGAAAAAAGACGCTTTTGATGCCGGAGTCAACATGTTCCTGAACAAGCCGGTGCAGCCAAATTTCTTACTGTACAAGGTTGAAAGTCTTTTACAGGATGAGGAGGAGTTCAATGGATGATCAGGCGCTCCAACGGGATGAGATGCAGGAAATCATCGAGGAGTTCATAGCGGAGTCGAGTGAGCTCATGGACAATGTCATTCAGGACATTGTCGTTATCGAGCAGAGCCAGGATGAAGAGGTGGTCAACAGCATATTCCGGGCAGTTCACACGATCAAGGGCACATCGAGTTTCCTGGGGTTCAACGCACTGTCCCAGCTTGCCCACAAAGCCGAGGACGTTCTCGGCGTCATACGCAAGGGCGAGATGGCGACGGATCAGACGGTGGCTGATATCCTCCTGGAATCTTTTGACCTCATGAAGGCGATGATAGACGACATCCGGGACCAGGGAAGTGAAAATCAGGATGCTTCCGGCACTATAGTAAAATTGAGCGATCTCCTCGATCCCGCCAAAAAGGCAGCACAGCCCCCGGTCGAGGAAAAGAAGAAGATCGGTGAGCTTCTCGTCGAAGAGAACATCATCAGCAAGACCGAACTGGACGATGTCCTCAAAAAACAGGAAACCGAAAAGGACAAGAAGGTCGGCGAGATCATCGTGGAGGAGAAATACATCACCGAGACGCAGCTGAACAAGATCCTGGTGAAGCAGAAGACGCCCAAACTGGAAGAGCAGAGTATCAGGATCGACGTCAAGAAACTCGACGAACTCATGAACCTCGTCGGCGAGCTGGTTCTCGGCAAGAACAGGCTCATCCTCGTGAACAGCATGGCGAAGAAAGGCGAGGAGACGGAAACGGTCTTCGACAACCTGACGGATATAACGAACTACATAGAGGTCATCACCAACGAACTCCAGCTGTCGGTCATGAGAGCCCGGCTGGTGCCCATCAGCAAGGTCTTCAACAAGATCCCCAGAATGGTGCGGGACCTCTGTTCCGAATTCAAGAAAGACATCGAACTCAAAGTCGAGGGCGAGGAGACGGAACTTGACAGGTCTCTCATAGAGGCCCTCCACGACCCCCTCATCCATATCATACGAAACTCCGTCGACCACGGCATCGAGGTGCCGGACGAGCGTATCGCGAAGGGAAAACGGGGCAAGGGCCTTCTTTCCATCAGGGCCTATAACGAAGGCAACCACGTCATCATCGAAATATTCGATGACGGCAAAGGCATCAACATCCAGGCCGTCAAGGACAAGGTTAAAGAAAAAGGGATCATGAACGATGCGGAACTTGCAAGCCTCTCTCCGAAAGAGGCGATGAACCTCATCTTCATACCGGGACTCAGCACGGCGCAGAAGCTCAGCAAGGTCTCCGGGCGCGGGGTCGGAATGGATGTTGTCAGGACGAACATCGAGAAGATGAACGGACAGGCGCAGATCGATTCGGAGGAAGGCAAGTGGACGAAACTTACCATAAAACTTCCTCTGACGCTGGCCATCATGAGGGCCCTCATCGTAAACGTGGCGGAGGAACTTTTCGCGATACCCCTCAATACCGTTACAGAGCTTGTCAAGCTCAAGGAAGGGCTTATCAAGACGGTGGACAAGAACGAGGTTCTCGTTCTGCGCAACACGGTGATACCTGTAGTCGACCTCGGAAAGGCCTTTCTCTTTCAGAGCGAAGAAGACGGCAGCGGCTACATAGTGATCTGCAACATAGGTGAAAAAACAATAGGCATAAAGGTCCATTCCGTCATCGGTCAGGAAGAGGTCGTCATAAAGCCGCTGGGTGAATTCCTCAAGGACATCAAGGGAATAAGCGGGGCGACCATACGGGGCGACGGGAAAGTGATCCTGATACTCGACATCCCCTCGGTCATCCTCAACTACAGCATGCACAGAAGGCTCCAGGCCCAGGCACAGGCACAGCAGATACAGGCGGGGATGAGGAATTAGGGATTAGGGACTAGGGATTAGGGACTAGGGATTAGGGACTAGGGATTAGGGATTAGGGACTAGGGACTAGGGATTAGGGACTAGGGACTAGAGACTAGGGACTAGAGACTAGGGACTAGGGACTAGAGACTAGGGACTAGGGACTAGGGAATAGGGAATAGGGAATAGGGAATAGGGAATAGGGAATAGGGAATAGGGAATAGGGAATAGGGAATAGGGAATAGGGAATAGGGAATAGGGAATAGGGAATAGGGAATAGGGAATAGGGACGGGCGTTATTCCGGGTTGCTTGAACTAGCCGGGTCTCAGGCTGGCCCGTTTTACGATCTCGGGGACGATATCTTCCCACTCGATTGCCATGATGTGGATACCTGCGATGCCCCTGATGGCTCGCATCTGCTCTATGGTCTCAAGACATATCTCGACGCCTTCTTCCCGGTACCGTTCTTTCGGGACGGAGTTCATGCGTTCGATGAGGGAATCGGGCACGTCCATGCCGGGGACGGAGTTTTTCATATACCTCGCCATACCCGGTGACTTCATGGGGGTTATCCCGGCGAGGATAAAGACCCTTTCATGAAGGCCGAGATCGCGGACCATTTCCATCCACCGCGAAAACTTTTCCACGTTGAAGACACACTGCGTTTGGACGAACTGGGCGCCGGCCTTCACCTTTTTAGCGAGCCTCAGTGCCCTTATTTCGAAGGGGTCCGCAAAGGGGTTCGCTGCGCAGCCGATAAAGAGTTCCGGCCTTCCTTTGATCTCCTCGCCGCTTATGAATTTTCCTTCATCCCGCATGGTTCGGAACGTGTCGATGAGCTGGATTGAGTCGATATCGTGGACATTCTTGGCCCCCGGGTGATCGCCGAAGGACTGATGGTCCCCCGTGAGGCACAGAACGTTCCTGATGCCAAGCGCCGCGGCTCCCAGAATGTCGCTCTGAAGGGCTATGCGGTTCCTGTCCCGGACCGTCATCTGGAGGACCACATCGAAGCCCATCTCCTTGAGGATAAGACAGCCGGCCATGCTCGACATCCGCACTACAGCCGTCTGGTTGTCGGTGACGTTCACGGCATCGACGGACCCCTTGAGGAGCTCACCTTTCCTTCGTATCGTTTCGGGATCGGCCCCGCGCGGCGGACCGCACTCGGCCGTGACGGCGAAAACACCTTTTCTGAGAACATTTTCCAGGCGGCCCGGAGCTGTCATAACTTCATGTCCTCCCTCACCCTCTTGCGGGGCCCCCCATCCCGGGACGTCGACCAGTCCTTTGGTTTTTCGATTTCACCGTACCTGTCGAGTTCCCCCCGGGCCTTCAGCCTGTCGATGATGAGCTGCCAGGCGCAGGGGATGTCGTTGCGAAGCTCGCATTGTCCGTCTTGCGAACCGCCGCAGGGGCCGTTCATGATACTCTTCGCACATCTCGTGACGGGGCATATGCCGCATGTCCGGTCGAGGACACAGCTTCCGCAGCCCTGGCAGCGTTCGGCCCAGACACCGTGCTCCTCGGTGACCCCCATGAAACGGGTATTCACGCCGGGCAGAACCTTCCTTTCCGGGAAGGTCTCCGCGATGTACTGGATGCCGCACCCGCAGGCAATGGAGAGGATGGCGTCATAGTCCTCCAGAGTACCGGCAAGCGTACGTGCGTACTCGGGATCACACTGGCGCTCAAGGGTCTTTTCATCGACCTCGACATGGCGGCCTTCAACCTGGCGTTTCATCCGAATCTGCGAGGCCAGAAGAGCGACCTCCTTCGTGCCCCCCACGGCGCAGACGGTGACGCATTCATTGCACCCGACGAGCAATATCTTTTTATAGGGCTCGATCATCCTTATGATCTCATCGAAGGGTTTACGGTCGGCAACAATCATAAAGACTCCTAAAAGATTGGTTTATGGTTTTCATGCTTCACATTGCAAGTAAAAAAACCAAATGTGACTAGGTTATAGTCTATATATCTTTCATATAAACAATACGTAAGTTTAATAGTGCAAATGGCAACCGCTTCCCGTATCCTGTCCGTTATCTCCGGGGTCACCTGTCTGAGAACCTGAAATCCGAAATTTTTCCGGCCGGACTTGGTCCCAGGGTGCGTATCCTGTCCGTTATCTCCCGGGTTACCTGGGCGAATCTGCGGCCGTCGGATGCCGAGAGATTGTACATCTGAAGCCGGTCACCGCCGACACGCGCTTCGTCGAGGAGCGTCTTTGCATAATCCACCCTTTTGCGCGCACGTGTGTTCCCCGCCACATAGTGGCAGTCTCCTTCCAGGCATCCCACCAGGCAGACTCCATCGGCGCCGCCTTCGAAGGCCTGCAGGATATGGATTGCATCCACCCTGCCGGTACAGGGTACCTTGACGATCTTCACCGATGCCGGGTAAGACAACCTCATCGAACCTGCCAGGTCCGCAGCGGTATATCCTCAATACTCGCAGCAAAAAGCGATGATCCGGGGCTCAAAATCCTGCATGAGACTCCTCTATATTTTCTCATAGGTCCTACAGGTCATATAAGCCTTATTGGACCTATCCTGTCTTTCGTATTCCCGCCCTCACCTTCTCAATGATCTGCCTGTCCCTGGAGTGCATGAGGTCTATTGCCTTCGCGGGACATTCCGCCGCACAGGTGCCGCAGCCCTTGCACTTCGTGGGATCTATTACGGCTTTGCCTTCTTCGCTTATCACCGGCACACCGTAGGGGCAGACGCGCACACAGGTGAGGCAGGCCGCGCATCTTTCCGCCTCGATCCTCGCCACCATGGCGCTTACGGTGATGGTGTCCTTTGCGAGGGTGGTGGCGGCCCGCGCCGCCGCGCCCTGGGCGTCTGCTATGGTCTCGCGGATGTTTTTCGGTGAATGGCATGTGCCGGCCATATACAGGCCGTCGGCAGCGAAATCTATGGGTTTCAGTTTCATGTGGGCCTCAAGAAAGAAGCCTTCCCGGGTGCGGGGCAGTTTGAATATGCCCGCCAGAGCGCTCGTGTCGTTGGGAATGACGGCGCTTGCCAGTATGACCCTGTCGGCGCGGCATTCGATCGTGTCGCCAAGTGACATGTCGGCACAGCGCACAAAGAGAGCGCCGTCCTTTTTTTCCACGACAGGAGGTTCCGCCGCGGTAAAGCGGACGAACCTGATCCCCATTTTCCTGGCGTTCTTGTAATGTTTTTCCGAAAATCCATAGGTCATCATGTCGCGGAACATGATGGTAATCTCCGTGTCGGGCCATCTCTTTTTCATGGCCATGGCATTCTTGAGTGCAGTGAGGCAGCAGACCCTGCTGCAGTACGGCCTTGCCTCATTTCGGGAGGCGACGCACTGGATCATGACGCAGCTTTCGAGGGGGGGCAGGGAGGCAGTGTTGAGGGCCTCCTCAAGCTGGAGCTCAGTCATCACCCGCTCATCTTCGCCGAAGAGGTAATACCCTTCGGGTTTGTATTCCGAGGCGCCCGTCGCCAGAATTACTATGCCGTGCTTGATTTCCTCGGGCCCTTCCTTGCCGGCGGTCATGATTTCCGTGAGGAAATTTCCCCTGATCCCCTCGGAACCGATGACTTCGGCATCCGTGTGGAGATGGATGTTGCCGTGTCTCGTCACACGGTCAATGGTGTCGCGGAGGACCTCCTGTATGTCAATGCCGTCGATCGTATGGAAAATGTTAACGAGGTTGCCTCCAAGGCGCGGCTTTCTTTCGACAAGGTGTACCGCGAAACCCTGATCGGCCAGGCAAAGCGCCGACGTCATGCCCGCTATCCCGCCGCCCACGACGAGAGCGCATCTTTCCACGGGAAGGGTGGTTTCCGTAAGGGGTTCGATGTGGCGGGCATTCGCCACGGCCATCCGGACGAGGTCCTTCGCCTTTTCCGTTGCTCGTTCCCTGTCATGCATGTGGACCCAGGAACACTGGTCCCTGATGTTGGCCATTTCGAAAAGATACTTGTTGAGGCCCGCATCACGGATAAGGGAGCGGAAGATCGGTTCATGGGTCCTCGTGGAGCACGATGCCACAATGACCCGGTTAAGCCCTTTTTCATGGATGACGCTTTTGATCTTCTCCTGGGTGTCCTGGGAGCAGGTGAAGAGGTATTGGTCGGCGAACACGACATCGGGGAGCCCTTCGGCGTAATGCTTTACATCGGGGACATCGACGATACCCCCGATGTTGACGCCGCAATTGCAGATAAAGACGCCGATCCTCGGAGGCTCGCCCGCGACATCCCTTTCATCGGGAGGACTGGCCGTGGCGATATCACGCCAGCGCATCCCTGCAAGGGATGAGGCGACGAGACAGGCCGCGGCTGAGCCCTCGACGACCGTCTCCGATATGTCCCGGGGAGAGGCGGACCCCCCGCAGACATAGATGCCCTCGCGGGAGGTTGCAAGCGGCGAAAGGGGTTGTGTATCGATAAAACCGTAATCGTTGGATGCCACATCCATCACCCTGGCAAGCCCGCCAAGCTGCTTCGACGGGCGAAGTCCAACGGCGAGGACGACAAGATCGAAGGTCTCGGTCACGACAGCGCCTATCTCGTCCGTGTAGGTGATATCCAGGTCTTTTGTGTCGGGGTCCTCATAAACCTTCGAGACAAGGGACCTGACGTAGCGGACACCGTATTCCTTCCTGGCGCGCTCGTAGTGCTCTTCGTATCCTTTTCCGAAGGTCCGGGTATCCATATAGAAGATTGTCGGCTCGATGTCGCGGTGATGTTCCCGGGAGATGATCGCCTCTTCCATGGCAAACATGCAGCACAGCGACGAACAGTACGGGTTTTCCTTGTTCCTGCTGCCGACACACTGGATAAAGGCTATCTTCTTCGGTATCCTGCCGTCGGAAGGCCGCATGACCACGGCGCCCGTGGGCCCCGTCGCTGAAAGCACCCGTTCGTAGTCGACACTTGAGAGCACGTTGGCGCAGGAATGGTATCCCAGCTCCTTCATCGTCGAGGCATCGAACTCATCGAATCCGCAGGCGATTATTATGCTTCCCACGTCGATGACATGTTCCACCGGGCCCTTGCTGTAGTCGATCGCCTCGGGTTTGCACGACTCCTCGCAGATCCCGCAGCCGAGGCAGCGGCGGCAGGCGAGGCATCTGCGCGCCTCTTCCACCGCGCTTTTTTCATCGAGGGTCCCAACGGTTTCCACGAAACCCGCGCGATCGGAAACCGCCCTGCGGGGGATGCTGACCCGCACCTTGCGCTCTACGGGGAAGGGGACCTCGTCGAGTATCTTGTCATCTTCGGCAAGACGTCCCTCGAGCAGATCCCTTCCTTCGAGATACCGGATCATCGATTCGGCGGCGCGTTTGCCCTGTGCGATGGCGTCGATGGCGCTGCGCGGCCCCGTCACGGCGTTCCCGCCCGCGAAGACACCCCTGCGTGTCGTCTCCAGCGAGACGGGGTCGACCCTGACCCTGCCGTCGCCGTGACGTTCTATCGTGTCCGATTCCGCAAGATATGCCGTGTCGATCGTCTCGTAGATGACGAGAATGAGCGTATCCATGTCGAAGGTAACTGTTGTCGAGGTATCGTAGATGGGATCGAAGGCGCCGTCCGCATTGAAGACGCGCATGCAGCGGGCCAGCTCCATGCCCGTGAGCCTGCCCTCGTCGGCAAGGATCCTCATCGGCCCCCAGGCGTTGTGAAAGATGATGTCCTCCTCAATGGCCTGGTCTATCTCCCACCGATGGGCCGGCATATCGTCCCATTTTTCAAGGGCCACGATGTGGACCTCAGCTGCGCCGAGGCGCCGCGCGGTAATGGCCGTGTCCATGGCGACGTTTCCGCCCCCGACGACAAAGACCCTCTTTCCCGGGTGCACGGCTTTCCCGGTGTTCACGGCCTTGAGGAAATCAAGTGCGCTGAGAACGCCCAGTGCCTCTTCGTTCTCAAGCCCCAGTTTGCGCCGCCCGTGTGCCCCCGAGGCGATGAAGGTGGAGTCGTAAGAGGCGAGGATTTCCTCGAGGGGGATGTCCTTTCCGACCCTCGTTGCCATCCTTAGTTCAATACCCATCCCTTCGGCGATGGAAAATTCCCGGGCAAGGACGTCCCGGGGCAGCCTGTAGGCGGGCACTCCGGCGTAAAGCATTCCCCCCGGCTTCTCGTTGGCATCGAAGACAGTCACCGTGTAACCGGCCTTGCGGAGTTCGACGGCACAGGCGAAGCCGGCGGGGCCGGCGCCGATCACGGCAGCCTTGCCCTCTTTTTCGACATCCGTCACGGGAATGGTCGGCTGCCGCCTGCCTATCTCGTAGTCGGCGACAAAGCGCTTGAGGGCGCAGATCGCCAGAGGCTGGTCCACCTCCTCGCCTCTCAGGCAGGCATTTTCGCATGGGTGGGCGCAGATCCTGCCGATAATCCCGGGGAAGGGAAGCTTTTCTCGTATGAGGTCCAGCGCCTCAAGGAACTTCCCTTCGGCTATGAGGCCGATGTAGTCGCGGGCATTGAGGTTGATGGGGCAGGTGTAGATACACGGAGAGAGCTGCCTGTCGATCATGTACGTGGAGGGGATGGCCTGGGGGAAGTTGATGAAGGCGGCGCTTCTGAGGGACATTTCCTCATTGTAGACATTTCCGACTTCCAGCGGACAGGCTGCCGCGCAGGAGGTGCAGGACGTACAGCGCTCGGGGATGACCCGCCTGGGTCGTGTCCGGAGGGTGACCCTGAACCGTCCGGGGGTGCCCTCCAGGCGGAAAACCTCGGAATTCATGAGAAGTTCGATGTTGGGATTTTTACCTACTTCCACGAGTTTTGGTGCCATCACACACATGGAACAGTCGTTGGTGGGGAATATCTTGTCGAGCTGGGCCATATTCCCGCCGATGTTCGGCTTGCGGTCGGCGAGGTAGACCTTGAAGCCGGCCTCCACGAGATTCAGGGCCGCCTCCATGCCCGCTATGCCTCCGCCTATGACGAGGACCTTGCCTGTCTTATCCATTCCGGGATCCAGTTACTTTCTCCTGTACAGTGCGTCGCGGCTCTCATAGCCCGCAATCTCGACGAGGTCCCGCCGTGTAAGCTCTTTCATGTGCTCGAAGACAACCTGCGCCTCGATCCCGAGATCTGCGGCCAGCGCCGGCACGGAGGCTGTGCGTCGCCGAAGGTTTTCGAGTATGCGCGATCGTTCAACGGCCCTTTCCAGCAGGGGATCAAAAACGAGCGAGAATTGCCGCTCGGTGAAGCATTCCCCATAAGCGTTTCCCGCCATGAGTTCACCCTTTCTTGCAAGGAGCTTTTCGAGTTTTTCTGCTCCGTCCGGGTCTTCAGCCTTTACGAGGGCAAACATCCGCCGCCGCCGCCCGTTGAGATCGTTATCATCCGCCGGATTGTTCATTGATGATCGCCTCCCGGCGCTCCAATGGATCGTTCTATGTCATCGGCGGGTATAAGGTGTCTTCTGCCGCCCTCGATGACACCGAACAGCGCCAGCTCAAAGATCTCGGTGAGGAAGAAGACTGGAAGCACAGCGGCATTTTTTCTCAGGTGTACGATAAGGTCGAGGTTGAGCTGACACAGGGGACAGGTGGTGACGATGGCATTGGCGCCTGCGCGGACCGCCATCGTCATGATACGTCCTGAAAGTTCGGCGGTCCTTTCGCTGTTGGTGATCGTCGATCCCGCTCCGCAGCATTCCGTCTTGTATTGCCAGGGAACCACGACGGCACCCAGGGCATCGAGGATCACGTCCATGCCGGTGGGCTCTTCGGTGTCGTCGGAAGAAGGAATGCCCATGATACGGGTGAGAAGGCACCCGTAATACGATACGGTGCGGATTGGACCCAGATTATGTGCCGCCGAGGCGGCGATGCGTTCGACACCTACGTATTGCAGGAATACCTCGATCACGTTTTTGACCTCGACGGACCCCGTGCACGAAAGAGGGGCAAGGGCTTTATTGACCATATCCCGGGTGGTCTTGTCTCCCGCTATTCTCAGGGAGGCCGCTTTGCCGCGCGCGTAGCAGGCCGAGCAGGGCGCCAGCAGGTGAAGTCCCTCCCGTTCCGCGAGCGCAATGTTGCGGGCGGCGAGGACGTCGGTCAGGTCCTGGTGTATCGTGGGTGCCGCCGCGGCGCCGCAGCACGACCAGTCGTCAAGTTCATCGAGCGCCACCCCGTAGTGAGCCAGCACCTTCCGCAATGATCGGTCATAGAAGCTGCTCGATGAGGCCAGCGAACACCCGGGATAGTAGGACAGGGTGATCATTTCCCGGTTCCTTCCTTTATTTCCCGGATTATCACTCTCACTGTCTTTCTGTCCCTGATATTATGGGGAGTCAGGCCGATTCTGCCCTTTCTGATCATATCGAGTCCCAGGGCGGTGTCTTTGAAAAATTCCTTCTTTGACAGGCGATACCGCATGATCGTCTCCAGTTCATAGAGTCGGCCGTGTCTTTCGACGCTGTTTATCATCAGGCCGTCAAAAAGCCGGGTATCCCTTTTTGCCGCAAGTCCGGATTCGATGGAAAGCCTCCTGGCCGTCTCGATGACCCGGGCGACGTCAATGCCGTTGGGACAGCGGACGCTGCAGGTGATGCACTGGAGGCACGTCCATAGAGCTTGCGAAGAGAGAACCTTTTCCCGCTCGCCCTTTATGATGTACCCGATGACCCTGTGGGGGACAATGTCCATATCGCGCGCGACGGGACATCCGTTGGTGCAACGATAGCACTGGTAACACTCCGCAACTGTTACCCCTGCGGATTGTTCTATTTCGTCGAGGAAGGAGCGGTGAGGCATAATCAGATTCTTATTCTTAAATTTTATCTCAATGATGTCAATGGATTTTCCCGATGCGGCGCTGAGATCCTTTGCCGGGCGGTGAACAGGAAACACCGGCGGAGGCCTGTCATATCATCTGTTCCCTCCCGACTGTCGATCCAAAGATTGCCGCTTTGCTCGTCTTGTGGTATATCTTTTGCCATGGAAAAACCAAAACTTCGTTACATAGAGGCGATCCCCTTTGAGCAGGACGGTCAGGACTTGATACTGTTGCGTGATGCCGAGGGAATTGTTGACGAGGCGCTTGCGGTGTCACGGGACGTGGCCTTCATGGTATCCCTGATGGACGGCACGAGGACGCTTCGCGATATTCAGGCCGAATTCATGCGCGCTGCGGGTGAGATGGTCTACCTGGAGCGTATTGAAGAGCTCGTGAGGGTAATGGACGAGCATCTCCTCCTCGACAGCGATCGCTATACCTCCTATATGAAAACCGTACGGGACGAATACCACCAATCTCCGGTGAGACGGGCATACCTGGCGGGCAAAGGGTATGCATCGGGCAGAATGGATCTTCTCAACTTTCTCGACGAGATGTTCGAAGGTTGCGCGGACTGTGTCGCTCCGCCCGGTGAAGTCACGGGTATTCTGGCGCCTCATATCGATTACGAGAGAGGTATGAAGGTATATCGTGGGATATACCCCTATATGAAACACGCCGCCAAACCATTAATCGTCATTTTTGGAACATGTCATCGGCCGACGAACAGGTTGTGGAGCATATCACTCAAAGATTTCGAGACACCCCTGGAGACTGTCCCTTGCGGACAGGGACTTAAGGAACTGATCGCCTCACACGACTTTCTGAAGAACTATATAGACGAATGGCCGCACCGGACGGAGCATTCCATTGAACTGCAGCTGCCTCTCATCCAGTTTATGGTCCAGGAAGACTTCGAGATCTTGCCTATCCTTACGGGTTCCATGCATGAATATATCGAGGGCGCGAGGACTACGGCCGAAGACGAGGTGCGGCTGCTCACCGAGAGTCTGAAAGATGTTCTTCATGCCTGCGGCAAGCCGTACTGCGTCCTCTCGGGAGCCGATCTCGCGCATATCGGGGCGCAGTTCGGAGACAGCTACTCCCTTGACCGCATGACGCTCGAGGAATCCAAGGAAAAGGACGAGGCCATTCTGGCCCGGATCAGAAATGTCGACGCGGAAGGTTTTTTCCATGCCATACAGAACGAGCGTGATAGCCGAAGGATCTGCGGCCTCACGCCGATCTTTTTTCAGCTCAAACTTCTCGAGGGCTGCAGGTCCGACATCGTAAGCTACGATCAATGGACTGACGGGCAGTCTTCAGTCAGCTTTGCCGGCGGGGTTTTCTACCGCTGACAACCGAACAGCACAAGGAGTTGCGATCATGATGAAGAAGACTGAAACCGGCACGGCGCCCGATGCCATCGTGCGCCCGGCCCGCGAGGATTCCATTGCCGACCTCGTCGAATTTGTCCGGAACATGGCCATTGAATGCGGCTATCGCGATGACACCGTGGAAAATCTGGGAAGAGCCACCGAGGAGGTGGCCTTCAATATCATTCGTTTTGCCTGTAGAGACAGAGAGGCCGAAATCGGGATTTCCTGCACAATCCACGATAACGGTGCTCTGTATATCACATTCACAGACACCGGCCTCCCCTTCAACATGCTCCTTGCGGGGACCTTCCCCGAAACGGATGATTTCTTCGAAACCGCGGAAAAGCCCTCGACAAAGATCATGAAGAAGGCGGCCAGAAATATCGAGTACAAGCGAAACGCTGATACGAACATCCTCATCTTCGCAGTCTCCTACGACCCGGGCGGAATAAGACGGTAACCGGGGAGCGTGCCGGTTCCTGGAAAATTATAGGTCCTATAGGTCTTATACGACCTATAATTTGCTTTTTGTTCTTTTTCTTTTAATCTCCCTTAATTGGCCGTTTTGACGGTAACCGTGGTGCCGGGGACGGCATCGATTTTCGTGTTGTTCCAGGTGAGCTTTTCTTCATCGGAGAGGTAGGTGACGAGGTGGCGGCCGGGAGATATATCCGCCTTGATCTCAAGGGTCTTTCCGTCTTCGGTCTGAAGCAGGATCGTGTGTTCCCCGGCTTTCATTTCCATGGAATCGAGAGTCCCCTCGTAGTCGTCGCGCTCGGGAATGTCCCTGTGGCCCGCGGGCAGGGTGGCAGTGTGAATGCCATCGATGTAGAGTTTACCCTCAGGTGTGATGAGAGTCTGTACCAGTTTTCCCGCTTGTTTGCCATCGACCAGAACCATCGCATCCGAAAAGAGCTGGCCCTCGACAACGATAATTATCCGGGCAGGCTCCGGTTTCTTGCATCCCTGGAGAAAAAGAGGAGACAGGACGACTCCCAGACAGAGAGCAATCGTGATCATTTTCCCCGTGAAGACAGCCTTCATGAAACGTCCCCGGTTTCCTTCGAAATCTCTTCCGTATTGCGGTGCTGATACAGTGTAATACGGTTTAGTATAGTCCATTTCCCGGGCTGGGTACAGTCAAAAAAAGGCTACACCCGGCAGACGATAAATATCAAGAACGATGACGGAAAGCCCGTTCTTCTCCTGCCTTTCCCCATCACCCATCACCTATCACCTGGATTACGACGAGCCGTTTTCGGGGGCGGTTGTCGAATTCAGCCAGAACAACCTGCTGCCAGGTTCCGAGGAGCAGCGTACCCGATTCGAAGGGAATGGTCAGAGACTGACCCGTAAGGGTGGCCCTCAGGTGGCTGAAGCCGTTTGCGTCACCCCAGGTCTCGTCATGATGGTAACCGCGGTCTGAGGGGACTATCTTTTCGTAGAACTCTCCTATATCCGCGATAAGGCCCGGTTCGTATTCCAATGTGATGATGCCGGCCGTCGAACCCTGTACGAAGACCGTCATGTTCCCGACGGCCAGGCAGGCTTCGGAAAGGACACGGACGAGTTCGGTTGTAATGTCGATAAGATCACCGCTGCCTTTGGTGGAAAATTCCCGATGTACGTTGACAATCTTCATATGCTCTCCCTTTCCCATCACCCATCATCTATTACCCATTACCCACTGCTGTCCAAGATAATCCGTTTCCCAAAATGCGTTCCTTATAAAACAATGATTTAGGACAGGTAAATCCTCCCTTCCAAAACCAGGTTGCCCCTTCTCTTGATCATTGCATGTCATTATGCATTCAGGTATTATTTGATTCTTGGTCGAAACTGATTCTACCTGCTCGGGGTTTCCCCTTCAAAATTTATTTTGGACAGATGTGGGTGATGGGTAACACACCTTGATTTTTCGTTTTTCCTATAACCCATAACCCATTACCCATAACCTATCTTCTTATCATTAGTTCCTCGAGCGGTCTTCGCTCGCCTTCTTCGGGAAGTCGTGCCGGATATCCCATGACGATTACGGCCATGATCTCCAGATCCTTTCCGAGTTCCAGCCAGCGGGCAATCTCTCCCTTTCTATTTATGATCTCGCCGAGCCAGCATGTGCCAAGCCCCAGCGAACAGGCGGCAAGGAGGATATTTTGTATGGCCGCGCCTATGGCCATGACATCCTTGTCGCGGTTGTAGCTCGCGGCCAGATCGAGGCAGACCACGATCGATACCGGAGCGCCAAGAACGACTTCCGAGTATTTCGTGAACCGGGCCAGGCCTTCCCTTGTTTCCCTGTCCGTTACGACGAGAAATCTCCAGGGCTGGTTATTGAGCCCCGAAGGGGCCCATCGTGCGGCTTCGAGGGTTTTCATAATGGTATCGCTGTCAGGCGCCTTATCGCTGAAGGTCCTGACCGATCTCCGTAAGAGTATCGTCTCTATGGTATTCAAAGTGTTCACCTCCTATGAAGATGATGATAACACGGCCGACTTCCCTGCCGCTGGAATATTTTAAAGCAGCGGGTACAACAGGGTTTTGAAGAGTTAAGAAGCGGCACCGAAGTTGCGCTGGGCGGTGAGGCGGGCAAGTGTCCTTGAACGAAAAGGGGTGAACCACAAGCCCACCCCTGTAATTTCCGTTATCGTAAGAATGATCAGGGAACCAGAATGACCTCTATCGTACCGGCGTTTGAATTGTCCTGATACTGGCATACGACGCCGGGCTGCGTCTCCGTCCCGCTTTTGCATTCGCTGCTTTTCCCTTTTGAATAGCCGCAGGGAGGATTTCTTCTCTCTACACACACGTCGCACCCCTCGGGAAAAACACCAAAGACCTGCTGATTGCCTGATTTTCCCTTCGGCGGTCCCAGGACGACCGTCTTTGCGCCGGTAGGGGTGACGTTTATCTGAACCTTTTCATTGAAGCCATCGACGAGGCTGACATCCATCACGTCATACCATTTCGGGTTGTTGACGGTGACCTCGGCCTTGGTGGAGCCGCATCCCACATTAGCTTTGAATGCTACTGCCATATTGAGGTACTTAAAACCAAAATTGGGTATTTCCTTGTTGCCGTTCGCGGGCACGTCGAACACGCAATTGAGCTTGCCGGTACTGGATTTGCAAAAAGTCCCGAGAGTCTGTGCATTGACCTCCGAATCGGCACCGAAACTTATGCTCGCAGTTACTGCCGTGGCCTGCTGATTTTTGACCACGACCCTCTTCTGTTTTGCCGCTGCGTCTAAGTCTCCCGCGTTCCCTAACCACACTGCCAGGGCCAGCAGAGCTGAAACTATAAGAACCTTCCTTTTCATGATCCCTCCTTTGTTATATTTATGTGTAATGTATCAGAATCGGATAGGTTTGCACAACAATTAGTGACACATGTTTTACAGGAGAGAATATTCCTGCCGGAGGCGGTACAAATGCGGCCGGATTCGGTTTTTCTGTCGAATCCGGCCGCGATTATTTTAAGGTTTCTCCCTTACGTTCTCTTCATTGTCTCCGACAAACCCAAAGGGTGAGGCAGGTCTCGTTTGTTGCGGGACAAGCGTGAGACGTTTTCGTCTTTAGCAGGGAGCGGCAATGCGGTATTGTCTTATTCCTGAAAGCTCTCCAGTCTCTTCCGCCGTGAAGGGTGTTTCAGCTTCCTCAAGGCCTTGGCCTCAATCTGACGGATACGCTCACGGGTAAGCCCGAAGGCATCACCCACTTCCTCCAGAGTGAAATCCGTCTTTTCCCCGATGCCGAGCCTCATCCTGACGATCTTCTCTTCTCTGGGAGTAAGTGTTGACAGGACCTTGTCTATCTCCTCCTTGAGCGAGATGCCGATCAACTCCACCAGAGGCGAAGAGGCTTTTGGGTCTGCGATGAAGTCCCCAAGTTTGGAGTCATCATCTCCGACCGGAGTCTCGATTGATACAGGCCCGTTGGAGACGGCCATGATCTTTCTGACTTTCTGCACGGGAAGTCCTGCCTTAAGGGAGATTTCTTCGAGGTCAGGCTTCTCTCCCAATTCCTGGAAGAGGGCTACGGTAGCCTTGTTGATCTTGTTCTGGGTTTCAAGCACATGCACCGGCACCCTGATAGTTCGCGCGCAATCCGCAATCGCCCGTGTTATGGACTGCCTGATCCACCATGTCGAGTATGTCGAGAATTTATAACCTTTCTGATAGTCATATTTTTCGGCAGCCTTCATGAGTCCCATGTTGCCTTCCTGGATCAGGTCAAGGAATGACAGCCCCCGGTTAAGATATTTCTTGGCAATGGTAATCACGAGTCTTAAGTTTGCCTGAACGAGCCTGTTCCTGACGGTCTTCAGTCCATTCTCGATTTCGCCCAGTTCCATCAGTTTCTGCCGCACGATACGCGCCTCGTCATTATTCATGACCTTCATCTGATTGGCGATCCTTCTGATGATCTCTACAATAACCTTCTTGTTGAGCCTGAGATTAACGAGGACTTCCTGTCTTTTGTCTTCTATCTTCCGCAGGTCCCCGGCAAGTTCCTTTCTGGTCGATTTGTCCGTTCCCCGCAGTAATGTCTTTATCCCTTCCTTTTTTTCGTGAAGGTTTCTCAAGGTGTTGATGGAGGATATGGTTTTCTTCTTGTATTTCTCCTCATCTTTTTGTGTGTAGTTCATTTCATCAATATTGCTAATGACATCTATTATGTTTATGATTTCTTTTTTCAGTTGCTGACCTACTTCCAGGAGTTCGTTCACTGCCTGGGGCAATTCAAATAATATGCTCTTTGCCTTTTTTTCGGCTTCTTCAATTTTCTTAGCTATCTCGTATTCTTCATCGGCTGTGAGGAGAGCCACATGTCCTATGTCTTTTAAATAGGCCCAGACTATGTTATCGGTTGTTTCCGACGGTAATCTGTGAGCCTCGCCACCGTCCAGGCTTTCGTCCTTACGCGAGGCGGCATTCTCTCGTATTGTTTCGACTATGTCGATATCGGATTCCGAGAGAAAGTCGAATACATCTTCACCATCTTCGGGAGAAGAGATCTCCCGAGGAAGGAAATCGGTGATTTCGTCCGGCTCAGGGAAGCTTTTCCCCATGCCAAGGTCAACCAGGTCACTTACTTCTGTAGAATTATTTATCGCCATTCCATACCCCAAAAATAAAGATGCCCTTTGTAGTATAAGGGCATCCGTGTTTTATGAATCTATCCAGTGAGCGTATTATACAACTAATCGCGCCCCGGGTCAAGCTTGTTCACCGGGGACGTGCCGAAAAGAAGATAGACAATGGTCGGGATGACTGGATTTGAACCAGCGGCCTCTTGCTCCCGAAGCAAGCGCTCTACACCATGCTGAGCTACATCCCGTAGGCATTAAAATAGCAGACTTGCGGGAAAATATCCATTGATTTTTCACGGTTGTCATGATACGACTTCAGACTTCGCCAGGGGGGTTCAGGACATGGATAAAAAACCGGTGAAGGTTACCGACCTAACTCTGAGGGACGGTCACCAGTCTCTTTTTGCCACCAGAATGCGAACCGAAGATATGCTACCTATTGCCGAGAAGCTGGATTCCGTCGGTTTCTATTCCCTGGAAGTCTGGGGCGGGGCCACCTTCGATGTGATGACCCGTTTTCTTGATGAAGACCCATGGGAAAGGGTGCGTCTTCTCAAGGAAAGGATGCCCAATACGAAGCTCCAGATGCTGCTTCGGGGACAGAACCTTGTCGGGTACAGAAATTATGCCGATGACGTTGTGGACGCCTTTGTTGAAAAATGTTGCGATGTAGGTATCGATATTTTCCGCGTCTTCGATGCCCTTAACGACGAGCGCAACTTCACGGCCGCCTTCAGGGCAATCAAGAACTGCGGCAGACATATCCAGGGCGCCATTTCCTATTCACTGACAGAAGAGAGACTGGGCGGTCCCATATTCAATATCGGTTATTACGTGGACAAGGCAAGGAAGATCGAAGACCTGGGGGCTGATTCGCTCTGTATCAAGGATATGGCGGGCATCATTTCACCCTATGACGCCTACGAACTCGTCTCGCGCCTCAAGGAGACAATCTCCATCCCTATCCACCTCCACACGCACTATACGAGCGGAATGGCCTCGATGTCGTGTCTCAAGGCCATTGAAGCAGGAGCCGAGGGCATCGATACATGTCTTGCACCTTTTGCCTATCGTTCCTCCCATTCGTCTTCCGAGGCCTTTGCCGTCGCATTGAAAGACACGCCGTATGATCCGAAGCTGGACCTCGGGAAGATGTCGGAGATAGACGATTACCTTGAAGAGATCATTCCTCCAAAGCTGCGGTCTTTCTCCGACCGCACGCGTTATGCTGTTATCGATATCGGAGTCATTATGCACCAGATACCGGGGGGCATGATCTCGAACCTGGTGAGTCAGCTCAAGCAGTCAAAGGCACTGGACAGGCTCGAAGAGGTTCACAGGGAGATACCGAGGACGAGACAGGATATGGGGTTTCCCCCGCTCGTTACGCCTACCAGCCAGATTGTGGGTGTCCAGGCGGTCTTCAATGTTATTGCCGGCAGGTACAAGATGATCTCCAACGAAGTGAAGGACTATTTCTACGGCCTCTACGGCAGACCACCGGCGCCGGTGAACGAGGAGATAAGGTCAAAGGCATTGAAAGGCTATCCCCGGGGAACGACGCCTATCGATGAACGGCCCGGCGATATACTGGAACCGGAGCTTCCCGGGGCGCGGGAGGCCGTGAAAGGCATATCGGAGGATATCGGCGACATCCTGATCTATGCCCTCTATCCTATGACGGGTCTTCAATTCCTGAAGAAAAAATATGGCAAGGAATAGGAGACTGATGGTATCTTACCTTACATGAAGAAACTGCTCATCGCGATGGGATCGAAGGAAAATGTTGTCGAAGACATTCATGTTCTGTCCCGCCGGTACCACGAGCATCCCGGAATTGTCATTGCCCAGGGGAAGGACGTGAGGCACGTTGTTATCGAGAAGGCGTCAAATCTCTTTCTTGCCGAAAACCTGGTTATTGCCATTGTCGATCCGACAGTGTCCGATGCTGAAGCGCTGAAGCCCCATCTCAACGTATTGAAAGAGAGGGCGGGAGTGATCGTCTATCTCACCTCAGAAACGAGCCAGGTGCCGGGAGCCCTGGAGGGAGAGACCGTGGTCCTCGAAAAGGACAGGGACAAAAGGATCAGGGAGAGGGTGAGGGGTGCACTCAAGCTCAGCGGCAAGAAGATGACGGACAAGGCCTTTGCATTGTTGACGTCGAGGATCAGGGATGAAGCCATACTCGACCAGGAGGTTTTGAAACTGATCGGATATGCAGGCGAAAGGGCAACGATCGATTCACGGGACATCAACGCCGTTGTTACCGAAACGCACGAGGAGACTTTGATGGCTCTTTTTGATGCCTTCTCCCGAATGGACAAGAAGGAGGTTCTCGCCATCTTCGAGAGTCTTCTTATGAACGGCCAGCACATCCTTGCCATACACAGCTACCTTGTAAACCAGATGCGTCTCCTTATCCAGGCGAAGGACCTGGAGCCCTTTGTCGCCGAGGCGCGTGCATACCCCGCCTTTGCCGCCGCGTTCAAGCGCTGGAAGGATAAAACAGGTGTGGAGACCTCGGGAAAGAAGCGTTATCTGCCCTTTCAGCATCCTTATTATGCCTTCAAACTTTCAGGCACATCGCGAAAAATTTCCCGGCGCAGCCTTGTCGAGTTTTATGAATTTCTCAGCCGCCTTGACGTGAAGATCAAGACGGGGACAAAACATGACCGCATACTCATGGAGTACGGGCTTCTGAAAGTCTAGGTTCCCGATGATCTATCTGCACATCCTCCTTTTCCTGATGACAATAGCATCGACGATACTTGTCGGCGGTTTTCTCTACAGCCTTGCTATCATGACTATCCTGCTTTCCCACGAACTGGGCCATTATCTCACGAGCAGACGTTACGGCATTCCGAGCACCCTGCCTTTTTTTATACCCTTGCCGCTGCCGCCCTTTGGCACCTTCGGGGCCGTGATCAAGATGAAGGGTGTCGTTGTTAACAAGAAAGCACTCTTCGATGTAGGGGTGGCCGGTCCGCTGTGCGGCTTTGCTGTTGCCCTGCCTTTTATTGTGGCGGGCATAAAAATGTCCACCGTGACACCCCTTTCCGGCATACCGGCGGCCTCATACATGCAGCTGGGCGATCCTCTTCTGTTCAGGATACTTGAGGCATGGCTCGTTGGCGAGGTCCCAAAGGGATATGACCTTGTTTTGCATCCTTTCGCTTACGCCGGCTGGGTCGGGCTTTTCGTGACCTCCCTCAACCTGCTGCCTGTAGGCCAGCTTGACGGTGGTCACGTGGTCTATGCCGTGTTTGGTAAAAAGAGCACGTGGGTTTATCGGGGTGTCATCGCCAGCCTGGCAATTCTGGCGGTCTTTATGAACATCGGCTGGCTTACGCTCGTTATCCTCCTGATCATATTCGGCAGGAGCCATCCGCGGCCCTTCGATGACGAAACGCGCCTCGACGGTTCACGAAAAAAACTCGCCGTCGTCACCCTCATAATTTTCATCCTTTCCTTCATTCCCGCCCCCTTTCCCGAAATGAACATCGTCAACGTTCTCAAGGAAGCAGGTTTTTCCCTGTGAAAGGCGAACGACTGCAATCTGCCAGACGGTGGAAGCAATCGTTCTTAATAGGTCGTATAGGTCCTATATGACCTATTGTTTTTTCTCCCGCTTTCGCCGGCAAGGCCCTCCCCGCCCTGACTGTGAAGACAATAAAAAAACGCCGCAGGATAACCTGCGGCGTTTTTTTATTGTCTTCTAACTCTAGAATACCGGTCGTATGTTCTTTGCCGGTTTCAGTTCCAGGCTTGTCATGACTTCGGATTGGTCGATCGCCTCGGCGAGGCTCAGTTTGCCGTCAAGATAGCTCTGGGCGGCGCTCTTGGGGAAGAAAATATATACGTATTCGATATAACCGCCGTAGGTATCGCACTGGGAATGGTCTCTGACAGCCCAGTAAACGCCGAATGCGAGGCCCTCGATATCGTCCGCATCCAGGTCGCGGCTCTTGATCGTCTTTATGTATTTCGGGACGAAGTCACGGATAATTTTTGCCAGGCGTTCGTCGGGTTTCGAGGCATTGACGTCGAACGACGCCTCTTTCGGTCTTACGTAGGCCATGACGTAGTGGAGCTTTTCCTTGTTTGTGTCTTCAAGCGTAGTAATGCCGATGCCGTCCTGGTAAATTCCCACGTTGTAGGAACTGTACCTGGCGTAAATGTCTTTAAAGAGGCTGGCGTTCTTTTCGAAGAGGGATTGAACGTGCTGATCGTTGTAATTCTTCTTGACGCTGTCGCTTTCGTCCTTGGCGATATAGATCGGTCCGGGTGTACAGGCGCAGACGGCGAAGGCCAACAATGCAATAATAATGATGTTTCTCATTTCTTTTCTTTCTCCTCCTGTTTGAGCATTGCTACAAGTTCGGTAAGTTCTTCCCGAATTTCGTTTAATATTCGTTTGTGGTTTGCCAGATATTGTTTTGCCCCGTCGATGGTGAATCTCTTTTCATGAAGGAGCTTTTTGATGGTAAAGATGATCTCAAGGTCCTTTTTCTTGTAGAGCCGCTGTCCCGTTGGACTCTTGACAGGTTTGATGTCCTTGAATTCCTGTTCCCAGTAGCGAAGGACGTGAGGCTTCAGCCCTGTTAAGGTGCAGACTTCCTTGATACGGTAAAAGACCCTGTCGGGAATTTCCCTTCCGTTCATTCCTGCCTTCTGCTGTCGTTGATTTCGTCCTTCAAAACCTGGCTGAGCCTGAAGCTCAGGACCTTGCGCTCTGTTATCTTGATCTCTTCGCCGGTTTGCGGGTTCCTGCCGCGGCGGGCTTTCTTCTTTCTGACGAAGAAATTGCCGAAACCCGAAATCTTTACGTTTTCATCGGTGGCGAGAGTGTCTTTTATGATCTCAAAGAACCGGTCGACGATGTGCGCGCACTCCCGTTTAGAAAATCCGAGCTTTTCGTAAAGATCGGTTACAATATCTATTTTCGTCATAACTCCTCCTTATGCCCTTAACGAAATTCCGTCAATTTTGGTCAGCTCGCCGATGATTTGTTCCTGCAAGGCATTGACACGTTCATCGGTGAGGGTATCTTCGTATGATTGGAATACCACCCGTATGGATACACTCCGCATCTCCTTCCGGAACATGTCAAATATCCCCACGGAAACGATAAGGGGTGAAATACCCTTGATCTTCTCAACAAGAGTAGCTATCGGCACTCTGTCATCCACGTAAAACGAAAAATCCCTTGTAGATTGCGGATAACGGGGTATCGGCTTGTACTGAAGCGTCAAGTTCCCTTTTTCTAAGATTATATCAAATCGTAACTCAGCGCAATAAATAGTTTGTTCAATCTCATAGAGTTGAAGAATATCATCCCGGACGGCCCCTACCCAACCGGCCTTTATATCGTCAATCATGATATCGGCACTGCGGCCATGATCCAGGAAAGGTTCCGTGGCCGCTCTCACCCGGCAGTTCACGCCCAGCCTCTCCATTAAACCTTCAACTGTACCTTTGATATCAAAAAAGTCATACTCGGGGTGCTTTTCCTTCCAGGAGTATTCCTTCTGTCGGCCTGTTATGGCAAAACACAGCATGGTCCGTTCGCTGATACCGCCGGCGCTTTCCTGGAAAAAGACCTTGCCTTTTTCGAAGAACCTGAGATTCTTCGCGCCCCTGTTGAGATTATAGGCCATGCACCTGAGAACGGAGGGCATCATCATCGTTCTCATGACCCCCCAATCCCGGGAAATAGGATTCATAATGGGTACGTACCGGCTGCGCTCGTCATCTCCGGGGATCAGGAAGTTTTCAATGTCTTTGATGGAGAAGAATGAGAAATTGATGATCTCGTAAAAGCCTGTTCCGAGACAATACTCCTTTATCAAGCTCAGAAAACGTTCCTTCTGAGTGAGCTTCTGGGGTTTCAGCACTGCCACCGGGCTTGTGTCGGGGATATGTTCGAACCCGTGGACCCGCGAGATTTCCTCGATGATGTCGGCCGTTTCGCCGATGTCATGTCTGAAGTTGGGGACGGATACGACAAAGCCGTTCTCATCCTCTTTCGTGATGTGCAGGTCTATGGATCGCAGCGCCCGTGTGACGGCGTCATGGCTTATGTGGGTTCCCAAAAGGCCGTTAATGTTGCTGTACGTGATATAGATCGTCCGGGGCTCCCTCTTCTCGAAAATCTCCCGTTGGCCCTTGACCACCGTACCGCCGGCCAGTTCGTGCATGAGATACATCGCCCTCTCGGCGGCATATCCGACGTTATCGATATCGATGCCCTTTTCAAACCTGAGCGAGGCCTCTGACCTGATCCCGAGCCGCCTTGCCGTCGCGCGGATCGAGAAAGGATTGAAAAAGGCGCTCTCCAATGCCATGTTTTTGGTCGCGCCCGTGATCTCCGAGTTTTCCCCGCCCATGATACCCGCGACGGCCACGGGACCCGACCCGTCACAAATGAGTATGTCGCCGGTTTCGAGGGGCCTGTCTATACTGTCAAGGGTACGGAAGTTTGATGATCCCTGAGCTACCTTCACCTCGATCCTCGATTCGGCGAGGCGATCGAAGTCGAAGGCATGAAGCGGCTGACCCAGTTCAAGCATGACGTAATTGGTGACGTCCACTATGTTGTTGATGGGTCTCATGCCCGAGCGGGTGATCCTTCGCCGCATCCAGAAAGGGGAGGGCGCCAGCGATATTCCTTTTATCAGCTTCAGGACATAACGCGGGCACGCGTTTGTGTCCTGAATGGCTAGGTCTATCTCGTCTTCAACACGGCCATCTCCGTACGCCTGCAAAGTGAAGTTGGGAAGTTTCGCTTTTTGTCTCAGAATACTGGCCACTTCCCTCGCTATGCCGAAGACACTCAGACAATCCCCCCGGTTGGGAGGCACGCTGACATCGAGTACCGTATCATGGGCAATCGGGAGATCGGCCAGAACGCTTCCCGGCGCGATACTGTCAGGCAGGATGAATATGCCGCTGTGATCGTCGGTAAGGCCCAGTTCCTTTTCGGAACAAAGCATGCCGAAAGATTCTATTCCGCGGACTTTTCGCTTGCCGACGACAAAGTCCGGGCCCAGGGCCGCACCTACCGTGGCCAGGGGAACCCTGTCATTAACAGAGATGTTGGATGCGCCGCAAACGACGGTGAGTTCTTCCCTGCCCGTGTCGATGGAACAGACGGAGAGGTTGTCGGCGTTGGGATGCACATCGATCCTTGTAATGGTTCCCGCAATGACACCGGTAAACCGGGGCGCAAGCCTTTCGAGGCCTTCGACCTCCAGTCCCCGCATGGTGAGGCGTTTTGCGAGATCCTCAGGTTCTATGTCAATGACAACAAATTCGTTCAGCCACTCGATGGGTACCTTCAATTAATCTCACCTCAGAACTGCGAAAGAAACCTGATATCGTTATAGTAAAATTGACGGATGTCGTCGATGCCGAACTTGATCATGGCGATACGCTCGACCCCCATGCCGAAGGCAAAGCCGGTGATTTCTTCCTGATCGTAGCCGACGTTACGGAAAACCTGGGGATGGACCATGCCTGATCCGAGAATTTCGAGCCAGCCGGTGTCCTTGCATACCCTGCAGCCTTGACCTCTGCATATCACACAGCCGATATCCACTTCCGCGGATGGTTCTGTGAACGGGAAATAGCTGGGGCGGAATCTCAGCGGTGTATCGGGGCCGAACATCTCATGGATGAATATGCTGAGAATCCCCTTCAGATCGGAGAAACGGACGTTCTTGTCGACCATGAGCCCCTCCACCTGATGGAACATCGGTGTATGGGAGATGTCGTTATCACAGCGGTAGACCGACCCGGGCGCAATGATCTTGACGGGAGGCAGCTGTGCCTCCATGGTCCGTATCTGTACCGGGGACGTGTGGGTCCTCAGGACGACCCCCGGCCGTATGTAAAAGGTGTCCTGCATATCCCGGGCGGGGTGGTCCGATGGGATGTTGAGGGACTCGAAGTTATAGAATTCCGTTTCGATATCGGGGCCTTCCGCCACGGCGAAACCGAGGGATGCAAAGATCCTGATAATCTCTTCGAGCGTCAGGGTGATAGGGTGTTTCTTGCCGAAAACAGGGGTCGTGCCCGGCATCGTGATATCGATGAGCGAGGCCTGTTCCCGTTTTTGCCTTTCGATATCGTTGAAATGTTTTTCAAGCTCGCCGAGCTTCACATCAGCCTGGGATTTTATTTCGTTGATCGCCTTGCCGGCGTCACGGCGGAGGTCCTTATCCAGGGTCTTGAGCTGGTCGATATAGTCGGCGAAGAGCCCCTTCCTGCCGAGAATCGACACCTTGACGCGCTTCAAATCTTCAATGTTCGCGATTCGTGATATTTCGCTATCGATCTTTTCTTTCAGTCCGCTTATATCCAAGCGTCACCCTAATGCGTCACCACTGCCTTGACTTTCGCTACAACCTGCTCGAATCCCGCAGGATCGTTAACGGCCATATCGGCGAGTGATTTCCGGTTAAGGGCGATGTCGGCCACCTTCAGACCGTTCATGAAACGGCTGTAAGGAATACCGAAGGAACGGCAGGCTGCATTTATACGTACGATCCACAGTGCCCTGAAATCCCGTTTGCGCTCTTTTCTTCCCCTGTAGGCATATTTGAGGGCTTTGAAAACGGCCCTTTTTGCTACGCTGTAAACGTTCTTCCGGCGCTGGGTCATGCCCTTTGCAAGCTTGAATACCTTCTTTCTCCTCTGTCTTGCCTTGAATCCGCGTTTTGCCCTTGGCATGGTACTATACCTCTCTCTACTTTTCTATGAATAGGGTAGTAATGATTTCATCTTCTTTGCATCAGCGGGATGGATCGTGTCGGTCCCTGAGAGCCGTCTCTTCTGCTTCGGTGTCTTTGCAGAGAGAAGATGGCTGTGAAAGGCCTTCCCGCGCTTGATCTTGCCGCCGCCCGTGATCTTCACGCGTTTCGCCAGCCCCCGATGGGTCTTTACCTTTGGCATGTTAACCTCCTTGGAATTACAGGGGGGCAAAAATCATTACAATGTTTCTGCCGTCGAATCTGGACTTCTGCTCCAATTCCCCCACGTCTTTCAGTGATTCTATAACCTTTTGAGCCAGTTTTTCACCCATGTCAATGTGAAGGATCTCTCTTCCCCTGAACATGATGATGATCTTCAATTTGTGGCCTTCTTCCAGGAAACCTCTCAAATGCTTCATCTTGAACTGGAAGTCATGTTCCTCTATCTTGAGCCCCAGCTTCATCTCCTTGATCTGGATCACGGTCTGTTTCTTTTTTGCTTCCTGGGCCTTCTTGGCCAGCTGATACTTGTACTTGCCGTAATCCATGATCTTGCAGACCGGCGGTGCGGATTTCCCGGACACCTCCACAAGATCAAGCTCGCGTTCCTTGGCCATCCTCAAGGCATCTATTGTGGGAACGATGCCCAGCTGTTCTCCGTTCTCGTCTATGAGACGTACTTCACGAACCCGGATCTTTTCATTGACGTTAATGTCCTTGAAGTCTTTTCCTGCTGCTATAAGGCTCACCTCCTGGTTATATTTTCATCCTTTACCCGGTCGACGAAATCGTCGAGGCTGATATCCTTCAGCTCACCGCCGTCGCGAACCCTGACGGTGAGAGTATTACTCTGGGCTTCCTTCTTCCCCGCTATGACCATATAGGGGATTTTCTTTACCACACTTTCGCGGATTTTTAAACCTAGTTTTTCATTTCTCAGGTCCGTTTCGACGCGAATGCCTTCCCGGGCCAGCCTATCGGCGATATTATTTACGTAAGGGGCCTGTTCGTCCGTGATGTTCATAACCACGACCTGGGTGGGAGCGAGCCATAGTGGGAATTTCCCCGCGTAATGTTCTATGAGGACCCCCATAAACCTCTCCAGGGCACCAAGTACAACCCTGTGGAGCATGACGGGCCGTTTTCTGAGGCCGTCCGAATCCGTATAATGGAGATCGAAACGCTCCGGGAGGGCAAAATCGCACTGGATAGTGGCGCATTGCCATTTCCTGCCCAGGGCATCCTTCAATTTGATGTCTATCTTTGGACCGTAAAAGGCCCCGTCACCTTCGTTGAGATCATAGAGCAGGCCTTCAGTGTCGAGGACTTCCTTCAGCGCCTTTTCGGCCCTTTCCCAATCCTCGTCGCTGCCGATGGACTTGGACGGCCTGGTACTGATCTCCATCTCGAATTGGAAACCGAAGATGGCCATTACGTCCTGCACGAAACGGATGATAGCCAGGATCTCCTCGTGGAGCTGGTCGGGGCGAAGGAAGATGTGGGCATCGTCCTGGGTGAATTCCCTGACCCTCATAAGCCCGTGCAGCACGCCCGATTTCTCGTGACGGCAGACGGTGCCGAGTTCGAAATACCTCAGCGGCAGTTCGCGGTAGCTTCGCACCTGCGATTTATAGACCATGATGTGCGAGAGGCAGTTCATTGGCTTGATGCCGTACTCGATCTCGTCGACCTTTGTGAAGTACATATTCTCGCGATAATTCTCAAAGTGGCCGGACTTTTTCCACATATCCATCTTCAGGATATGGGGACCGACGACGAACTGGTAGCCCCGTTTCAGGTGCTCCCTGCGTTCGAAATCCTCGAGGAACCAGCGCAGAAGGGCGCCTTTTGGGTGATATATGACGAGTCCGGCGCCGACCTCGTCGGATATGCTGAAAAGGTCGAGGTCTTTCCCGATTCTCCTGTGGTCTCTCTTTTTCACTTCTTCAAGAAAGGTGAGGTACTCCTTGAGTGATTTTTCATCAGCGAAGGCGGTGCCGTAAATGCGCGTGAGCATCTTGTTGCGCTCATCGCCCCTCCAGTATGCGCCGGCAAGGCTCAAAAGCTTGAAAGCCTTGATCTTGCCCGTGGAGGGAAGGTGCGGTCCCCGGCAGAGATCCGTGAACGAACCCTGGGTATAGGTGCTCACTTCATCGTCTGTGAGGGCCTCGAGGAGTTCCACTTTGTAAGGTTCGCCCATTTCAGAGAACAGGGCGATCGCATCCTGCCTCTTGAGGACCTTGCGCTCTATGGGAATATTCATGGCCGCGATCTCGCGCATGCGCTTCTCTATCTTCACCAGGTCCTCATCCGTGAAGCCCGGTTCGTAATCAAAATCGTAGTAGAATCCCGTTTCAATAGAAGGCCCTATGGCTACCTTGACCCCGGGAAATAGGTCCCTGACGGCCTGTGCCATGAGATGAGATGCGCTGTGACGTATTATGTCGAGGTTTTCATCCATTATGCTATCCTTTGATTACCCTGTTGCTTTTCACACCAGACCTGAACAACATTGTCTGAACAGAAAGATATTATTACCATTTTTGTGTTTCTCTTGTCAATTCTTATAGTTAAAAAGATTAGGAAAAACATTACTTCAGGTGGCACGGCCCGGGATTCAGGGAATCGCCGTACCTTTATTTCACCCCTGTTACGAGAAAATCCCGGCCGAAATTTCTAATGAGCGGCTCCTGTTTCCCCTGCGAGGCAGTCTTCATGCTGCGGAGCAGATAGGGGTTTAGCTCCATGACGCTCACTTTTCTGTCGGAATTGAGATCGGCCTTGCCCGCAAACCCTTTCAGCAGAAAATGTGTGAAAAACCCGTTGCCTTCGTAATTATCTATGGCCTGCTGGTAGGTTTTCGAACCGGCCAGTATGTGCATGCCCAGGGCCCTGGCAAGGACGGAGATGCGCGAATCGTAAAGTCCCAGGACGAAAGCGCCCGCGCCGCCGGCCTGGCAGGTATCGAGGACGTATATCTGCCGAAGGGAAGGGACCGTCCTGGAAAACTCCATGAGTTCCACCGATGATATGGACGTTTCGCCGTCGAGCGTAGCCCCGTCAAAACCGGACGTGAACAGGTAGTAGAGGTCATCCTGTGCGGCGCCGTGACTTGCCGCATAAAAGAGGAAGACATCCTCCGGGTGCATGCCGCGCGCCATGCGGTTCAGGCTTTTAATGAACTGCGGTTTGGAGGCGTCGGTGAGCACTTCGACGGAAACTTTCTCAAAGAGGGCGCCCGAGGCCTTCCTGATCAACGTCGCGAAGTCTTTCGCGTCCTTCACGGCGAAGGAAAGGTTGATTTCCCTGTTCCTGAAATGGTCGTTGCCGATGACAAGGGCAAACAACCGCGGTTTACGTTCAGGCACATCCGCCTCGATGGTGACGGTCTTCAGGGAACTCATGACCGTGTTCGGACCGTTGAAGGCTGCGAGTGAGATGGTGTTTTCCCCCCGAATGAGCTCAATGTCATAGGAGAGTTCCTGTGTACCGGACCGCGGCGGTGCCTTGGTAATCTCAATCCCCTGCCTGTCTGCGGACAGTCGTGCCGATACCGTTGCCGCACCCCGCGTAGCGATGCGGTAAGGGTTCAGGGCCCCGGTGCCCCGGGTGCCTTCCGCTGTGGCGGCCGGGGCGGCTATCCGGTAAATCCCCTTGGAATGGACGAGTTTTCCGTTGTTAAATACCCTGACGTCACCTATGCCGCCTCCGGAATCGCTCACCCTGACCTTGATCGACATATGTCTTGCGTCGACCTTTGTACCGGAAACGGGAGACAGGATGGAGACCCCAGGGGCCGGGTTCCTGAGTGCCTCTTCGATACTGAGTCCGGCACTGTAGCCCGAGATGTCCTCGCCCTTGAGCTTCATCATTACGAGGTCGGGGCGGTAGAAGACATCATAGAACTGATTGAAATCGTAGATATTTGTCCCTCTCACACAATGAACCTCACGATCGAATTCGCCTGAGCCGGAGAAAAAGCCTTCGGGCGTGATGGTGACCGAACTTGCCGGGAAAGTGAATATCGTTGCCCGCTCCCTTCCTTTTGCCAGGTCCATGATCCTGATCCCGTCCTGGGTGTGCTCGGCATACACCCCGCCGCCCGGGCTTATCGACAGTGAGCGGCCGGCACCTGTATAGAAAGACCCCAGAGAGGCCAGGGCCGACGGGGTTTCGATGTCTGCGACCTGTCGTGCATCGGCCAGCCTGAAGACCTTTCTGCCCACGAGGAGATGACTGCCGTCCAGGGAAAAGGCAAGAATATCCGTTGCCAGGGGCTTTCGGTCGAGGCAGCGCGGGGATTCCCCTTCGCCGTAGCGTCCGGCATCGATTGTCCGCACCGTGTCTTTGCCGCCCGCGTTCCATAGTTCGACGAATACCTGCTGCTCCTGCAGGAGGGGTTCTTTCGCGGTGCCCGTCGATACGTCCGTAAGGACCGTTTTTGCGATGTAATTCCCGTCAGGACTGAATGCAAGGGTCTCCGTCGTCGTCTTTGCCCCCGTCGCATTTCCTTGAAGCGCCATGAAACGCTTGCCATCCGACACCCTGAAGACGTATGTTACGGGTTTTTGAGGGTTCGAACCGTCCACGGCGGCAAAGACGCGGCCGTCAGGACTTATCGCGAGGCCTGTATTGAATTTGTCGTATGGGACCTTGAATTTCCCTGTTTGCCTGCCGCCCGGCATCTCCCAGATATAAATGTTTTCGAGGTCCCGTGCTATGAGGTATTTCCCGTTCAGGGAATAACCTATGTTTTTGAACCTGTCGCCATCTTCGGCGTGTTTTTCCCAGATCGTCGTTCCGTCACGAAGGCTTACAAGCCTGAGGCGTGATAAGACGATGTCTTCTTCCCGCGAATTGTCGGGCATTCCTCTTTGTTCATTGAGGACGATTGAAGCGCCGTCAGGGGAGATGGCCAGATGGTCGGTCCATTTGCCTTCTTCATAGATTGCCCCTCCCGATCCTTTGTCCAGGTCATGGAGAGTTATGAGGTACGTAAGATAGTATGCCCCGCTTCCCATCATGCCGCCGGCGCCTTCGGCGATGTACCGGGAGGCGGGACTGATTGCAAGGGACGTACCCGTCCCCGATCTTCCCTCATACACTACCTTCCAGTCAGCCGTGTTCAGCACCGTGATCTTTTCGGTTCGCCTGTCGGCGGACCGGTCGAGATAGACGAAGTATTTCCCATCTTCACTGAAGAAGCAGGGTACATTCGCCCGGGTCGCCGGAACGGTCGTCACGAGCGACATGTCCGATGTGCGGCGCACCTCGAGGGAGGTCCCGGCCGGCTTTCCTCCCGTATCGTTTTGCCGGAGAACTATAAGACCGCCGTCGCTGCTGAGGGCCAGGGCATTCCAGCCCTGCGACCCTTTTCCACCGGCATCGAAAGGCTGCGACCGGACGAGCGAACCTTTACCGGTGCTGTACAACTCAAGAGAGTACGCCTTTGACGACCTGTGAAAACAGGCGATGACGCCGCCCGAGGGAGACAGCAGAACATCGCCTGCTCCCGCGCACGTGAGGAAGCCCATCGTTATTCCTTTCCTGACATCCCACAGGCCGATCCCGGCCTTGACCGGATCATTACCGGGACTTATGGCTGAATCCCACGCGGCGAGCACGGCGCCGTTCGAACTTATCCTCAACTCGGCGTCGCCGTCGAAGGGCAATTCCGTTTTTTCCACCTGCTTACCGGTTTCGGGGTCCCAGCGAGTCAGGATATTCCTGGCGATCGTGACGAGCCTGCCTTCATTGTCAAAGGCGAGTGTCGTTGTGGCATCGAGCCCGTCCGTTCCTTTCCCCGGGTTCGTTTTCCATGAGTTCAGAAGGCGCCCCTGAGGCAACTGCCACACCCTGATCCGGCCGAAGCTGTCGACGGAGGCGAAGATCTTATCGTCCCGGGCGAAGGCGACGGACACGACGTCGATGTTGTGGCCGGTCTGAACGACAGTCCGGACGGGGGCGCCGGGACCTGCGGCATCGAGGCAGCCGCAGGGGACTGCCAGGATGCAAAAAAGAAGACCAAAAAGAATAGACCCGCACACGCCGATCGCCGGGAGCCTCTCCAGGTACCTGTACATTACGATTTTCCTCCTCATCTCGCGAACTATTATAATACTTTCCCGGCTTTCTGTATAACACAATCCCCCCTTTTTTGAGGACCGTAGCGGCGGGTATCTTTCGGTTACCGGTTGGGACATCGTGTGATAGAATTGTCTCTGAAAAGGGGCAGCGTCAGGGGATGGATCAGCTCGAAGACGTAGCGAGACAGCGAACCCTGGGTGATAGACTAAAGAGGCAGCGGGATGTTTTTTTGTCCGTCCTGCGGAAGGCCCCGTACGGGGCGGTCATTATTGGTAAAAACGGTAAATATACCTTTATAAACAAGGAGTTCACGAGGATCACGGGATATACCTTGAAGGATGTTCCCGACGGCACTACCTGGTTCCGCAAGGCGTATCCGTCAAAGGCATACCGGATGAAGGTCATAGAAGCGTGGAAGAACGATCTTGTCCTGAAGGGCGTCAAGCAGACCTTTACCATACAATGCAAAGACAGGAAGCAGAAGGACGTTGAGTTCAGACCCACACCGCTGGGCAAGGGCAGCTGGATTGTCATGCTTTCCGATATCACCGAGCGGAAGAAGGCGGAAAAGGCCCTTCAGCGTGCCAGGCAAGAGCTGGAGGAGCGCGTCCGGAAACGCACGGCCGAACTCAACGACATGAACAGGGCGCTTCAAACTGAGATCGCGGAGAGAAAAGAGTTCGAGGCCTCCCTTCGCGAGAGGGAACTGCAACTGAGTGCCATCATCGAGGCCACAGACCTTAATATCTACATATGTTCCCAGGATTACACGGTGGAGTTTATGAACGAAAAGCTCGTCCGGCGGACCGGCTACGATGGTACGGGCATGCCGTGCTATCAGGTGATCCATGACAGGACATCGGTATGTCCATGGTGCGTGAACGAGAGGGTCTTCAAGGGCGAAACGGTCCGCTGGGAGATCCGGAGCCCGAAGGATGACCACTGGTACTACGTCGTCAACACACCGATCTACAATGCCGATGGTACCGTGTCCAAATACGCGATGCTCCTCGATATTACGGCGCGCAAGGAGACCGAGGAACAGATCGGGAAATTGAACGAGGAATTGAAACAGCGCGTCGCGGAACTCAACTTTGCCAACAAGGAGCTTGAGGCGTTCAGCTATTCCATATCCCATGACCTCGCGACGCCGCTTGTAGCGATAGAAGGGTTTTCGAATATGTTGATAAAAAGATATTCTGAAAAACTCGACGAAAAGGGGTTGCGCCTTCTGGGTATTATCGCCAGGAGCACCCAGCAGATGAAAGAGCTGATAGACGACCTGCTTGCCTTCTCCCATCTGGGTCGTCAGAAGATGAGACTGTCAGAGACCAACGTGGGCCGGCTTGTCGCGGAGGTTTGTGAACAACTGCGATCGATTCATCCGGGAGCCGGTCTGGAGATTATCGTGAAAGACATCCCCGGGGCAAAGTGTGACAGGGCCATGATACGGCAGGTCTTCGCGAATCTCATCGGCAACGCGATCAAATACGGCAGGAAACAGCATCCCGTAGTCATTGAGGTCGGCGGGGCGCGAAGCGGCAAGGACAACGTCTATTACGTAAAGGACAACGGCATCGGCTTCGCCATGGAAGACGCGAAAAGGATTTTCGAGGTATTTGAAAGACTTCATAGCTCTGATGAGTTTCAAGGGACCGGCATAGGACTGTCAATCGTAAAAAGGGTGATAGAGAGGCACGGGGGGAGAGTATGGGCCCAGGGCAGGGTTGAGGAAGGAGCTACGTTTTACTTTTCCATTCCAGCCGGTTGATCAGAAAAACTCTGTACACCCTATTTGGCGTCTTTAAGCCTTCCCTTTCTTTTGTAGAGCTCTTCCAGGGGTTCTACATGTTCGGCGTCTATTGTCAGGTCCTTCACCTGCATCGGAATAAGCTTGACCGCAAGCGTCAGGATGGCGACGTTGCGCTGGGACTGACTCTGCTCACGGGAGAAGAAATATTTCAGCAGAGGGATCTTTGACAGGAAAGGCAAGCCGACCTGACTCTTGTACTGGGCGTCATTCACGAAGGTGCCCACGACGTAGCGTTTGTTGTTTGCCTTGAGCACCCGCGTGGTCGCGAATGTCTTCGTCGCATATTGCGGGGCTGTAGTTGTGGAATTGTAGGTTTGCTCGCCGGTGACCACGCTGATCTTCACAAGTACGTCGACGCGGACCTGACTTTCCTCAGGGGTGCTTTTCCTGTAATCGATGGTGGTGGGTATGACGTCTACGCTTGTCTCCAACTGCTGATAGGATGTCATGACGTTCCCGTTGCGATCGGTGCTGAAAATGGGGATCTGCTGCATGTTCGTCAAAAGGGCCTTGGTTCCGTTGCGGGTATAGACTTCGCTGGCGACAAGGACCTTGCCCCTGTTAAAAGCTTCATTCAGCTGGGCGATCTTGGAGAAGTCCGTCGTAGGAAGACCGGCCGTGACCTGGGCCGTGTATTGGTCCGACTGATCCGTACCAAAGGTCGCCTGGGCTGTACCACCCAGGGTAAGCCCGATTATATCCGGGCTCAGTGTGAGCCCTATGTTATAGGCATCCTGATCGGCGAGCTCTCGAAGACTGGCTGATATTACGACGATATGCGCCTGGTTCTGATCGGGTATGAACTGCTTGAGGATGTGGACTTTTTGAAGCAGATCTTCTTTCGGTCCCAGCAGAATGAGCATCGGGGTAATGCCCGAAGCGGCATATACGAGACCCTTGACCTTTCCCATGGTGCCGTTCTGTTCCAGTTGTGTCATGAGAGTGCGCATTGCTTCAACGCTTTCGCGATCGAAAAGTATGGTGGCGACGGTACCGTCGGAGCTGAGCTTGAAATTCAACGGGCTGGCTTCGGCCACCAGCGGCGGCTCGGAATCCGGTGCTGTTGTCTTTTCGGGCGATTTCGGTCCCGTTGCTTCGTCAGCAGCTGTCTGTTCCGTTGCACCTGTCTCGATAGTGATCGCGGGTTTACCGGGAGCGGTATTGTTCGTGCCGGCGGGCTGGTTTGCAGGGGGATCTGTCTGAGCGTTACCTTGAATGACCGCCGACTGCATTACCAAAAGGGCTGCCAGAATTATAAAGACTATCTGGCGCGTTCGCACAGGTCGGCCACCTCCAAGGTAATCACGAAGCAACTAGCCGGCAAGTCGATGCCGGTATTCTCGTTTTTCATCGCTCTGACCGAAGACATCTCTTTCATTGCATGCAAAAGGTGATCTCGCATACAGCAGGAGAAAGATGACATCCCGGTGGACGCTCAATATTGTTATGTAATGCGGGTGAATTAAAAATGGTAGGCGCTAGGGGTATTGAACCCCTGACCTCTACCGCGTCAAGGTAGCGCTCTCCCACTGAGCTAAGCGCCTACAGCACTCCTTTTATATCAGCTCTATGGAAAAGAAGTCAAGACAAACTTTGAAGGGGGGAGGGCCGGGATTCTACCGTGCCTTATGTCCCGGCCCCTGCGTATGAGGTCTATTTCTTGAAGATCACTTCGCCTTTTCCATCGACGTCAACCGTCACTTTATCGCTGTCTTTGACCTCGCCTTTAAGGATCATAAGGGCAAGGGCATCCTGGATCTTCTTCTGGATCAATCGTTTCAGCGGTCGAGCTCCGTAGGCGGGGTCGTAGCCTTCTTTAGAGATGAGGGCCCTGAGCTTGTCGGTAAAGACGAGCTCGATTTCGCGATCGGCGGCCCTTCTTGCCATGATGTCGAGCTGGAGTCTTACGATCTCTTTTATGTTGTCAGCCGACAGACTTCTGAATATGATGATATCGTCGATGCGGTTGACGAATTCCGGCTTGAAATGCGTCTTCACCGCCTCGCTTACGCGGTTTTTCATTTCGTCGTAGTCTTTGTCGGTGAGGTCCGTTATCCACTGGCTCCCGATATTGGATGTCATGATGATAACGGAGTTCTTGAAGTCCACGGTTCGTCCCTGACCGTCAGTGAGCCGTCCGTCGTCGAGGACCTGGAGGAGCACATTGAAAACCTCCGGGTGGGCCTTCTCGACCTCGTCGAGGAGAATGATGGAGTAGGGGCGTCTGCGGACGGCCTCCGTGAGATATCCGCCTTCCTCGTATCCCACGTATCCGGGAGGGGCGCCGATAAGGCGCGATACCGAGTGTTTTTCCATGAATTCGCTCATGTCGATGCGGACGATGGCCTGCTCGTCGTCAAAGAGGAACTCAGCCAGCGCCCGTGCGAGTTCGGTCTTGCCTACGCCCGTGGGACCCAGGAAAAGAAATGACCCCAGCGGCCGGTTGGGGTCCTGAAGGCCGGCCCGCGCACGCCGTATGGTGTTCGCGACGGCGCCGATGGCCTCGTCCTGGCCGATGACGCGCCGATGGATATTCTCTTCCATGTGTACGAGCTTATCCATCTCCCCCTCGAGCATTTTCGATACAGGGATGCCCGTCCATTTGGAGACCACCCTTGCTATGTCCTCCTCGTCGACCTCTTCTTTCAGCATCTTCTTGCCTTTCTGGAGCGCGGCAAGGTCGTCATTCTTCTGCTTCAATTCCTGTTCCAGGGTGCTAATCGTGCCGTAGCGGATCTCCGCTACCCTTCCGAAATCGCCCTTGCGTTCCAACTCATCCGCCTGTGTCCTGGCCTGATCGATCTTCTCTTTTATCTCGGAGCTCCCCGTGATGAGCGCCTTTTCCTGTTCCCAGTGCTTGCGCCTGGCTTCGACGTCTTTTTTCAGTTCCGCCAGTTCATCCTGAAGCTTCTTCCTGCGTTCTTTGGATGCCTCGTCTTTTTCTTTCTTGAGCGCCTCTATCTCGATCTCGGACTGGATGATCTTCCGCTCGATCTCGTCGATCTCGGTGGGCACGCTGTCGATTTCCATGCGGAGTCTCGATGAGGCCTCGTCAACGAGGTCGATTGCCTTGTCCGGGAGAAACCTGTCGGTGATATAGCGATGCGACAGCGTTGCCGCTGCAATGAGCGCCGGGTCCTTGATGACCACACGGTGATGGAGTTCATACTTTTCCTTGAGGCCCCTGAGGATGGCGATGGTCTCTTCGACGGATGGTTCACCCACGTAGACAGGCTGAAAACGTCTTTCCAGCGCGGCGTCCTTCTCTATGTACTTGCGATATTCATCGAGGGTGGTGGCCCCGATGCACCTCAACTCCCCCCGGGCCAGGGCCGGTTTGAGCATGTTCGACGCATCGACGGCCCCCTGGGCGCCCCCGGCGCCGACGATGGTATGGAGTTCATCGATGAAAAGAATGACCGTACCCGCCGCTTCGTCAATCTCCTTGAGGACCGCTTTGAGCCTGTCCTCGAACTCGCCCCGGTATTTCGCTCCTGCGAGCAGGGAGCCGAGGTCGAGGGAGAGGACGCGCTTGTTCTTAAGGGTCTCGGGGATGTCGCCTGAAATGATACGCTGCGCGAGACCTTCCACGATGGCCGTCTTGCCGACGCCGGGCTCGCCTATGATGACGGGGTTGTTCTTCGTTCTGCGCGAAAGGACCTGCATTACCCTGCGGACCTCTTCATCACGGCCGATGACCGGATCGAGCTTGCCCTTGCGGGCTTCTTCCGTCAAATCACGGCAGTAGCGCTGAAGGGCCTGGTATTTCTCCTCGGGAGCCTGGTCGGTCACGCGCTGGGTTCCCCTGAGGTCCTTGAGGACGGTGTATATGCTGTCTTTTGTTATCCCGTATATCCTTAACGTTGCCGCTGCCGGGCCGTCTTTTCCATCAGCTATGCCGATGAGCAGGTGCTCGGTACTCACGAATTCGTCCTTGAGCCTTTCCGCTTCGGCGAAAGCCGTATCAAGGGTCTGTTTGAAACGGGAAGAGATGTAGGTCTGAGCGCCGCCTTCGACGCGGGGTATCTTCGCGAGTTCCCGCTCCAGGTCACGGGCGATAATGTCGGCCTTTGCGCCGAGTTTGTCCAGAATGGGTCTTATGATCCCTTCCTTCTGGGAGACAAGTGCAAAGAGAAGATGTTCGTTTTCGATACTCTGCTGACCCAGGGATTCAGCTTTTTTTTGAGCCTCCTGAATGGCTTCCTGGGCCTTGATGGTCAGTTTTTCCCAGTTCATTGCGTCCACCTCGTAATATATTGTCAATTCGTCCCGGGCGGCGCATCCGCCCTGGATACAACGGCTCTGATGTACTTCAAAGGGTGAAATCCGAAATCTTAGCTAAAATATAAGCACGATATCCCGAGAATCAACGGTTTGGCTCCCCCGGGGGATGGACATTTGCAGGGCGTCCGGGCAATCCCGACAGAGCGGAGGAGCGAGGGATCATCCGCCCGGGAGGATACAGGGCGCCTTTTGACATCACCCCCCCGTTATGCTAAAGAAATAGCCATGAACGTCAACTGGGAAGGAAAAGAGTATGTCTTCGAGAAGCCGATGCTCGTTTCCCGGCTCCTGGAGAAACTCGAGGTCAGCAAAGAGGGACATCTCGTGGTCGCCAACAACCGGCTCGTCACCGAGGACCACCGACTCGGAGCCGATGATATCGTAAGGGTCATACGGGTCGTATCGGGCGGATGAAGTGCAAGATCTGCGGACAGACGGCGAGCATCAACCTGCGGTCCCACAAGACCGCCTTCTGCGATACACATTTTGTTACTTTTTTTGAAAAGAGGGTAAATACCACCATCCGGCGGTACAAGCTCATCGGCGACGATGATCGCCCGGTGGTCGCTGTTTCGGGCGGCAAGGACTCTCTTTCCCTCTGGGTGTTTCTGACGAGGATGGGCTACGCTGCCGACGGCGTGTATGTCAATCTCGGCATCGGCGACTATTCCCGGGTCTCTTTGGAAAAGATCAAGGCCGTTGCCGACAGGATCGGAAGGAAGGTCTTTATCTTTCATGTCTCCGATGTTTTCGGCAGGGACATCAGCGAGGTGGCAAAGGCCCTGCGCCGGGTACCCTGTTCCGCGTGCGGGATGATAAAACGGTATGTCATGAACAGGGTGTGCATGGACAGAGGCTACAACCTCTTGCTGACGGGACACAACCTGGACGATGAGGCGGCCGCCCTCTTCGGAAACGTGCTTTACTGGAAGAAGGAATATCTGTGGAGAAAGGACATATCTCTTGGCGAAAGGGAAGGTCATCTGTCGCGGAAGGCCAAACCGTTCTTTCTGTGCTCGGAGCGAGAGGTCGCCGCGTACGCCATCATCTCCGGCATCGATTACATATATGAAGAGTGCCCCTACGCAAAGGGGGCCAAGACCATCTTATATAAAGGGTTCCTGGGCAAGCTCGAGGAGACCTCACCGGGAACGAAGCTCATGTTCGTCAAGGGATATCTGAAAGAGCTGACAGAAATGAAGGGGCTCAATCAGAGGAACGGCGAGGCGTCAGGGGAAATGCAGTACTGTGCCACCTGCGGATATCCGTCCGGCGGCGGAGAATGCGGTTACTGCCGGACCCTTCAGAAATTTGAACTTCCTTACTCTGCAGTGTTCGAGGAATATGGTTGATATCAATTGACAGGGGCGGGCCCGGGTGACATAATTCGGGTATAAAAATGATAGACAGGTTATCGCAGCTTATCTTCAATATCTACGAGGCGTTTACCGTGGCGTTCTACATCCGTGAAAGGGACACCCTTAGGTGTCTCTCTTCCGTTACCTTTGCCAAAAGTTTCGATGATAAGAAGAGTGTTCCCGTGGAGGGGACTCTTCCCGGCTGGGTGATCAAACACAACACTCCGCTTATCATACCCAACTTCGACAGGGACGAGGACGCTCTCGGCTATTATGGCGCCAGTGAAGGAATAAAGTCTTTCATGGGATATCCCATGGACACAAAGGGCGTCATCATCGTTGACAGCAAGAAAAAATATGTTTTTACCGATAAGGAGAAAAAGATACTCGGTTCTTTCGCGTCCCTCATTCACGAGGAAATCGAGCAGGAAAGAAAAGCGGTTCATGCCGAGGAAACCATGGAGGAACTGTACGCAGAGAGACGAATTCTGAACCTCCTGTCCGCCCTGAACACATCGAAAGTATCCACCCCTGACGTCCTTACGGAGATACTGGGTCTTTCGGGAGGGACCTTCTGCTTCATCGGCATGGAGAAGAAGGGCCGTCTCGTCATACAGGACGTGGTGGGTATCGAAAAGGGTGATACGATAAAAAAAGAATGCCACCCCGGCGAGAGCATCGCTTCTGTGGTTTTCGAGGGCGGCAGGGAACTTCTTCTTCCCCATGGCAGCGCCTATCTTCGCGAAAAATCCCTCCTCTTTCCCAATGAACCGTTCAAAGCACGCCAGTTTTTTGGTTTTCCCCTGATCACGGAAGACACGACCTTTGGGGTCATAGGCTTCGTTTCCCTTGACGACAACGAGCTCAAGCAAAGCGCCATCGGCGCATTGAGGAATCTTTCCTGCCTTCTGTCACTCTATTTCACCGCTCAGTGGATGCGCGAGCACCTGGACAGGATACGGGACTTCGATCCCGTGACGGGCGCAGTGCAGTTTCCCGTGTTTCTCAGCGTCGTGGAGACGATGGCCAGAAAGAACGAGCGGTTTTCAATTCTCTGCGTCAAGCTGGGGAACATCGTCCTCTATAACAGAAAGATGGGTTCCGAAGGGACGAACGATCTCTTGAGGAGGATCTGCCAGGTCATCCGTTATTGTGCCGGCGGCAAGGCCTTCGTGGCCCGCAAGAACGGGGGCCGTTTCTTTGTCCTCCTTAAAGGCGGGGAGACCTTCGAAACGAGAAACATGATGAAGCTTCTCTACCATGCCGTGGGTAAGAGCCTGTCAGAGGAAGGGCTGTCGGCGGGAGCCGGAATGATAGAACTCGGCACCGTGAGCTATCCCGACGATTCGCCCGATCTGTGGGAGCTTTTTGACAGGATAGAAGAAAAGAAAATACGCAAATTCATTGAATAAGGAGGAAGGGGGCATGGGTTTCTTCAGGCAATTGTTCGGAATGTTTTCAACGCACCTTGCAATGGACCTTGGTACGGCGAATACTCTGATCTATATGAAGGGGGAGGGCATCGTTCTCAATCAGCCATCCGTTGTCGCCATTGACAATAATTCCGGAAAGGTCATCGCCGTCGGCAAGGAGGCGAAGGAATATATCGGCAGAACGCCCCCCAACATCAGCGCCATACGTCCTCTGAAGGATGGGGTCATCGCCGACTTCGACGTGGCCAAGGCGATGATCAAGTATTTTCTCAAGGTCGTCAGCAACGAGCGGAAGATATCGAAACCCAGGATGGTCGTCGGCGTGCCTTCGGGCATAACCCAGGTGGAGAAGAAGGCCGTCATCGATGCCTGCTTCCAGGTCGGCATACGCGACGTACATCTCATCGAAGAACCCATGGCCGCGTCCATCGGTGCAGGGATGCCCATTGAGCTGCCGAGGGGCAACATGATCATAGATATCGGCGGCGGTACCACGGAGGTTGCCATCATCAGCCTTTCGGCCGTGGCGTACAGCGAGTCCCTGAGGGTTGCCGGCGACGAACTCGATGAGGCCATTGTCCGGTATCTTCAGAAGAAACACCAGCTTGCCATAGGCGTGATCGCAGCGGAGAAGATCAAGATAGAGGGTGCGTCGGCCTACCCCATCGACTCCCTGAGCGACTCCATCAATGTCGTAGGAAAGGACTTGCTCACAAGCATACCCAGGAGCCTCAAGATATCGAAGGAAGAGGTCCGCGAGGCCATCGAAGAACCTGTCTCGGCCATTCTCGATTCTGTGAGGAGGGCCCTCGAGAAGCTTCCGGCAGAGTTCGTCTCCGACCTCAACGAGACGGGCATTGTCCTGACAGGCGGAGGAGCGCTCCTCAAAGGGCTTGAGCAGCGGATCGAGAACGAAACGGGTATAAATGTGACGGTAGCCGATGACCCCCTCGTATCGGTAACAATGGGCTGCGGTAAAGCCCTCGAAGAACTGCCGAAATATAAGAAGGTGTTTATCAACTAAAGAGAAAGGTGAACGGGTAAAAGAGCAAAGGGGCATGCGGGAGATATCTTCCGCATGTCCTTTGCGTTCTTAGTATTCGGATATGGCCCACTCTTCATACCGGGCCCCGTCAAGTTCCGCGAGGAAGCGGGAAGGGCGCATGATGATGTGGCCGGCCTGACGGTCGAAGGCCAGGATGGGGTAGCACAGGTAAAGCTCGTCCATCGCCCGGGTTGATGCGACGTAGAAAAGGCGTCTCTCTTCTTCGATGGCCCCCTCCTCCACTGCCCTGGGATTCGGGAACCTTCCCTCGGCGCACCAGATGATGAATACGACCTGCCATTCGAGGCCCTTCGCCTGGTGGATGGTGCTCAGGACCACCCGCTCGTCGTCGGGCTCGCCGGCCTCCGCGATCTCTTCGCCGGCCAGGCCGCTCATGAGTGAGAGTTCGCTCAGGAACGTCTCCAGCGAATGATACCTGGTGGAAAAATTGATAAGCTGGCCCAGATCTTCAAGGCGTGCCTCGTAATTGGGATAGGTGAACTTGAGATATTCGGTGTAGCCGTGCTTGAGGACGGCGGAGATCATGTCTCCCGGGGCCTCATCGACCCGCAGGTTTTTCAGTTCACTGAACAGCTCCGACCAGACCTCGACGTTCTCCTTCCTGATACTCTTGAAGGTGTCTGCGATCGTCTTCGAGATAAGGGTTTCAAAGGGGTCTTCGCATGCCTTGATGTAAGAATAGATATGGTCTGCGGTCTTCTTTCCGATGCGCGGGAATATCCTGAACATTCGCTTCCACGATATCTCGTCATCGGGGTTCGCCATGACCCTGAGGAAGGAGACGACGTCTTTTATATGGGCCTGTTCGAAGAACCTGAGCCCGCTGCGGATCTCGAAAGGGATGCCCCGCCGGGTAAATTCCATCTGCACTTCCATTGAATGGTAATGGGCGCGGTACAAAACGGATATACGGTCAAGGGGCACACCCTCGTCGGACAGTTCCAGGATCCGCTGGGCCACGAATTCTGCCTGCTGGATCACGTCCCGGGACGGCGCGACGACAGGGACGATCCCGCTCTTCTTAACACTGTGCAGGGTCTTTTCAAACTGGTTTATGTTGAATGAGATGGAATTGTTGGCAAGATCCAGGATTTCAGGTGTGCTCCGGTAATTCGTCTCCAGTTTGTACACCTTTGCTTCCCCGTATTTCCTGGGAAAATCGAGGATATTCTGAAAGTTGGCCCCCCGGAAGGAGTATATGCTCTGGGCGTCGTCGCCGACGACCATGACGTTGCGGTTGATGAGGCCCATGAAATCTATGATCTCCGACTGGATGCGGTTTGTGTCCTGGTATTCGTCGACAAGTATATGGCGAAAGGTCATCGCATAGAGCTTGCGAAGTTCTTCGTCCTCGGCGAGTATCCTGTGCCAGTAAATGAGCAGGTCGTCGAAGTCCATGGCGTTCGTTTCCCGTTTCTTGTCGCTGTAAAGCTTGTGGATCGCCGTCATCTCGTCGGCAAGATCGGAGAAGAAGGGGTTCTTCTCCCGTATGGCCTGGTCAACGGTCTGCATGGTGTTGGCGGCATAGCTGAAGAGTTCCTTCAAGACACCGCCCTTGGGGAACATCCTGCTTTTCGTGTCGATGCCTGATTGCTTTATGGCAAGTTCCACAACGTCCTTGGCGTCCTCGTTGTCGAGAATCGTAAAACTCCTGCGGTAACCGACGCGCTCGGCGTGCTGGCGGAGGATCAGGTTGCCGATGTGATGGAAGGTTCCGCCCCAGATGTAGCGGGTATCCATCTTTACGAGGTGCTCGACCCGGTGAAGCATCTCCCGGGCTGCCTTGTTGGTAAAGGTAAGGAGCAATATTCCTCCCGGCGGAACACCCTTCTCGAGAAGACGCGCCACCCGGTATGTAACGACCCGTGTCTTGCCGCTTCCCGCCCCCGCAATAACAAGGATCGGCCCGTCATCGCTGAGGACTACTTTGAGCTGTTCCTCGTTAAGCTCGCGCCCATAGTCGATGATTGCCTTCACGGGCGAGACATCGCGATGGATGGTATATTTTTTCATAGGGTTACATTATGCCCCTGCCGAACGCGCCATGTCAAGCCGCTCCCGGGCGGTGCCGTGACGGGAGACAGAGTTTTTGTCCGTGATTTTTCTGGTTTTTTTTGGTAGACTCAGGAAAATTTTGTGTCCGATCACTAATCACGCAAAGGAGGATCTATCATGCGTATCGTATTATTGGGAGCGCCGGGAGCCGGCAAGGGTACAGTTGCGAAGTCATTGACGGAATTTGACGGGTCGGTACAGATCTCCACCGGGGACATTCTGCGCAACGCCGTCAAGGCGGGGTCCGAATTGGGCAAGAAGGCGAAAGGCTACATGGAACGGGGAGAGCTCGTGCCCGACGACCTGATCATGGACATCATGGAAGTACGGATGAAGGAACCTGACTGCCAGAAAGGATTTCTTCTCGACGGTTTCCCCAGGACTATCCCCCAGGCGGAGGCATTGAAGAAACTTCTCGAAAAGATCGGCATAAAGCTCGATGCGGCCATCAACCTCGACGTGCCGACGGATGTTATCCTCGACAGGCTGACGACGAGACGGACATGCTCCAACCCCGACTGCCAGGAGATCTATAACATAAAGAGCAAGCCGCCAAAACCCGACGGAACCTGCTTCAAGTGCGGTTCACCCGCGGTCCAGCGCGCCGACGAAACAGAAGAAGCCATCAAACAAAGACTTGCCACATACAACGAAAAGACCGCCCCTCTCATCGACTTCTATAAGAAGGAAGGCCTCCTCAAAACCATCAGCTCTTTGAGCAGCCAGGAGATCGTGGAAGAAGTCAAGGCAGCGGTAAAGAAGTAATACTACAGGTTATGGGTGATAGGTAATAGGTAACGGGAAAGAACGCCGGCAACCCGGCGTCTTCTTGCTTTTCCCATAACCCATAACCTATTACCCATAACCTGTTTTCTCTATGCACTTCGGATTTTCCACATATTTTCTCACCAATGAGACCCTGGAAGGTGTGATCGACCGTATCACGGCTGCGGGGATCACCGTCGTCGAGCTTTCCTACGAACCTCCTCACCTTTTTTCCATGGACGACAGGCTGATCGAAAAGCTGCGGGGCCTCAAGGACCGGGGCGTGAGTTTTTCGATGCACGGGCCGTTCCTGGAGATCAATCTGGGGAGTTACCTCGATGAGATACGACAGGTGTCCAGGGAAAGGGTACTGGCCGCCCTGGAGCTTTCCGCTAAAATCGGGGCCGACCCGATCGTTGTCCATCCGGGATACTCTTTTTTCCGGAAGCTGAAGGGGTACGATAGAGAGCTTCAGGCCCGGTTCCTCGAAGACTTGAAGGTTGTCGCTGAGGAAGCGCGAAGGCTTGGCGTGAGGATTGCCCTGGAGAACGTCTTCATGTCTTACTTCTACTTTCAGGACCTGACGGAATTCGCTGCGATCCGGGAGGTTGTCCCTGGAATAGGGGTAACTCTCGACATCGGCCACGCTTACATCTCAAAACGTACGGCAAAGCAGCCTGAACCGGAAGAAGCGATCCTCGACGACGTCCGCCGCATGGGCATAGAGAATCTATTCCATGTCCATCTCCATAACAATGACGGTACCCGCGACGATCATGATTTCGTAAAAGGGTCCATCGACATGGCGAAGGTCCTTCACGGCCTCAAAGAACTCGGCTATGAGGGCAAGGTTATCATCGAAACCCTGGACATCGACCGCTCGGGCTTTCCGGCCGTTCTGGAAAAACTCCGGACGATAATGCCCTGAAGGGCAGGTTCGGGCGGTTCAAAAAGCCTCCGACATCCATATCCAAAACAAATAGGTCACGGGTGACACGAGCGTTGTCAGCGTGATCGCTCCGGAGGCGATCCGGGTATCTCCGCCCAGTTCGCGGGCCATGATGTAGGTGGTGATGGCCGTGGGGGTCGCGAGGAGTATGATTGCGGGCAGGGCCGCGCGAAGATCGATGGACAGGACATGGCAGAAGAGAACAGCCAGGCCCGGAAGGATGACTACCTTGAGGAGCGCGGCGATGATCGCGGGGCGGAGGGTTTTCGTGAGCGTCGGAAGGGAAATGGAACCGCCGATAATAATGAGCGCCATGGGCAGGGCGATATTGGCGACGATCCCGATGCTCTTCATCAGTACCGAAGGTATCCTGACCTGAAATAGAACGACGATCATACCCGCGAAGGTTGCGATGATGACCGGGGTCGTAACAATGGAAATGGCTGTCTTCAGGAGACTGCGATGCTTCCCTGATGTCAGCGAAAGTATCAGTACCGCCAGGGCGTTATTGAAGAGTATGAGAATACCGACGAGGAGGCTTCCCCGCTCGAGACCCTTCTCGCCGAGAAGATAGAAGATGACTGCGAGCCCCACATATGTGACGTTTCCGTGAAAGGTGCTCTGAACGAAGCTCCCCAATTTGCCCGTGCGATATCCACCCACAGCGGCGGCGACAAGGGCGATGCCGATAACAGCGAGCGTTGGCAGAGTTATCGAAAGGATGGACAGCCATCCGATGTCTCTCGCGTCCGCCCTGACAATTCCCGTGAATATAAGAAAGGGAAGGGGGAAGAGGTAAACAAACCGGTTCGCTTCCGATATAAAGCCGTCGGAAAGAAACTTCCTGCTCTTGAGAAAATACCCGAAGGCGATGATGACAAAGATGGGCGAGATGGTCTTGAGGATCTCCATCACCGGTCCCCAAAAGGGATAATTCGGGGCCTATTTCGGCCCTCATTGTTCACTATGGAAAACATACGATTCTTTACCATTTTTTTCATTCACGCGCAAGGCTTTAACTGTAGCGAAATACTTGATATCAGGGAGGTTTTGCCTTCGTGATTTTTATTGACAAAGGAAAGGAGAAAAAGATATAAGAAAGTGAAATTTGTAACAATATCAAAACAGGGGGTACAGGGATGTTAAAAGAGTCGTTGATCAGTGAATTACAAAAGATTGTCGGTAAAGACAATGTCCTCACTGCACCTGAGGCGATGAAAGCGTATTCCTACGATGGGACGACAAGCTGGATCCATGAACCGGATGTCGTTGTTTTTCCTACGACTACTGACGAAGTATCCCGGATAATGAAACTGGCGAATGCAGAAAAGATACCCGTTACCCCAAGGGGCGGCGGTACAAATGTCAGCGGTGGATCCGTTCCCTGGCATGGCGGCATCGTTATGGTCATGACGCGGTTTAACAAGATCGTCAAGATCGACAAGGAGAACCTGACGGCCACGGTGGAACCAGGTGTTGTCCTTCAGGACCTTACCCTCCGGCTTATGAAGGAAGGCCTTTTCTTCCCGCCCGATCCCCAGAGCTTCTTGGGCGCTACCATGGGTGGGATCATATCTGAGAATGCCGGCGGTCCCGCCTGCGTAAAGTATGGAGTGACTAAACAATATATTCTGGGTATCGAAGTGGTTTTGCCCACCGGCGAGGTCATCCACCTCGGCGGCAGGACATTGAAGAACGTTGTCGGCTACGACCTGCTTCATATCTTCATCAGCGCTGAAGGAACACTCGGTGTCATCACCTCGGCCGAGTTGAAATTGAACCCCCTGCCCCAGGCAAGACAGACGCTCTGCGTTGTCTATGACGATGTCGCGGTCGCCGGCGAAGGCGTGTTCCGCGTGCTCGAGAACGGCGTTATACCCTGCAAGATCGAAATGGTCGATAACTGGGTTATTAACAGGATCGAAGAGATGATGCCCATCGGTCTGCCGAAAGATGCCGATGCATGCCTGTTCTTTGAGGTTGATGGGATTCCTGAGGTTGTTGAGAAAGAAGCACAGAAGATCGCAGAGATCACCAAGAAATATGGCGCAAAGGAAGCCCGCATCGCAAAAGATGCCGACGACGCCAACAAGTATTGGATGGCCCGCCGTGCCGGTTTTGCCGCTGTCTTCGGAAAAGCCAAACAGGTATTCGCGGAAGATGTCACAGTGCCGCGCGGAAATATCCCCAAGTTTGTCAACAGGATAAAAGAACTCGCCAAGAAATATGATGTCGAGATAGTCGTCCTCGGCCATGCCGGTGACGGAAACCTCCATCCGGCCGCCCTGACAGATCCTGCCAACAAGGACCATTATGAGCGCGCCTTAAAAGCAGTGGACGAGATTATTGAAAGCGCCGTTGAGTTTGGTGGCGTACTTTCCGGAGAACACGGAATCGGTCTCGAAAAGCAGAAATTCATGAAGAAGGTTACAGAGCCGGCCGTGATAAACATGATGAAGAACATAAAGGCTCTCATTGACCCGAACAACATCATGAACCCGGGTAAGATCTGGGAGTAGTCCATAATAGGGGGTTGCGAGTGAAAGACCTGAAAGAACTTAAAAAAATAGAAGAATTCTCCAACCAGTGCATGAAGTGCGGCTTCTGCAGCTTCTTCTGCCCGGTTTATCAGGAAGAAAAAATGGAGACCTCTGTGGCACGGGGCAAAAACTTCCTCGTGAAGCAGATACTTGCGGGACAACAGGAGTTTACCCCGGAGATGGCGGACATCATCGGGAAGTGCCTTCTCTGTAAACGCTGCGCGGCTAACTGTCCGGCAAAGACGCAGATAGACCGCGTCGTCGTTGGGGCTCGTGCGCAGTTGGTCAAGGAGAAAGGGCTGGGAGCCATCAAAAATTTCGCCTTCCGCAAGGTCATGGCGAACAGAAAGGCCTTCGGGAAATATGCAAGGCTCATGCAGAAGTTCCAGTGGATGATGCCAACGACCGAAGGCAAGATCAAACATCTACCCGATTTCGTGAAGGGTCTTGGCAGGAGGAATTTCCCCAGCCTTTCGAAGACATTCCTGAGAGACCAGGTAAAGCCGGTCTACAAACCGCAGAACGGCGAAAAACCCAAGATGCGGGTCGGCTTCTTCATGGGATGCGCCACAGATTTCGTCTACCCGGAACTGGGTCTCAAGCTGATCGATTTCCTGACCCGGCACGGAGTGGAAGTGGTTGTGCCCGAAGACCAGAATTGCTGCGGTGCCGCCATCTATTTCAGCGGTGACCTTGAGACGGGCCGGATGCTGGCCGATCTCAACATTAAGGCATTCAAGGATCTCAATGTGGATTATATTGTCACGGCCTGCGGGACGTGCAGTTCCACGCTTAAGGATTACCAGAAATATCTCCCGGATACCGAGGAGCAGAAAGAACGCTACACGGAATTCGAGAAGAAGATCAAGGATAGTACGGAATTCGTCATAGATATCCTCAAGATCCCTCCGCAGGATTTCAAATTAAGAAAGGAATTCGAAGGGAAAACAGTAACATGGCATGACCCCTGCCATCTTGTCAGGTACCAGAACATCAAAGATCAGCCAAGGGCGATCCTCAAGGCCCTGAAGGGTATTAAATATGTGGAAATGCCTAATGCCGATATGTGTTGTGGAATGGGTGGTTCATTCAGCGTCTACCATTACGATCTGACCAAGAAAATTGCGGGCAAGAAAATGGATGGCATCAAAGCGACTGGTGCGGATATCGTCGTCACCGCTTGCCCAGGCTGTATGATCAACCTTATTGATAACGTTTTGCTGAACAAAATGCCGCAGAAGGTGCATCATTTCCTGGAGCTGGTAGAGTAGCAGATCGATATCCCTAGGACAACCGTACATCTACATCTCAAACTCACAGGAGGAGTACACACATGAAGAACGGCCACTGGATGACAGCGAAGGATGTTCTAAGGATTCAAGCATTTAAGTACCCCGACAAGATCGGCGCAAAAGATTTGTACAAGGCATTTACCTTCAAGCAGTGGAATGAGAGGACCTGCCGGCTCGCGAATGCTCTTGCCGATCTCGGCCTCAAAAAAGGCGACCGCTTTGCGGTTCTTGCCTATAACTGCGTTGAGTGGATGGATTTCTACGGCGCCGCGGCAAAGGGCGGCTTTCTGGCAGTTCCGCTCATGTTCAGACTTGCTGCACCGGAGATGGAATACATCATCAATCACTGTGAAGCAAAAGTCCTTATCGTCCAGAGTGGGAAGGACCCCGCGGACGGCAAGGAATTTCCCTGGATCGATCAGGTCAACGGAATGAAGAAGAACCTGAAGACCGTTGAACACTACATCAACTTTGCCGTAGACAGCCCCAGCTATGACGGCTTTATCAATTACGAGCAGATGCTTGCAAAGGCGAGTCCCGAGGAGCCCGCTGTGGAAGTCACCCCCGACGATACATGGGTCATTATGTATACGGGCGGAACGACGGGCCTGCCCAAGGGCGTTATGAAGAGCCATGCAAATCTCTTCTCCCAGTATTTCATCATGATTTACGACCACGAATTCAATTTCGACGACACCATTCTGCTGGTCATGCCCTGCTGTCACGTCAACTCACTCTTCTACTCATTCGTCGTGACCTGGGTCGGCGGCACCGTCATGGCGTACAACATGGTTTCTTTCAATCCCGAAAGCCTCATCAAGACCTTCTCGGACCACGGGGTCACCTTTACATCCCTGGTTCCCACGCACTACATCATGATGCTGGCACTCCCGGACGAAGTAAAGGCCAAATACAACCTGGGCGCGATCAAGAAACTGCTCTGTTCCTCAGCTCCCGCACGGCGCGACACGAAACAGGGCATCCTCGCGATGTTTCCCAACTCAAGACTTTTTGAGGCCTACGGATCCACCGAAGCAGGCTGCGTGACCATCCTGAAACCGGAAGAACAGATGAAGAAGCTTGGTTCCATAGGACGCGAGGCAATTGGAACGGACATCATCCAGATATACGACGAAGACGGCAAACTCATAACCGAGCCGAACAAGATCGGCGAGCTCTACTCCCGCAGCCCGATGATCTTCGAGAGCTACTGGAAAGACCCGGAAAAAACAAAGAACGCAATGAAGGGTCAGTACTTCAGCGCGGGCGACATGGGCTACCGTGATGAGGAAGGCTACTACTACCTGGTTGACAGAAAGGCCAACATGATCATCTCCGGCGGCGAGAATGTTTTCCCGTCAGAAGTCGAGAACTGCGTGGGCGGGCACCCGGACATCAAAGACGTGGCCGTCATCGGTATTCCTCATGAAAAATGGGGCGAACAGGTAACGGCAGTCGTCGTCCTCCATGAGGGCAAGAAGATGGAGCCTAAAGACGTGACCGAGTGGTGCAAGGGCAAGATCGCCGGTTTCAAGGTTCCCAAGAACGTCTACATTATCCCCGATGAAGAGATGCCGAGATCGGGCGCAGGCAAGATCCTCCACAGGATCCTTCGCGACCGTTACGGAAAATGGGGCGACCAGCAGTAGAATTATTCAACTGAACGAAAACGGGGACTCCGGTCCCCGTTTTTTTATTTTGAGGTCGGGCGAAGATTGCGGGATATGAATTATTGGCCTGGCCGCGATGGAGAGAAGGCATTTTAGTGTTGAAAAAAAAAGTCCCGTAAGGTAAAAGTAAGGTATAAGGTCTGGGTTAAGGGGTTACGTGAGAAGCTGTAAGAGTACACATTCATTGCTGGCCGTCTTTCTGACGGCGCAATTCCATATTTATTTCCTGATATCATGTTTCTGCGGCGCTTCAAGTATTGCCGGGTGTTGAGCACGACGCCCCGCTGATCCTTTTAGGGGGCGACATAACGGGATTTTCATCAATCACATTAAGGAGGGTTTTGTTATGAAGAACGGTCATTGGTTGACGGCTAAGGATGTGCTGAGAGTGAATGCTTTTAAGTGGCCCGACAAGGTGGGCATCAAGGATCTTTACAAGTCCTTTACATTCAAACAATGGAATGAAAGGGCCTGCAGGCTTGCAAACGCCCTCGCTGACCTGGGGATGAAGAAAGGCGACCGTTTCGCGGTTCTTGGATACAACTGTGTCGAGTGGATGGATTTCTACGCGGCTGCCGCTAAGGGCGGATTCCTGTGCGTGCCCCTCATGTTCAGGCTTGCGGCCCCGGAAATGGAATACATCATCAATCACTGCGAAGCAAAGGTCTTTATCGTTCAGAGCGGCGTCGACAAGGCGGACGGCAAGGAATTTCCCTGGATCGACCAGGTCAACGGAATGAAGAAGAACCTGAAAACCGTTGAACACTACATCAACTACGCCGTAGACAGCCCCAGCTATGACGGCTTTATCAACTACGAGCAGATGCTCGCCAAGGCCAGCCCCGCAGAGCCCGATGTTGTCGTCGATCCCGATGATATCTGGGTCATCATGTACACGGGCGGGACCACAGGTCTTCCGAAGGGCGTTATGAAGAGCCACGCCAACCTCTTCTCCCAGTATTACATTATGATTTACGATCACAATTTCAACTTCGATGACTGCAACCTGCTCGTCATGCCCTGTTGCCACGTCAACTCTCTTTTCTATTCATTCGTTGTGACCTGGGTAGGCGGCACCGTCATGGCCTACAACATGGTCTCCTTCAACCCTGAAGGGCTCATCAAGACCTTCGCGGACTTTGGGGTTACCTTCACGTCCCTCGTGCCGACACACTATATCATGATGCTGGCCCTTCCCGAGGAAGTAAGGGCGAAATATGACCTCAGCGCCATAAAGAAGTTGCTCATCTCCTCAGCACCCGCACGGCGCGACACGAAGCAGGGCATCCTCAAGATGTTCCCCAACTCCGAGCTTTATGAGGCATACGGTTCGACGGAGGCGGGTATTGTTACCGTTCTGAAACCGCACGAACAGATGACGAAGCTCGGTTCCTGCGGACGGGAGGTTATGGGCAGCGATGTCCTGAGACTCTATGATGAAGACGGAAACCTTGTTGACAAGCCGAATGTAGTCGGGGAGCTTTATTCCAGGAGCCCGCAGATCTTCGAGCAGTACTGGAAGGATCCTGAAAAGACCAAGGCAGCCATGAAGGGCGAGTACTTCAGCGCCGGCGATATGGCGATGCGGGATGAGGAAGGCTACTACACCCTCGTCGACAGAAAGGCCAACATGATCATTTCCGGTGGTGAGAACATCTTCCCGTCGGAAGTCGAGAACTGCGTAGGCGGCCATCCGGACATCAAAGACGTAGCCGTCATCGGTGTCCCTCATGAAAAGTGGGGCGAACAGGTAACGGCGGTTGTCGTCCTTCACGAAGGGAAGACCCTGGAAGCCAGCGATGTTTCAGCCTGGTGCAAGGGCAAGATTGCTGGATTCAAGGTCCCGAAGAACATCGTCTTCATTAAGGATGAAGAGATGCCGAGATCGGGCGCCGGCAAAATCCTCCACAGGATCCTCCGCGAGCGTTACGGCAAATGGGCCGACCATCAGTAAGATCGCTTAAAGATAGCACAAAAACACGGGGACTTCGGTCCCCGTTTTTTTGTGCGGGTCATAGGTCATAGGTAATAGGTAATGGGAAAAAAGTCAAAGCCGGAAATTGGGCTGGCTTTTCTCCTTTGCCTATTGCCCCAATGACCGCTCTTCTTGTCCCTCCCCCTTATTTATGATATGCTTACCCGATGATAGCCGATTATTCCTTGTATCTGCAGGTTGGCGATCATGTGTATCATAGGCGGTACGCGCGATGGGGCATGGGGATCGTCGTTGAGGAACGCCGGTCCGAATTGCCCGGTGGGTTCTGCTATGTCCGTATCGACTTTCAGGATGGAAAGGTACGCGTTTTCGACAATAACTACAAAAGCGTGAATTGCTGTTATTACGCGGGGATTGAAAAGATAGAGGAGAGACATATCCGCCTGGAAGAGGCCCCGCGAACCAGGAAAAAAGCGAAGAAGATGCTTCCTCCCTGAGAGAACGGACGTGTTGGAATAATGACCGGAGAACGGATGGACACCGAACTGACAAAATTTGTCCGCGGCGGCGGGTGAGCGTCGAAGATAGGTCCGGGTGACCTGGCGAACATCCTGTGCGGGATAGACATCCCCGCGGATGAACATGTGATTGTCGGCATTGAAGGCTTTGAAGACGCAGGCGTCTACAAGGTGACGGACGAGATTGCCCTTGTTCAGACAGTGGACTTCTTTACTCCCGTTGTCGACGATCCTTACTGGTTCGGCCAGATAGCAGCCGCCAACGCTCTAAGCGACATATACGCAATGGGAGCCATACCGAAGACCGCCCTGAATCTTGTCTGCTTCTCGCCAAAGAGATTTGACATATCGATCCTGAAAGAGATCATCCGGGGCGGTGCGGACAAGATCCGCGAGGCAGGGGTGAGCCTTCTTGGAGGCCACAGCGTGGATGACGAAGAGATAAAGTACGGGCTTTCCGTTACGGGAATAGTCCATCCCGACAAAGTCCTGCTCAACGAGGGGGCCAGGCCTTCGGACATTCTCATCCTGACGAAGCCTCTCGGGACGGGAATCATGAATACTGCCATCAAAGGCAAGCTTCTTGATGACGATCGGGCGCTCGGCCTGGCGAGGGTCATGGCCGCCCTCAACAAAACAGCGGCCGAGGCGATGCTTTCGGTGAATACACACGCCTGTACCGATGTGACCGGTTTTGGCCTGGCGGGACACCTTAAGGAGATGATCCGGGAAACACTGGGCGTTGAACTCTATACCGGGAAGCTTCCCTATTTTCAGGAAGCCGTTGAATTTGCCGCGTCAGGTTTGGTCCCCGCCGGCCTTTACCGCAACAGGGATTTTTACAAAGAACACATAGTGACCTCGCGGTCCGACTTTTTCTTTGATATCATCTTCGATCCGCAGACATCGGGCGGTCTTCTGATAGCCCTCGACCCCGCCGATAGGACAAAATTCGAAGAGACAGCCGTCCGGCTGGGTGTGGAGTACTACATCATAGGAACCTTCCTCGATGAACCGAAAGGAAAGATACTGCTGACTTGATCCCGCAGAGCCCCATGATCAGCCCGCCTTTTCAAAAGAACAAAAACCAAATCATAGGTTCTATAAGTCGTATAAGACCTACAGGACCTATAGAATTCTTCCAAGAACCGGCACACTCATTACCCGATCCCGGTTGGATGTTCTGACGAGGGTTCCTTATTTTCTTTGTCGCCCGCTTCAGAGGCGGGAGGGCGCGAGGCGATCTTCTAATCTTTCGATTCTCAAGCCATCTTCATGAGCGGGTAATTGCGGTCCTGCCAGCCGTGGATGCCGTATTCCAGGTTTTTGGCGTTTCGGTAGCCGAAAGCGCGCAGGTAGACAGCGGCGTGGGCGGAGCGGGCGCCGCTTGCGCAGTAGACTGCGACCGGGGTGCCGAGATCTTTCGGGAATTCCCCTATCCTTGCCGCGACCTCCCTTACGGGGATGTGCACGGCACCTTCGATGATGCCGGTCGCTTCAAGCTCCTTCCGTTCGCGAACGTCGACGATGAAGATCTCTTCTTTCCGATTAATCGTGCGAAGGAGTTCTTCCGGCTGGATGGCGGTTTCTTCGTGGGGGGTCGCGAGGAAGCTTTCCATGGAGATGCAAAAGCTCTTCATAAGGGGTCCGAGCTCGGCGGATTGGTCCGACGGATCCATGGTGAGACCACATTGGAGTTTTCCCGTCTGTGCGTTGAGCGGCGGGAAGAGGCCCTTGAGAAATTGTTCGAACTCCTGAGGGGTTCTCGCGGTCTTCAGGCAAACGTTGTTGATCTTTTCGTATCCCAGGGATGAATTGATGTTCCCCCTGTAATCGTGGGCGGGATAGACGATAAGGTCGTCGGATAGGGGCATGAGCCTTGTGAACAGGCTCTCATACATGTCATGGGAGCTTCCGCCGGGAAGGTCTGTCCTGCCGCACTGACCGATGATAAGGGTGTCCCCGGTAAATATCCTGTCACCGGCCAGAATAGACATATGATCCACGGTATGTCCCTTCGTTTCGATCATCCTGAGCGAGATGTCTCCGATGGTCAGTTCATCGTTGTCGCCAACATAGAGATCGATTCTCTTATGTGCGTTCTCGGCAAGAATCTTCTCGATCCCGAAGAGGTCCGTAACCGTTGCCCCGATCTGTCTTTGCCTCGGGGTATTCCTGTTCATGACCGTTCTTGCCCCAAGCCGGTCGGCAAGCTCCGGCGCAAGCGATATATGATCTACGTGCGTGTGCGTGTCGATCACATAATCGACGGAGAGCCCCCGTGATGTGATGAAGTCCAGGAACGGTCCCCTGTCGTGTGACGGGTCTATGATCGCCCCTTTTTTTTGCCTCTCGCAGGCAATGACATAAGCGAGGCATCCGTCAAAATTGAATTGTTTGAATATCATGTTACACCTCTTCCGCGAAGTTCTTCATCGCCGCCTTCACTATCCTTCCAGCGGCAAGCTTCGAGATGACAACTATATCCTCAAGCGGCAGATAGCCCGTGATGGAAGGATCGAAAAGCGCTTTGGCCGATGGAGGGAATTCCGCGTCTCCCTCCCATAGGACGAATGTGATGGGAACTTTGGGGAAGGCGAAAAGCGTCAGTGACGCATCGCCGAACCGTTCTTCTTTTGACCCGAGGCCCCGGCCCGCATCGAGAAAGGCATATTTGTCGTAGCCGAAGGCCCTGACGAGGGGTTTCAGCACCCGTTTTTCGAAGACGGGGTCGTAGTGCATACAGGCGGGAATGTCCCCATAGGCCACCTTTTCGCCGGTTAAAGGGATTCCGGAGGCGGTATTGATATAATGAAGGATGATGATCCGTGCGACGAGGGTGATGTTGGCGCCCCGGGAGCTGGAAAAGTTGAATGACGGTATGTCAAGGGTGATCGTCTCGTCGAAATAGGGCACATGAACCCGCAGACTGTCGCCGCGTTGTTCATGCCTCAGGCCCGCGAGGAAGAACTTTTCTTCCATGGCGCCTTCCATGAGTTCATCGCGGGCCCTGTCGAAAACGGCTTTGTATGCCTTTTGTCTTTTCAGTTCCATGGTCACTGACCGATCTTGCTTCTGACCTCTTCGATCTTTTTCCGGTAGTCCCCGCTGTGGAATATCTCCGTTCCCATGACGAGCACGTTACCCCCCGCCTTGACTACCTCGGCAGCATTGACGGCCTTTATGCCGCCATCGACCTCGAGATCTATATAGCGTCCGGCTTTCTCGATCATTCTACGCGCCTCGGAGATCTTCGGTGCCATGGCGGGGATATATTTCTGTCCGCCGAATCCGGGATTGACGGTCATGATTAGGACGAGATCGACAATGTGGATGACGTGCTCAAGCAGGTTAAGGGGCGTGGCGGGGTTGAACGATATGCCCGCCCGCGCCCCCGACTCCTTGATGACGTCGAGGGTCCTGAAGAGATGGTTGTCTGTTTCGGCGTGTATCGTGATGATGTCTGACCCGGCCCGCGCAAATTCCTGCACGTATTGTGCGGGGTTGGCTATCATCAGGTGGACATCGAGAGGTTTTTTGTTGATCCTGCGCAGGGCTTCTACGAACATGGGGCCTATGGTAATGTTGGGGACAAAATTGCCGTCCATGACATCTATGTGAATAAGGTCTGCACCGGCTTTCTCCACGTCCTCGATCTCGGCCCCGAGACGGAGGAAGTCACAGGAGAGAATGGACGGCGCGATAAGGATATCTTTCATAAAACCTCCATGGTTAATAGATATTGATGACAATTTCCTCGGCGGTACTGAATATCGTTCTGGGAAGTATGGAATAATCTACGCCATTTCGGGGTGCCGCCTGGTCGCTCCTGGCATAATTGATCCTGTATCTGATTCCCTTGGATTCCAGTTCGTCGGCCAGTTCGTTGTAATTGATGTTTTTGGTATCGGCCATGAGATAATAAGACCTCGGTGCAGAGCCCACGAAGAGAGTGACCTTGCCATATTCAAGGATGTCGCTCCCGGAGGCGGGCAATTGGGCAATTATTCTGCCCACCTTGGAATGGGGGACCATAATCGTCTTCTCGAGGACAAGATGTTTTTCACTGAAGACGGTCTGGGCCTCCTCGAGAGTGAGCCCTACGAACCCCGGAGTTTTCAGGAGTTCCGGTCCTTCCGAGACGATAACGTAGACGACCCTGCCTTTCTTCGTTGAGATGTTTGCATCGGGTTTCTGGACAGTGATGTGGTTGTATGGCACATCGTTTCGCCGTTCGTATCTCAGCACGACGAAGGCAAGGCCCTGCTTCTTTACCAGTTCCCGGGCATCCTCGACGGTCTTCCCCCGTACGTCAGGGCAGACGGTGGTTTGCTGGAACTTGAGGAGAAGACTTATCGTCAGGTATGTGGACAGGCCGAAAACGATGATCGGCGCGATAACGTAAAATACGATCTTTATCAGCTTCATAGCTTTCTTATTCGTGCTATAAAGAAACCGTCCATAGCCGTTTCGTGCGGTAGCGATAGGAAATTATCCTTATTAAACAGGAACGGAAGCGGATTTTCAAGTACAAACTTCTTTTCTTTTGCCAGGTTGTGAATGACGTCGGTGGTTTCTTCGGGTTCGAAGGAACAAACGCTGTAGACAATCCGCCCCCCGTCGCGCAAAAGGTCCCACAGGGATCGCAGCAATGAAAGCTGGAGGGTACCGAATCGGGAGATATCGTTTTCCTCGCGCCGCCATTTGATCTCCGGGTGCTTGCGGATGATGCCAAGCGACGAGCACGGTGCGTCGACCAGTATGGTATCAAAGGCACCTGCCCTGAAGGGGGGTCTGAGGGCGTCTGCACAGACGATGTAGCCCGTCGGCGATGACAGGCCGAGGCGTTTTTTGTCGTTGTCCATGGAAATGATGCGTATCCCGGGACACAACTGACCGATCTGCTTCGTTTTGGTTCCCGAACCGGCACAGGCATCCAGGATCACCGGCCCGCCCGCCGCCGCGACCGCCATACCCGCAAGCTGGGACGGCTCACCCTGGACGTGCAGAAACCCTTCCTGAAAAAGCGTACCAGCGATAACGGGCGCGAGTCTCTCGACGATGAGCGCCGAGGGTGAAAGGCGACCGGCGCGGGCCTCGATCCCGGCAGCCGCAAGGTCGTGCATCGCCTTATCGACGGTGATCCTCAGCGTATTTACCCTGAGGGTGAAGTCGGGCTCGCTATTGAGCAGCGCAAGGAGCCGGTCCGTTGCCTCTTTGCCGAACCTTTGGGTCCAGCGGTCGACAAGCCATTTAGGAAAGGCGTGTCTTGATGCATCACCGGGGGAAAGGTTCCTTAGTTCCTCGTCGTTGACGAATCTTCTCAGGACAGCGTTCAGGAATCCCGCGACGAATTTACCTTTTTCGTTCTTGGCATATTCGACAGCTTCCTTGATGACATGATAGTGGGCTTTCCTCATGAAACCTACCTGGTAAAGTGATACCCAGAGAAGGTAGCGGATGTCCCTGTCGATCGGTTTTGTGGTATACCGGGAAAGGACAAAATCAAGGTATCCCCGCCAGCGTATCACACCGGAAGTGATCTGATATATGAGCGAACGTTGGCCGTCGTTCAACCGCGAACGTGAAAAGGCCGCATCGATGGTTTCATCGAGAAACCTGCCGGATTCAACATCGCGAATGATGCGGATTGAAATGGCCCTGAGGAGATGTCCGAAATTATCGCCGATAGGCCATGTCCTCCAGCCTCTTGATCCTCTCCTCGATCGGCGGATGGGTGCTGAAGAGGGAACGAACGCCGCCTGCACTGAAAGGGTTGACTATGAACAAGGGCGCTGTTGACGGGTTTGCGTCGTTCATTGGATTGCGTGCCACACCGGCATTGAGTTTCCGAAGCGCCCCCGCCAGATAAAGAGGGTTCCCCGACAGGCTTGCGCCGCCGTCATCGGCCAGGTATTCCCTGGAACGGGAGATGGCGAGCTGGATCAGCATTGCAGCGAAGGCCGCGATGATGGAAAAGATTATGACGGTGAAGATATTGCCGCCGCCGTCATCGTCATCTGAACCTCCCCCGAAAAAGGCCGCGAAACGGGCCCAGTTGGCGATCATGGTGATGGCGCCCGCCAGCGTTGCCGCCACGCTCTGTATAAGGATATCGCGGTGTTTGATATGGGAAAGCTCGTGGGCGAGAACGCCCTCAAGCTCGTCCCGCGAAAGGATACGCTTGATACCCGTGGTGACTGCCACCACCCCGTGCTCCGGATTGCGGCCCGTGGCGAAGGCATTTGGACTGTCATCATCGATGATAAAGACACGCGGCATGGGTATACCGGCTCGCTGGGCAAGGGAAGCCACCGAACCGTAAAGCTGCGGCTCCTCCTGCTGGGACACCTCCCGCGCGCCGTACATTCTCAGAACGATCTTGTCACAGAACCAGTAGCTTACGAAATTCATGACAAAGGCCACGGCAAAAGCGATCATCCCTCCCGATCGGCCTCCTATAATGCTTCCAAGACCGACGAGGATTATTGTCAGGACGGTCATTAAAAGAAAGGTTTTGAATCTGTTCATTTAACCCCCACAGGTAATTAATCCTATACAGTATAAACCTTTTCCGGCTTTTATCAAGGGCGGGCATCATTCGAAAATCTTGCCTTTTGACCCAAAAGGTTTATAGAATAAAAACGGTTGCAATCGTCTGAATCACCCGAAGGTTGAGAAAACGGAGAAATTGGAGACAGGTGAGCCGGAGAGTCGGCCCCGGTGTTTGCGTGCCCTGTCGGACTGGGGCACGGTACCCCTGTTGAAAGACTGTTATGAATAACGAGGAACCGCAAATCATGGAAGAAGTGGCGCCTGGCCGCGAAAATCAAATGGGCATTCTTTTCGATACGCCGCCGGATGCGGCATTTGTTGTTGATAAAGAAGGAACGCTCATCACTCTTAACGAAAACCTTGCCCGTCGTTTCGACAGGGAAATTGATGAAATGGTGGGCAATAGCATCTTCGATTATTTCGCTCCCGAAGTGGCCCGCAGCAGGAAGGCACTCGTCGAGAAGGCTGCTGATAGCGGAAAGCCCATCGCCTGTACCGATTTTCGCGACGGCCGGTGGCTTGAGAGTTGCTACTACCCCGTTTTTGACGGGGGCGGCGCAGTCGCGAAGATCGCCGTCTACAGTCGCGATGTCACCGAAATCCGCCGTGCGCAGGAGGCCCTCAGGGAATCGGAGGAGCGCTACCGGACGGCCATCGAGAACTCGAATGACGGGGTGGCGATCCTGAGGGGCAACATCCACCTCTACGTCAATGGAAAGTTTGTGGAGATCTTCGGGTATGACAGCCCGGCCGATATCATCGGAAAACCGCAATCTCTCACCGTCCATCCCGACGATCACGACAGGGTTGCCGATTTTACCCAGCGCAGGCAGCGCGGCGAGGCAATACCGGAACGGTATGAGTTCAAAGGAATAAAACGCAGCGGCGACGTTGTCTATATCGAGGTTTCGGCAACGGGCACAACCTATAAGGGGGACCAGGTCGCGCTCGTCTACATGAGGGACGTGACGGCCCGAAGAATAAGGGAAGAGGAACTCTGGCTGACCCGCTTCTCCATCGAGCATGCCTCCGAGTCGATCTTCTGGATCAGGCCGAGCGGACGCTTCGTCTATGTAAACGAAGCTGCTTCACGGAAACTGGGATACACAAAAGAGGAGCTCCTCACGCTCTCTGTAGTGAATATCGATCCTGACCACACCTCGCGAGAGCTTTCCGTCATAGGCAGATTGATGGCGAAGCAAGGCTCCGTTACTTTCAGGTCCCACCACCAGACGAAATCGGGCCGCGTTTTTCCCGTGGAGGTGATTGCAAATCACGTCACGTACAATGGCGAGGACTTCATTTTCTGCTTCGCCCGGGATGTTTCAGACAGCGAGTTGGCCGAGGAGAAGCTCAATGCCGAACGTCAGAAATTCCAGATCCTCATAGAACACGCGCCCTTCGGCATGGCCATGTTCGACAAGGCTGGCCGGTTTCTATATCTGAACCCTAAATTCACCGACATCTTCGGATACACACTCGCCGACATACCGGACCGCAAGGCATGGCTCAGGCGAGCCTACCCCGATAAGTCCATTCGCGCAATGGTCGTCGATGCCTTGCGGCAGGATAACAATATGAAGGCCGCGGGTGAAAAGATGCCAAGGACATTTCCGGTAGTGTGCAGGGACGGGGCGACAAAATTCATCAACTTCATCACCGTACGTCTTGAGAATGGTGATTACATCGTGTCGTACGAGGACATAACAGAGGGCCGTCTCGCCCGGGAGGCCCTTGCCGACGAAAAGGAGCGTCTGGCCGTGACCCTGCGCTCCATCGGCGACGGTGTCATTGCAACGGATCGGGCCGGCAGGATAGTCCTCATAAATACGGTGGCGGAAGAACTGACGGGCTGGAAACAGGAGGAGGCCATCGGCAGGGGCCTTGAGGAAGTCTTTCATATCATCGACGAGAGGAGCCGCCAGAGGTCCGAGAGCCCCGTCGAAAAGGTACTGCGGATGGGGACGGTCGTCGGCCTTGCCAATCATACTGCCCTCATATCCAAAAACGGCCGTGAGCTTGTTATCGCCGACAGCGGTGCCCCTATAAAAGACAGGGACGGGGGCATTACGGGTGTGGTGCTGGTGTTCCGTGACGTGACGGAAAAGAAGAAAATGGACGAAGAACTCCAGAAGATGAGCAAGCTGGAGTCGGTAGGTATACTTGCCGGAGGAATTGCTCATGATTTCAACAACATCCTAGCGGCCATCCTCGGGAATGTCTCTCTGGCCCGTATCCACGCGAGACCCGGTGATGAGGAATTGGCGAAACGTCTCATTGACGCGGAACAGGCAATCCTCAGGGCAAAAGACCTGACGCATCAACTCCTCACATTTTCAAAGGGCGGTTCACCTATAAAGAAGACGACGTCCATCGGGAATGTGCTCAGGGAAACGGCGAATTTTGCCCTTACCGGTTCGCGTGTCAAGTGCGAGTTTTTCTTCGCTGAAGATCTCTTTGCCGTCGATATAGACGAAGGACAGATAAGCCAGGTGATAAACAACCTCGTTATCAATTCCCAGCAGGCCATGCCGCGCGGCGGGATAATCACCATCGAAGCGACAAATCTCGTCATTACCAGGAGCATCGTCGAGCACAGCGTGTTTCTTCAACCGGGCCGGTACATCCGGATATCGGTAAGGGACCGCGGGGTTGGAATAGCGCCGGAGTTTATCGACAAGGTATTCGATCCTTACTTTACTACCAAGCAGAAAGGCAGCGGCCTCGGTCTGGCAACCTCCTATTCGATCGTAAAGAACCATGACGGCAACATAACCCTCACGTCCGAACTCGGTTCGGGAACGACATTCTATGTTTATCTGAAGGCGTCGCGGCACCATATGAGGCACGCCGAAAGGGATGTCCGCAATGATCGGGCGACGGTGACAAAGGCGAAGGTCCTCCATATGGACGATGAAGAAATGATCCTCAACACGACGAGGAAAATGCTTGAAAGCCTCGGTTGCGAGGTGGTCAGTGTAAGAAACGGCGATGACGCGATTGAGAAATACGTCCATGCGCGTGATGCCGGCACCCCCTTCAACGTTGTTTTTCTTGATATCACGATCCCCGGCGGATTGGGTGGAAAGGAGACGATGAAGAGACTTCTTGCCATCGATCCCGGGATAAGTGGCATCGTATCCAGCGGATACTCCAACGACCCCGTCATGGCGAGGTTCCGCAGGTACGGTTTCAAGGGCGTCATCGCGAAACCCTATCTCATCGAGGAACTGGATGAGGTGATGCGGCAGGTGCTGGGCGGGAACCCCGACTGAAAGACCTCCCTCGCGTTTATCCCGTAACAAACGTCGTAACAAAGGGGATAAACGTGAGGGAGTTTTTAATTTTTCTTTCTGGCGAACACTTCCACCGCCGAGCGGCCTTCTAGGGGGCATTTGTTTTCGCAGATTCCGCATCCGTTGCAGAGGTCATCCACTATGTAGGGTCTTTTCAGGGTGACCTTTTTGCCCTGATAGTCGATGTCGTTGACGGTTTCGAACCGGATTGCCTTGTCAGGGATGGGACAGTGTTCTTCGCAGACAATGCAATTGAGCTTTTTCGCATAGGGCAGGCAGATGTTCTTATCTATGGCGGCCGTTCCGATGACCTGCTTTTTCTTTTCTTCGACGGGAAGCCTGGGTATAGCGCCGGTGGGACAGACCTGGCCGCAGAGCGTACAGTTGTATTCACAATAGCCCAGCCTGGGGATGACGACGGGCATGAACATGCCCGTAATGCCTGCCCGTGCAAGGTCCGGATAGAGGGCGCTGCGAAGGCAGACCTTCATACACTCCCCGCAGCGCACGCATTTCTTCAGGAAATCCCCTTCCTTTGCCACTCCCGGCGGGCGAAGGAGGCGATGGTCCCTTTCGGGATTCCGGAAAGAAAATGTCTTTGAGAGGAAGAAACCCGCCACGACGCTGCCAAGGAATATCCTTTTCGACATAACGGGTTGTTCCTGCGGCCCCGTCGCCGGCAAAAAGGCCCTTTTCCCTCTGAATGGAAATCCTACCCTTTCAAAGCGGCACTTTGCCCGGCACTGCATACAGCGGATGCAGCCCTCGGTCTGAAGTACTTCCTCATCAAAGGCCGTCGCGCAATGCTGGCGGCACTCGCCGCAATCCTTGCAAATCCTTCCCGGGACCCTCCGGAAGAGCGAAAAACGCCCGAGAAGGCCGAGGAGCGTGCCCAGAGGACAGAGGTTCCTGCACCAGTTCCTCTTTTCAAACCTTTCAAGGACGAAAACGAAAAGGAAGATGGCGAGGGATAGAAAGGCCAGCGGATAGAAGGTTTCCCGAAAAGGCAGGATATAGTCACGCAGGAAATCATAGATAAACGCCACGTGGTCCCGCCCTTCCCCTGCCACACCATACAGGCCCGACCACCCTGCCCGGGTGCTGTAACCCAGAAGCGGGTAAAAGAAGAAAGTGAGCGCCCTGATGAGGATGGCGATGGGGTCGAAGATGCCGGACACGTTTACGGAGAAGATGGCCATGACGAGGAGCGTAAAGAGGAGATAATATTTGAAGGAGCCTTTCAAAAAGCGGATCGGGGCCGTCTTCGGTATCCACCCTGTCACGAGGTCGATCAAAGTCCCCAGGGGGCATATCCAGCCGCAGAAGAACCTTCCCAGGACCAGTGTGAAGACAGTCATAAGAAGAGCCGGCAGGAGAAGCAAAGTGAAACCCTTTACCGCGAAAATGTAACTTGCCAGGACGAGAGGGTTGGCCCTGAAGAAACTATTGACGGCCACGGTGATCTCGTCCTTCCCTCTGTAATCGGTGATGATGAACAGGAAGATAAAGAGGGCGAGAAAGAAGAACTGGGAGACGCGGGCAGAGGTAATTTTCATATGCGATATTCACATAAAAAAGTACAACCGGTCCAATGATTTAAAGGCTCAACTTATGTTATCAAATGGTCGGTCACATTTTTAGTACTAAACTATTACTCCATAAAAAGAGCTTTCATGTTTCGAGCATCTTTGAACTCCGTTGTCCCGCTTTTGCCCGAAACCCGAAACAGCAAACCCTAAACCGCCTTTCAGACCTTTATCACCTTTATCTTATTCAGGTTCATCTCCCCCATGCCTCGCTTGTATGCGGTGACCGTAGTGGAGACGTCCTCAGGCTTCATCCCGAAGAGGGTTGTAGTATATGCGTCTATGGCGACGACGTCCCGGGATGCGATTACCTTGTTGAGCACCTTCACGTCCTTGAGGTTTCCGCCTTGCGGACCATGGGCCGTGAGGATCCGCGTGGCATCGACAATGACAAGATGGCTCCTCACCACGCTGCTGATATCACACAGGGCGTCTTCAATGCTGCGGTGGATGTATCCCCGGTTGTCACCCATGATGCCCATCATGTTCTTGAGACCCATCGTGAGCCCCGTCAACCCGTGATGTTTGGCGATGGGGACATTGATGAACACATCAGCTGCGAGGGCATCGTCATAGAGGGGCCATTCCTTCAGAAAACGCCCGTTGATGGCGGTCTTCTTGAAACGGTCGTTCTCGACGAGCCTGACGTCGACGTTCTTCATGCCTTTCAATATCGCCGGGATGCCGCAGCTCTCGTAACAGCGGCGCGGGTCATTACAGGTGTTGTCAAAGACTTTGACCCTCCCGGCCCCTGCGGCAAGAACCTCTTCGACGATGGTTTTCACGACGACGGGATGGGTATTTGCCGCATATTCCGGTTTTCTGTCCCAACCCATGTTCGGCTTGACTACCACGGTGTTGCCCGGTTTCACGAATGTCTTCATCCCGCCCATAGCGCCTATCACCTTCCGGGTGATGGCGGCATAATTGGTCCCTTCGGCAACGGCGACCGTCGGGCCCCCGGTTTGTGCAAAGACGCGGGCAGGCAATTGGCTCGCGACGAGGGATGATAACGCAATCTTTAGAAAATCTCTGCGTCTCACGGTTTCTCCTTACATGGTATCTCTGTTGCTGGTGTCGATGGTACGGTCTATCTCTTCCTTTAAAGGGCCGGGAAGTCCCTTTATATCCACGCTGAGAAAGCCGCGGACGATGGTCGAGGTCGCCTGTTCATGGCTTATGCCCCTCGACATAAGGTAGTTGATCTCTTCCTCCGCCAGTTTTCCAACGGCGGCCTCATGGGACATATCGACCCCTTCGACATGCCCTTCGAGCTGCGGAATGGAATCGATGATCCCGCCGCCGATCAGGAGCCCCTTACATTCCAGGTGGGCTTTAATGTCGGGGGCCTCGCCGATCAGGTGGCCCCGGTTGATGATATGCGCGCCGTTGCTGATGGACCGCTGTACGATCTCCGCGCGGCATCCCCTGTTCTTAAGGAACATCCTTCCGCCGATGTCGAGGTACGACCCGGGGGTCCCCACAATGACGCTGTAAAACATAGCCGTGGCATCATTCCCCACGAGATGCGTCGTGGGGTACATCTGAATGGACCGGACGGGTTTCATACAGATGTAATTATTGATAAAAACACCGCCTTCTTCCACACGGGCGACGGAACGGGGACGTACGGTCATTTCTTCGGCCCAGTTATGGATCATGGTGAAGCTGAGTTTGGCGCCCTTTTTCACGAAAAATTCGGATATGCCGACATGCACGCCCCGCTTCATATGGGGTGATGTGGCGCATCCGGTGATGATGTGGAGTTCCGACCCTTCCTCGGCGATGATGAGGTTGTGGACGTTTTGCTGAAGGTTCTCCTTATCGAGGTAGAGACACGCCTGAATGGGATAGATGCTCTTGCTTCCGGGCAGGGCCCTGATAACGTATCCGTCGTGGAGTTCGAGGAAAGCTGAAGCGGTATATTTGTCCTGGTCCACAGGGACGAGCTGCCAGAAATACTCTTTGACCCAGTCGTGCTTTTTCAATGCCTCCGTCACCGGCATGACCTCGATGCCTTCCTCATCGCTATGGCAATGGATGACGGTGGTGTCCTTCTGAAAATACGTTCCACCCCGTCCCTTGTCGGTCACATCGAGTCCCGACATGATGAGGCGTTTCTGTTCGTCTTCAGGAATGGCACAGATCTCTTCTTCGGCGAGGTATTTATGGGGAACAAAGGTTCTGTCAAAGGAGTCAAGGTCAACATCATCGCCGAAGGTCGCTTTCTTGTCGAGGGCCCGGCGAGCCTTTTCTTCAAGCTCCGTTACAGTGTACATTTAACACACTCCTCGTAACCCAGCCGACCTATACACTGAAAGATCTCCCGGGGATTGCCTGCGCATGCGAGTACACCGTTAAAGAGCACCTGGCCCTTGTCGGCCGGTACGTAATCAAGGATATACCCGGTGTGGGTGATGATGAGCCCCATCTTGGTCCTCTCTTTCCATTGCCGAACGACAGGCTTTGTGTTCCCCGCCCTGGGGGATTCCTTTTCAAGTATCTGGGCTATCGTCGTACCGATAAGGGCCATATTCTCAATGTCTACCCCGGATTCAGGCTCGTCGAAGAGCATGAGATCGGGGTTCTGGGCCTTGAGCTGGAGCAGTTCGGAGCGTTTGATCTCGCCACCGGAGAAACCGGCATTGACATCCCTGTCAAGGAAATCCTCAAAGTTGAGAGATCGCGCCATTTCCCCTGCGTCAATCGTTCTCTTTGCGCAGATCGCGAGCATTTGCCTCGTCTTCAGGCCGTTTATCGTAGGCGGGCGCTGGTAGGACATGCCTATGCCGAGGGCTGCGCGTTCATTGATGGGGGCATGGGTGATGTCTGTCCCCCCGAAGGTGATCTTCCCTTTCTTGACAACATACTGGGGGTAGCCCATGATCGTCATGAGAAGGGACGTCTTGCCGGACCCGTTGGGACCGAAGAGTATATGAGTCTCTCCCGGCCTGATCTGGAGATCGATGTCTTTGAGAAGGGTCCTGCCTGCCAGTTCTACCTGGAGATCTTCGATGATCAACATGGCTGACTCCTTTTAAGGGCTCTAAAATCTTACTCAATCTAATTATTCTATTTTGTTTGTCAATGGTCGAGGCTATACTTCTCCTATGGACATATTCAAGGAAATGGACAGGCGGGATGTGATGCGTTTTATCTGTGTTCTCGGCGTCTCCTTTCTTATCCCCCATTCAGCGGACCCTAAAGAGATCGAAAAGCTTCTCGATAATGAGGACCGCGAAGGGTTTTACATCCGGTTCATCAAACCCACAAGACCCGTTGACCCGAATATGTGGTCTCTCAAAGTGGGAGGCCTGTGTGAGAAGCCGCAGAACTTCAGCCTGGCTGCCATCAGGAGATTTCCGAAAGAAACCCAGGTATCGCGTATGAAGTGCGTCGAGTCCTGGTCCAGCAAGGCAAGATGGGCGGGATTCAGGCCAAAGGCGCTCTTCGATGTGGTCAGGCCCCTGGCAAAGGCCAGGCACCTCTTTTTCTATTCAGCGGATGATTATTACGAGTATATTTCATTGGAGGAGCTTCTCAAGCCCCGCGTTCTTTTTGCCTACGATATGAATGACGGCCCGCTTCCCGCCGACTACGGCGGTCCGCTGCGCCTCCTGATGCCGTCAAAGTACGGCTATAAAAGTGTCAAGACGATCCTGAGACTCGAATTCCTCGAAAAAGGGGGCACGGGATACTGGTCGAAATACGGCTATTCCAAGGATGCCACGATAGAGCCCGGAACAGACCATGCCCTGGATCTTAAAGATTACAGACAGATTGAGAAGCCGGGGGAACCGGACTACTGAAAAGGTCCCGTGAATCGTTTGAACCTGAAATGACCCTTGCAGCCGCTTAAGCCGCGTGAAAGTTAAAAAAAGATGTCATACCGGACAGCAAAATAGACGTCATCCCGGCTGAGGCCGGGATCCAGGAGACACGTCGGGACAAAAAAGATTCGGATCTTCGGACTTGCCGTCTCAATCTGACCGGCTGGAAGACCTTACGGCTTCATGGTCGCCTTCGAGCAGGCCCCTGGGGTCCATTTAAGGGAGAAAAAATGGGTGATGATGGGAACAGGGAAAGGTTTGACAGGCAGATGCAGCATTGGGAAGGCTACCTGTCCTCAACGCCTGATATGTTCGGCGAAGCGCCCAGTGAATCGGCCCGTTTTGCCCTTGATATTTTTCGTGGTGAGGGCGCCAGAGATATTCTGGAGCTGGGCGGTGGACAGGGGAGGGACACCTTCCTTTTTGCCGGCGCCGGCATGAACGTCCATGTTCTCGATTACTCGGAAAGCGCCGTCGCGACGATCGGTGAAAAAGCCCGGCAACAGGGACTGTCGGGTGAGGTCACCACGCGGCTTTTTGACCTGAGAAGGCCTCTTCCCTATCCCGACGGTTCCTTCGACGCCTGCTATGCCCACATGCTCTTGTGTATGGCCCTGACCGAGGAGGAGATAGCGTCTTTGTGCCGCGAGGTCCATCGGGTGCTGCGGCCCGGAGGGACGTTTATCTACACAGTCCGCAACACCGAAGACCCCCATTACGGGTTGGGAACCTATTTCGGAGAGGGTATTTACGAGACAAAAGGCGGTTTCATCGTCCATTTCTTCGACAGGGAGAAGGTGGAAAGGCTGGCCGAGGGTTTTGAGATCGCCGGAATAGACAGGTGTGAAGAAACGAGCCTGCCCAAGAGACTTTTCAGGGTAATATTGAAGAAAAGATAGAGGCAGTTTCGTGTTTCGCTTCTTTAGATTTTTGCCATTCTCCTGAAGGCGTCCATCTTGTCGCGATCTCCCATTTTTGCCTTGTCTATGCAGATCTTGAGGAAATCGATGGAATGTTCGTAGGTCGGCCTGTCGACAGGGAAGGGGTATCCGTCCTTCCCGCCGTGGGCGAAGCTGAAGCGGGCGGGATCCTTGAAACTCGGCGGGGCGTTGTAGACCAGTTCCGACACAAGGGCGAGGGCGCCCATCGTTCTTGGACCAACGCCGCGTATTTCGATGAGGTCTCTGAAAGACTGAGGATGTGCCTCATGGATTGTCTTAAAAGCCTTTACGAGGCGCCCCGTGTTGACATCACCGGCCGATATGTAATGGCGCTTCGGCATGGAAAGGGCGACGTCGTGCCATGTCTCGGTCATCTTGTCGGGGTCTTCCGCGGCAAATTCAACGATCGCGTTTCTTGCGTCCCGGCTCTGACCGGCAACGAAATTAAGGACCTCCTGCGTGCGGTCGCAGGTGATGCCCGTGTGAGGGTCTGACATGATATCGAGATTGTCACGCCAGAGCCATTGGTAGCGCCGGGCATCTTTCTTTTCACCCGACATTCCCTGCTGGATGATGGCCCAGGAGCCGTCCGGTGTGAAGATGAATGTGTGGTGATAGAGGCTGTAGCCGTCCTGGACGGCGGTGTTGTCTATTTTGGCGCAAAGCCTGCTCATTGTTATCATATCGGAGACGTCTATGCCCCACTTTTCACCGTAATGCCGGATATCATCGGGTGTTTTGATGGCGCGTTTCGCCTTACCTCCGCATACGGCCAGCGGCACGTCATCGCCAAGTGTGGTCAAGCCTTCCTTCAGAGCACCGCAGAGCGTCGTTGTCAGGCCGCTCGAATGCCAGTCAAAACCGACGACACACCCCAATGCCTGGAACCAAAGAGGGTCGGCAAGGCGGGTAAGAAGCTCGCGGGTTCCGTACTCCATTACCATGATCTCGGTGAGCGCACCGCAGAGGCGCTTCATTTTGTCAAAAAGCCACGCAGGTGCCCTTCCGGTGTGCAGCGGTAACGATGTAACAGAACGTTTCATTGTATAGAAGGATTAGAGACTAGAGATCGGGGATCAGAAAGAACTAACCCCTGTCCAGCACTCTTTCCCACCCCCTTCACCTCAGCCGATCGCTTCCCCCATTCCCTATTCCCTAGTCCCTATTCCCTAGTCCCTAGTCCCTATTCCCTATCTTCTTCCTCTTTAAAAATCTCCTGGCAAACTTCAGAGCTTCATCACGGTGTGTTATTTCGCCCGCTATCTGTTTGTCGCGAACGGTGTCAAGGCACCTGCCGAGAAGCGGCCCCTCTTCAAAGCCGGCCGCGAGAAGATCGTCGCCCGACAGAAGGCGGGGGAGCGGTTCTTCTTTCGATTCATGCCAGGCCGCCATGATGGCGTCGCAATTTTGAACGACCTGCCGCGTGGAAGGATTTTCCTCTCCTCCGGAACTGCCATACATGTCGCACAGGGTGAGCGCAATGAGCTGCGGTGTGAGATCGCCCACTTTGTAGATGAGTCTTCTGATGGCCTTTTCCGTTGCGTCAGAGGAACTGATGAGAAAGATACGCATGTGATTTTCTATGAGGACGGTTATCCGTTTCATCTCTTGCGTGCTGAAACGGAGCCGTTCCATGACGATGGCGGCTATTTCCTTCGACAGTCGTTCGTGATGGAAAAAATGAACGAGTCCTTTATCGTGATCGTAAGAATAGGTATGCGCCTTTCCAACGTCGTGAAACAGGAGGGCATAACCCACATCCTTGACCGACAGCGGATCGGGTAAATAGCGGGCGGCGCGGGTGTGCAGAAAGGAAAACCCCAGCATGGTGTGACCGAAGGTTTCCAGGGAGAAGTTCTTTTCCACATCCATGACGCGAAGGGCCTCAAGTTCCGGAAAAAGCTCGAAGGTAAGCCCCGTTCTCGTGAGGATGTCCATACCTCGATGGACGCCGTCTGAAAGCATGATGAGGTCCAGTTCGTACTTGACCCTCTCCGGCGCCGTCTTCTTGATAAGTTCCCTCGATGATGTCATGGCCTCTATCAGCTCCGGATCGAGGACAAAGCCCTCGAGAGCTGTGAAATGCCGGACTGCCTTGAGCATCCTTAGCGGGTCGCTTGCGATGGTGTCCCTGTCGGGATACCGGATGAGCCGTCGTTCGATGTCCTCGAGGCCGCCAAGGGGATCGATGATTGAGCCCCGCCGTACATCAAAGGCGATGGCGTTCATTGTAAAATCCCTTCTGATGAGGTCTTTTTGGATGGTTCCTTCCAGGATGGTGACGTCAACGACCGTTTCTTCCGTGACGATCCGGTGTGTCTGGATGGGTTTTTTACCGAGAAGAAATGACCGCCTGCCGAGAGACTGCTCAAGACGCCTCAAGTCGTCGGCATCGGACAGGGCAAGATCGTAATCCCGCGGTTGTCTGCCAAGGGCGAGTTCCCGTATCGCCCCTCCCACGAGAAAAACCTCTCCCGTGAAGGGGAAAACAGCCAGTTTGCTTAAGATGTCGCCGCTGCTGATTAACCGGGCGAGCGTTCGATGAGAAATCCCCAACCACTAAACCTTGTCGGTAAAATCGACGAGCCCCCTGGAGATCCTCTTCAATGAATCGGTGATATCAAGATAGAGATATGACGCCTGGGGCATACATATTCCCGTAATAAGCCGGTTCTGGTGAACGATGGCCAACTCTTCGATAGCCTTGAACATCTTTTCCATATGCTGCCTTATGGAATCTTTAAGGCCGGGGTTTTTCGTGATGACGTAATCCTTCGTGTCGCGAAACTGTTCCTGCATGATGGTGTACAGGTCGCGGATCTCTGAAAGCGCCTTTTCGCTGAAAAGGATATTGGAGGCAACCTTCGCTTCCATCTTGTACATGAGGTTTTCGATGGCGAGAGCAATCGTTTGCAGCGCGGGGAGAAGCCTTACATATTTCTTGTCAGCCTCGCTCTTCTCCTTTTCCCCGATGATCTTTTCGACGTAAGGAACGCGCGAAATGAGGAGGTCGCCGAATTTTCTCTCGCACTCCTGTATAAGACCCGCCTGCTGGGCGAAAAATCCTTTTTTGAGGTCATCAAGAATGGGGGTTGCCGTTTCGAACACATCCAGGAAACGCTGCATCAATTCTTTGTCTTCCATCGCTCCTCCATTTTCCTTAGAATCGTTACCGTATTTTATAGCATAGAAGGGCCTGCCTGTCAGCTCTGAACAACAAAAAGATACATGTGCGCCGGTGAAACGGCCGAGCGGCAGGCTCCGTTCCTATATTGGAAGCAGTGTCCGTCTATGTCAGGAGATATATGACGTCGTGTTCCCGGACTCTTTCTTTTACTTTGATGCCCACGTCCGTCCCCGCGCCGGCCTTCGGGACATTCTCATGCTCGACCTGCATCGATTCGATGTCTTCCTCAAGATCGGTCGAGTGCCCCTTTATTCTAATGCGGTCACCCACCTTGAGCTCTCCCTCGGTGATCCTGATGGCCGCCACCCCGATCTTGGCAAAATACCGGACAACAACACCAATGGCTTTCTCTTCCATGGATATACCTCCTTATCTCCATCCTATCATGAAGATCGAAACAATTGAACAATAATTATAGAAGGATATGGATGAAGCGGCTGGAAAATATGCGCGATTCCTGCTACAATATACGGCTTTTGGACGAGCACAAATGGATACTTTCGACATCATCATTATAGGAGCGGGTCATGCCGGTTGTGAGGCGGCGCTTGCAGCGACCCGAATGGGCGCCAGGACACTTCTTCTGACCATCAACCTCGATCACATTGCCTTCATGTCCTGCAACCCGGCTGTCGGTGGTCTCGGCAAGGGCCACCTTGTCAGGGAGATCGATGCACTTGATGGTGAAATGGGTCTCAATGCGGATGCAGCGGGCATCCAGTTTAAGGTCCTGAACACGAAGAAGGGCCCCGCCGTCCGCGCCACGAGGATACAGACAGACATGGCCCGGTATGCGCGGCGGATGAAAAGGAGGCTGGAAGAAACCGGGAACCTGTCTCTGCGACAGGGTGTCGTACAGAGGCTGATGATTCAAAAGGGGGCCGTGGCGGGAGTGGAGACGGTTTTCGGCGAGCGGTTCCGGGCGCCGGCGGTCATCATCACCACGGGAACCTTTCTCAGAGGGCTCGTCCATGTCGGTCTCGAACACTTCGAAGCAGGAAGATTGGGCGATGTCCCCTCCGTGGGCCTGTCGGATAATCTTCGCGAGCTTGGTTTCCAGCTGGGCAGATTAAAGACGGGAACCTGTCCCAGGCTGGACGGCAGGACCATCGATTTTTCGAAAATGGCTCCTCAGCCAGGGGACGATCGGCCGGTTCCGTTCTCCTTCTTGACGAAGGAGGTAAAGAACCGTTTGATGCCCTGTTATCTCGCCTATACGAATGAAAGGACGCACGAGGTGATCCGCACGGGTTTCGACCGTTCCCCCCTGTTCACGGGTGTCATCAAGGGCACGGGTGTCCGGTATTGCCCGTCTATCGAAGACAAGATCGTGCGGTTTGACGAGAGACCGCGGCACCGGATATTCATCGAGCCCGAGGGGCTGGATACCGTGGAGTATTATCCCAACGGTCTTTCGACAAGCCTGCCGCTCGATATCCAGGTGGCGATGGTAAGGACCGTCGAGGGTCTTGAAAAGGCGCGGATAACCCGGCCGGGTTACGGGATAGAGTACGATTTTGCCTACCCCACGCAGCTCTACCCGACCCTGGAGACAAAGCTCGTGAAAAACCTCTACTTCGCGGGACAGATAAACGGGACCACAGGCTATGAAGAGGCCGCCGCGCAGGGGCTCATGGCAGGGATCAACGCCGCGCTGAGAATAGGGGATGCCGGCGATTTTATCCTCGGGCGCCATGAGGCATACATTGGGGTTCTCATCGATGATCTGGTGACGAAAGGTGTTGACGAACCGTACCGGATGTTTACCTCGCGGGCCGAACACAGGCTTCTTCTGCGGGAAGACAACGCGGATCTGAGGCTGACCGAAAAGGGCCACGAAATAGGGGTTGTCGGCGAGGCTCGATATGGAATGGTCGTTGAAAAGCGAAGAAGAATTGATGAGGTCTTTGCACTGCTTCGAACCGTGCGCCTGCGGCCCACAAAGGAGACCCTGGAGATGCTTCGGAAAAATGGCATCGAGGGCATAATTAACCCGGTGACTCTCGAGGACCTCCTCAGGAAGTCCGGTGTCACCTTCGAAGACCTCAGGCACATACACAACGGCCTGCAGGATGTTGACGCCGACGTTGCATACCAGGTTGAGGTCGATGTAAAATATCGCGGCTACACGGACCGTCAACTCGAGATGGTCGCCAGGACTAAAAAACTGGACGAGCGCAGGATACCCCGGAATATCAACTACACGGAAGTGTCCGGACTTTCCCGGGAAGTCGTCGAGCGGTTCTCCAGGGTACAGCCGTCCACCCTGGGCCAGGCCTCGCGCATCCCCGGTGTGACCCCTGCGTCGATTACCGCATTGCTCGTCCATTTCAAGAAGACGGGAACGATTTGAGCGCGCCGGAAGAGGAAATAATGCAGCACAATGAGAAGATTGAAAAATGGCTTCACGATCTTGAAGTTGATACCTTGGGAATTGCCGACATGTCGGTCTATGGTGACGAGATCACCGGTATTGGCGACCTCACAGTCAGAGAGTTACCATTTGCGGTGTCTTTCGGTATTGTACTATCCGGAGGAGTCCTGGAAACCTTGAGGGACGGTCCGACCCAGTTATACCTCCATCATTACCGCCAGCTGAACTACAGGCTTGACATGATCGGATATTTTCTCGGCAGATCGATAGAAAGGGAAGGCTTCAGGGCAATTCCTTTCGCGGCGTCTCAGGTGGTGGACTGGCAGCGCCAGAGAGGCCATATCAACCACAAGAAGATAGGGGTGATGGCGGGTCAGGGCTGGATAGGACGGAACAACCTTCTCGTCCATCCCGTTTTCGGGGCTCGGGTCAGGTACAATACCGTTCTCACGGACATGCCTCTTCGCGCCAGCCCGGCCCTCGATCAGGACTGCGGCGGGTGCGAAGCCTGTATAAATGCCTGCCCCGCGGGCGCCATAAAGACGGAGCCATCCGGCTTCGACCACCTCGGATGTTATGATATGTTGAACAGATTCAGAAAAGAACGCAACATCGGCCATCACATATGCGGTGTTTGCGTCAAGGTCTGCAGAGGGAAACGATGAAGGCTTTCGTGGCATTGGAAGACGGAACGGTCTTCGAAGGAAAGGGTTTTGGCCTCGAAGGAGAGAAAGAGGGCGAGATCGTCTTCAATACCAGCATGACCGGCTACCAGGAGATCATGACCGACCCCTCCTATAAGGGGCAGATCGTTACCATGACCTATCCGCTCATCGGCAATTACGGTATCAATGATAATGACGTTGAATCCGACTCGCCCAAAGTGGAGGGTTTTATCGTCCGGGAATTCTCGCGGATCACCAGCAACTGGCGGGCAACGGGGGACCTGGAGGATTATTTCCGCAGGCACAATATCATTGCCGTGGAAGAGATAGACACCAGGGCGCTCACCCGCCACCTCAGGGTGCGCGGTGTCATGCGGGGCATTATATCCACGGCCGACCATGACCGGGACAGCCTTGTGCGAAAGGCGAAGGGATCCCGGGGAATCGTCGGGATCGACCTCATTCAGGAGGTGACCTGCCGGGCCCCTTACGAATTTGACGGTGAAAAAGGGGACGACACAGGCAGTGCCGCGCTTCATTGCGTGGTTATGGACTTCGGGGTGAAGAGGAACATCCTCAGGATACTGCGCCGAAAAGGCTGTCGGGTTACCGTGGTACCTTCGTCTGCGAAGGCGGAGGAGATCATGGCCATGAAACCCGACGGCGTTCTCCTTTCCAACGGTCCCGGAGACCCCGAGGCGGTTCCCTATGCCATCGCCGAGATAAGAAAACTCTTCGGGCGGGTCCCGATCTTCGGCATCTGTCTCGGTCAGCAGCTTCTGGGACTTGCGCTGGGAGGTAAGACGTACAAGCTCAAATTCGGCCACCGCGGTGCCAATCAGCCCATCAAGGAGATATTGACGGGCAAGGTATACATAACTTCCGAGAACCACGGTTTTGCCGTCGATGTCGAATCCATAAAAGATCAGGCCGTCCACGTCACCCACGTGAATTTGAATGACGGCACCGCAGAGGGCATGGAACATGAGACATATCCCCTCTTTTCGGTCCAGTACCATCCCGAGGCATCGCCGGGCCCCCACGATTCCTATGGTCTTTTCGAAAAGTTCAGGAAGATGATGGAGACTTACAAAAAGGAAGGCAATGCCTAAAAGGACAGATATAAAAAGCGTGCTCATCATCGGATCGGGCCCCATCGTCATAGGTCAGGCCTGTGAATTCGATTACTCCGGAAGCCAGGCCTGCAAAGCGATCCGCGAAGAGGGCTACAGGGTCATCCTGGTTAACTCCAATCCGGCCACGATCATGACGGACCCCGATATGGCCGACAGGGTCTACGTCGAGCCCCTCATACCTGAGGTGATGGAAGAGATCATCAAGAAGGAGAAGCCCGACGTCATTCTCCCGACCCTTGGCGGACAGACGGGGCTTAACCTTGCCACCATCCTCGCCGAAAGCGGCATCCTGGAAAAGTACGGCGTCGAACTCATTGGAGCCGATTACCGCGCCATCAAAAAAGCGGAAGACAGAGAGGAATTCAAGGCCGCCATCGAGAAGATCGGCCTCGAGGTCCCGAAAAGCGGCCTTGCCCACAGTATGGAGGACGCCCGCGCGGTCGCCTCACAGATCGGTTTCCCTCTCATTATTCGCCCGAGCTACACGCTCGGCGGTACCGGGGCGTCGGTCGCGTACAACGTGGAGGAATTCGAGGCACTTGCCATGAGGGGTCTCGAGAGCTCCCTCATAACGGAGATACTCATCGAGGAATCCGTCATCGGCTGGAAAGAGTTCGAGTTGGAGGTGATGCGCGACCGCAACGACAACGTGGTCATCATCTGTTCCATCGAGAATGTGGACCCCATGGGTGTCCATACCGGAGACAGCATCACCGTCGCACCCGCACAGACCCTTACCGACAAGGAATACCAGATCATGCGCGACGCCTCGATCAAGATCATCCGTGAGATCGGTGTGGAGACAGGCGGTTCCAACATCCAGTTCGCCGTTGACCCTGATGACGGCAGAATGGTCGTTATCGAGATGAACCCCCGGGTGTCGAGAAGCTCCGCTCTTGCCTCGAAGGCGACGGGTTTTCCCATCGCCAAGATAGCGGCGAAACTCGCCCTCGGCTACACCCTTGACGAGATACCCAACGACATAACAAAACAGACCCCGGCGTCCTTTGAACCTACAATAGATTACTGTGTCGTCAAGATACCCCGTTTTACCTTTGAAAAATTCCGCGGGGCCGACGAGACGCTCACCGTATCAATGAAGTCGGTGGGGGAGGCCATGTCCATTGGAAGGACCTTCAAGGAGGCCCTGCAAAAAGGATTGAGGTCTATGGAAATCGGCAGGTCGGGTCTTGTCCATGAACGGCTTCCCGGCAAGGACGACCGGGAATACGTGCGGCAAAAGCTTATCACGCCGAATGCGGAGAGGATCTTTTACGTAAGGCACGCCCTTCGACTCGGCATCGGGATAGAGGAGATCTATGCCATCTCAAAGATCGACCGGTGGTTTCTCAAGAACATCGAGGAGATAGTCCTGTTTGAAAGGGAACTCGAGGCACACAGGCATGATCCGGCCCTTCCTGGCCAGAACCCGTCTATAAGCGCTGAACTCCTGAAACGGGCCAAAAGGCTCGGTTACTCCGACAGGCAGATCGGTGAGATCGTCGGTCTCGAGGAGGGAGCCATCAGGTCCCTGAGGGGCGAAACAGGGTTGAAGAGCGTCTTCAAGCTTGTCGATACCTGCGCCGCGGAATTCGAGGCTTATACACCCTACTTCTATTCGACATACGAAGAAGAGGACGAGTCACGCATCTCCGACAGGAAGAAGATTATGATCCTGGGGGGCGGTCCCAACCGGATAGGGCAGGGGATAGAATTCGATTATTGCTGTGTCCATGCCGCCTTTGCCCTCGAGGAACTGGGCTACGAGACGATCATGGTCAACAGTAATCCCGAGACGGTGAGCACCGATTATGATACCTCCGACAAACTCTACTTCGAGCCCTTGACCTTCGAGAACGTGCTCGACATAGCCGAGAGTGAGAAGCCTGACGGGGTCATCGTGCAGTTTGGCGGGCAGACCCCTTTGAACCTTGCGACGGCATTGAAAAAGGCCGGCGTGAAGATCATCGGAACGACGCCCGAAAGCATCGATGTCGCCGAGGACAGGGACAAGTTCAAAACGCTCCTCAAGAAACTGGGACTCACCCAGCCCGACAACGGTATCGCCACGTCTTTTGAAGAGGCCCGGGAGATTGCGGCATCGATCGGTTTTCCCGTGGTTGTCAGGCCGTCCTATGTGCTCGGCGGCAGGGCGATGGAGATCGTCTATAACGATGAGGACCTGGCGTCCTTCATGGTAAAAGCGGCAGAGGCCTCACCTGAAAAACCCATCCTTATCGACAAGTTCCTCGAAGACGCCATCGAGATCGATGTGGATGCCGTTGCGGATGGAACACTGTGCGTGGTGGCCGGCATCATGGAGCACATCGAGGAGGCGGGCATCCATTCCGGTGACAGTGCGTCGGCACTGCCGCCATACTCCCTCAACGACGATGTCATAGAACGGATACGGACATATACCTACAGGCTGGCGGAAGGCCTGAACGTGGTAGGTCTCATGAACATACAGTACGCCGTGAAGGACGACATGATTTACGTCCTTGAGGTCAACCCGCGGGCAAGCCGGACGGTTCCCTTCGTCAGCAAGGCAACGGGGGTTCAGTGGGCCAAGGTGGCGGCGAAACTGATGGCTGGCAAAACCTTGAAGGAACTGGGCATCGAAAAGGAGATCGTGCTGAACCACAGCGCCGTCAAGGAATCAGTCTTCCCCTTTAACAAGTTTGCGGGGGTGGATACCATACTGGGCCCTGAGATGAAGTCTACAGGCGAGGTCATGGGGATCGATTCCAGTTTTGGCGCCGCCTTTTTGAAATCCCAGCTTTCCGCCGGTCAGGACCTTCCTTCGCGGGGAAACGTCTTTCTGAGCGTGAAGAACAGGGACAAACGAAACGTCGTCTTCGTTGCAAAGAAGCTCTCCGACCTGGGTTTCACGATCTGTGCCACAAAGGGAACCGGCAAGGTGCTCGCGAACAACGGCATCGAGGTCGCATTCGTCAACAAGGTCTCCGAGGGAAGGCCCCACGTGGTCGACATGATCAAGAATGGCGGAATACAATTCATCATCAACACGCCAAGCGGAAGAAACCCCAAGGTGGACGAGGTGGCCATCCGCTCCGGTGCCGTCCAGTACAAGATCCCCTACACCACAACCCTGTCAGGCGCCCAGGCGGTAGTCAATGCCATAGAGGTCATGAAAAGCGGGAAACTTCGGGTAAGGGCACTGCAGGATTATTACTAGAACGTAAAGAGTGAAGAGTAAAGAGTCGAGGCTTTTGCAGCTGATGTGCCTGACTCCTTACTCTTCACTCTTTACTCTTTGCAGATTTACTTGACGTCTTTTATCTTTCTCTTCACAATCTTTCCCTTGTCTTTCGGGAAATCGGCCTTTATGTAGACGGTCTTCTGAAAGACCTGCTCCACGGTACCTTCCATGTTTTTCTTTGCGAAAGAGAATGCTACCTTGTCACCTTTGGTCATGCTGCGCCTCCTGTCGATGTTGTAGGTGTGCTTTCCGATTTGGTCTCTGCTTTTGTCTCGGTTACAGGCTCAGGCGCGCTTTCCGCCTTTTCGACGTGCTTACTGCCATTCCTCCCTCCGCCGCCGGAATCGACCGGCTTCTTGTAATCCGTGACATACCACCCGGTGCCTTTGAGGTGGAATGCACAATTGGAGATGAGCTTGGTGAGCCTTCCCTTGCATACCTTGCACTGCGTGAGTGGTTCGTCACTGATCTTCTGGAATATTTCAAAGGTTTTTCCACACTCTGTACATTGGTATTCGTAGATAGGCATCTGTTCCTCCAACTCAAAAAATGTTTCTAAGTGTCAGTAATATAATGCTTTAGCCATGTTCCGTCAAGCTATTAATGAGAAAGGGATGGGCCCTCCCTGTTGCACGGGGAGGGCTTGAGAGCAAGGAGGCTCAAAGGGAAAATCCCTGGCTTCAAACGGTCGGAGTCATTACGCATTTGGCGTGTTCTTGAGGGGACGCCTTTTTTCACTAACTTTTCCTTGCCAAGAAAATCTATATGGGTTAATAAAGCTTAACACCCAATTGTTGAGAATTGTGCATCGGGGGTTTGTTAATGAAACGAATACTCGCATCATCCCTGTTTGCCCTGTGTTTGATGGTTTCCATGATTTCTCCCGCCGGTGGTCAGACTTTGTTTGATCAGGGATTTAAGGAGTACGGGCAGGAAAACTACGAGGAAGCCCTGACCTATTTTCTGGAAGCATATTCGGCGGACAAGGGGTCGGCCCGGACAGCCTATTACGTGGGTCTTACGTATAAGACCATGGAGAAATACAAGGAGGCGATACCCTACTTCAGGGATGCCGCCACCTTAACGCCCCGCGTCGATGAGGCGGTCGTCGAACTCATCGATGTTCTCTATCACACCAACAACATCGTGGAAGCAGAAAAATGGGTCGCCGTCGCCGAGAAAGATGGGCTGGATTCGGCCCGCCTGTATTTGTTGAAAGGTTTGGTGCTCACCAAGAGAGGCAAACCGGATGAAGCCATCAAAGCTTTCGAGAAGGCCAAAAGCCGCGATCCCCGCCTGTCGCAGCAGGCAGAGCTTCAGATAGCCGGCATCTACACCCAGCAGGGAAAATATAAGGATGCACAGGCGCGCCTGCGGACCACTATCACCCTGGATCCCGCGAGCGACCTGGCACTTTATGCGAGGGATTACGAAAAGATAGTCGCCGACAAGGCCGAGCGTGAAAGGCCGTGGCGATTCGGTATCGGCATGGGCTATAAGTACGATACGAACGTCGTTACCAAGGGCGACGGCCCGATGACGGAATCAATCTCAGGACAGGAGGACAGCGCCCTCAATTTCGGTGCCCGCATCGGTTACACGGCTCCGTTTTCGTTCAGAACACCCTTCAGTCTTTCGGCGTATTATTCATTCTATACAGACAGGTATTTCGGGAAGACCTACACACGCTCCGACGGTTCCGTCGGCAATCTGACGGAATACAACAATATGACGAACACATTCAGCGTTGTTCCGGGCTATGCCTTCGGTCGTTTTGCCGTGAGCCTTCCGCTCACCTATTCGTATGTCAGTCTCCAGGGTGTCAAGGGCAATAGTTTTTATAACGAGCTGAACTGGTGGAACCAGACGCGCTACCTCGAAACAAAGTCGGCAACTCCGACGCTGCGCTTCATCACGACGCCCAACAGTTTCGGTGAAGTGTTTTTCAGTTATATGCACAAGAAGTATTTCGATACCGAACTTCACCCCGAACCTCCCGATGGGGAAGAAAGAAGCGGCGAGAGAATGACGGGGGGTGCCGGGTGGACCTACACCTTCAAGGAGAACAAGGCGTTTTTCACCCTGCGCTACTCTTATGCCCAGGACAACACCATAGGGCGGAACTGGGTGAACAACGAGAACCGGTTCGGGGCCGATCTGCTTTACCCGATCGTTGGACCGCTAAGGGCCCAGATATCGGCTGATGCGATCTATGTCAAGTATACATACGACAACACCTATTTCGAGCAAAAGAGACGGGACGACATTTATAGTGTCTCCTGCGCCCTGCTCTACGGTATCGTTAAGAATACCGATCTTATCCTGCAGTACAACCATTACAGGAACCAATCCAATATAGCACTTTACGATTACACGAGGGAGGTTTACGGTCTGGGCGTGGAATACAGGTTCTAGGTACCGGCGGGTTTAGGCAGGCTTACAACAGTAATTTCAGTCACGGAAGAACGGGTGACGATCATGAAAAGAATATCTCTGGCATTTCTCCTCATCGTATTTTCCTTTTTATTTATTTCGACCATTATCGCCGAGGCTGCTCCTGTCGGGAAGATCACCAGGATCGAAGGAAGGGTGGATGTTCTCAAGGCCGGGCAGAGGTCGGTGATGAACGTATCCCTCGGTGACAATGTCGATGTCGGCGACA